>Ga0181523_10000244_pt1 | contig 60234 bp, 51 predicted proteins | sample PEATcosm2014_Bin_43_FD_119752 | JGI IMG/M metagenome (GOLD analysis project Ga0181523, IMG submission 119752) | Peatland microbial communities from MTU Mesocosm Facility, Houghton, MI, USA - PEATcosm2014_Bin05_30_metaG | ecosystem: Environmental > Terrestrial > Soil > Wetlands > Peat | place... | reverse complement strand
GAACAGCCTCGACCGCTCCAGTGGGGATTCGACCTCATCGCTCCCGCCGCTACCATTCTGCCGGATACTCGAAGCAATTTTCATGAGCTTTTGCGGGCCGCAGGCCCTAGAAGACACACGAGCGGGATACGGCAACGGTGAATCCGCTCTAGCCGATGGGCTCGGCCGAGGGCGGCAGCGGAGGCGGTTCGAAGGGCGGCGGAGGCGCCGGAATCGGAGGCAATACCGGCGCAGGAGAGGGAAGGGCCGGATGCAGCAGCGCGTCGAGAATCGGGTAGCGAGCTGAAAGAAAATACAGCGCATACGCCGGGAAGAAGACCGTAGCCGGCACGCACACGAGAGCAACCAGATAGATCAGGAGGAACAGCAACAAGGCTCCGAAGATGATTGCCAGACTGACAGTGGTCACGCTCCATCCCATTCCCGCAGCAACGGCCGCTATCACCACGACCACGGCAGGGATCGCCACGATCAGGGTTGGGATGATCGCGATGATGCTGAACAGAATGCCCGCCGCTATGGAGAGGACCAGCTTAAGCAGCAAGTAAACGGTGTATCGTCCCTTCTCGCGCCCCATCAGGGCGAGTACACGATGCCAGCCGTCGGCAAAATCGAGATCTTCGAGAGCCATAACCGGCACCAGAAAATCTTTCGCCACCACCTGAATCACCACTGCTGCCAGCACGAACACCACCACCAACCCCACGAGCAGAATCACTCCGACGATGAACCGCCCGATATGTTCGCGCAGATCGGTTGTCCACCCCGAGGCGAAAGCCAGGACCAGCGGGACGCCGATCAGAAGCGCCATAACCAGCCACGTCGCAAGCAGAAACACGATCTGCCATAGAAAATATCGGCCGCCGGCGCGTCGCCATTTCCGCCATCCCTCACTAATCGAACATTCCCGGCGCAGAACGGAGTCGAACAGGATGAACCGGAACACACTGTTGATGTACATGAAGACGAACGCCAGCACGATGGCGACGAAGATTCCGATCAGGATCAATCCGATGAACTGGCCAAGGTGGTGGGGAATGTATGCGGGATTGAAGGGAGGCCAGCCCGACGGCATGGCCGACGACGGCAGAAATTCGTTAGGATTCTTTTGTGGGATGCGAGGCCAATTGCTACCCCCGAAGTTTCCGAAGCTGCATCCGCCGACATGCAGTTCCGCCGCTAGAATCCCGACCAGCGCCAGGCGAGACCATTGCCCGAAGCGGAAACGAGTGAAGAGTTGTTCCCGCGTGTGCTGCAGGGCGGGCTGTACGCAATCAACGGCAGAGACGGGCAATGGATCACCTCACACCAACGCCGCCAAGGTATCGCGTTGCGAGATGCGGCGTCAATGACGAAGAGAGCTACAGGCCGCGAGCTACGAGCCAAGAACCGCCTGGCCGCTCGCGCGGCTCGCGGCTCGCAGCTCGCAGCTGGTTACTCGTATCGCAGCGCCTCCACGGGATCGAGATTCGCGGCTCGCGACGCGGGAATCACGGCACTCAGTACGCCGACGAACAGTAGCACCAGCGTTGAAATCATAACCGTAAAGAATGAAATTCTGAGGTGAATGTCGGCCTTCCCGGAGTCGTCTTCGAACAACGGTCCCATCAGCGGAAGCGTTCCGACGGCCACGGCAACCACGTAGGACACGACGATCCCGATGGCGCCGCCGAGCAGCATGATGAGCAGCGTCTCGGCGAGAAATTGCGCCTTGATGTGCCACTTACGAGCGCCAAGAGCGCGCCGCAAGCCAATTTCCCGTATGCGCTCATCGACCGAGACGAGCATGATGTTCATCACTCCGACGCCGCCGATCCCGAGGGTCAGGATGCCGATAAAGATAAGCAGCACCTGCAGACCGATGGTGATGCCGTTGATCACGGGCCGGAACTCTTCGCGGCCGAACATCTGAATGGCTTTCTTGTCGGTTGGCGAAAATTGCTGGCGCGTGGCGAGCGCGGCTAGAACCTGCGCCTCGGCGCGCGCCTCGAACTGCGGCGCGATGGGCTCAAACACGAGCACGTCGCCGTACTTCGCGTTCCAAAGATCGCTCGCCGCAGAGTACGGAATCCAGGTCGACTCGTCGTCGCTGGAGAAGTAGTTGCTCAGTTGGATCTTGCGGTCCATCGTACCGATCACAGTGAATCGCACTCCCGCAATGACGACCGTCTCGCCGACGGCGGGGCGTCCGCCGAATAACTGCTCGCGCACGCGCGCGCCCAGAAACACGACGCGGCGCCGTTCGAGCTCGTCGAGAGAGTTGATCCAGCGGCCCTCGGATGGTTGCTCGTTGCGCATATCGCCGTATTCCGGGCACACGCCGCGAACGGGCGCGGTGCCGACCATGCGGTTTCCGTACGCGATGCCAGGACGGCGCACGGTTTCGAGACACGCATGGCGTACAAAGTTGGCGGTCTCCTTGATCATGTCGATGTCGGCTTGCTCGAGGACGACTTTCTTGCCGGCGCGCTGGCCGCCGGGTTGTTCGCTGGTCTGCTGCGGCCAGGCGATGACGGCGCCTTTGCCGAAGGCGTCGAAGCCGCTGACCAGAATTTCGCGGAAGCTGCCGCCGTATGCGATCAGCAGCGTGACGGTGGCAATTCCCCACACGATGCCGAGCATGGTAAGCGCACTGCGAGTGCGGTTGCGCCGCAACGCAATCCAGGCTTCACTGAGGATCTGATAAATCATGCCCATGTTAGCCGCCGGCCTCATGGCGCAAGGCTTCGATGGGATCGATGGCGGCGGCGCGGCGAGCCGGATACAGGGCGGACAGGATGGCGATGGTTCCGAGAACGGCCAGGGCCACCATTCCCGTCTGCCAGGTCGGCAACAGGCCGGCAAAAAAGTCCGGCATGGGCAGCAGGTTCACCAGAGCACACAGGCCAAATGCGATGAGCAGTCCCGCGCCGCCGCTGATCAGCGCGACAATGAGCGCTTCCAGGAAGAATTGTCGCAGGATGCTATTTGCAGGAGCACCGATGGCTTTGCGCACTCCGATCTCGCGGGTGCGCTCGCGAACCGCGACCAGCATCACGTTCATAACGCCGAGTCCACCGAGAAACAAAGTCACGAGGCCGACCGCGCCGAGAAAGTACTTCATGCCATCGGTCATGGTGCGAAAGGCCTTTGCTTCCTGAATAGTGTCCCAGATGGGGCAAGCTTCTTTGTCGCTGGGATCGAAGCCGTGTAGTCTGCCCAGCACGCGCCTGATCTCTCCCTTGCAAGCTTCGTGGTGCTCGACGGAGCGCGGCACGACCAGCAACTGGTCGAAGGTCTCGGGCGTTCCCGGAGGCTTATCGGGGAAGTCACGGCGCATGGCAGAAAAAGGGATGAAAATTTTGTTGATGTCCCAACCGTCGTAACTCGAGTTCTGTTTCTTAGAGGACATCACGCCGACAACAGTGAAAGGGATGTCGTTGAGATAAACGAACTGCCCGACAGCCGGACGGCTGGCGAATAACTGTTTCTTCGCATCGGAGCCCAGGAAAGCTACGCGCCGGCCTTCGTTGACGTCAGCTTGATCGTAGAAGCGGCCTTCGCCGACGCCCAGGCTGCGAATCTCGGCAAACTCCGGTGTCGAGCCGGTAACCGTGAATGCGGCGGCGTTGTAAGCGGTGTGCGAACGCACCGTGTTCTGCTCGAGCTCGGGGATTGCGTACTGACAGTCGGAAGCCTCCTCCTGAAGATGCGGAATATCGGAATCAACCCAGTGCACAAGCCTGCCGGCGCGCGTGCCGCCAGCCTGCAAGCTGGTGCGGCCATGGAAGACGATCATCAGGTCGCGGCCCAGGGTCTCGGCTTGCTTCGCTTGACCCACGCGCAAGCCCTCGCCCGCTGCGACCATCAAGACGATTGAGACCACCCCCCAGGCGATGCCGAACATGGTCAGCAAGGTGCGCACCCGGTGCGCCCAAAGAGTTCGGAAGACGTCCTGGATGAGATCGCGAAATGACATCTGAAGGTTCGACGCGGGCCGCCGGGAAATGAAAGCGCCGCCGCGCTCCCTGCTGTGATGTACGTGGAATGGAGGTGCTTAGTTCCAGGCAAGATTGCTGAGTGGCCGCATGACGATTACGCCGCTGAAAACGGGTAGCGCCGGCATCTTGCCGGCTACCGACGGCGGCGCGCGAGGACGCCCGTCGCTCCATCGCCGATATGGACGACTTAGGGTTCCGCTGAGGCGGGTTCAAGAGAGTTGCGCCGGAGCCAGTCCTCGAACTCCCGCAGGGCAGATTCACATTGCTGCCGATGCCGTTCTTTGCGGTCGCGAACCTTTTGGTCGAGGGCGGGCAGCAGGTCGAAAGTTATGTTGGCTGGCTGGAAGTTCCGGGGATCCGCTTGCGTGACGTAGTGCACGAGCGAGCCAAACGCCGTCGCTCGCGGTGGAGGTTCGGGTTCGCCGCTGTTTGCCAGCACGGCAGCATTCATACCCGCCATGAGGCCGGTGGCAATCGATTCGACGTAGCCTTCGACGCCACAGATTTGTCCCGCGAATAGCACATGGGGATTTGTCTTCATTTGCAGCGTCGGCTTCAGCAACGCGGGCGCGTTGATATACGTGTTGCGATGAATTTGTCCGTAGCGCAGAAAGCGCGCGCTTTCGAGACCCGGAATCAAACTCAATACGCGCGCCTGCTCGCCGAATTTCAGGTGATTCTGGAATCCGACAAGATTGTAGGAATCGGCGCGCAGGTTTTCCTGCCGCAATTGCACGACCGCATACGGCATCCTGCCGGTGCGCGGGTCTTTGAGTCCGACCGGTTTCATCGGGCCGAAGCGCAGCGTGTCGCGTCCGCGCCGGGCGATCTCTTCGATGGGAAGGCAGCTTTCGAAATAATTCAGATTCTCCCAATCTCTTTGCTCAACCGACTGGGCTGCGAGCAGCGCATCGTAGAAACGGTCGTATTCATCCTTCGACATTGGACAATTGATATAGTCAGCCGAACCTTTGTCATAGCGGGCCGCGAGATACACCTTGCTCATGTCGATGGAATCGGCTTCGACAATGGGGCTGATCGAATCGTAAAAATAAAGATTGTGTGGCGCGGGCGCCCCCGCCCGCGAAAAGTCAGTAGTGGATGGACTCGTCGAGGCGGAAGCAGAACTCAACCGCACAATTTCTCGCGAGAGCGCGTCCGAAGTCAGCGGACCGGTTGCAATGATGGTTGTCGTTAGCGGGTCGTCGATCTGCGTGACCTCTTCGCGGCGAATCGCGATGAGCGGCTCGCGCGAAATCGCCTCCGTTACCTTGCGCGAGAACTCGACTCGGTCCACAGCCAGAGCGTGACCGGCGGGCACCGCGGTTTCTCGCGCGATCTCGAGCAGCAGAGAACCCGCTCGCCGCATCTCTTCCTTTAGCAGCCAAGGCGCGGTGTTCTCGCTATCGGACTTCAGAGAATTAGAGCAGACCAGTTCCGCGAAATCGTCCGTCTGGTGGGCGGGAGTCGTGCGCACCGGCCGCATCTCGAATAGCTCGACGGCGACGCCGCGCCGGGCACACTGCCACGCCGCTTCCGATCCCGCCAGGCCAGCACCGATGACGCGAACTTTCTTATGCATCTCCAAAGTCACTGAACACCGTTCTCGCGGGTCTCCATCTTCACGCGACCGCAGCGCATCTCGACGAATCTGTTTATTATAGAGCGCGACATTCAGGAGGGAATTCCATGGCTCGAATTAGTCTGATCGAACCTGCGCACGCCAGCCCGGAAGTAAAGGAAATTTATGATGCCAAGTTCAAAGGCAAGCCCGGCAGCATCCAGAAAGCGCTGGCGCACCGTCCCGCCATGCTCGACAGCTTTCTGGGCTTCTATGCCAGCGTGGGACGTTCGCTCGACCGCAAGCTGTACGAGGCCGTTTATCTGCGCGTCTCATTGATCAACGGATGCCATTACTGCTCGCAGCACCACATCCAGGGCGCAAAACGCGCCGGACTCACAGCGGAGCAGATGAAGGGTCTGAAGGAAGGCAACTATTCGGGGTTTGGCATGCCCGAGCAAGTCGCGCTCCGCTATGCGGAAAAGCTCACACGGACGCCCGACGGCGCCAGCGACGCCGATTTCACAGAACTCAAGAAACATTTTTCCGACGAACAGATAGTGGATCTGCACATGCTCATCGGATTGGTGAACCTGACCAACCGCGTCACCGGCCCGCTCGCACTGGAAGTCGAATTCCCGGAAGAAAAGATCTAGGGGAACTCCGATTAGAGGAGAGCCGAGCGGCGCCCGGCTTGGATCCTTCGACCTCGCTTTTTGTGCGGGCAACTTGCGGGCGGATGGCAACTGCTAGAATCTCTCTTCGCTCATGATTGTCCACTATTTTGCCCCGAGGCTCGCCTCATGTCTAAAATCCAGCGCGCCATACTTAGTGTTACAGACAAATCCGGACTGGTAGATTTTGCCCGCAAACTCGCCGAACTGGGCGTCGAGCTGGTTTCTACAGGAGGCACAGCCAAGCTGCTGCGCGACTCCGGCATCGCCGTGAAGGATATTTCCGAGCTGACCGGGTTTCCTGAAATGCTGGATGGGCGCGTCAAGACGCTGCATCCGAAGGTTCACGGCGGCATCCTGCACCGCCGCGATGACGCCGGCCATCGCGCGGCGGTTGCCGAGCATGGCATCCCGGCAATCGACATGGTTGTGGTCAACCTGTACGCCTTTGAGAAGACCGCAGCCAAGCCGGGCGTGCACTTCGAAGAGTTGATTGAAAACATCGATATCGGCGGTCCTTCGATGATCCGTTCGGCGGCGAAGAATTTTCAGGATGTCGCGGTCGTGACCGCGCCCGCCGATTACGGCGCGATCGCCGATGAGATGGCGCGCTCGGGCGGCGCATTGTCCAGGGAAACGAAGTGGCGGCTGGCGCAGAAAGCGTTTGCGACGACCGCGGCGTACGATTCCGCTATCGCCTCAACGCTGGAGCGGGTGGGCGGCAGCGGCGATTCGCTCCCATTCGAGTTAAAACCAGCGGAGGGCTTTCCCCGAAATCTGCGGTTGTCTTTTCAAAAAGTGATGGACCTGCGCTATGGAGAAAACCCGCACCAGAAGGCCGCGATGTATACGGACGGCTCGGGCTCGGGTGTGGCGAACGCGCGCCAGTTGCAGGGCAAGGAGCTTTCCTACAACAACATTGTCGATCTGCAAGCCGCGTGGGATCTGGCAAAGGAGTTTGACGAGCCGGTCTGCGCCATCATCAAACACACAAATCCATGCGGCACAGCGACCGCCAAGACGCTCGCCGAGGCTTACGTGCGGGCGCTGGAATGCGATCCGGTGTCCGCGTTTGGCGGAGTGATTGGAGTGAATCGCACGGTGGATGCAGCCGCCGCGAGCGAGATGGCCAAGCTTTTTCTGGAGGTCATCGCCGCTCCCGCATTCGACGAAGGCGCGAAAGAGGCTTTTGCTTCGAAGAAGAATCTGCGGCTCGTTGAAGTTGCCGCCGGACAGCAGAGCTGGGTGCTGAAAAACATTTCTGGAGGCATGCTCGTCCAGGATTCCGATCTGCACAAACTGGCGGAGGCCGATCTTAAAGTCGTAACCAAACGCCCGCCCACGCCGGAGGAAAAACGGGCTCTGCTGTTCGCGTGGAAGGTGTCGAAGCACGTGAAATCGAACGCCATTCTATATGCCCGCGATGGGCAAACGGTGGGCGTCGGAGCCGGTCAAATGAGCCGCGTCGATTCGTGCAAGCTGGGCGCCATGAAGGCGCAGTTGCCGCTGAAGGGAACGGTGGCCGCCTCCGATGCCTTCTTTCCCTTCCCCGACGGCGTCGAGGAAATTGCCAAGGCCGGGGCCACCGCGATCATCCAGCCCGGAGGCTCGGTGCGCGATAACGAGGTCATCGAAGCCGCCGACCGGCTTGGGCTGGCTATGATCTTCACCGGGGTGCGGCATTTCAGGCACTAGCCTTTACTTTCCTTGACAATAACCGCCCAAGGCCACTGTATACTTCCGGCTTTAGGGCCGCCGTGCGCTTTCTCCCCGCCAAAGGGCCGGTCGAGGGTAGAATAGGGAAATCGGATGGCCGCGGATCAGCATCAAAGCAATGTGTGGGCTGGAATCTTGCAGGTTTTGGGATTTTTCATGAAAAGACAGTTTTGGATGGTCAATATCGTTCTCACGGTGTGCTTTTTACTCGCTCAGGCTTTACTAGCCCAGAACCAGCCCGCCCGCGCCGCGGATTCTCCGGCTCCGGCGGGCTCCCAGTCCGCCGCCAGGGCCAAGACGCCCGACCGCGCCGCCGCCTACTACCATTTCGCCCTCGCGCACATGTACGAGGAACAAGTGGCCACGTACGGCCGCAGCGAACTGGCCAACAAAGCCATTGAGGAATACCGCGCCGCCATTGAGGCCGACCCGACCTCCTCGTATTTGACCTCCGGGCTCGCCGAGCTTTATGCCAAAACTGGCCGCATTCGCGACGCCGTCGTCGAGGCGCAGGACATCATCAAGCACAATCCCAACAATCTGGAAGCCCGCCGCCTGCTCGGAAGAATCTATCTGCGTTCGCTCGGCGATATGCAGGCCGGCAGCGGTTCGGAGAGCGTGCTGAAACTGGCGATCGAACAGTATGAGCAGATTGTCCGCCTGCAGCCCGACAGCATGGACGACCATCTGCTTCTCGGGCGCCTGTATCGTTTGAACAACGATCTACAGAAGGCGGAAAGCGAATTCAAGACGGCGGTGACCCTCCAGCCAGACTCGGAAGAAGCGGTTACCACGCTGGCGTATCTCTACAACGAACTGGGCGACACGGCTCGCGCCGCTCAGGTGCTCAGTTCGGTGCCGAAAACGGAGCGCTCGGCGAAGCTTTATTCGGCGCTCGGTTACACCTGGGAACAGCAAAAGCAGTACAAGGACGCCATCGAGGCGTATCGTCACGCGATTGAACTCGACCGCGACAATCTGGATGCCATTCGCGGGCTGGCGCAGAATCTGCTGAACGATGGCCAGGCCGATGCCGCTCTTGAACAATACAAGGTGATCGCGGACGCGAATCCGGAAGATGCGCAAACCTACGTCCGCATCGCGGAAATCTACCGCAAGCAGGGCAAGTTCGATCTGGCGCTCGACAATTTGAAAAAAGCCGAAACCATGGTGCAGGACTCGGTCGAAGTTCCCTACAATATTGCCGCCATCTACCAGGCGCAGGGCCGTTTCGACGAAGCGGTTCCGGTCATGCTCGACCTGCTGAAAAAATCAGAGAAGTCCGACGGCAGTTACTCGAATGGCGAGAAGAGCAATCGGGCAGTGTTTCTCGAGCGGCTGGGCACAATCTACCGCGACCAGGGGAACAATCAGGCCGCCAACCAGACCTTCCGCCAGATCGTCGCGCTCGGCGGCGACGAGAATATCGAGCGCGGTTATCAGCAGATCATCGACACCTGGCGCGAAGCCAAGGAGTGGCAGAAGGCCACCGACGTTGCCAAAGAAGCGGTGCAGAAGCTGCCCACGAGCCGCGATCTGAAAATGGTGCTGGCGGCGCAACAGGCCGACATGGGCGAGCCCGACAAGGCGCTGAAAGACGTTCGCGCCATGTTGAAAGGAGGCGCTAGCTCCAGTTCCAATTCCAGTTCCAGTTCCAGTTCCGAAGACCGCCAGGTTTATATCACCCTGGCCCAGATGTATACCCGTCTGCGCCGCTTCACCGAGGCCGAGCAGGCGCTCGACAAGGCCGAGCAGTTATCGACGAAGACGGACGACAAGGAGTACGTGTGGTTTCTCCGTGGGTCGACTTTTGAGCGTGAGAAACGCTACGCCGAGGCGGAAGAAGAGTTCAAGAAAGTAGTGGCCAGCGATCCGGAGCATGCTTCGGCGCTGAATTATCTGGGCTACATGCTGGCCGATCAGAACACGAAGCTCGAAGAAGCGCTCGGATACATCAAACGCGCCGTAGATCTAGATCCCGCCAACGGCGCCTATCTCGATTCCCTGGGCTGGGCTTATTTCCGCCTGGGAAAATATGAAATGGCGGAAGACAACCTGCTGAAGGCTTCGCAGAAAATCAATACCGATCCCACCGTCCTCGACCACCTGGGCGATCTGTATCAGAAAACCGGACGCCTGAAGCTGGCCGCCACCAACTGGGAGCGCGCGCTCACTGAGTGGAACCGCACCATTGCCGCCGAGGTCGATCCCGCAGACGTGGCGCGGGTGCAGAAAAAACTCGATTCCGCCAAGATGAAATTAGCCAAAGAAGAGGGCGCAAAGTAGTATGTATCTGCTCGGGTGATGACGGGGCTCTGCCCCGTCCGCCGTGCGACGACTCCGGTGTTCGGTCCGCCGCTTACGTTATGTCATTACTGCGCAAAATCGGACTTGCCACCTTGGCCTTCTTTCTGCTGGCTGCGGGTTTTGTCGCGTGGAAGACTATCCTGCCGAAGCCGCAATCGTCATTCACCAGCCTGCAACCCGCTCCCGACTTCACCTTGAACGATCAGGATGGCCATCCTTTCACGCTCTCCAGCCTGCGTGGATCCCGCGTCGTGCTGGTGTTCTATCGCGGCTACTGGTGACCGATCTGCATGCGCCAACTGCGCGAGTTCGCGCAGCATGCCGGCGAATTCCAACAAGTAAATGCGCGCCTGGTGGCGATCAGCGCGGACGATCAGGAACATGCGCACCTGGTTTGGGATAAAAAGGCCGATCACCGCTTCGTCATCCTCAGCGATCCCGGGGCGCGTGTGATTCGTCAATATGGGCTGCTGCATGCGCATGGCAAAGGCGATACCGACATCGCCATCCGCACCACGTTTGTGATCGACGAAAACGGGCGCGAGCGCTGGCGCAAGGTTTCCGGCACCGCCTTCGAGGTTCCCAAGGCTGCGGAAGCGCTGCAGCAATTACGCGAGATGCAGTAGGTTCTCGCATTTCGGCTCTCCGGCCAACGCTCAGTCAAAAATGAACGATGCTAAACTCTTCCCATGCTCGCCGACTATGCGGTGCGCGTAGAAGACTCCCGAGGACGCCGCCATCCCGAGCCGCAGCACCCCTACCGCAACGACTTTCAACGCGACCGCGATCGTGTCGTCCACTCTCGCGCCTTTCGCCGTCTGGAAGCCAAGACGCAGGTTTTCACCCGCCGCTACTCCGACCACTTTCGTAACCGGCTCACCCACACCATCGAAGTCGCGCAGATTTCGCGCACCATCGCCGCCCAACTCGGACTGAACACGGACCTGGCCGAGGCGCTAGCCTTGGTGCACGACCTCGGCCACCCACCTTTCGGCCACTCCGGAGAAAAAGCGCTCGACGCCGCCATGCGCCAGCACGGGCTTTCCTTCGATCACAACCTGCACGCGCTCCGCATCGTCGAAGACTTCGAAATCCGCTACGCTGCGTTTCGCGGGCTGAATCTCACCTTCGAAGTCCGCGAGGGCATCATCAAGCACTCGCACGATTACGACGCAGATCAATACCCGGAACTCGCCGAGTATCTGCTCGATCAGCGACCGCCGCTCGAAGCGCAGCTTATCGACCTTACGGACGAGATAGCCTACAACACCGCCGACTTAGACGATGGCTACGAAGCCCGGCTGCTAGCCATCGAGCAGATTGCAGACAGCGTGGATCTGTTCTCGCGCCATTATCGCGAGGCCAAAACCCGCTACCCAAGTGCTGCCGAGAAGCTCGTCTTCAACGAGGCGCTGAAAAGCATTTTTGACGGATTTGTCGGGGACCTGATCACGAACACCGCACAGCGTGTGCAAGCCGCGGGCGTGCATTCTCTGGAAGATGTCCGCCGGCTCGGCGAACGACTAGCCGCGTTCAGCCCGCCAGTTGAAGAAGAGCGCCGCCGGCTGAAAGATTTCCTCTACGAAAATCTTTACTACAGCCCGGCGCTCGCGTCCGAGAAAGAAGACGCCGAGCGCATTACCGGAGAACTCTTCGCCCACTGGATGGAGGAGCCCGACGACCTGCCGCGCAACTACCGCGAAAAGGCCGCCAAAGACAAAGACTCGCTGCCCCGCGTCATCTGCGACTACATAGCCGGCATGACTGACCCGTTTATCTACCAGCAGTATGAGAAGTATTGCGGAGGGTAGAGGTCCGGAACCGAAGATCCACGCCTCTTTCTTGGATCTAGCTCAGATCCCTCCCTCAATCGAGGGCCGCGCAAACTCCGGCACACATTCAGGCACACAAAGTTGATGCGCGAAGATGTACCCGAGTCGTCAATCAATGAACTGGTTGGGTCTTTAGAATTCTAAGGATGACTAGTTCTTCGAATCCTCTTCGAATCTGTTCCTGTGAGAAGTGTCGTTTTATCACTTCTACCTGCGCAACCAAATCTTCCACAGTCCCTGGGTTTTGATATTTGGCCACAAAAAGGATTGTGCTCAAAAGCTCCAGTTCCGCAGCCGTCTTTCTCGAGAAGTGTTCCAAAACCCAATCGATCTTTGCTCTGTGCTCCTCAAGAAAGTCCCCCGATAGGTCCTTCACACTTTTCAGATCTGAGCCTGGCGAATATTCATAACCCATTCCCGATGGGTAATAAACGGTACTTGACTTAAGCACGTTGAGACGCTCTGCAGTGGCGATGTCTGCCAATACGTCAGAATCGAACGGGCCATACGAGTAAAGGGAGAACTGGTAGCCCAAAGGAACTCCCTTACTCTCTTGCAGAAAAAACAGCAATTTCATAAACGCCGTTCTTCCCAAGCGCGCTCGTCCGGCGAGCTCAGCCAGCAGGCCCAAGCGTTGAAAAATAGTCTCAGACGACATCTGGAGGTCCTTTTTCGGCTACCGATTTCGGCAATGGCATAGCTTCGGCCCGCGACTGCCGTTCCACGATAGCCTTAAATTTCGCCCGCGCTTCGGGCGCATCTGACTTATCGGCATAAACGAAGCGCAAATAACCAACGTTTATCGATTTCACTATGGGAGAATGTCCCGAAAGGATACCGATCTCGGTCTTCCCATCGTTATCCACTAGAACCAACTCGCTGGCTCGATTGGTCTTGTACCACAGTGGCTTTGGTTTTGCGACATATTTCACCATCGGCTGCAATTCTTGAACGATAGCATCGTTCTTCTTGATCGAAGCATCCATGTCCGCAACCGTATCATCTGACTCTGCCAGCTCACAGACGAGGCGATAGTGGTCGCGTGTCATGAGCCTTTGGCCGTGTTCTCCGCCCTTGCCGGCTGCAAGCAGGCCCATAACGCGATAGTCATCCCATTTCAAAAATTTATCCAGTTCTTCCGGACTGTCAGGTCTCGGAAAGTAAACATTTTCGGAGAGATCCCCCGCATCATCCGCGAGGATATGCCCGAGCGCCTGTTTCAAATGGTGATCGCACGACAGGCGGGTTTTGTGAAAGTAGACTTGTTTGTGCATCCAATAGCGCGCCATGATGAGAGCTTCCGCTGCATACATGCCACCCCGCTTGATCGCAATCTTCGGCTCGGACGATTCCTCTTGCGGACGCCGAACTGCACAAACGGACGACACGATTCTGTCGAGATCAAACCGACCGTAGGAAACCCCGGCATGCAGCGAGTCCCGGAGCAAATAATCCATCCTGTCAGCATCAAGCTGTCCACTGATAATGTCTTTCCAGAACAAACTCCCCCGTTTCGGTGCGCGCTTTGAAATCAGGGCGGTGATCTCATCCGTCGTGATCTTGTAGTTTCGTCGGTTAGACGGATGTGTTTCAATCAAATCCTTCAGCACGGTTTCGATGATCGCTACTGAGTAGTCCTCATGCGCGTATCGTTCGCCGGGGCTGGCCATCCCCTGAAAGAGCGAATAGTCTTCCGGCTCTTTCATTGGCAATAGCCCTTCGGCAGCGTGAGAGAACGGAGCATGCCCGACGTCATGCAACAATGCTGCTAGCCGTACGAGTTGCCAATCTCGCTTGAGACCAGGATCTTCATAGCCAAACCATTCCTTTAACGTGTTACCTGAGGTTTCCACTACCGCTTCGTAGAGGCGGGAAACCAGATGCATAACGCCTAAAGAATGCTCAAATCGACTATGGGATGCACCAGGGTAAACATAATCTGTCCATGCTAACTGCTTTATCCGCCTGAGCCGTTGAAAAACGGAGTGGTTGACAACCTCAAGCTCAAGCTGGGTCATACCAATAAAGCCATGCACTGGGCACCGGATTTCACATACGAACCGGTCGTGATCCATCGAACCTCAAAGCGAATATAAAGCGAATATCTATTCTATTACAAGAGGCGACTGAACGCTAATCGGCCAAACTGTAAACGTCACTTTATGCTCGCCCTTAAGAATCCTCGCCACGCTGGATGGCCAGTAGCCGGGTCTCCTTTCAGAGACAGTCAGCCTAGATTTCGGAGCCCCCTCACGCATTTCCAACTGCCCGACTATTTCCCGTACGTGATTCTATACACAACGCCCGCCGAATCATCACTCAAATACATCGCCCCATCATCACCAAACACAATCCCCACCGGACGCCCCATCCACCGCCCTTTTTGCTTCTCGCCCGGAGCCAGCCATCCGGTGGCGAAATCTTCTGCGCCACTCTGGGGCTGACCTTTGTCGTCAAGCTTCACACGTACAACTTTGTATCCCGTTGGCACACTGCGATTCCACGATCCATGAAATGCGACGAAGATGTTGTTTCTGTACTCCGCGGGGAACTCCGTCCCTTCATAAAAAGCAAGCCCCAGCGGAGCGGAGTGCGCCTGCATCTGCACTTTGGGCTCGATCACGCTCTGGCAGCGATTGCCTCCCGGACTGGTGAAGTTCGAATCCGGCACGCGGTCGCCATAGCAATAAGGCCAGCCCGCATCGCCGCCATCTTTCCCCAGATCGTAGATCGTCTCCGGCGGCAGATCGTCGCCCAGCCAGTCGCGCCCGTTCACCGTGACCCAAACCGTGTCGGTCTTCGGATTCACCGCCAACCCCACGGCATTGCGCAGGCCTTTGGCGAAGATCTTCTGGCCGCTGCCATCGGGATTGAATTCCATCACGGTCGCTCGCCGCGGATCTTTTTCGATGCAAACATTGCAACTCGATCCGGCCGAGACGTACATCTTGCCGCCGTGAAATAAGACGGTGCGCGTCGAGTGCCCGCCGCCGGTGGGCAGATCGGCGAGTTTCTGCGGATTAGACGCACGCAGGTTCGCCTCGTCCCAGTTATAGCGGCGAACCGCGTCGTTTTCCGCGACGTACAACTTGCCTTCGTAAAATGCGAGCCCGTGCGGCTCATTCAGCCCGTCGAGAACCGTGACCGTGCGCTCGGCCTTGCCTGCGTGCTTGGAGTCGGGCAACGCGACCACCTTGCCCTCACCCGATTCGCTGACCAGCAGCACGCCGCCCGGAGTAAAGATCATCATGCGCGCGCCCTCCACTTGTTCGGCGAAAACCGAGATGTGGAATCCCGGCGGCGCTTTCAGCTGAGTGAGATCGAAACGAGTTTTCTCGGCGTGAGCGAAGTTGGAGTAGGCCAGCCATGCCAGCAGAACGGGAAGAAGAGCAAACCATGGCCGCCGCAGGTTCAGTCGTCGCATAGACATAGGCTAGTGGATGATCTCACGGAGAGCTTTGTTGATTTTTTTCGATGCGCGCGGTTTTCGCTGACGCCGCGGGGAAAAACCGTTGCACGCAGTTTTTATATCGGTTCCCGCCAAAATTACCGTCAACCGCAGTAGGCTGCCGGGGTACAACGGCGTACAATATATATGAAAATAAAGCACTTGCATTCCGCGCCCGTCACTCGCGCATTTGGCACGCAAACTGTTTATAGAAGTACGGGCCCCGCGATTGGGCCCCGCTTTTCAGACGAGCTTTTTGAGGCATCCGTAGCGTCGGCGCTTGCCTTCCGAAAGTTTATGAGATCGGTTATTGCAACGACGCAACTAGATTCGCGCCGGTAGGCGCTTGGAAGTGAATCTTTCACTCCCCACTTTGGAGGAAGTTTAAAATGAAAAACCGCATCATCTTCGCTGTGCTGCTGGCCGTACTCCTGGCTGTGCCAGTTTTCGCGCAAGACAATTCCGCCGCCCAGGCTCAGCCCGCGACCGCTCAGTCTTCGTCGACTCAAACCCCGTCCCAGACGGCCACCAAGGCCGACAGCGCCACCGGCAAAGAGCCCTTGCAACCAGAGACTCGAGAAGGCTTCTGGGGTCGCGTGAACCCGTTCGCGCGCAAGAAATACGTGGCGCGCCAGACCCAGCCCATCCGCGACCGCATCAACGAACTCGATGAACTGACCGCCTCCAACACCAGGGCGATCAAGGATGTCGATGCCCGCGCGCAGCAAGGAATCCAGCTCGCTTCCGCTAAGGCCAACGAGGCCGATCAGCATGCCGTCGAAGCCGGCAACAAGGCGCAGGCCGCGCAGGAGACCGCGCAACAGGCCCATACCCGCCTGAACACGGTCGAGCAGGTGGTCACCAACATCGATCAATACCAGCCCACCACGCAGACCGAGATTCTTTTCAAACCCGGACAGACCGTGCTGAGCCAGAATGCCAAGACCGCTCTCGACGAAATGGCCACTCCGCTGAAGAACCAGCGCGGCTACGTCGTTGAAGTCCAGGGCTTCTCCTCCGGCCACGGACAGGTAGCGATCGCGACTTCGCAGAAGATGGCCGAGTCGGTGGTCCGCTATCTGGCGCTGAACCACGACATTCCGATCTACCGGATTTACCTCGTCGGCATGGGCAATGCCCCGGCCCCGGCTTCGGCCAGCGATGCGAAGCCCAGGCGCATCACCGGCGGCCGCGTTGAAGTCAGCCTCCTGAAGAATAATCTGGAGCAGCTTGCGTCGACGAGCACGACGTCCACTCAAGATCAACCACAGCAAAAGTAGCAGTACCCTCCCCTGGAATGCCTCCCGTGAAAGCGGGAGGCTTTTTTGTGTGCGCTTGAGGCTTGATCGTAGGCTAAGTTCGTGCTGCGAGCCACGAGCCGCGAGCTTCGAGCGAACCGGTTTGCCCGCAGCTCAAAGCCTGCCCATTCAAGAATCGTGCTATCCTCCACGCGTCATGGAAACCCTCTTCTACGTCCGCACGCCGTCGCCGGTCGGCCCGCTGTTTCTCGCCGCCTCCACGAAGGGCTTGGTGCGACTCGAATTCGAAGCCCGTATGCAGAAAATAAATCCCGGTATGATTCAGCTGCATGAATCCAAGCCAGCCCTCGCGCCCTGGCTCCGCGAACTCAACGAATATTTCGCGGGTGAGCGTCGCGAGTTCTCCCTCGCGCTCGATCTCCGCGGAACCGAGTTCCAATTGGCATGCTGGCGTGCGCTGCTTGAAATTCCCTACGGCGAAACTCGCAGCTACCGCGACATCGCTCAAGCGATCGGCCATCCGCACGCCTACCGTGCCGTCGGCATGTCGAACAACCGGAATCCCGTCGCCATCGTCGTCCCCTGCCACCGGGTGATCGCATCGAGCGGCTCACTTTGCGGTTACGGCGGCGGGCTCGACATCAAGCGCAAGTTGCTCGACCTTGAGCAGGCGAATGTTGGCGCTTGTCTTCCGCTGGGAATCGGCGCATAATCGCGCCAATTGTGGGAGGGGGTCTCCCATGCTGCCGCGCGTCGAGTACTCCGTTACCGTTCCGGTTCCGGTTGACGAGGCGTTCAAAGCTTTTCAGGATCTCGGACGCCTGCTCCATCGCGGAATCTACGACGAAGCTTTATGGGTAGAAGGCAAGCCCTGGCAGGTTCGTAGCCGCCTGCGTTATGTCACCGCCCGGCCTGTCCGCACCACGATTTCCGCCGTCGTGACTTCCATCAGTCCACCTCGCGCTGTCGCTCTGCTCAATCACGGTCTCGGCATTACAGTGGAACAGAATGTCTCCTTCACTCCCGATCTCAAAGGCGGAACGCGGATTCTAATGACCATGGACTTTGTCGGCAAGTCGCTCGAGTTATCCGCAAGCGCCGTCCGTGAAATGATCTCCTTCTTGACCAAGGACGCGCTCGATACCGTGGTCGCCCTTTGCCGGCGCCCCTCATCGGCTACGGGGTAGCGGGCCGTCCGATCTCGCGTAGAGACGCGGCTTGCCGCGCCTGGCCCAAGTCTGTCTATTTTGTGGCGGAGTGGAGCGAAGACGTACGCCCTAAACCTTGTCAAGCCCCTGTTTCGGCGATTTTCGGCGTAACTGAATGAACTGGTTGGGAGAATAAACTTGGGAAAGTTGTCGGTGTGGGTAGGTCGGAATTGATATAATAGATTTATAGGGGAACAGGGTGCGGATCATTCCTGCACCCTTTTCTTATTGGCGCAGCAAGATCCGGTGTCGCCAGATTGGGACCTCCGAGACTTTGAACCGGGCGTTTATGCAGCCAAGTCCTTATTCTTGAATACTTTCCATATAAGTCGTTACTTTTGAATACTTTGCGGACATTTTGCCGCTAACCCCATGATTCTAATATACCGGTAGTAGGGGGGTACCCAGACCAGACCGGACCGGGTAGAGCAATGAGAGATTTGCCCATCACCATCCACGAGCTGAGCCCAAGAATTCGCGATCGCGAAATCTCCCCCGTCGAACTCACCCGCGATTGCCTTGCGCGCATCGATAAGCTCAACCCAACGCTCAACGCCTTCATCACGGTCACGGCCGATTCCGCACTCGACCAAGCCCGGCGCGCCGAGCAGGAAATCTTCCGCGGAGACTATCGCGGACCGCTTCACGGCATCCCCATCGGACTCAAGGATATTATCGATACCGCTGGAGTCCGCACCACCGCCGCCAGCGCGCTGTTCAGCACTCCGCCAAACGATCGCATTCCCGATGAAGACGCCGAAGTCGTACGCCGCCTGCGGGCCGCGGGCGCAATCATTCTAGGCAAGCAGAACCTGCACGAATTCGCCTACGGCGGCAGCTCGATGATCGGCTATTTCGGCGAGATCCATAATCCATGGAACGCGGAGCGAATCACGGGAGGATCTTCGGGAGGCTCCGCTGCCAGCGTCGCCGCCGGTCTCGGCTTCGCCGCCGTCGGCACCGACACCGCCGGTTCCATCCGCCTGCCCGCCGCCTATTGCGGAGTCGTCGGACTCAAACCGACCTACGGCCGCGTGAGCGCTCGTGGAGTCGTCCCCTTGTCGTTGTCCTACGATCACGTTGGCCCACTCGCAAATTCGGTCTATGACGCAGCCTTGATGCTGCAAGTCCTCGCGGGCCGCGACCCAGCCGATCCCACCAGCATTGACGCTACTGTCCCCGATTTCGCCGCTGCCATCCATCAAATGATCGATCGTCCTACGCCTAAGTTGCGAATCGGCGTACCACGGGCATTTTTCTTCGACGATCTTCATCCCGAGATCGCCGCCGCCATCGAAAAAGCGATCGAGATTTTTAGCGAACTTCACGCCGAGATTCGCGAGGTCAAACTCGAAGTCTCCACCGACCGCACGCTGGCGAGCGCCGAAGCCTATGCCTATCACAAGTCATTCGTGGCAAAATCACCAGAGCTCTACCAGCCCGCAACGCTGGCGCGCATCCAATCCGGTGCCAACATCTCTGCCCCAGATGCTCTTCGAGCCAGCCGCGACCTCCAGGCGATCCGTCACGCCATCCGAAAAACATTCGATGAAGTGGACGTGCTGCTGACGCCGACAGTTTCGATCCCGCCGCCCGCGATCGCCGACCTCCAAAAACATCCGGAAGACCTCCGCAAACAAGAACTAGTCATGCTGCGCAATACGCGCCCCTTCAACATCTGGGGAATTCCAACAATCTCAGTACCCTGCGGATTCACCAAAGACGGACTGCCGATAGGCCTGCAACTAGCAGCCGCTCACTGGCGGGAGGACATGGTGCTGCAGGCAGCCGATGCCTACGAGCAAGCAACGGAGTGGCGAAAGAAGACCTCGCTCCCACCCGAATCCACGTAGGGACGGACGCATTCGTTCGTCCAGCCGAGCAAAGCGAGGCCGCCGTGGACTCAGGGCTCCCGCATCGCGAGCAGGCTCGCGACATATGCGAGCAGCGTGACCGCGGCGAATCCCAGGAGCACGACATGCAGCGGCCACATTCTCGCCGGCAACGGCATCGGGATGAATACCTGATAAAGCGTATTAGCGAGCCAGAATCCCGCCATCGCAAACAGGATGCCGCGGTCGGGGTGCGAAGACCGGAGCAGTGCGCGGAGGGTAACGAAAGTCAGGATGCCTCCCGCCAGAAGCAGGAAGCTGAAGAAGAAGTTGATCGAAAAGAGCGCCCACGGAATCGGCTCGGGGACCTTCTTCAAGAATGCGCCCCAGTGAAACATGGAAGGTAGGAAAAAATGGTAGGCACCCATAGCCGAGGAGCACGATCCGGCGACAGCAAGCGCTTTGGTTGCGATAGATTTACGAGTCATGCGTGCTCCTCACTTCTTCAAGGCCTTTTGTGTAGCGTCGGACGCGCCCTGCAGAGCAGAGCCGACCGAGGCCCAATCCTAGTAGTTCGCTCAGCAAGACGCCAGCGCGACTCTTTCGGCGAACCGAACAATTGTGGTGTGAGCAATGTCACTGTATTCAAACTCTATCCTCTGTCACCCTGAGCGGAGGTGGCCATTCACGGAGTGAATGGCCACCGAAGTCGAAGGGCCCCTACCCCCTCCTATGCCGCATGAGCGAAAAACGTACTGCGTCTACATCATGGGCAGCCTGTTGGGAACTCTCTACATAGGCATTACCGGCAACCTGCACAAACGTGTCTTTGAGCACAAATTCCACCGCATCGAAGGATTTACGGACAAATATCAGGTCGAACGTCTGTTGTACCGGGAGTCGTACGACGAGGTTCAGAAGGCGATCAACCGCGAAAAACAGCTCAAGGGCTGGCGGCGATCGAAGAAAATCGCGCTGATCGAATCGCTGAACCCGCACTGGCTGGATCTGGCGAGCGAATGGTTTCCGTGGATGACAGATTCCGTTGAACAAACCCTTAACAAAATGTCTTCCTGAGCGCAGCCATTCCGCTCGCGAAGCGAACGGAATCGCGGAGTCGAAGGACCCCTACAGCCCAAATACCGTCGGTGCCAAGAGATGGCGGTGCGGCTAGATTTCTGAGGCGATCCGATATCGCAGAAAAAGTAGGGGTCCTTCGACTCCGCAGAACGATCCGCTTCGCGGATCGTCCCGCTGCGCTCAGGATCACAACCGGGTAGCAGGTCCCGAAATCGTGAACGTGACTCTCTTTATCTTCCGGCCGGCTCTCACGGTTATCGATTCTCCTAAGTCCGTTAGATTCCAGGGCAGTCTTGAGTCCGTCTTCAACTCGCCATTAACCCGCACCGCTTTCTGTTTTATTTTGCGCGCTGCATCGCTCACCGAATCAGCAAGACCTATTTGAGAGAGCAATTTGTCCAGTTTGATCAGGTGCACTCCTTCAATGAGGGAAGGAGCGCTAAGAGTGTCAAGTGCGACTGCGACTTCCTCGACATCTTCCGGCACTCCGCCCTTCTGAAACTGTTTCGCCCAATCCCCGCCTGCCTTCGTCGCGGCATCGGCGGAATGAAAATCGGTAACGATCATTCGGGCCAGCTTCTTCTTAAACACCATCGGATTTTCTTTCCGATTCACGACGTCGCCCATCATCGCCTTAATTTCGATCATCCCCACATCAGTCAGTAATTCGTAATAAGACCACATCTTCTCATCCGAGATTGCCATCACCTTTCCGTACATCTCCAGCGGCGGCTCATGGATACCGATCGCATTGTCCAACGACTTCGACATCTTCGCCGCGCCTTGTCGCCATCCTTCCAGAATCGGCGTGGTCAGCACCACTTGCGACTCCTGCCCGTAGGCGCGCTGCAGTTCGCGCCCTACCAAGAGATTGAATTTCTGGTCGGTGCCGCCGAGTTCCACGTCGGCTTCGAGCGCGACTGAATCGTATCCCTGCGCCAGCGGATACAACAGTTCATGCATGGCAATCGGCTTTTCGTCATGAAAACGTTTGTGGAAGTCCTCCCGCTCCAATATCTGCGAGACCGTGTACTTCGCCGTCAGGCGGATGAAGTCCTCCGCCGAGAACTTCGAGAACCAGCGGCTGTTGAAGTCCATCACGGTTTTGTCCGGGATGAGAATTTTGAAAACCTGTGCCTTGTAGGTCTCCGCGTTCTCGGCAATCTGCTCCCGCGTCAGCGGAGGCCTCGTCGCCGAACGTCCCGTCGGATCGCCAATCATCCCGGTGAAATCTCCGATCAGGAAAATGATCGTGTGCCCGAGATCCTGAAAATGTTTGAGCTTGCGCAGCACAACGGTGTGGCCGAGGTGCAAGTCGGGAGCCGTCGGGTCCATGCCCAGCTTCACGCGGAGCGGCTTGCCAGACGCGAGCGAGCGTTCGAGTTTCGAACGCAGTTCGGATTCCTTGACGATCTCCGCTGCGCCCTTCTTGAGGTAGGCCAGTTGTTCGTCAACCGGTGGAAAGTTAGCCATGCGTTCCGATTATAGCGATCCGCGGGGTTTGGCAAGTCCGTGCGGCGGGCGCGTTCTGGCAAAAGTCTCTACCACAGGGGATACAGAGGAACACAGGGGAAGTGATTTATTCAGGTTCCCCTGTGTTCTTTGTGTCCCCTGTGGTAAAGGGTTAGTCCGGGACTGCAAGCAAATGCATGGGTCCTTCGTTGCGCTTTGAAATGGCAAGGGGTTGTGAGTCGTAGCTTCCTAACTCAACCGCCGATAAAAACTCAGTGCCGCGTCTCCTTGCACCAGCTTCCGATAGCGCCGCAGTTCGACAAACACCTCTCCCGGATCGAATCTCTTGTCATGCTCCGCGATCACCAAGCCCCGCTCGCGAAGCAATTTCGATTCCGCCAGCGCCGCCAGGGTCTTCGCGTACTCGTCCAGCAACGAGTATGGCGGATCGAGAAACACGAAATCGGCAACGCTCCCTGCCGCCTCCAGTTGACGAAAGGCTTTCCCGGCCTCCATCTTGACGATCTGGAAACCGCGCGCAATCCCCAACGACTTCAAGTTCGCCGCAATCAACTCCGCAGCTGCTTTGGACGACTCGACGAAGTACACCATCCGCGCGCCACGACTTAATGCCTCAATACCCACTGCGCCTGTGCCCGCATACAAATCGAGCCACACCGACTCCGCCAGCGCATCCGGATTGCCCGCCGACAGCACGTTGAACAGCGTCTCGCGCAGTCGGTCCGCCGTCGGACGGATTTCAAGCCCGGGCAACGACCGCAGCGTCCGGCGCCGGTATTGTCCCGCAATCACCCTCATGAGTTCGCGCCCTTAGTTCCTTAGAGACCGAAGACATCTTCCGGTCCAGCCCTTCGGTTTGCGCCTTTTCGCACCTCGGCGTCCCCGATCGGTGTCTAAGTAGATAGAATACTGGTAGGCATGTCGATGCGGAGTTGGTCCATCCCGGTCGGACGTCTTTTCGGAATCGAAATCCGCATACATCTGACCTTTCTGCTTCTGCTGGGCTTTATCTGGAGCACCGAAGCCGCGGCGCAGGATGCCAGCGCTGCTCTGCGCGTGCTCGCCCTGGTTGGCATCATTTTCGGCAGCGTGGTCCTGCACGAATTAGGTCACGCTCTGGTGGCCCGAAGCTCGGGCATTCCGGCGAAGGGCATCATCCTGCTGCCGATCGGCGGCATCACCATCCTCGACGAGGCGAACGCCATCCCGGACCCGATTAACGGCTGGAAGCGCGACATCCGCATCGCGGTTGCCGGACCGCTGGTAAATCTCCTCATCGCCGGTTTATCCGCGCTCGTTTTACTCACCGTCATACCGAACTTTTCGCTGACCGCGAGGCCGCTGCTCAATCCTGGCGCCCTGCTGCGCAGCATCGTCTGGTCGAACCTCTACCTCGGCTTGTTCAACCTCCTGCCGGCCTATCCCATGGATGGCGGGCGAGTTTTGCGAGCTCTTTTTTCCCGCCGCGTCGATATTGTGCGAGCCACCCAGCGCGCGGTTCGCATCGGCCACGTCTTCTCCATTCTGTTCATGATGGTCGGAGTTCTGACTAGCAACTGGTGGCTGTTTATGGTCGGACTCTTCCTCTTCTTCGGCGCACAACTCGAAGAGCGCTCGGCGGTATTTCAATCCGTGCTGCAAAGCGTGCGCCTGGAAGAAGTCATGCTCACGGACTTTGCCACGCTCTCGCCCGCCGACACGCTGGAGGATGCGCTCGAAAAAGCCGTGCATACGCTGCAGGACGATTTCCCGGTGGTGCGCGGGAGCGACATGGTGGGCGTGGTTTCGCGGCAGAAAATTCTCGAAGCGCTACGTGCCGAAGGCAACGGCTACGTGCAGGCGGTGATGAACCGCATTTTCGACGTTGCCGCCAAACAGGAGTCGCTTGCCTCCGCGTTCCGCAAGCTTTCCGCGCGCAATCTCAGCATCATTCCTATCGTCGACGATCAGCATCTCGTCGGAATCGTCACGCTGCAGAACCTGATGCACTCCATGTCGCTGCTCGCCGAAAGCCGCAAGTTACGGAGAGAAGCGCTCGACTCGTAGAATAAAATCCTAGGATAACCGGATCCCCTTTGCCCGCTGGACGGCGGGTACTTTTCTGAGAGCAGCCAACACTGTTTCCGGCACTTGTCCGTCCACATGAACCACAGCCACGGCTTCGCTCGGAGTGCTGGAAGCTTCATTCGCGGCACTGCTATTCTTCGCCAGCCGGCCCAAAGAAAAATTGGCGATGTTGATCTGGTGTTCACCCAGGATCGTGCCCACGCGTCCAATCACTCCCGGCACGTCTTTGTTGCGCATGTAGATCAGATCGCGCTCCAGAGGCGCCTCCACGTCAATGCCATCCACGTGCAAAAGGCGCGGCATGTTGCCATGCAAAACCGTGCCCTTGACAAAATGTTCTTCCTGGCTGGTCTTGAGGAAAATGGAGATCACGCTTTCTCCGCGGGAGCTCTTGGGCTGGCTGGCTTCATGCACTAGCAAGCCACGAGAAGCGGCGATGGTGGCGGCGTTTACCAGATTGGCTTCCTCCTCCATTCCCTGATTGAGAATGCCCTTGATGGCGGCATTGCGGATCAACTCAGTCTTGCCTTCCGCGATGTGGCCGCTGTAACGTACCGAAATCTCCTCGATCGTGCCTTCGCTGGTCTGGACAAGAAACGCGCCCAGCCGCTCCGCCAGCACGGTAAAGGGCTGCAATACCAAATATTCCTCGTGCGAGACCGACGGCACGTTCACCGCATTCTGAATCACCCCGTGTTTCAGATATTCCTTCACCTGCTGCGCGATCTGTATGCCGACCGCCTCCTGTGCCTCATGCGTGGAACCGCCGATGTGCGGCGTGAGCACCACGTTGGCCAACGCGGCCAGCGGCGAATCTTTGAGAGGCTCGTGGACAAAAACGTCCAGCGCTGCGCCCGCTACATGGCCTTGTTGGAGCGCTTCCACCAGGGCTGCTTCATCCACCAGTTCGCCCCGGGCGCAGTTCACCAGGCGGATTCCTTTCTTCATCTTCTTCAAGGATTCCGCATTGATCATGCCAGTAGTCTGCGGAGTCAGACCGACGTGCAATGTGAGGTAGTCGGCGACGGCATAGATTTCGTCCAGCGATGCCATGCGGATATTTTGGTCTTTCGCGATGGACGCGGAGACGAATGGATCGTGGGCCATGATTTCCATTCCAAAAGTCCGCGCCCGATGTGCCACTTCCATGCCAATCTTCCCCAAGCCGACGATGCCAAGCGTTTTGCCGCGTAGTTCGGTTCCCTGCAACGATTTCTTTTCCCATTTGCCGGCGTGCATGAGCGCGTCGGCCCGGCACAAATGACGCGCCATGGCCAGGATCATCCCGATCGTTTGCTCGGCCACAGCCACGGCATTGGCGCCGGGCGTGTTCATGACCGCAATGCCTTTGCGCGTGGCCGCGTCGAGGTCGACGTTGTCCACTCCAATGCCAGCCCGTCCAATCACCCGCAACTTGCGTGCGTGTTCGAGCAACGCCGCATCGACTTTCACGGCCGAGCGGACGATCAAAGCATCGGCTGACTCCAGTTCGGTGGCCAGTTTGCCATCTAATTGGTCAGGAGTAATAACGGTCCACTCCGGTTCACGAAGCAGGTCCACGGCAGAAGAAGAGATTTTTTCCGCTACGATGATTTTCATAAGTTGTGTCCGAAATATGTGCGTGTCCGAAAAAAGTACGTTCGAAAGATGAGTAGTACAGTCTAGAGGCGCGGTTATCGATCCCAGAACGCTTATGGAGGGACGGGCGAGGGCGCCCGTCCCTCCACTTACGAAGTTATGCCCCGACCGGCTGCCGCCGTTCGGCGTGGCTGCGTGCATAGACTTCCTGGGCGGCGCGCAGGGCGGAGCCATATTGCACGGGCTTCCCAGTTACGCTGGTGAGAACGTGCTCCAGCGCGCCGAGGATCCCTATGGTGTCCAGATAGTCGTAGTAGCCAATGTGTGCAATGCGGAACAACTTGCCCTTCATTTCGCCCTGTCCGTTGGCCACCACCGCGGAGAAGGTCTCGCGGAACTCCTTCACGATCGCTCCGGAATCCAGCCCCGCGGGGGCGTTGATGGCGGTGAGCGCCGCTGCCGGACACGATGGAGAGAATAGCGTGAGCCCGAGCGCCTTCGCCCCGGCGCGGGTCATTTCGGCAGCTAACTCGGCATTGTCGACCAGGGCCTTGCGTCCGGCGGCCACGTCGCCGCCACCCATTTGCCGGACAAAGTCCAGCGCCGCACCCAGCGCCGCCCACAACGAAGTCGCAGGAGTGTAAGCCGACTCGCCCTTGGCCGCGTTCTTGCGTTCTTTGCGGAAGTCGAAGTAGTAGCGCGGAGACTTCGTCGTTTCCATGCGCTTCCAGGCGCGTTCGCTGAAAGCCGCATAGGCCAGGCCGGGAGGAATCATGAGCGCCTTCTGTGAGCCGCCAATAATCACGTCGATTCCCCAAGCGTCCACGTCGAAGTGAGTCGTTCCGAGACCGGTGATGGCGTCCACGACGATTAGTGTGTCAGATCCCTGCGCGCGCACGAACTGGGCAATCGAGTGGATGTCATGCCGCGCGCCGGTGGAACTTTCCGTCGCCTGCACATAAACCGCCCGCACGTCTGGCGTCAACTTCTTCCGTATTTCGTCGAGCGAAAACGTCTCGCCGTACGGCACGCTGACCACCTCGACCGCGCAGCCGAAGGCCTTGGCGAGGTCGCGCCAGCGTTCGCCGAATTTCCCGGCGGTGAGCACCAGAACTTTGTCTCCGGGCGAGATCAGATTGGAGACCGAGCCTTCCATCACGCCGGTGCCGGAGCAAGCCAGCACTAGAACGTCGTTCTTGGTGCCGATGAAGTCCTTCATGTCGCTCAACACCCGCGTAAACAGCGCGCGGAAATCTGCGGTGCGATGGTGCATGGCGAACGAGGCCATGGCCGTTTGCGCCGCAGGCAGCAATGGCGTGGGTCCGGGAGTAAAGAGGCGATTCTTTAGCAGCATGGCATGAGTCCTTAGTAATAAGATTTCCTGTTAGTTTACCGGAACAAACCCTCAACACGTATGTTTTTGGTGGAGGAAAAATCGGGCTTGCCCCGCTATTGCCAGCGGTTTACGGACACATTCTTCCGCCAGCATAACCGCTATAATGGCCCCACTATGAGCCTGATTGAGCAAATCCAGAAAGATATTACCGCGGCCATGAAGGCCCGCGAAGAGCAGCGGCTTTCCACCTTGCGCATGGTCAAGAGCGCGCTCAAGAACAAAGAGATCGACAAGATGGCACCGCTCGACGACAAGGAATCGCAGCAGGTGCTCTCAACGCTAATCAAGCAGCGCAAAGACTCGGTAGAGCAGTTCACCAAAGGCGGACGCCAGGAGATGGCCGACAAAGAAGCCGCCGAGATCAAGCTGATAGAAACCTACCTGCCCAAAGCCGCAGGCGAGGAAGAAATCGTAGCCGGAGTCCGAGCAGCGATATCCGAGATGACGCCCGCTCCCGCCATGAAAGACATGGGGACAGTGATGAAGGCCGCCATGGCGCGCTTCACCGCGGCGGGGATGCGGGTGGATGGGAAGGCGGTAAGCGAGGCGGTGAAGAAGGAACTGGCGGGGAAGTAGAAAGACCACAAGCGTTCGGAGCTCACATTGACCAAACTTACGCTGCTTGAGATCGCGCCCCTCTTGTTCTTGGCCGCACCATTTTGCCAGAGTGTAGATCAAGCTAGTTGTCCTCTATCACTTTCATCCGATAAGCAGCTGACAACGTTGCACGGCAAGATTGGAAATGGCGCGCATGACATGTTGCTGATCATGCCGCACTGCGACGAAGCTGTCGTTCTTGTATATGCAGGTGACTCAGAGGCTAACGTCCCTGCATCAACGCTCCGCACCGATAGGAATCTGAGAAAGTTTCGGCGGTACACGGAGGCGACTTATAAGGGATCAGGCAAGGCGATCTGCATGGGGTGTGCGCAATACGACGTCGAGGCGACCCTGACTGGCCAGCTTGAAGTAGCTACAATTCCCGAAGGCCTCAGGCGGGACAGTCTTGGTTTCCTGTGGGACAAAGCTGGGAAACTGATGGGGGACTCCGGATTTGGGCACCCCAACCGATCGTACAAGTATCGGTTAGTAATCCAATCCGTATCCGGCGTAGTTGCTCAAAAGCGCCCAAAGCCGCAGATATAAGTGATTACTTGCTCTTCTGCCACTCCCTATACGCTTCGCTCTTCCCAATTCCGCGCTCCTTAGCGACTTTTTTCAGCGCGGCTTTTTCGTCTGCCTTTTCTTCGGCAATGATTGCGCGCACGCGCTGGGCAACGCTTACGGTTTCGGATGCGGCCGGCGCCGCTCCTTCTTCGGCTTTGGCGATCAGGAGCGTGATTTCGCCTTTGACGTCTCCGCGGGCTTTGAGCTGTTCGAGAATCTCCCGCGCGCGGCCGCGCAGGAATTCTTCGTGGATCTTCGTGACCTCCCGGGCGACAACTACGTGCCGGTCTTCTCCCAGAACTTCAATCACATCCGCCAGCGTCTCCTGCAGCCGATGTGGGGCTTCGTAGAACACCTGCGTTCTTGGAGAGTCCTTCACGCTCTCCAGCAGCTTGCGGCGCTGCCCCGACTTCGCTGGGAGGAAACCGCTGAAGCGGAAGGAATCGGTGGGCAGGCCGCTGGCCACGAGCGCCGCCAGGAATGCCGACGCGCCGGGAATCGGCACCACCGGCACGTGATGCCGGATGGCGAGCGCGATCAGGCGGAACCCGGGGTCGGAGATACCGGGCATGCCCGCGTCGGTGACAAGAGCGATCTTGGCGCCGCCCTCGAGGTCAACGACCAGCTCGGCGGCTTTGGTCATTTCGTTGTGCTCGTGATAGCTCACGGTGCGCGTCTGGATGCCGTAATGGCTGAGGAGCTTCAGGGTCTGGCGCGTGTCCTCGCAAGCGATCAGATCGACTTCTTTGAGCACGCGCAGGGCGCGCAGGGTAATGTCTTCAAGGTTGCCAATGGGCGTAGCGACGAGGTAGAGGGACGGACCGCCGATTGCAGTGCCTCGCTCGGAGCTGCCGTTCTGAGAGTCTTCAATCATGAGGCGAGTCTAGCAAGAAAAGGGCGAGGTCAGAGGTCAGAGGTTAGATTGCAGAGGTTAGAATCCGGGGGGCACCTATGCATTCTGACCTCTGCCCTCCCAGGAATCATCTGCGCTAACACAAATCTAACTTCGCCTTTCATTCGCTTCGTGCTAAACTGACCAAAACTGATGTGACAGCCAACACTTCACGCTCCAGCCGACGGGTGTAGGCTACGGGGGATTCGAACCCGGGATTCCAGATTCATAAACAGGAGCAGCCATTATGGCCGACGAACGCAGCAGGCTAGAAGAGCGCAACAATGATCGTAACAGCGAGCGAGTCAAGGCAATCGATCTCGCATTCGCACAGATTGAAAAACAGTTTGGCAAAGGTTCTATCATGCGGCTGGGGTCGAAGGAAGCCATCGTCCCCATCGCGGTGATTTCCACGGGCGCGATTTCGTTCGATGCCGCGCTGGGCGTAGGCGGAGTGCCGCGCGGGCGGGTCGTCGAAATCTTCGGCCCGGAGTCTTCCGGCAAAACTACCATTGCCTTGCAGGTGATTGCCGAGGCGCAAAAGGCCGGAGGCATGGCGGCGTTCGTCGATGCCGAGCATGCGCTTGATCCGGGCTATGCCAAGAAGCTGGGTGTGGACGTCGACAACCTGCTGGTCTCGCAGCCCGACTATGGCGAGCAGGCGCTGGAAATCACGGAAGCGCTAGTGCGCTCGAACGCCATCGATGTGCTGGTGGTGGACTCGGTGGCGGCGCTTGTCCCGAAGGCCGAACTAGACGGCGAGATGGGCGACAGCCACATGGGCCTGCAGGCGCGGCTGATGTCACAGGCGCTGCGCAAGCTGACAGGGACGGTGGCCAAGTCGCGCACCTGCCTGATTTTCATCAACCAGATTCGAGAGAAGATTGGCGTGATGTTCGGCAACCCCGAAACCACGACTGGCGGCCGCGCGCTGAAGTTCTATTCGTCGGTGCGCATTGACATCCGCCGCATTGCCGCCATTAAAGAAGGAGACGTGGTCACCGGCTCGCGCACCCGGGTCAAGATCGTGAAGAACAAAGTGGCAGCGCCGTTCCGCGAAGCGGAGTTCGACATTCTTTACGGCGAAGGCATCTCGCGCGAGGGCGACTTGCTCGATCTGGCGGTTAACAGCAATATCCTGGAGAAGTCGGGCTCGTGGTTCAGCTACAAAGGCGAGCGCATCGGGCAAGGACGCGAGAATGCGCGTGCCTTCCTGAAAGAAAACAAAGACACAATGGCGAAGCTCGATGCCGAAGTGCGCAAGGCTCTGGGACTGGTGCCGTCCGCTGCGTCGACAGCCCCGGCTGCGGTTCCGGCGCAAGCTACCGGTACGCAAGGGCGGGTCACGACGATGCCTTCGGCGGCGGAAGCCGGGAAAGTACCGGCAGCGAGAAGGTAGTCATGCTCATGTAGGGGCGGACGCATTCGTCCGCCCCCGTTGAGCAATGACAGGGAACCAACGTTCCGGACAGTCTCTAGTCGACAGGGGCGACTCTATCGAGTTCATTACAGAGGACCAATCGAGAATTAGCGTCAAGATGCGTTAAGTCCGTCTCACGCTCCGATTGCCATTCCCGCTTCCCTCCGCATACAATCCTCCTTTCTTCGACCGAGGCCCCTGTGAAGCGCATTAAAGCCATCTATCCCGGATCGTTCGATCCTCCCACCAACGGCCATCTTGACCTGATCGAGCGCGGCAGCAAGATTTTCGACGAACTGGTCGTTGCCATTCTTCAGAATCCCGAGAAAGACCCTCTGTTCAGTGTGGCCGACCGGCGCCGGATGCTAGAGGCGATGACCTCGGACTTTGACAACGTCTCGGTGGACACGTTCGAGGGCCTCACGGTGGACTACGCGTTGCGGGTCGAGGCGACGACCATTCTGCGCGGCATTCGCGCCATCAGCGACTACGAGTACGAACTCCAGATGGCGCTGATGAATCGCAAACTGCAGCCCGGCCTGGAGACCGTGTTCATGATGCCCGCGGAAAAATATTCGTACCTGAGTTCGCGCCTGGTGCGCGAAGTCGCGCAGCTTGGCGGATCGATTGATTGCCTGGTGCCCGAACTCGTCGCGCAGAAGCTTCGTGAGAAAATGGACGTGGCTCACAAATTCGGGAACGTCGAGCAGCCCGCAAGCAAAACGCCTTCCGAAGTCAAGAAGCCAAGGAAAAGGAAATAAGGAAATCATGAGCACGGTAATGACCCCTGTCACTCATCCCGTCCGCCTGACGGAACGCATCCAGCGCATTGAGCCCTCCGCGACCCTGGCCGCCGTGGCCGAGGCGGAGAAGCTGCGCCAGCAAGGGATTGACGTGGTCGACGCGACCGCGGGCGAGCCCCACTTTGCGACCCCGCAGCACATTAAAGACGCGGCCATTGCGGCGATTCAGGACAATTTCTCGAAGTACACCGCCGTCGGCGGCACGGTCGAACTCAAGGACGCCATCACCCGCCGCCACGCGGCCGATTTCGGCTCCGCCTACAAGCGCGAGGAGACATGCGCCTCGGTGGGTGGCAAGCACGCGCTCTTCAACGTCATCTCGGTGCTGGTGGACCACGGCGACGAAGTGATTCTGCCCGTCCCTTACTGGGTCTCGTTCAAAGACATGGTGCGCTACGTCGGCGGTGACTGCGTGTTGCTTGAAGCCGACGAGTCGCAGGGTTTCCGCGTCACCGCGCAGATGGTCGAACGGCTGATCACGCCGAGGACGAAGCTGATTATTCTGAATTCGCCTTCAAATCCTTCCGGCGCGGTGATGAGCCCCGACGACATGATCGCAGTCGTGCGGCTCGCACATGAGCGCGGCATTTGGGTGATTTCCGACGAGTGTTACGTGTACCTCAACTACTCGGGCAAGAATTTTTCGGTTGGATCGCTGAACGACTATCGCGAACGCTTTCTGGTGGTCGGATCGCTGTCGAAGACCTACGCGATGACCGGCTGGCGGCTCGGTTTCACGCTGGGCCCCGCGCCGGTAGTGGGCGCGGTGCAGAAGCTGCAGAGCCAGTCCACTTCGAATCCGACATCGTTTGTGCAGAAAGCGGCGGTCGCGGCGCTGAACAGCTCACAGCAGTGCGTAGAAGAAATGCGCGCGGAGTACATCAGGCTGCGCGACCACATTGTCGGCGGTCTGCGGTCAATCCCGGGCGTAAAGTGCACGATGCCGGAAGGCGCATTCTATGTGTATCCGAATGTCTCGGCGTTCTTTGATAAGAACGGTGGCAAGAGCGGAATGAAGTGCGGCGCCGACATCGCGCACGGCCTGCTGCATAAGGCGCACGTTGCCACGGTCGCCGGAGAAGGCTTCGGCACGACCGAGCACGTCCGCATCTCGTATGCGACCTCGATGGAGAATCTGGATAAGGCGCTGGAGCGTATGCGGAAGTTCTTCGGCGAGCTGTAGCGGCGCGCTCCCTAGGTTGGCAACAAATTCAGGTTGTCATCCTGAGCGAAGCGAAGGATCTGCTGTCTCTGGCACCGGCAAAAAAGAAGTTCCTTCGCTTCGCTCAGATGACAATATGGGTCTACGCCGGGAATCTGCGGGACACGCCACTCGTTTCATAGTTTGCTCCCATGACCCAACTCTACCCGCTCCTGATGCAGCCCGCCTTCGACCCGCGCCCCTGGGGCACGCTCGATCTTTCTACGATCTATCCCAATCACAAATTCAACGAGCGCATCGGAGAAGCCTGGCTCACCGGCGACAACTGCGTAGTGACGAATGGGCCGCTAGGGAAACGAACGCTAGCCGACCTGAGCCAAGAATTCGGTTCCGAACTCGTGGGCACAGCCGCGCGCGACCCGCAGCGCTTTCCCTTGCTGCTGAAATTTCTGTTTCCCGAGGAGAAACTTTCCGTCCAGGTGCACCCCGATGACGCCACCGCGCAGCGTTTCGGCGAGCCCTGGGGCAAAACCGAATGCTGGTACGTGGCCCATGCCAAGCCTGGATCGCAGATCGCCCTAGGCTTGAAGCCCGGCGTTACGGTGGCTCAATTCGAGCAAGCCATCCAAGAAAAGCGTGCGGAAGAGCTGCTCAACTGGATCAACGTCTATCAAGGCGAAATGATCTACGTTGCCGGAGGCACGGTGCATACGCTAGGACCAGGCGCCGTAATCGTGGAGACGCAGCAGCAGTCCGACACCACCTATCGTCTCTACGATTACGGACGCCCGCGCCCGCTGCATCTGGAGCGCGGCCTCGCTTCGATCAAAGAACGCAACGCCTCCGGCAAAGCGATCCGGCCCGCGCCCGCTGGCATCGACGGCAGCAAGAACCGGTGCTCTTCCATGATTGCCGCGCCTTATTTCACGGTGGACCTTTTTGAATTGAAAGCGCCGCAGGAGTTCTCCACGACCTGCGATTCAGGAAAAACTTCCGTGCAAATCCTGGTCGCAGTTGAAGGCTGCGGAGTTGTCGAGGCACAGGGTCGTGACCCGGTGACATTGGCCAAGGGCGATGCGGTCGTGATTCCGGCCGTTGTGCAAGGCTTTACCGTGCGCCCGCAGTGGCAGTTGGAATTCTTGAAGGCCAGCGTGCCCGGCGGAATAGTGCCGGAGCCCGCCACTCGACTATAACAGCGTGCGAAAATTCGCTTTTAGCTTTGGCTTTTAAGAGCTAAAAGCCAACAGCGCTCTTCTGCTAGAGCCTTTCGCCGCGCCCCGCGCAGATGTTAGGCTTGCAACGACCGTGAACACGCACCCCCACTTCTATCCCATAATCCTGGCTGGTGGTCGAGGCACGCGGTTCTGGCCGGCGAGCCGCAAGCGCCGCGCCAAGCAACTGCTCGCGCTCGACGGCACGGAGACAATGATCCAGCAGACGGTCGCACGCCTCGCACCCATGACCGCGCCAAGCCGTTTCTGGATCATCACCAATAACGACCTGCGCCCCGCCATTCTGCGCCAGCTTCCAAAGCTTCCTTCGAAGCAGATTATCGCCGAGCCTGCCGGGCGCAACACAGCGCCCGCCATTGGTCTGGCGGCATTTCTTTTGCTTCGCCACGATCCCGATTCAGTGCTCGGCCTGTTTCCTTCCGATCATGTCATCGCCGACCCCGCCGAATACCGCGCGACTCTCAGCCGAGGAATCGAGATCGCTGCCGCCGGAGAAAACATCGTTGTGCTCGGCGTCCGCCCGACTCGTCCCGAAACGGGCTACGGCTATATCGAGGCTGGCTTGCCCGAGCAAGACGCGCTCCGCGTGCGCCGCTTCGCCGAAAAGCCGGATCTCGCTACAGCCCAGCAGTTTCTCGGCGCGGGCAACTACTTCTGGAACAGTGGCATGTTTCTCTGGCGCGCCGACACGCTCGCCAACGCGCTACGCGAGCATCTTCCCAATACCGCTCCGCTGCTCGAACAAATTGCCGCCGCGTATGGCTCGCGCAAGTTCGCGGACACATTTCGAAAACTCTATCCGAAGTGCGAGAACATCAGCATCGACTATGCGGTATTGGAGCCGCGATCCGCTAAGGGCGAAGGCCAGTCGCGCATCTTCTGTCTGCCTTCCGACTTCGGATGGAATGACCTAGGCTCCTGGACATCGCTGCATGAGCACCATGTGGCGAAGGCGAAACCGGCCGACGGGAGCCTGATCTCGGCCTCCGGAAGTTTCGCCCTGAATGCAAAAAACAATTACGTTCATGTCCCTGGCAAATTTGTCGCGCTGGTCGGCGTGAGCAACCTGGTGATTGTCGAGACCGAAGACGCCCTGCTGGTCACGACGCTCGATCAATCGCAGGATGTCGGCAAAGTAGTGAAGCATCTGGATGAGAAGAAGCTGAAGAAACTGGTGTGAGAGCCGTTCGCTGTCCGCTATTCGTCGTTCGCTGTTCGCAATACCCCTCGGTTTGTCATCCCGAGTGGGAGCGAGGGATCCGCATTTGCGAATAGCGAAGGACGAACAACGCAGAGCGAACGACGAACAGCGAACGACGAACCCCATGACCCAAATCAAATTCGGTACCGACGGCTGGCGCGGCCTTATCGCCGACGATTTCACTTTCGACAACGTGCGGCGCGTGGCGGGCGCGATTGCCGGCTACGTCCTCAAGCATGAAGATCCCACTCACGGCATCGTGATCGGCTACGACACGCGCTTCCTGTCCGACCGCGCCGCTCGCGCCGTCGCCGAAGTAATCGCTAGCGCCGGTATTCCCGTGCTCCTGGCCAACGACTACGTGCCCACGCCCACAGTTTCCTACAACGTCAAAAAGCTGGGCGCGGCCGGCGGAGTCATGATTACCTCGAGCCACAATCCCTGGAACTGGAATGGAGTGAAGTTCAAAGCGAAGTTTGGAGGCTCGGCCACGCCCGCCATCATGAAGTTGATCGAAGACGAACTGGATGGAGGCGCTGCGCCCAGCGATGGCCCGCCCTCTCCTTCGCATAGACCGCGAATGAGTGGCGCGCCCGCGAAAATCCCCGTGGCGAAAATCGAAGAAGTGGATCTGAAGCCCGCCTATGTCGAGGCTGTCTGCCAGTTTGCCGATCTCGATCTCATCCGCCGCGCGAATTTCAAGTTTGCCATCGACTCCATGTACGGCTCCGGCCGCGGAGTCCTTCCAAAAATATTTGACGCGCACGGCATTCGCTACGTGGCGATCCGTCAGGAAGTGAATCCTCTATTTCCGGGCATCAATCCCGAGCCGATTTTGCCGCACGTCGCGCTGTTGCAGGAAACCGTGGTAAAGGAAAAGTGTCACGCCGGCCTGGTGACCGACGGCGATGCCGATCGCATCGGCGCGGTCGCCGAGGATGGCAGCTTTGTCGATTCGCACAAGTGCATGTGCGTTTTGCTGAACTGGTTACTGCAGTACAAGAAATGGCCGGGAGATGTGGTGCGCGCCTTCAATACGACCGGCATGATGGACCGCATCGCCGCCAAGTACGGCCGCGAGCTGCACGAGTGCAACATCGGCTTCAAGTACATTGCCGATCTCATGATGGAGCATGAGATTCTGATCGGCGGAGAAGAGTCGGGCGGCATCGGATACGGCCGTTTTCTTCCGGAACGCGATGGCATTCTCAACTCGCTTCTGTTGGCGAATGTCATGGCGGAAGAGCGGAAGCCGCTCGGCCAGTTGGTCGCCGACCTGCAGCGAGAATTCGGCGCGCACTACTATGGCCGGCGCGATCTGCACATTTCCGATGAGATCAAGAACAGCGCCATCCGCCGCGCCGCCGATCCGCAGACTTCGAAGCTCGGCGCTTATTCCATCTTGCGCAAGGGGAACCGCGACGGGGTGAAGTTCTACCTCGACGCTCCCAAGAATGGCAACGGCGCCGACGCCTGGGTATTGTTTCGGGCCTCCGGCACCGAAGATATGCTGCGCTGCTATGTTGAAGCGGCCACGCCCGAACTGGTCGAAGAAATACTTGAAACCGGCGAGCGGTTCGTGCGGCAGGACCAGCCTTAGATTGTCTTCAGTCCGTGAGATTCGGATTTGGCACGTTCCGTGCAACCAGCGTGATACAGCCCCCTTCATTAAGAGGAGTTCAGAATGCTGGACCACCTGCGGCCGCAGTATGCCAAGGGGTTTCGCTGCATCGGTGCGGAATGCGAGGACACCTGCTGTCATGGCTGGAACGTGGTGGTCGACAAGGGGACCTATGAGAAGTACCAGTCCAATTCAGACTTGCGGTTGCTCTCGGACAAGCATCTTGTCCTTATCACCATCAGTCCCACCGCTTCTGCCCATGCCCTAATCAAGCTGACTCCATCGTTCGATTGCCCCTTTTTGGCGGCGGATCGGTTGTGCAGCATCCAGAAACAGCACGGCGAGGAGTATCTGCCGGAGGGATGTTCCACCTACCCCCGTGTCGCACGAAGGATCGATGGCCTCATGGAGAAAGCACTTTCTCTCTCCTGCCCGGAAGCCGCCCGGTTAGTCCTTCTTAATCCCAGCCTGATGCAAGCTGACAAAAGCGCGACTGGCGGCTGCTCTCCTTACTACCGATTTTTCCTCATGGCGTCGTCGGCTGATAACAACGGCAGTCCCCTGCAATACATCTGGGAAATTCGGAGTCTCAGCCTACTGCTCCTGCGGGACCGCGCATACCCGTTGTGGCAACGTCTCTTTATCCTGGGGATGTTTTGCAAACGCCTGAAAGAAATCATCTCGCAACGGCAGATTGGACTGGTGCCAAGGTTGCTGAAGGATTACGCCGAGATCATTACCCAAGGCCGACTCCGTTCCGCGATGGACGGCATTTCCGCCCAAACCGAGCCGCAATTGGGAGCGGTGCTGGAAATCATCCGGCGTCACAACGATCCTAAGATCGGCGACCCGAGCCAGATTCGCTTTCGGGAGTGCGTGCAAGACTTCCTACACGGCATTCGATACGATCCCAGTTCGCCCATCGAAAGCTACACTCAGTTTTACGCGGAAGCACATTTGCGCTACTACCGGCCATTCATGCTGGAGCACCCATACATCATGGAAAACTATCTCATCAACTATGTTTTCAGGACACATTTTCCGTTCGGGGCAAGTCCTCAGGGCGAAGGCAATGATGTTCAGAGGGAATATCTCATCATGTGCATCCAATACGCCGCTATCAAGGGGCTGCTGATCGGCATGGCAGGGCACTACCGCGCGGCGTTTGGATCTGGGCATTTGGTGAAATTGGTGCAGAGTTTCTCGAAAGCAGTCGAACACTGCCCGGCTTTCCTGCAGACTAGCAACCCGCGCCTGGCCAGTGCCGAGGGCATGGCGCTTCTGCTCAAAACTTAACCCCGACCGGCACCGACTAGTAAACAGGCAGGCCCGCACGACACGGGCACTTCGCGTTATAGCCAGCCTCGGAACGCGATAGGATATAGTGACAATCTCACGATGATGGCCGCCAACGAAACCGCGCCGGTTCCCGCCGATTCTCCGGAATCGCGCCGCTACAACCGCATCAAGCGGTGGATGGGCGTTGCCGATTTCGCGATTGGCTTGGCGCTGCTGGTCGTGCTCTTGGCCGCCGGATGGAGTGGGTGGCTCCGCGATCTGGCGGAACGCGGCGCTTCGCAGAATTACTCTTACGCCGTTTTCCTCTATGTCCTGATGCTGGTGCTGATCAGCAAGGTGATAGGAACTCCGCTCGATTACTACGGTTTCCGGCTGGAGCACCGCTATAACCTTTCCAACCAGAGATTCCGCTCGTGGCTCTGGGACGAACTCAAAAGTCTGCTGATCGGCCTGGTCATGGCCACGATTGTCGTCGAACTGCTCTACATGCTCATGCGCGAGACCCCGCAGCACTGGTGGATCGTCGCGTGGATCGTTTTCCTCGGACTCGTCGTGCTGCTCGCGCAACTGGCGCCGGTTGTGCTCTTTCCTATTTTTTACAAATTCGAACCGCTCGAAAATGAAGAACTCAAACGCCGCTTGATCGTCCTCAGCGAACGCGCTGGCACGCGCGTGCGCGGCGTCTATAAGTGGCATCTCTCCGAAAAAAGCAAGAAGGCTAACGCCGCGCTGACCGGACTCGGCGCGACCCGCCGCATCATTCTCGCCGACACCCTGCTGGACAATTATTCCGATGACGAAATCGAAGCCGTGCTCGCCCACGAACTCGGGCATCACGTGCATCGGCACATTCTGAAAAGTATTTTCGTGCAGGCGGGAATCACGCTCTTCGGCTTCTGGCTGGCCAACGAGGTTCTCCACTACGCGGTGGAGCGCCGCGACATGTTCCAGACCATTTCCGACTTTGCCGATCTGCCGCTGCTCATTCTGGTCGCTACCGTGCTCTCGTTTTTGCTGATGCCCGCGCTGAACGCCTACTCGCGCTTCAACGAGCGGCAGGCCGACCGCTATTGCTTCCAGTCCGTGGCCAGCGTAGAACCCTTCATTTCGGCGATGAATAAGTTGGCCGAGCAGAATCTGGCGGAAAGAGCGCCGGCCGGATGGGTCGAGTGGCTGCTCCACTCGCATCCTGCGATCGCAAAGCGAGTCGCCGCCGCCGAGGCTTGGGCCAAATCACACTGACGTTGTCGCTCACTCGCGCTAGGCGCACCGAATTTCCGTGGAGACGCAGCTTGCTGCGTCTCGGCCGCAGTGAGCCGGGGCAAGCCCCGTCTCTACAGACGCAGAATCGCTTCCACCCGCTGTACATCCTCCTCCGTGTCGACGCCTACGGTGTCAAACGGCGTTTCCGCGACGTAGATCGGCACGCCATTTTCCAGAAAGCGAAGCTGCTCCAGCCGCTCGCTGCGCTCGAGCGAAGACTCCGGCCAGCGCACGAACTTCGCCAGCGCGTCCTTGCGATGTCCGTAGATTCCGAGGTGCTTGTAGTATCGCGGGTGCGTGCCATCGCGATCGAAGGGAATCGTGGCTCGTGAAAAGTAGAGGGCGCGTCCAGCAGCATCGGTCACCACCTTTACGGCGCCTGGATTATTGATGTCGACGTCAGCCGCTGGCGTTTTCAGCGTACCCACTTCGACCTCGGGTGGCCCCATGACTTCGATCAGTTTGGCGATGTGTTCGGGGCGCGTCAGCGGCTCGTCGCCCTGGACATCTATATAGATATCGGCAGGGATGACCGTGGAGATTTCGTGAGTGCGCTCCGTGCCTGAGCGATGGGCTGGTGAAGTCATCCGCGCGCCAAAACCGCGGCGCCGGCAGAACTGGAAAATCTCGTCGGAATCGGTAGCCACCACGACTTCGTCGAGCTGCGGGCAGCGGCGCACGGCCTGGTAGGTTAGCGCCAACAGGGGCTCGCCGGCGATCTCGCGCAGCATCTTGCGGGGCAGGCGCGTCGAAGCCAGCCGCGCCGGAATCACAGCGACGACTTTCATGCGCCCAGTTTCGCACGTAGCCATACGGTTTGACACTCTTTTTGCCGACGCTGACTGCGCTAAGCTGGAGCAGACCGCTTTTGACAGTCCCGCTGGTGATAACCTTATTAAGATGCCTCATGATCCTAATGCTGGGCTGCAAGCTCCTAAACTTGGTCGAGCGCCTGCGGCGGTTAGATTCACGCTAACGCTTATCATTGGGCTGCTGCTTGGAGTACTGTGCGTTGGCTCGATTGGCTGGTTGATGCTGTCGCGAAGTTCCGGGCGAACTCTGCTGGGCCATTTGCTGTCGGCGGTGACCGGCAGAACCGTCAGCATCGATGTCAGCCAGCCCACGGTGGTCGATCGCATTCAGCGCCTGCAGCGGCTGGAGACAGTGGTTTACACCATGGACAAGCTGGTGACCGGCGCGAAAGAAAACCCCATCTTCCCGGATTTTCTGGCTGGAGATCGCCTCTTGATGATGGTGCACGGCGAAGTTGTCGCCGGTATTGATTTCTCGAATCTCAAACCGGACGACGTCAGAGTGGATGGCAAGCAGGTGCACTTGCATCTTCCCGCGGCGCAGGTGTTCAGTACCCGGCTCGATAGCGCGAAGACACGGGTGTATTCCAGGCAAACTGGGCTGCTGGTGCCGACCGACCCGAATCTGGAAACACAAGTACGCCAGGAGGCGGAACGTCAACTGCAAGAGGCCGCGTTGGCCGATGGCATCTTGCGAACCGCCCAGCAGAATGCGGCTTCGACGATCGGCAGCCTGTTGCAGGGTTTGGGATTCGAGAGGATTGACTTCGACTAACGGCAGTGTGCGCTTGCAGAAGTGTGAGGGCCGCCCTGTTCAAGGCGAACTGCTGCGAGCCAACACCATATGCCACCGTTGGCTCTATGGCCCTACTTCTTTCCCCACACTATCCAGCACGCCGTTGATAAACTGCACCGACTCCGGCGTCGAAAACTTCCGCGCAATCTCAAGCGCCTCATTAATCACGATCGCATGCGGCGTCTCCGGATACCCTAAGAACTCCGCCACTGCTTCCCGCAGCACATTCCGGTCCACGGTCGCCATGCGGTCCATGCGCCAATGCTGCGTATGCTTCCCGATCAGACCGTCGATCTCCGCCATCCGGTCGCAGGCGACGCGAAACAGATCGTCGGCAAACCCGCGCACTTCTTCTTCGACGTTGGTCCGCTCGGTCCAGAATGTCTTCCGCACAAGATCCGGCGTCTGCCTCCCCATGTCCGCCTGGAAGAGCATCTGCAGAACCAGTTCGCGGGATTTGCGTCGAGTGCCCATTAAGCCGTCAGCTATCAGCCGTCAGCCGTCAGTAAAAACCTTGCCGACGCTTGAGGCTGAGAACAGTCTACAGGACGGTTGCATTGCAGAAGGATTGCAAATCAGGAGCGCCTTTTTCGTTTCTTGGAGCCGGAAACAGTCTTGCTCTTCCTCACACCTGACACCTGAGGTCTGGAACTGGTTTTACTGAAAACTGATAACTGACGGCTGACAGCTCGCTTCAGATTCGCCATCTCCACCGCCGCCAGCGCCGCCTCGAATCCCTTGTTGCCCATCTTCAACCCGGCGCGATCAATCGCCTGCTCCAGCGTCTCGCAGGTCAGGACTCCAAACGCATGCGGCACTCCAGTCTCCTGCGCCGACTGCCCAATGCCGCGCGTCACCTCGTTCACGATCACGTCGTAATGCGTCGTGTCGCCGCGGAGCAAGCAGCCAATGCAGAGGATCGCATCATACTTCCTAGTTTCGGCGAGCGTGCGGGCGGCTAATGGAATCTCGAATGCGCCGGGAACGCGGACCAGTACGATGTCCCTCTTCTTAGCGCCCGAACGCAGCAAACCGTCGTGCGCGCTCTGAAAAAGTCTTTCCGTGATGAAGGCGTTGAACCGGGAAACGACAATGGCAAACCGCCTCCCAGCAGCGCTAAGTCCGCCCTCAACCGCGGGAACCGCCGCTTCAGGAAGCTGGCCGATTTTCATTTTTCCCTTCAGAGCTTTTCTCCGTACCTCTGTCTCCGTGGTGAACTAGCCTTCCCCTGTGGTAAGGACCTTTAATTCACCGTCCCTTAAACACCGCAGGACGCTTTTCCAGAAACGCCGCCGTCCCTTCCTTCTTATCCTCAGTAGCGCAGCACACGCTAAACAACGAAGCCTCCAGATAAAGCCCCAAGGCCAAAGTCATCTCCATCCCTTTGTTGACCGCCTCCATAGCGTACTGCACAGCCAGCGGAGCGTTCGCGATAATCTTAGCCGCAACCGCCTCCGCGCGCGGAATCAACTCGGCCACTGCCGTCACTTCATTCACCAGCCCGATGCGATGCGCTTCCTGAGCCGTAATCATTTCCCCGGCCAGCACCATCTGCATCGCGAGCCCCTTGCCCACCAGCCGCGAAAGCCGCTGCGTCCCGCCATATCCCGGAATAATTCCCAGCTTCACCTCCGGCTGCCCCAGCTTAGCGTTGTCGCTAGCGAGGCGCATGGTGCAAGCGAGAGCCAGTTCGCATCCGCCGCCGAGCGCAAATCCATTAATGCAGGCAATCACCGGCTTGCCAAGATTTTCGATCAGGTCGAGCACCGCCTGCCCGCGGTGCGCATACTCCTTGCCGGAGACCGCGTCCTGCGTCGCCAGTTCGCCAATATCCGCACCCGCCACAAAAGCCTTCTCGCCCGCTCCGGTCAAGATCGCCACGCGCATCGAGGGATCGCTCTTTATTTCTTGAAAGGCAACCCCAAGTTCAGCCATGGTGGCCGTGTTGAGCGCGTTGAGCACCTTCGGACGGTTGACGATGACGTAAGCGATGGCGTTTTTCTTTTCGAGGAGTACGTTTTCGTAGGTCATAATCTGTCAAACATCAGGAATGTCACACGTAATCACTCGTCCTAGGCTTTTCCAGAACGAATAAAACCAAGAGCTTCGACTCAATCACCTCCAATGTTTTGAATTTTAACGACTCTTCCAGAACACACTGAAGGCTCCTTCGATCATAGAAATTAACGCAGCTTAGAAACACATCTGGGAAGTGCTCATCGCCAATCTGAACTCCTGCGTAGTGAACCGCGAGGGTCTTGGTTCCTGGGACTTGGCTGAAAGTGAGATCGTCCGTAACGTTGATTTTCTGCTTCTCATAGCGGATACCGAGCCTTGCGAGGGGTGCAAAGCTCAACCCGAATTGATGCTCATCGCCGCCTTGGAGGCGTGTGTCCCCGGAATTCAGCCGCACTTCTAGCAAAAGCTTATCTCCAGGATGCATTGCCGACTTTATGCGGCGGAGCAAATCGATTTCTTGAGGCACATTGCCCAACGTATTCCCCAGGAACGAGAACAGGTTCGAGGTCAATCTAAAGTCAAAAATGGGTTGATAAGCCACAAGATCGCCAAAGTCGCCTAAGATTGCCTTTATGCGAAGGTGTTGTGCGAGCTCTAAGTCGCGAGTCATTTCGCGAACAGCAGTCTCTATCATCGGGTGGCTCACATCAATGGGGTAATAGAAGAGGTCAGTCCGCGTGTTTTGTTTGCGCAAAGCCCGCACTAGCGCTCGAAGAAGAACAAGATCTTTCTGCCCATCACCGGGTCCAAGGCTAATGAAATCGGGGGACGTCTCCAAGAATTTGTCGCCCAGACTTTGCATAATCCGACCCGCGTTTCTCTGCAGGTCATCCACCGACTCACCGAACACCGTGTAAGCCGGGTCTCTGCACAAACTCAGCCATTGATTCGTGCCATCGTCGGTGTAATACGAATATGAACAAGGCAGGATCGATCCATACCTGATCTTGTTCAGCACTCGGCGCTCGAAAGGCACATGGCTTGGATTAATCGAGAGACTAGCATCGGACAAATACTGAAACACTTCCCCTCGATTCAAGATGGTTGAGGTCATTCGTTTAGCGGCCAGACCAAAAGCACGGGTGTTCTTAACCCATGTTCGAAATCTTTCCTTCAAGTCGTCTTGTTCCGCCAACTTGTACGTCAGGTGGCGTATTATCCGCGTATCGAACGGAAGATCAACGCCTTCCTGCGCCAGCACTAATAGCTCTTTATTGTGAGCATCGGCAAATCCAAATTCGTAATAGACATTTTGATTCTTTTCCGAAGCTTCGATTACGACCAATTCGGCTTTCTGAATAGACCTTTGGATATCATTAGTAATAATCGTGCTTCCAGCGATTTGGTCGGCCCTCACCACGGTAAAACCATTCTCATCTAGAATGGGGCGCAAAACCTGACTGAACGTAGTTTCGTAGGGCTCCCGAAACGGCATTATCACAAATGCGTTGGGCATCGTAGAAACACTCCTGTTGCATTCGAAGGGGAAGCGTTTCGCATCTTACACCCATTTAAGGCTCGTTTGCCCTTCCAATAGAGAGATCGAGAGCTTCTATAATCTATTCGCCACCGGCTTCGCCGGGTCCGAGTAATCGTAAAACCCGCGCCCCGACTTGCGCCCATACCACCCCGCCATCACCATCCGCTTCAGCAGCGGAGGCGAAGCGAACCGCCGCTCCTTGAACTCGTCATACATCACCTGAGTAATGTAGTAAGTAGTATCGAGCCCAACAAAATCCAGCAAAGTAAACGGACCCATCGGATAGCCGCAGCCAAGCTTCATCGCGCTATCGATGTCCTCGATCGAGCCGACGCCCTCTTCATACGCCCGGATCGCATCCAGCAGATACGGCACCAGCAGCCGGTTTACGATGAATCCCGTCTTGTCCGACGTGCGTACCGGAACTTTGCCCAGTTGCTTCGCGAACTCGTAGGCCGCGTCGTACACCTCGGGCGAGGTGGCAATCGTCTTCACCACTTCCACCAGCTTCATCAGGGGCACGGGATTAAAGAAGTGCAGCCCAATGAATCTTTCCGGACGCTTCTTCGCCGTCAAAAGCTCAGTTACCGAGATCGAAGAGGTATTCGTGGCAAAGATCGCGTCCTTCTTCACGACGCCATCAAGCGACGCATACATCTTCTTCTTTTCCTCAACGTTCTCGATAATGGCCTCGATAATGATGTCGCAATCGGCCAGTTCTTCTTTCTTCGTCGTGCCTTTCAACCGCTCCCGAATCGCGTCTTTTTGCTGCGGAGTAATCCCGCCTTTCTCGACCGGCCGTTCGGCAAACTTCGCCAGCGACTTCTCAATCCCAGCGAACCCTTTGTCGAGATATCTCTGCTCGACTTCGAGCACGGTAACCTCAAACCCAGCGGTAGCGCAAACTTGCGCGATGCCGGAACCCATCAGGCCACAACCTAGAACGCCGATTTTCTTGATATCCATACGCAAACCCTTTCACCACAGGGAGCACAGAGGAACACAGGGGAAACCAGGCTCTACTCTGTGTTCCTCTGTGCTCCCTGTGGCTAAGCTCTCTGCGGGCAAAGCGAGGAGGTCTAGTGAAAGCTCTCCACCACCATGGCAATCCCCTGTCCGCCGCCAATGCAAGCCGTGGCCAGACCGTATTTCTTCTTCCGCCGCCGCAACTCATAGAGCAGCGTAATCACCAGGCGCGTGCCGGTCGCTCCCAGCGGATGGCCCAACGCAATCGCTCCGCCGTTCACGTTCACTTTTTCGCGATTGAGGCCCAATTCTTTCTCCGCTGCCAGATACTGCGCCGCAAACGCCTCGTTCACTTCAAGCAAATCGAGATAATCCAAAGTCAGCCCTGCGCGCTGCAGCGCAATCTTCGTCGCCGGCACGGGACCGCGTCCCATCAGTTTCGGATCGACGCCCGCAATTCCCCAATTCATAATCCGTCCGAGCGGACTCAGATTCCTCTTCTGCGCCTGCTCCAGCGACATCACCACCACCGCCGCCGCGCCATCGACAATCCCGCTCGCGTTTCCGGCGGTCACCGTGCCATTTTTCCCAAACGCAGGCCGCAGCTTCGCTAGGCCTTCGATCGTTGTTTGAGGACGCCGGTGATCGTCTTCGGCCAGCACGTCTCCCGTCGCCTCGCCTTTCGAATTCCGCAGCGGCACTGACGTCAGCTCTTCCTGAATGCGCCCCGCTTTATAAGCCGCATCCGCCGCGTGCTGCGAGCGGAGCGCGAACTCGTCTTGCGCCTGCCGCGTGATGCCCTGCTGCTCGGCGTACAACTCCGCTGTGTTCGCCATGTACAAGCCGCAATAGGAATCGAGCAGCGCCACCATCAAGGAATCTTCCAGCTTTCCGCCCGGAGCCAGCGTGAACCCATCGCGCCCCCGGATCGTAAACGGCGCCTGCGACATCGATTCCATCCCGCCCGCCAGCACTACCTTCGCTTCTTCCGTCTGGATCATCTGCGCCGCGCTGACAATCGCCTGCATCCCCGACCCGCACAGCCGATTAACAGTCAGCGCCGGAGCCTCGATCGGCAACCCCGCCTGCAACCCCACGTGCCGCGCACCATAGATCGCATCGCCCGAAGTCTGTTGCGCGTTTCCGAACACGGCATGATCGAACTCTTTCGCGTCAATCCCCGCCCGCTCGATCGCCGCCTTCGCCGCCACCGCGCCCAGTTCCTGCGCCGTGTAATCCTTGATCTTCCCGCAGTAACGTCCAAAGGGCGTGCGCGCCCCACTGACAATGGCAATGTCTCCAGGTTTCAACATAGTTGCTTGTGAGTTTAGCAGGAGGGGTAGTCGTTGGTCGTTAGTCGTTCGCTATTCGCCAGGCAGTTTGGTTTGGCGCGCCAGTCAAAGGACGCAGGACGCCAATCCGGAAGAAGCAAGCAGAGATTTTCTCCGCGAACTCTGCGTCCGCCGCGGTTAAAGATTTAGGTTTTTCTCGGCGCACTCGGCGCCTCGGCGGTGCAAAGCCTATGCGCCCGCCGCCGCCGCCGCGAACTGCGGCGCCTCACTTACAATCTTCCCCGCGCCCTGCGCCGCCGCTAACTCCAGTGCGTGATCGGCGCGGTTGGCCACTTCGGTCACAATGTCCACCGGATCGAAATGCTGCCGCATCACCGCCTGCGCCAGCCCGGCGCTGAAGTCGACGCCCTTGTCCTTACCTGGGAAACGCACTTCGCCGAGCAGCCGCCGCAACTTTTCCACCGCCAGCAGCGCTTCCTTTTCGCCCGTGTCGCCGAGCACCAGCGCTACCGTCGTCGCTTCATAGCGGAACGCCAGATCGTTCGTCCGGATGTTCGCCGAAAACAACTGCCCGATCTGATCCATCACCCCGGTCACCGCCTGCTCGCCATATTCCCTGATCAGGGCGCCGCGCCGGCCAAACTGCATCAGCAACACCGTCACCGCCGTCCCCTGCTGCAACCCGCGCCGCGTTTCCGCCTGCAGAAGATCCAGGTACGAAGCCCGCTTCAGGAGCCCCGATTTCTCGTCCGTCACCGAAAGATTTTTCACCAGCCGGCGCAGCCCGGCGTTATTGAGCGCGATCAGCACCTGGTCGCTCAACGTCCGGATTACTAGCACCTCCGACGGCTGCCATACCCGGCCCGCGTTCTGGGTCAGGACCAGCACTCCGATCTGGTCGCTGCCTTCGGTCAGGGGCAGCGCCAGCAGCGATTCGATCTGCAGCTCTTCGATCGGGCTGCGCACGCCCATCAACTCCGGAGCGTTTCCGGCGTTATCGAACGTCACCGTGCCGCGCGCCACCACCAGATCCTGCAGCGTTTCCACCAGACTAACCAGCGCCGCCGAACTCGCCGGAATCAATCCGTCCATGTGATATTCCTGCATGCTCGAGGGCGGCAGACCCGGCTTGCGCAAGGCTACGATGCAACGCGCCGTCCGCCAGTTCGCCCCAATTTCGTTGGCTGCCGTTTTCAAAACTCCTTCCGCGTTCCCCTGGTGGTAGAGCTTGCGCGTGATTTCCGCCACTCTCGCCAGACTGCTGACGTCGGCCGCCTGGCTCGCCTCCGCCGCGTTCTGATCGCCACTCGCCGCCACGGGTGCAGCCGGCGCGGCCGGCGTCGCTGCCTTCGCATACTGCGGTTCGATGCCCGCCGCAATGTACAGACGCTGCAGGTCTTGGTTGCGCTCTTCCTCGCGCGGAAACAGTTCCTGAATGCGCTGCAAACGCTCGATCGCCTTCGAGCGCATTCCGTACTGCACCAGAATCTCGGCTTGCAGCATCAGATCCTGCAGTGCGGCCGCTCCCAGGGTCGGTTCCGGGGCCTTGACTTCCTGCTCTTCTTTCTTCACGGTCGTGAAGCGCGAGGCGATTACATTGAAGCGCTGATCGTCGATCTTCCCGCGCAAGCCCTCCAGCCGATTCTGGTGTCCCGGCTCGTACGGATCCACTTCGGCTGCCCGGTCCAGACACTCTCCCGCTTTCTGGTAATCGTGCTTCGCGCAATAGAGATCGAACAGCTTCAGCAGCGCCTGCGCGTAATCGGTTTCACGGTTCGACGCATTGAAAAGCTCCGCCAGGAATTCCAGCATTTCCGCCGACGGACGGTGCGATGCCAGGAGTTCCTGCATCGTGGTAATGAACGATCGCCTTTCCCCGCGCCGCCGCTGGAAGGCTTCCAGCTTTCGCGCCAGCGCCACTGCCTCCGCATCGAGTTCGGAGTCGATCATCTTTCCGACCAGGCTTACCACCTGGTGCATGCGCGCCGGATTCTGCTCGAACATCTGCCAGATCAGCGGTTCGCTCTCCACGCAGCGATCCGCAGCCAGCAGCGCCTGCGCATACAGGTCGCGCAGTTCCAGCGATGCGTCTCCGGCATGCACCAGCGGTTCGAAGATAAAAATCGCCGCCCCCGCCTCACCCCGAGACAGCAAGCTCTTGCCATAGGCCAGAGCGATCTTCGAATCCGCCGGATTCTCCGTGTACGCCCGCTCGAACCACGAGCCGGCGTTTCCGCCCGCGGTTTCCGCGAGCTCCGCCAATTGCAAAAATGACTGCGACGCCATCACATGCTCGCCCAGTCCCGACGATAATTCCGCGATCCGCAGATGGTTGGCCTGCGATGGCTCCAGACCTACAATCCGCTGCAAGACCAGTAACGCTTCTTCTTTCTTCCCTTGCCGCTGCAAATCTTCCAGGGCATTTTCATACGTTCCGATGGCCAGCTTCTTGTTCGAATGCTCCAGCAGTTGCCCAAAACGCACTTTCTGTTCCCACGTCGGGTTGCTGTAGCGTGCCAGCTTCTTGTAGGTCAGGCTCGCTCGCGTCGCATCCGCCGCCGTCACCTGCCGGTCAAACAACTCTCCCAGCAGCCGCACCGCCTGCGCTCCCTTACTTAATGAGAGCGATAGCTCCGCCGCCATTTGCCGCACATTGTCGTTTTCGGGGTCGTCTGCCAGAATTTGCAGGTATTCGGCCAGCGCGTCGGCCGTCTTTCCCTTTTGCAAGAGCTTCTCCGCCTTTTCCACGCGGCGAGTTAATTCGGCACGATTGGGATTTTCCGGCATGGGGCGGTCTTGCGACAGAGAGTTCCGTCTTGATTCTAGGATTCACCACTCGTACCGGCAAAGCGGTACCCCCGTTCCGCGATTACGAAAGTCATGCGATTAGCTGGCTCTCCAGTCGTCCAGCCCCCGGAGACGCGGCAAGCCGCGTCTCTCCGGGAATCCGATGCCGTTTAGGGGTTGCCAGCGAAATTCAATTTTTCAGCAGCCTGCTAGGGCATACAACACTGGAGTTTTCAACCGTCCCTGCCGATATCAACCGTTGAGGGTCTGAAGCGTTTCTCCACGACTGATGATTACGGCCATCAATTTCGACCTGCGTCGCGCTTCCCGCCTGGGCGAGTTCGCGAGCCTACGCCAACCTCGATTCGTTGCTCTTGTCTTCGCCGCTCTCATCGCCGCCCAGGCGCTGGGCTTCCTCCTGCTCGGAACCGGCCGGTGGGGCCTCGGCCTTGTCTTGTCCGTTCTCGTTCTTAGTAGTCTGCTCGCCCTCGCTTGCGCCTGGATCGCATTCCGTCGCTCCCAGGGCATTACCGCCCTGTTCTGGTTTCTGTTCGTCGCCGTCCTGGCAGTCTTGCTGGTTCCCACGGCCTTCCAGGCCTACGACACCCTGTTCAACCAAACCACCCTGTCGGATTCGACGTGGCGGCTGCTCTACTGCCTCTATGGAGCGCCCATCCTGATGATGCTGTTCCTTCCCACCTCTCGGCGCGCCCGAGTGAAGTCCGAGGTATTTCTCGATCTTTTTCAAATCGCGATCGTGGTTGGCCTCATCTACTCCGCCTTTTTCTTTCTCCCGGCGCGGCAGATGTTACCCGCCGATGCGCTCCTGCGCAATATCAACATCAGCGACGCGCAAAGTTTGCTCCTCCTCTTCGCAGTCGTGGTGCGCCTGCAATTCGCCCGGGTCTCCAGCACTCGCAGTCTGTTGCTCCGCTTAGGGCTCTTCCTGCTGGTCTGCGCGGTCGCAACCTTCATCGGGAACTGGATTGATCTGCACCACCATTTGGCCGCCTCGGCATGGTTCAACCTGGGCTGGGCAATTCCTCAGGTTGCCGCTGGCCTGATCGCTCTTACTTGGGTCCCTTCCCCCGAGCCCCAACCCAGTCCAGAACCCGCGAGTTTCGTTAGCTTCCTCGGCACCAACCTAGCCCTGGTCGCCATGCTCTCCTGCATCGCTTTGCTGACGAATCGCTGGAAACAAGCTTACGGAGAAGGTCTCACCGACGTGGCCATCGCCGCGTCACTTCTCGCCTTTACCTTCCGGTTGGCCCTCACCCAGTTCCACCAGCAACAGGAAATCGCCCAGCGCAAGGACGCACAAGAACTGCTGACTGCTTCCCACCAGAAAGTCGGTCGCTTGCTCGACGATGCCCACCGCCAAACGATCGAAATCACCCAGATCAGCGAACTCGGGAGCCTTCTCCAGGCCTGCACCTCCAGGGAAGAAGTCTTTCGCCTTATCCCGGAGCGCTTGCGGCGACTGTTTCCAGGCGCCTCCGGCTGCATCGCCCTGCTCAGCGCCTCCGGAAACCGCTCCGAGTCCGCCGCCGAGTGGGGGATCTCCCCAAGGAACCAGATCTTTTCTCCTGACCAATGCTGGGCCCTTCGCCGCGGATTAACCCATGCTCATCCCGGTGGCCGCTCCGAACCGCGTTGCTCTCACCTGCTCGGAGAGGGCCCCTCGGTCTGCATTCCTCTCGTCGCCAACGGCGACACCTTCGGGACGCTGTCCATCCAGCGAGACGATCCCCTCCCCCCCACTTCCGACCCAGACTCAGACGCTGACTCCATCATCTCTGCGCGCCGCCGCCAGCTCGCCGCCGCCGTCGCCGAAAACATCGCGCGCGCGGTTGCCAACCTTAACCTCCGTGAATCTCTCCGCCTGCAGGCCGTCCGCGACCCGCTCACCGGCCTTTACAACCGCCGCTACATGCAGGAGTTCCTCGATCGCGAACTCCACTCCGCACGCCGGAAAAACCGTCCCCTCGCCGTCATGATGCTCGATCTCGACCACTTCAAACGCTACAACGACAACTTCGGACACGCCGCCGGCGACTTGGCCTTGGCCGCTGTCGGCGAGGCCCTTCTGCGCAGCGTCCGCGCCGACGATGTGGCCTGCCGCTACGGCGGCGAAGAATTCGCCCTCATCCTTCCCGAGTGTTCCCTGCGCCAGGCCACGGTGCGCGCTGAGGAGATCCGGAAGCGCGTCAAGGAATACCGCGCCCAGCGCGACCACCAGCCCGCGAATGCTCTCACCGTCTCGACCGGCGTCGCTGCCTTCGATGAAACTACCGATCGCGTCGATCTCCTCCTCAAGCTTGCCGAAGACGCTCTCTACCGAGCCAAGCTCGCGGGTCGCGATCGCGTCGTCGTCGCCCGCCCCGTAGCCGCTCTGCCCGAATCGGATTTCACCGAACCCGATCCCGTCACAACCGCCTCCACTCCAACCACCTAACAGGCTGCTGAAAAGTACTCTCCGCGATGCAGTCTCACCTCAGCCGCTAAAGAGGCTGCTGAAAAACTCCGGTTTCGTATCAGGGTATCGCTTCAGCGATACCGCAACTCTTTCGAAATCAGACGCCCCTTTAGGGGCTCAGGCAGCGAAATCGAGTTTTTCCGGAGCCCGCTAAGGGTTGCATGCTGGATTCGACCAGAGGCATTCTATCGTCCCAAGCGTCCCTAAGCCGTCCCAAATCGGGAAGAGCCGCACCTGCCCTTCCGAGTGATCGGTCAAGTTTTTTGTTGATAACTGTAGTTTTTTTCGATATAGTCACGGCGCTTTCGGGCCCCATCTGAGCGGCGGGACGACCCCGGACTTCCCTACCTGTGCGACTCTCAGTCGCGATCAGTTCCCAGCCGCTCTGTTCCCCCGAAACGAAGGAGCCGTTGTGACTTCCACACGAAAATTCAGCGTCGTTTCAGGCAGTGAACGTCAGGCTGTCCGTGGTGCGCGCCTCATCGGCGATACGCATCCGGACCAAACCATTGAAGTCTCTGTAAGAATTCGCTCCAAAGCAGAGGCCCAGCGTGAGGAGCTAAAGAGTGCCCTCGCAAAACCGGGTTTCAAGCAAATGGCGCGCGCCCAGTACGAGAACACCCACGGCGCCGATCCTGCCGATCTCAACCAAATCAGGAGGTTTGCCCAGGAATTCGGCCTGAAGGTGAACGAAACCGGCACCGAACTCGCGCGCCGGACCGTGCTTCTGTCGGGAACCGCAGCCAATCTCCAAAAAGCCTTCCAGGTGGAACTCAAAGAGTACAGCCACCCGCGGGGAAATTTCCGCGGCCGTGTCGGCAACATCAGCGTGCCGGCCGACTATGCGGACATCGTCACGGGAGTGTTCGGCCTCGACAACCGCCGCCAGGCCGAACCGCATTTCAGACGCATGCCGCTCACCCCCGGAATCAAAGCCCACACCGCCTCCGCTTCGCATGATCCCAACGAAGTGGCCCAAATCTATGATTACCCCACCGGAGACGGCGCCGGCCAGTGCATCGGGATCATTGAGTTGGGCGGAGGCTTTCAGCTCGATGACTTGAGCCACTATTTCAGCTCGCTCAACATCAAAGAGCCGCAAGTCATCTCCGTGTCCGTGGATGGAGGCACTAACAGCCCGGGCGATCCGAACGGCCCTGACGGCGAAGTGATGCTCGACATAGAAGTGGTGGGCGCAGTTGCTCCGGCCGCGAAGATTGTCGTCTATTTTGCCCCCAACACGGATCGGGGTTTTCTTGATGCCATCACCACCGCCGTGCACGACAGCACCAATCGACCCTCGGTCATTTCCATAAGCTGGGGCTCTGCCGAGTCGGGATGGACCCATCAGTCGCTGACCAACTTCGACGAGGCCTTTCAGTCGGCCGCAGCCATGGGTGTGACCGTCTGCGTTGCTTCCGGTGACAATGGTTCTTCCGACGGGGTCAACGATGGCCACAACCACGTTGATTTTCCGGCTTCCAGTTCGTTCGCACTGGGATGCGGCGGCACCACACTGCAAGCTTCGAATGGACACATCGTCAGCGAAACCGTCTGGAACGACCAACCGGGAGGAGGAGCCACCGGCGGCGGCGTGAGCGACGTGTTCCCGCTTCCCACCTGGCAAAGTGGCTTCGGAGTTCCGTCGCCATGCGGTTCGAAAGGCGGACGCGGTGTCCCTGACGTCTCCGGCGATGCCGACCCCAACACCGGCTATAACATTCTCGTCGATGGAGAAAGCGCTGTCATCGGCGGCACCAGTGCGGTGGCGCCTTTATGGGCTGGACTGTTGGCGCGAATCAATCAAAAGGTCGGCAAACCGGTCGGTTTCCTGAACCCGTTAATCTACGCGCAAGCCGTCGAAGCCTCCGGATTTCACGACGTAACCGAAGGCAACAACGGTGCCTTTAAAGCAGGACCGGGATGGGATGCATGCTCCGGACTGGGCAGCCCCGATGGAGCCCAGTTACTAGCAGCGCTGACCGGAAAACTCGAACAGGCAGCTTGAACCGCGCCGTCTGACGGATCCATGGACCCCGCGGCTAAAGACCCATGGGGGCGAGTTCCGCTCGCCCCCAATTTCCTGCGCTACGTTCAGGCATTTTCAGGATCATTGCGATATAGTGCATTTCTCGAATTGATGTAGGGGGAGACGGGAACGGGTAGGGCACGGCTTTACAGCTTGCGGAAAAAGTCGCTATTGCATTGGATTTTGGGTGGCGCAGCGGTTTACCGCTGCGATAACTGGCGTATTTTCAGTACCGGCTTTAGCCGCTGAGGTCAGACTGCGGCGCAGAAAGTACTTTTTCCGCAAGCTATTTAGCCGTGCCACCAGGGGCTCCAACGAGGTCCGGCTTTACAGTTTGCTGAAAAACCCAAGCTTCGTATCAGGGCATCGCTTTAGCGATGCCGTAAGTTCTTTGAATTCAGATGCCTCTTTAGGGGCTGGGCACTGAAAGCCGAGTTTTTCAGCAAGCTGTTTAGTCGCTGTGGGCACACTCTGCACCATGACGAGAAATGCCCCAGAAACCGCAACCGCAAAGAAGTGCCGGTGGTGTCCTAATTCAGTCTCTCCACCACGCAGACACAGAGAAACCCAACTGCTTAGCAAAACCTTCCCCTTCTGGGTTTTACAGGTTCAGGATTTTCTCCGTGACTCTGTGGCTCCGTGGTGAAAAAAGGCAACCTAGGACACTACCGAAGTGCCCGAGCCGATTCATCCGGATTGACCGCTGCGCGACGGCCCGCGATAATGATGAAGCCTGGTAACCGCGACCCACGCGTGAAGATTAATCCGAACCGGCAGGATGGGTATGACCGAATTCGACCGCAAGGTGGAAGAGGCTTCCGCGCGCTTCAATCGCTCGGTAGCGAATATCGCCGAGACTCTGGAAAAAGAGACGGCGGAACTGGTTACGTATCTGAACGACGAGGTGGTCCCAGCGGCGCGCGCTCATTCCTCGAAGGCCCTGCGCAAAGCGGCGGGAAAGCTCTCCGAGTTCGCGGACTTTCTGGAAACACAGCACAAGAATCCTTGAACTGCCTCCCATCCAGCTACGCGCCCCGGAACGCGCGGCGACTCTTGCGACGGTCGGTGCCGGGGGCGCTGCCATGCCCGCCGCGATGTCTTCTATCCCTGCTATTGCTGCTCAGCGCTCTTTTGAGCGGCTGCGGCGGACACAAACCCCCGCAGGCGCAGGTTCCACCGCCACCGTCACTTCCGCAGGAAAAACAGAAACCAGCCGCAACTCCTCCGCCGGCGGAGACGACAGGCAATAACGAGAAGATCGAGGTCCCCGCCGGCGCGAAACCGATCTTCGAAGAAACCGGGATGGCGAGCTGGTACGGCGCTCCGTATCACAACCGGCGCGGATCGAACGGCGAAGTTTACGACATGAACGCGATGACAGCGGCACATCTCACTTTGCCGCTGGGCTCGATAGTGCGCATCACGAACGTGAAGACAGGAAATTCAGCGATAGTGCGAATCACCGATCGCGGGCCCTTCGTGGTAGGGCGAATCGTCGATCTTTCAGTGGCCGCCGCAAAGGCGCTCGATGTCTACTTGCCCGGCACCGCGAAAGTTCGGCTGGAGGTCCTGCAAGCCCCCGCGCCTCTCGATACGGGCGGACGCTGGGCGGTTCAGATCGGCTCCTTCACCGGGCAAAAAGCGGCCGCCAAATTGGCCGAGCACCTGCAGAAGCGTTACCAGACGGCCAAAGTGCTGAAGTTTGTGAGTCCCGTGGGAGACTGGTGGGTGCGCGTACGAGTGCTCGACGACGACCGCCAACGCGCAACCGCGCTCGCCCATGAGACCGAGACGGCAGAGGGCTCGGTGTTTCTAGTGCGGCTCGACTGAAAGTTTTCTGCGTGACGCAGTTAGCTGGAGTGATATTGTTTCTTCCCGGAGATATGAGCGCCTATCCCCGCGATTACTCGCCGGATGATGGCAGTCCCGGCGAAAGGAGACTTGCCTCATGGCGGATTGCTTATTCTGCCGCATCATGCGCGGCGAAGTGCCCTCCACGAAAGTCTACGAAGACGAACACACTTTTGCCTTTGAAGATCGGAACCCGCAAGGACCGACCCATGTGCTGGTCATCCCCAAAAAACACGTTGCCGGCTTGAAGGAAGCCACGGCGGAAGACGCGGAGTTGGTAGGCCGCTGTCACCTGGTGGCCGCGCACATTGCGCGCGAGAGGTCGATTGAAGATGGCTACCGCACCGTCCTGAATGTGGGCCCGCGCTCCGGCCAATCGGTTTTTCATCTGCACGTACACCTGATCGGCGGCCGCCCGCTGAAGTGGCCCCCGGGATAACGTCTTGTCCTATAGACAATGGCTGTCATCCAGCGAAGCGAAGGATCTTCTGTTGCATGCTGTTATAAGAAAGCAGGTCCTGCGCTTCGCTCAGGATGACAGTGTGGATTTATGCGTCGCACTCCGAAGTCCTCCCTCCCAATCTCTGGCTTACAATCGTGGGATGGCAAACCTGACATTGGTGTACGGCCTGCGTCTACTGCCTTCCGATGAGGTCGCGGAGGTGAGCGCGGCGACGATCAAATTGAAGAATGGGCGGGATGCTCACGTCGCCATGCACATTCTCGAGGGCGGCAAGGACGAGATCGAGAAGCAGCTCAAGACGAGTCTCGCGGCCTTTTTCGACATCTATCCTGAGATATGACGGCCGGCGCGGCGTCCTATAATCAGGCGGCGAATCAGGCGATGGGATGAGACTGATCTCTCTCGAATTCGAGAGCAAGCTGCGCGAAAGAAAGCTCTGGCCCCAGAGCTGGATCGCGTGGGCGGCGCTGTACGTGATAACGCTCGACCTGCTTCTGTTTGCGGTGCAATGGCTGACGCGTCGCGCGAGTCCGGCAACGTCGCAGAGCCTCGGGGGCTGGGTAATTTTCCTCAGCCTGCTGGCGATTGCGCTGCTCGCGATTGCCGCGTACCGCTGGCTGCGCTCGCGGCTGCTGTGGCGGCTGCGGAACCGGCTGATCGTCACCTATGTTTTTATCGGCGTGATTCCGGTTCTTCTGCTGGGGATGATTTCACTCATCACCCTCTATCTTTTTGCGGGACAGTTCGCCAGTTTTGTGGTCACTTCCGACATCGCCACTCACCTGCGCAACATGGAATCCGCCAATCGGGCCATTGCCCATCACCTGGCCATACAAGTTTCGGATCGCGGGAAACTGGATGCCGAAATCCTTGGCCGCGTGACGCCGCGTCGTCCGGAGTGGTCGCGCCGGCAGGTCTGCGCGTGGTACCGGAATCAGTCGTACTGCGCCGGGCCGGAGGGCGCGGCAAGCTTCACTTCTCCAACTTTTGTCGCAGCCGATTTCCGCGACATTGTGAGCGATCACGGCAAACTTTACTTGCGCACAGCGACCATCGTCGCGGTTGGCCCGGAATCTTTGCACGTGCTGGTAAGTGAGCCGCTGGACAAGAGTTTTGTCGAACAGATTGCCGCGAATCTAGGCCGGATCACCATCTATGGCACCGAGACCCCGACTCCGAACTCGACCGCGCCGGTGCCAGACAATACCTCAAAGCCCGTCCTGACATTGGACAACGGACTCGCGCGCGAACAGTTTTTTTCTGCGGGAACGGTACCGCCAGCGATCAGCACGCTCGATATCGAAATTCCCTTGGTAAAGATTCCTCTGGAGGTGGTGGACTGGGCCACGGGAGAACGGCCGCGCGATGGAGCGGTAGCCGAGGTCGAAACGCGGCCCTCCGTGCTCTATACAAGACTTTTTGCCGCGCGCGGAGATTACGCTCAGGGCGTGGAATATATTTTGCTCTCGATTGAGATTGTGTTCGCAATCATTGAACTGTTCGCGCTGTATGTGGGATGGAAACTGACACGCAGCATCACTTCGGCGGTAGACCAACTCTACGAAGCAACCACGCACGTCAATCGGGCCGACTTCAGGCATCGGATTACGGTGCAGTCAACTGATCAACTGTCTACGCTGGCGAACTCCTTCAACTCGATGACCACCTCGATCGAGAAACTGGTCGAGGAGCAGAAGGAAAAGCAGCGCCTGGAAGGCGAATTGGCCATTGCGCAGGAAGTGCAGGCGCAGCTCTATCCCAAGTTGATCAGGCAATTAGAGACGCTCGAAGTGCACGGGTTCTGTCTTCCGGCGCGCACCGTGAGCGGGGACTACTACGATTTTCTCGGGCTCAATTCCGACCAACTGATGCTGGCGGTCGGCGACATCAGCGGCAAAGGGATTTCGGCGGCGCTGCTGATGGCGACGATCCATTCGGCGGTGCGCGCGTATAGCATCGAAGACGTTCCCGCGATTCGCGAACTGATGCCGCGCGAACCGTCCATCGCCGCTGTGACCGGCGCGTCGGGCCTTATGCTGGCTTCTGAATTGAGGCGAGCGGACGCGTCTCCGGCAACGCTGCTGACGCTGTTGAACCATCAGCTTTACGAAAGCACTCCGGACGCAAAGTACGCGACTTTGTTTTTGGGAATCTATGACGGAGCAACGCGCCGGTTCACCTATGCGAACGGCGGGCACTTGCCGCCGATTCTGATTTTAGAAAATGGGTCGTCGCACCCGCTGAGCGGCGGCGGAACCGTGGTCGGCTTATTCGACAATTTGAGTTTTCCGGAAGCGACCGTGCAACTTCGCCCCGGCGACGTGCTGGTGGCCTACAGCGACGGAGTGACCGAGCCGGAAAACGATTATGGCGAGTTCGGCGAGGAGCGGCTGATCCAACTGGTGCGCGCGAATCGCCATTTGCCGCTGGAGCGCATCACCGACATTGTCACCACCGCCGTAGCCGACTGGATCGGCGACAGCGAACAGCCCGACGACATAACGCTGGTGCTGGCGCGGGCGAGGTGAGGGAGGGGGAGAGCCGGGCGTCCTCGCCCCGCTGGACGGGCGAGACGCCCGTCCCTCCACCGTACGCGCATCATCAGCGCAGCAAAACGCGGGAGGGATCGCTCCCTCCCGCGCCGTTTTTTTTTGAAATGCACCTGCTAACTACACCAGGCCCTGATCCAGCATCGAGTTTGCGACCTTCAGGAAGCCCGCGATGTTGGCGCCGTTTACCAGGTTGCCGGGCGTGCCGTATTTCTCGGCCGTTTCGAAGCAGTTCTGGTGGATGGCGATCATGATCTTGTGCAGACGATCGTCGACCTCTTCGCGGGTCCAGGAGATGCGCGCGCTGTTCTGCGCCATTTCGAGTCCCGAAGTGGCAACGCCGCCGGCATTGGCCGCTTTGGCCGGTCCGTAGAGGACTTTGGCGTCGAGGAACAGCTTGGTGGCATCGAGGGTGCTGGGCATGTTTGCTCCCTCGCTGATCAGTTTCACGCCGTTCTTGATCAGGTTGGCCGCGTCTTTGGCGTTGATTTCATTCTGCGTGGCGCTCGGGAAGGCGCAATCGGCTTTGATGTTCCACAGCCAGTTGTGGTCGAGCTTCTTGTCGGTGGCGTTGTAGATGGCGCCCTTGAATTCGTCGGTGTAATCCCTGATGCGGCCGCGGCGATTGTTCTTGAGCTCCATAACAAAGGCCAGCTTTTCGCGGTCGATGCCGTCGGCATCGTAGATGGCGCCGTCGGAATCGGACAGGGTGACCGGCTTTGCGCCGAGATCGAGCAGTTTCTCGACGGTGTATTGCGAGACATTGCCGCTGCCCGAGACGAGACAGATTTTGCCTTCCAGCTTGTCTCTGCGAGTCTTCAGCATTTCCTGGGCGAAGTACACGCAGCCGTAGCCGGTGGCTTCGGGACGAATCAGCGAACCGCCCCACGCCAGGCCTTTGCCGGTGAGGACGCCGGTGAATTCGTTGCGCAGACGCTTGTATTGGCCGAACAGGAACCCGATTTCGCGTCCGCCCACGCCGATGTCGCCGGCGGGAACGTCCGTGTCGGGGCCGATGTGGCGCTGCAGTTCGGTCATAAAGCTCTGGCAGAAACGCATCACTTCGGCATCGCTCTTGCCTTTGGGATCGAAATCCGAACCGCCCTTGCCGCCGCCCATGGGCAGCGTGGTGAGCGAATTTTTGAAGACTTGTTCGAACGCCAGGAATTTCAGAATGCCTAGATTCACCGAGGGATGGAAGCGCAGTCCGCCCTTGTAGGGGCCGATGGCGCTGTTCATCTCG
>Ga0181523_10000242_pt1 | contig 60531 bp, 55 predicted proteins | sample PEATcosm2014_Bin_43_FD_119752 | JGI IMG/M metagenome (GOLD analysis project Ga0181523, IMG submission 119752) | Peatland microbial communities from MTU Mesocosm Facility, Houghton, MI, USA - PEATcosm2014_Bin05_30_metaG | ecosystem: Environmental > Terrestrial > Soil > Wetlands > Peat | place... | reverse complement strand
TGCGCGGCGGCGATGGGCGCATCGGACCTGATTGTGATTGGCAACGCGCTGCGGTTGCTAAGGTGGCGTCAATGAAATCGGATTCAGCAGAAATTTTCCTGACCGCCGAATGGCGTTGCCTGGCGATGCTTAACTACGAAATTGAACCGGCGGTTCTTGCGCCATTTGTTCCGCCAGGCACAGAACTGGATTACTGGAACGGCAAAACTTTTGTCAGCGTTGTTGGATTTCTGTTTCAAAACACGCGGGTGCTTGGAATTCCGGTGCCGCGCCACCGAAATTTTGAGGAGGTTAATTTGCGATTATATGTTCGTAGAAAGGCGGACGACGGCTGGCGTCGGGGCGTCGTGTTTATCAAGGAGTTGGTTCCGCGAGCAGCCGTCGCCTTCGTTGCGCGCAAATTTTACAACGAAAATTATGTCGCGCTGCCAATGTCGCATCAGTTTGAAATTTCCCGCGAAGAAATAAAATCCGTGTCCTACTTCTGGCGGTCCGACGGAAGCGAAAACTCCTTAAAACTGGCCACCCGCGGCAGCGCGCAACCGCTCACTGAAGGTTCGGAGCAGGAATTCATCACCGAACATTACTGGGGCTATTCGGCGCAACGTGATGGTTCAACGCTGGAATATCGCGTCGAACATCCGCGGTGGCGGGTTTGGGAAAAGCAAGCGGCGAAACTCCATTGTAATGTTGCCAGATTATATGGCGAAAGATTTTGCAGCTCTTTGAACCAGCCGCCGTCATCGGCTTTTCTTGCGGCTGGTTCTGACGTAAAAGTGTATAAAGGCATCAGGCTATGAGCGGAAGCAAAACCAATCCAACCGGCTGGATTCTCTATGATGATTCCTGCAGATTTTGCCGACGGTGGGTACCGTTTTGGGAAAACACCTTGCGAAAACGCGGGCTTGAAATTGCCCCATTGCGAGCCGATTGGGTCAGAGAAAAATTGCAACTGAACGAAAACGACCTGTTGCAGGACTTGCGTTTGCTGCTGGCGAACGGCGACCAGATTCAAGGCGCCGACACTTACCGTTATGCGATGAACCGGATTTGGTGGGCCTATCCGATTTATCTTTTTTCGATTGCGCCGCTGGGTAGAAATATTTTTGATTGGAGCTACGGGAAATTCGCGTCTCACCGTTATCAAATCTCGCGCACTTGTAAATTGTCGGGGAAAATCGCCCGTTGAATTCCGCAACGCCGCTCGACAAAGCTTTTTCCCCGCGCCATGCTGCAGCCATGGCATTTGAATCGGATTCGCCGCTCGACCGGCTCTGGCAGGAATATGGCCGGGCGTTTCAGGAATGGGACGACCTCACGCTCGCCCGCTGGCTGGCGCAGACCCTCGGCGAACTGGAAGGCAAGGCGTGGCGGCTGTCGCATCCGCTCGTCGGTGCCTACCGGCTGGCGGCCCAACTCGCGCACGACCGGCAAATCTGGTTCAAGCGGCTGGCCACGCCGCCCGCCGCCTACGCGGAGTCGCCATGCTGCCGCGCGCCGTTCCTGCCGTTGCTCACGCGCGACGTGCGCGAGTCCGGCCTCATCTGCCAGCATTGCAACGAGACGCTCGTCGCGTTCGATGACATTCCCGCCGACCTGCGCGCTGAACTCGAAGTGTGGGCGCAACAATACGAACCCGTTCACTCCGTCGCGCACTGGGACGACCGCCAGCGCCGGCGCGTGGGAAATTACGACGCCGCCTACGAGAACGCCGCGCAACAGGCCGAGCAAATGCTCGCGCGCGCCGGACGCGACCTCGCGCCGAAGCTGTTGCATTCCTACGCCGCCGCCGTCTGGGAGGACCAGGACGAATGCCTCGAAGTGCGGCCGGAAGACGTCGCCATTTAAGATTTATGATTTACGATTTACGATTTGTCACGCAATTTGGACATATTGCGTAAATCGTAAATCGTAAATCAAAAATGATGAAATGGCTTTTTAAATGGCTGTTCCGGCTGTTCCTGCTGGCGGTAGTGCTGGTCGTCATCCTGCTGCTGTCGCTCAACTCGATTCTGCGCGTCGTGATTGAAAATCGCATCCACGCGCAGACCGGCATGGACGCCGAAATCGGAAAGTTTTCGCTCAGCCTCGTTGAACCGACGGTGGAGATTCAAAATCTCAGGCTCTTCAATCCGCCGGACTTCGGCGGCACGCCGTTCCTGAACATCCCGGAAATCCACGTTGAATACGACCCCGCCGCGCTCGCGCGCCACGAGATTCATCTCACGCTCGTGCGCTTCAACCTCGGCGAACTCGACATCGTGAAAAACGAGGCCGGGCAGACGAACCTCTTTTCGCTCGGCGTCCCGTTGGCGGCAAAAAAAAACGGCGGCGGCGCGGCCGGCTTCAAAAGACAAACCGGCTACGACTTCAAGTCCATTGACGTTTTAAACGTCTCCGTCGGCAGGGTCAAATTCATTGACCTGAAAAACCAGCGGAACAATCGCGAACAGACCATCGGCCTTGAAAATCTGGTGCTCAAAAACGTGAAGTCGCAAGCCGACCTGGCGGGTCTGACTGTGCTGGTGGCGCTGCGCGGCGGGGATTTTTTTGGCTCGCTCATCGCGCCGCCAAAACCGGGGACCAATTGACTCTGTTGGGTGACCCGTTTGGAGTTCCGCGTTTACGCAGTTCGGACAAACCGCGTCGCCGAGACCGCCTGAAGGCGGAACTCCAAACGTTGTTACTTTTGCATTTTCCGCGCGCGGATTTTTCCCTAACCTCGGCGCGTGCATCGTGACCTGCTCAAAAGCGCCATCCGCCTCGTCGTAAAACTCGGCACGGGCGTGCTCACGGACAGCCGCAAGCAGCCCGACCCGGCCCAACTCGAACAAATCGTCGCGCAGCTCGCCGCGCTCCGAAAATCCGGCAAGGAAGTCGTCCTCGTCACCAGCGGCGCGGTCGGCGCGGGCATGGGCGCGCTCGGTCTGGAGAAACGCCCGACGGACCTCGCCGAATTGCAGGCCTGCGCCGCCGTCGGCCAGTCGCGGCTCATGGCCGCCTACGCGGACCTGTTCGCCCGGCACGGCCTGCACGTCGCGCAGGTCTTGCTTACCCACGACGACCTCGAACATCACGAACGCCATCTCAACGCCCGCAACACGCTCGTCACGCTGCTCGGCCGCGGCGTCGTGCCCATCATCAACGAAAACGACGCCGTCTCGTTCACCGAAATCAAATTCGGCGACAACGACAAGCTGTCCGCGCTGGTCGCGTCGCTGTTGCCCGCCGATTTGCTCGTCATCCTCACTACTGTGGACGGCGTCATCGAAAATTTCGGCAAGGCCAATCCCCAGACCATTTCCGTCGTCGAGAAAATTGATTCCGTCCTGGAAAAGCTCGCGGGCGGCACGGACAGCGACACCGCCGTCGGCGGCATGAAATCAAAGATCGAGGCTGCGAAAATCGCCGTCCGCTCCGGCATCCCGCTCGTCATCGCGTCGGGCAAAAAGAAAAACGTGCTGGCGAATATTCTCGGTGGCGAAGATGAAGGCACGCTGTTTGTCGCCGAACCGAAGAAGATGCAGGGCCGCAAGCGCTGGATTGCGTTTTTCCCTCATCCCCGGGGCGCGCTGTTTGTGGATGACGGCGCGAAGCACGCGTTGCGCGAAAAGGGCAGGAGCCTCCTGCCGCCGGGCGTGACGCGATGCGAAGGCGAATTTGCCGCCGGCGACGTGGTGCGAATTTGTGATCTGGACGGGACGGAATTCGCGCGCGGCATCGCGCGGTTCGATTCCGCCGCCGTGCGCGAACGCAAACTGCCCAAGGAAGAACTCGTGCATCGGGATGATTTGGTAATCCTGTAAATGAAACATCGAACGCTGAACATCGAACTTCGAACATCGAAGTTCCTGCCGCTGCGCGGGGCGTGTGGGACCTTCAGTGTTCGGCGTTCGGCGTTCGATGTTCGATGTTTTCCCGAATGAAGCAGCGCACAGCCATCCAGGATTTGCTCCGCGTCATGGCCCGGCTGCGCTCGCCCACGGGCTGCCCGTGGGACCGCGAACAAAGCCACATGACGCTGCGCCGCCACGCCATCGAGGAGGTCTATGAACTGATTGACGCCATTGAGGCGGGCGACGACCACGAGATGGCCGAGGAACTGGGCGATTTGCTGCTGCAGGTGGTTTTTCATTGCCAGTTGGCGCGCGAACGCGGCGCATTTGATTTCGATGAGGTTTGCCGCGTGCTCGTGAACAAACTCATCCGCCGCCACCCGCATGTGTTTGACAAAATCAAGGTCAGGAACGTGGACGAAGTCTGGGCCAATTGGGAAAAAATCAAGCGCGCCGAAAAACACGGCACCAAACACGCCCGGCCTTCCACGTTCGACGGCATTCCGAAACATCTTCCCGCGCTGCTCCGCGCCGAAAAATTGGTGAAGAAGGCGCGCAAGGCGGGCTTGTTGGATTCAACGGTAGAGCTGCGCTGCTGTGCGGCCCATACTAATCACGGACGCGCGGCAGCGCGTCCCTACCCAAAGAAAGCGAGTAAGACCGCCGTGGCCAGGGAACTTTTTGAGTTGGCGTCCGTCATACAATCATACGGCTGGTCGGCGGAGGAATTGTTGGGCGACGAAATCAAGAGGCGGGAACGGCAATTCCGCCGCCGGGAAAAGGCGTAAAACGGCGCTCCTTCTGCAGTTGACAGCTTGCGCAACTTGCGCGATGTTCGGGTGTTAAATCTTTAGGTGCTGATTTTATGAAAACGCGAAGCCTTCAAAGTCTGGCCCTGACCATCACGGCCGTCGCGGCAGTGACGCTTTTGGCGGCGAAAGCCGTGGCCCAGGAATCTTCCACTTCCACAACCGCAGCGACCACCACGCCGGCCGCTGCTCAACCGGCAGCCCCGCCGCAGGCCGCGCCGCAATTGTCGTATGGCGTGGCGGAAGTCGTGCAACTGGCGCACGCCAACGTCGGCGAGGACGTCATTGTCAATTACGTCCAGAATTCCGGCAACGCCTACGGCCTGGACGCGAACCAAATCCTTTACTTGAAACAGCAGGGAGTTTCGGATCGCGTCATCAACACCATGCTGAACCAGCGCAGCCGGATGCCTGCGCCCGTCCAAACCGCGCCGCCGCCGAATAGTTCGGACGCCAATGGCAGCCAAATGACGGCCACGACCGCGCAACCCTCGGTTTCTTATGTCCAAACGGCTCCGCCTCAGTCGGTCTATGTCATTCCCGATACGCAGACGTACAATTACTATGCATATTCCTATCCGTACTATTATCCTTACTACGGCGGGTATTATTACGGCTGGCCAGCGGTGTCGCTCTCGTTTGGCTGGGGCGGTTACTATGGCGGCTATCGCGGTTATTACGGCGGCTATTATGGTGGCTGGCATGGCGGTGGCAGTTGGAACGGCAGCGGCGGCTGGCATGGTGGTGGCGGATACGGTGGCAGTGGTGGGTGGCATGGTGGTGGCGGCGGCGGTGGTTGGCATCACTGACAATGAGTTAAGAAAACTGAACGCCCAACGCCCAACACCCAACATCAAACATCGAACCTCTCCCCGCGTGAGTTACGTGTAATGTTGTTTTTCTGCGCCTCCATGCAGAAGGAATTCCACGCGTTCGACGTTTTCCTCTCGGTCTTGTCACTTGCCGGCCATGCCGACTTGTCTCGGCGAAGCAGTGCGAAGACGGAAGCTTCTGATTGAAGGCTGGTCACTCTTCACGCGTCACGTGTCACTCGTCACTCGTCATTGCGACTGTATCCGGAAAAATGTGGTGGCGTTCGTCATGGGCACGGAAGCGTTTTGCAGACTCGTCGTGACCACATCGCTCCATGAACCTGCCGGCAGCACGCCCGTTTCCTGCACCACGAACGGCGCCGTGCCGCCCGTCCAACTCAGGTTCACATTCTTCCCCGCCAGCGCGATGGACAAATTGATGACGTTCGTCACGGTGAAGACCGCCGCGTCGTAAGCCACGGCGTGCACGCCGTCGGCGGCGCTCAATTCCAGCGTGTAAACTCCCGGCGCGCTGAAGGTCGCCGTCGTGTTCGTCTGCGCGGCGTTGCCAAACGTCACCGTGCCCGGCCCGGAATACTTTTGCCATTGAATCACCGGCGGTGTGTTGCTGAAGACCACCACGCCCTGCAACTGCACAGGCACGCCGACTGGCACAGTCTGGTCCGGCCCGGCATTTGCCACCGGCGCGCCTGGTGAACGCGGCCCTTCATTCGGCCCCGTCGTCTGGATGACCTCGAAATTTGTGATGCTGATGCTCGTGAAATCGTTGAAACAATTCGTCGGCCAGCGGTCGTCAGGCGTCACGGAGATCGAAAAGAAATTGCCGTTGTCGGCCACCATTGCGCCGTACTTTTTCAACGCCAGCAACACCGCCTGTTCCTCCCTCGGCCAGTTGCCCGGGATTGCGAAACCTGCTTTCAGCCGCAGCCGCTGGCCCATCGCCGGCAGGTTCGTGCTCGTGTTGCCCGACGGCGCGGCATAATGTGTGGCCGGATAAATGTAGATGTTGTAGCGCGACTGCGCCACGACCAGCCGGCACGCGTGTTCCACCATGCCACGTTCGGCCTCGTCGTAACGCACCAGTGCCGAAAACATCGGAAAACCCGCCGCGTCGCCCGAAGTCCAGCCCGCCGGTCGCAACCCGTTCGTGTTCAGATTGAAAATCGCGCCGTTGGCCGCCTGCCAGTTTGTCCCCACCCGCAAGGCGTTCCACGTTTCAAAACTAAATCCCGCGCCCGGCTGCACGACGATGGAATGCCGGTCGCTGCCGTCGTTGTTGGTCTGCCATTGCAACAACGTCTGCCCTCCCGTCTGCGTCGGCCAGCCTTCGATGGGTTGGTTCGTTGGCGTCGGATACAAACCGTAGGGATAAGCCCCGCCATTCAAGTCCGACTCATCCGGGTAATCCACGAAGTTGTTCGACACCAGCCTCTGCGAGTCCGGCACCAGCACAAAGTTCATCTCTTGAAATGCAATCAACGTCCGCCGGCTCGCGGAGAGGTTCGACATGATTTGGGCAATCATCGCATCCGAATTCGCCAGCACCGGCCGGTTGGAAATACATTCGTTCCACGGATTGGTCACCGGGAAAATTTGCATGGCCGACACCACGGCATCGGCGTTTGAAGTATCGAACAGGATGGCATTGGTGACCACCGGCAGCGTCCCGAGGATTCGTCCCTCCTGATTGATGCGTTGCGCGGTGGCAGGCGGGGCGAACATCAGCAACGCCAAAAGCACAGGTACGACAAATCTTTTCATTATTACGGCAAAACCAAATCACCCGATTGGAAAGCAAGACACGTGCCCGGCTTTTAACCGGGAAAGACACAAAAAATTTGAATCGCGGATTAACGAGGATGGACACGGATTTGTGAATCCCCAGAGGCACTAACCGCAAAGAGCAAAGATTCCACGGCCAGCGGACAATAATTCTCCCCCTCCGCGTTGGGGGGAGGGCCGGGGTGAGGTGCTCTTCATATTCTTGTCACCTGTCGCCCGCCGCCTGTCACATCGAAATCTTCTTGAAGGGCGGCAAATCTTCAGTCAGCATCCCCGCACTTTTCTACGACACAATGAGCGCGAAACAATTCATCTACGTGGTCCTGGCTTTTGCCTGCCTCACCGCATTCGCCGGGTGTAAAACCAACTGTCCGGCGACCGCCACCGCCGCACCGCCGCCGGCCCACGGGCAAAAGTACACGTACGTCATCGTGCACGGCGCTTGGGGCGGCGGCTGGGATTGGAAACACGTGGACGCCTTGCTCACCGCCGACGGCAACAAAGTCTATCGCCCGACGCTCACCGGTCTCGGCGAACATTCCAACCTCGCCAGCACCAACATTGACCTCGACACGCACATTCAGGACATCGTCAACGTCATCCTCTGGGAAAATTTGCATGACATCGTCCTTGTCGGCCACAGTTACGGCGGGATGATCATCACCGGCGTGGCCGACCGTGTACCCGACCGCATCAAGCACGTCGTTTACATTGACGGCCTGCTGCCGACAAACGGCGAAAGCGCGTACGGCATTGTCAAACCGGAAATGAAAATGCCAATCACGGATGGCTTCGTGATTCCGGTTTGGGTGACCAACGGCACCCCGCCGCCGCACGACGTTCCGCAATCGGCCAGGACTTTAACCGACCCCATCACCCTTACCAACCAGGCTGTCGCCGAGAAACTGCCCACCACCTACATCCTCCTGGTGGCCAAGGGCCAATCGCCGGAGCAGGCTCATTTTTATCGATTTTATGAGCGGGCCAGGGCGCGCGGCTGGACCACGCACATCATCGAAAGCGACCACACGGTTGAGCGCTCGCATCCTAACGAAATCGTCAAGCTGCTCGAACAAGCGCCCTAGCTACCAGGTGACAGGTGGCAGGTGGCAGGTGACAAGGGCCGTGTAAAGAGGCTGCGCCTCACGCAGCAGGGGAAACATTCAACATCCAAGATCCAACGCCCAACTTCCAATCTTAGACGCCAGCTCCGAAACCCGAGAACCTAAACCCGAAATTACTTCGCCGGAGTCCAGGTGTCGTCCGGGTCATAAGTGGTGATGGCCTTGGCGATTTTAGCGGTCTTGGGTCCGAGATTCTTCTGATAGACCTTGCCCTGCTGATTGACGATGAAGGTCATCACGCCCGTGTTGCCCCATTCAGCCGGCCAGGCGACCAGCGCAAATCCGGCAATCATCCGGCCGTTGATGATGTAAATATACTTGCCGCCCGGCGCGTGTTTTCCCTGGCGTGTCAGGATTTTGAAATAGTAGCCGTGATAAGGCGCCTGCTCGTCGTTCAGCATTTTGGCGGCGCGCTGATAACCTTCCACGCGGGCCTGCGCGACGAGCGGTCCCAATGGACTCAGCTCCTCGCCCGGTTTCGCCGGCCAAAAAAGGCCGTCGTGTGTGCCGGGCGTGCTGCGCAGGAACTGCGCGTAAGCCAGCACTCCGTCCCCCAAGCGGTCCTGGCTGGCATATTCGCGTTGCGCCTCCACATACGCGTCGCACACGTCAATCGCGCCCATTTCGTCCATGCCGATGCGGCGGGCGAGAACCTCTTGCTTGCCCGCTGCGGTATCGAAGAACCAGCGCCCGTCCAGTTTCACCAGCGGAATGGGAAACGGCCAGCCGTCCGCGCCAATTTCCAAAGTGACGTTCGAATCCGAATTGGTCATTAACTGCGTCTTTTCCGTCAGGTGTTGGACGAACCGGTTGAATCCTTCGGTGGCCTGGACGACATCGGGCGAAATCAAATCATGTCCCGCCGGCCCAAAAATTGAATGCAGGGCATTCGTGTCATGATTCGTGGCCGCGGCCACGAGCGCGTTGACGGCCTCCTGCGGCCCAGCGAAGGTCTGTTCATCCACCGCCGCCGCGCACATCGGCAGCGTCAGTGTCAAGAGCGCCAGGCCGGGACCGCTCGCGACCGGCCAAAGCCGGCACAACCATGAACGACGGTCGGGTTTCATCAGCGGCAAGGTTGGTATGGCAATCATTTGGTTGAAAGGTTCAATGCCTTGGCTGGGAACCCGAGCCGTGACCGCCGCCACCGCCGCCGGATGGCATCGCCGGCGCCGGGCGTGAAATCGGCGCAGAATGAGTTATCGTCTGCATGCTTTGTTGGCCTCGGTTGCTATAGCTTCTGGTGTCCTGCGAACTCTGAATCCCTATGAACGCGCCATTCGATACTGGCCGGCTGACGGGTTCAGCACGTTGAACTGGAACCGGCGCGGGCCGGGCGACGGGCATTGCCGGTCGGGGTGCCGGCGCTTCCGACCGTGCCGCCGGGGCCGGGGTCCGTCGCGGTGCTGCGGAATCGGACACGGACCGGCTTACAGTGGTGACCACGGGTTGGTGCACGGGGGCGCCCCAGCCCCGGTCGCCTCGATTCACCACGGCCGCGCCCGGACGATTGACGGGATGCCAGACCGCGGTGTGGCCCATGTCACGCTGACGTGGCGGTTCATGCCACCAATTGGGCGGACGCGGATGGCCGTGACCCCAGACAATGATATTGTGGTGCCCCCAGTCAAAATCGCAATTCAACCACGGGCCAATTGCGAAGCCGATGCTGAAGGTGATAAAGGGCGGGCCATACGCAGATTGATAATAAACCTGGTCCGGCTGATAAACCGGCACATAAATCACCTGTGGGTCAGCCGGAACAATTTCAATGCTGCCGCCGTCATTCATCACCTGTTGCTGCGGCGTGGATTGCAGGTTGCCGACATTATAAGCCGACTGGCGCAGCCGTTGAATGGAATCCATCACGTCCTGGTGTTGATTGAGAAAAGCCTGGCCCAGTTCAGCCGTCCAATTCAAGTTCTGATCCATCCATTGCAACACATTCGGGTACCGGGCCAGGGCCTGGACGCTGGGGTCCCACGGTTGTTGGTTAATCTGGTTGGGGTCGCCGCCGCCGCTGACATAACGGTCGGCCAGCACGATTTGCGTGGGCAAAGTGGACGCCGGCAGGATTTGGGCAATCAACGGGTCGGGATAAAGCGCAATCGGCCCCAGCAACTGGTCGAGCTGCTGATAGGAAAGCGGTTGATAGGCGGGCATCGGGGGCGGGACCGCCGGCTGTGCCCGCACGGACGTGGCCGCCCCAGCGAACACACACAGTAAAACAGCGATGTTAAACAATGACTTCATCCGGGAACTGGTAAAGTTTGTTCATCATTATCAACAGACCAGACGCGTTTGCCGCCTGACAGATTACATCACAAAGCAAAGTAACTTGCGATTTAATTTTTGAACAACGCCGTGGCCATGATTGTCGTGGTGCTGCGGTGAGCGGATCAACCGCAGGGCGCCGGGGTGGGTGACACGTGACACGTGACACGAACCCAAACCCGGTGGGGGGAGGCTCCTGACGAGCCGTGCTTAAATTTGATGCTCGGCGTTCGATGTTGGATGTTCGATGTTTGCTGCCTTTCCGTTCTTGTCACCTGTCACCCGTCACCCGTCACGTGTCACCCGTTTCCGAGACGCCAAACGTCAAACGCCAGACCCCAGACCCCAAACGCTTGCGTTTCCGCTTGATCCGATCCGCACTTGTGATTCATCCACTCGCGATGACTATCGGGGCCCGCTCGCGAGGGCTTTCCGAGTCGATCCCGGCGTGCCGAAGGAAACCAGATCAGGGTAGTGGGTCATTTTAGTTTGGAGTTCCGTGTTTACGCGGGCCGCCTGAAGGCGGAACTCCAAACATTTCGCAAAAGAGCCCACTACCCAGATCAGCCAGCTATTTACATCCTGGAAAACGCGTGATAAAATAGTTGCCGTTATTCAGAATTGGAAAGGATGACAAATGAAAATCAGTTTAAATAAGTTGTTCCTTGGGTCCGCCGCTTTGGCGGCAATGTGGCTTTGTAGCGGCGCGGCATCGGCGGCCACGCTCACGGTGACGCCGTCGGTCATCAGCAACACCTACAGCGGGGTCATTACCCTGAACATCGCCGGCCTGACCAACGGCGAGCAAGTCATCGTTCAAACCTACCTCGATCTGAACGCCAATGGTTCGATTGATCCCGGCGAGCCGATGATGGACGCTTTCAATATCACTGACGGCGGAGCCATGGTCATCGGCGGCGTTACGAACATAAACGTCCCGTTCGACAGCAATCCCACCAACGGCGCCATCACCACCACGCTGAATTTTGCGCCGCCGCTGGTTCTGGAAAATGTGGTCGGCCAGAAAATCTACCGCCTGGTCAGTCCGTCGGGAAATTTTTCGCCCGTGACGGCCACTCTGTTGGTGACGAACGCCGCGACCGCCCAGACCTTGAGTGGCACGGTTTACAGCAACGGCATCACTCCGCTCCCCAATGCAGTGGTCGCCGTCCTGCCGCCGAACGGCAACGGCTACGTCGGCGCGGTAGTGGCAGACAACAACGGACATTACAGCGTCAACGTCAATCCGGGCAGCTATGTATTGCTGGCGGTCGTGCCCAATTATTTCTGCGACCAATCCATTGCGCCGCAGGTGACCGTTACCAACGGCATGTCCGCCACGAACGACCTCTCCCTGACCAACGGCACAGTCACGATTTCGGGCAACATTTATGACGCCGGCAACAGCAATGGGGTGGGCGGCATGATGTTTCAAGCGCAATCCGGCAATCTGTTTGCCGTCGGTTTCACCGACACCAACGGCAACTACTCCATTGCCGTCGCGCCCAACTTCTGGGAAGTCAGCCCGAACAAGGAACGGTCGCCCCGCCGCGCTTACGTCGTTCCCCAAAACTCCGTGCAGGCGGACACGACCGGCGGCGACGTGACCAACGTCAATATCGCCCTCTACGAAGGCAACGCCCTCTTCTACGGCCGCATCACCGACAATGCCAGCACGCCGTTTGCGAACATCATATTTGACGGCGGCGACACGAACAACCAATACGGCGCCAAGGGCTACAGCGATGCCAACGGCAATTACGCCGTCGCGGTTCTGGGTGACACCAATACCTCCTGGGATGCCAACCCCAACGATTCGGACAACACGGTGCTGGCCAGCTACATTGTGAACGGCTTCAATCTCACGAACATTGCCGTCGGGCAGGCCATCCCGCAAAATTACGTGGCCTTGCCCGTCACCGCCTCCATTTCCGGCCAGGTCCATGACAACTTCGGCAACCCGGTCGTGGGCGTCTCGCTCAACGCCAACGCGGTTCTCGATGGCGGCAACTACCAATCATTGAGCGGGCAGACCGATGGTTCCGGGAATTACGCCCTCGGCGTGGCTTCCGGCGCGTGGCAGGTTTCTTTCGGCATCGGTAACAACGATTTGGCCAGCCTTGGCCTGGTGGATTATTTTGCACCTTACAACGTGTCCATCCCGCCCACCAACGCGGTGCTGAACATCACGGTATATCAAAATGGCACGCCGGTGCTCGGCCAGGCCCAGCGCTTTTCGCCGACGCAATTTGGTTTCAACATCTATGGCGGCATCGGCGTCAATTACAACGTGCAGGTCGCCACCAACCTCGCTTCGCCCAACTGGTCCACGCTCTTCTCGCTCCAATTGACCAACAGCCCATTCTTCGTGGCGGACCCGAATGCGACGAACCGCGCGGGCTTTTATCGCGTGAAGAAAGCTGTTGTGACCGCTGTCCACCCGCGCCCGTAGCTGTTTCCAGGACGAGTGACGGGTGACCAGTCTTCGCTCCCATCCTTCGCCTGGCTTCGGAGGACAGGCAGAGGCTTCTACCCGGCAGGCACGTGACAAGTGACGTGAAAACCAAACCCGGTGGGGCGAGGCTCCTGACGAGCCGTGCTTCAATTCGATGTTCGGCGTTCGATGTCTTGCCGTGGCGAAGCGTTGCGAAGACCGGTGGATATTCGATGTTTTTTGCCTTTCCGTTCTTGTCACCCGTCACTTGCCACCCGCCACCCGTTTCCCAGACGCCAAACGCCAGACACCAGACCCCAAAACGGTGGGGCGAGACTCCGTCGAGCTTGGGCTTTTTGAACCGCGAACCATACGTAGAGCGGGACAACGAAGGGCAGGTTTTTTACAGAAGGCAACCAAGGCAACAAAGACCTTTTGGTTTTTTTAACAGGAGCAAACGGAGGCAACAGAGACCTTCGGAATAAAAAAAGAAAACATCTACGTATCCTCCGTTTCCTTCTGTTCAAATCCGATTTGGGTGTTCCGCGCCTTTTGTGGCTTACAGAAGGTAACCGAGAGAACAAAGAGCCTGCGGGTTGAAAAAGGAAAACACCTTCGTTTTCTCCGTTTGCTTCTGTTTAAAAAAGGATGGAATCCGCAATTATCCGTGTCTATCCGCGTTCATCCGTGGTTGAACTCTTTGTTTTCCCTGCGCCCCCTGCGGTTAAGCCCCTTCGTGTCGTTCATCTGTGGCCGAAACCTGCGTGTTCCGTGCGTTCGCGCTTCACTTTTTCGCTTGCGATCCTGCACAACAGCTTCTATAAATATTAGTCGTCCAAGAGAGGAAGCCTATGCGCTGCAACATCCCGATCTTCAAGGCCGCAGCCTGTTTCTTTGCCGCCTTCGCGCTCTGCCGGCCCGTTCACGCATTGAGCTTCAACATCACCTACGACGCCAGCGTCAGCAACCGCTCCGATTACGCCCAGATCGTCACCGCCATCAATTACACCGCGCTCGAATTCTCGAGCCTCTTCACCAACCCCATCACCATCAACATCCTGGTCCAGGCCGACCCGACGATCAGCGGGGGCGAAAGCACTGAGAACTACATGCCCACCACGTACTCTGCCGTGCGCAGCGCCCTGATTGCCCACGCCACCAGTCCGGATGACGTCACCGCCGACGCCAGCCTGCCCGTCACGGACCCGACCGGCGGCGGCATTTTCACCATCGCCATGGCCGAAGCCAAGGCCATCGGACTCCTCAACGCCACCAATCCCGCCTCGGACGGCGCTTTTGGCATGGGTGCCAATGATCCCTGGACCTACGACCCCGCCAACCGCGCCGTCGCTGGCAAGGAAGACTTCATCGGCACCGCCGAACATGAATTCTCCGAAGTCATGGGACGCAATTCGGACCTGGGCTTCTACATGACCAACGGTTACCAACCCTTCGACCTCTTCCACTATTACGCCCCAGGGGTCCGCAGCTTCGACCTTTATGCCACCAACGACTATTTCTCCATCGATGGCGGTGTCACCGATCTGAAACCATTCAACCCTTATAGTAACGGTGGAGACAACATGGATTGGTACGAAGTCAGCGACCCGCCTGACTCGTTCGATGCCTTTGGCGTCCTTGACGCCGAAACCCCCATGTTCCCGGTTGACCTGGTCGTGATGAATATCCTTGGCTACACGCTCAACACCACACCGGCGCGGATAACCAATCACACGGTTCTCCCCAATCACACCTTCAGCCTCTCCGGCACCGGGGTTGTCAGCCAGACCTACATCCTGGTCGCCGCCACCAACCTGGCGCCACCGGTCGTTTGGACGCCCATCGCGACGAACATCGCCGTCCTGAACGGCAACTTCAACTTCACCGACCTGACCGTGACCAATTTCCGCACCCGCTTCTACCGTGTCAACTCGCCCTGACCAAAAGGTGTGACAAGTGACGAGTGGCATGTGACGTGAAAGATGCATTTCCGGGCCACAAATGCTTTGGGCGACGAGGATGGAAGATCGAGGATAGATGATAGCGCCGAAAAACGGCGTTTCTCTATGTTCTCTGCGTTCTTTGCGGTTAAGCCTGGTTGAAAGTTCAAAGTTGAATGTTGAGTGTTCGGCGTTTTGGCCTTTGCGAAGGTTGAGGGTTGACCCGCCGTCGCTGCGCTATGGCGCGGCAGGGGGTTGAGGGTTGAGTAAAAAACGGCGTTTCTCTGTACTACTATCGTAAAAAGTTTTGTTTTCCTGCGCAAATTTTTGCCGCGAGAAAACGCAAGGAACACAAAGAGAAAGAGTTATGTCTCTGCGGTCTTTGCGTTCTTTTGTGGCTATCATCTTTGGTTGCGGCGTCAGCCGCGCCAGGTGTTTCGCGGTTAAAAATCTCTGCGCCTTGGCGTCCTGGCGTGAGGTTCGGTTTTCATCAGTGAAAATCCGTGTTTAAAAAGCCATCGGCGCAGTGGCGCTGTTCCGGAGGGTGGACAAAATCTGCGGATCAAAGAGCTCTCGACCTCCTGGCGCGGCGCAGCGACCCGTCGCGCCGAAGCCAGACGGAGGCGGAAGCGCAGATGGCTCGTCCTTCGTCTCTCGACTGACATGCGTCATTTTCCGCTGGACATGAGGCCCGACGGGGAGCAACGTCAAAACCATGAAGACCAAACACCTCCTTGCCTTTGCGTTGTTCATAACCGTTACGGTTCTAGTGTCCGGTTGCCGAAAAGCGGATACGAATCTGGCATCAGAGAATGCCGACCTCAAAGCGCGCGTCCAACAGCTTGAGCAGCAACTTAAAGAGTCCAGCTCCCAAGTCGCGGCGCCAGGGGCACAGGAGTCACAACCGGCTTCCATCCAGGACTTGAAAAGCCAATTGGATGAAGCGCAAAAAACGGCCGCGGCGACCGCCAATGAATTGAAGTCGGTCAGCAGCCAGCTCGAAACCCAAAAGCAGAAAACTGATGAATTGACGCGTGAACTCTCCAAGGCTCAACAGGCCAGGGAAAAAGCTGAGCAGGCCTTGCATCCATACCAGGAGGCAGCCTCCGCGCTCATGCAACTCCAGGCGCTGCGATGCACCTTGCCCGACGACACGCTAAGACTCGACGGCTACCAGCAAAATTATGTGGCCACGCAATCGGCAGTCAGGAAACTGGCTGACGCACTTCCAGAGTCCGCAGTCAGGCAGGCGATTCTGGGTGTTCTGGCCACGTTCACACGCATCAATGACACCTGCGAAACGGCCGCCCTGCAAATGGATGCGCGGACCAAAATCGCCCGGGCCAATTATGATAAATGTGTGGACTTCGGCGGACTCGGCCCGAACCGCTACGTAATCGAATTGGGGCAAGACAAAATTTTGGCGCCCGCGGAGGAGGACAATGCGGCGACGGCGTCACAGCGCGACCAACAGATTCTTTCCTTGAAAAAGGATCTGGACCTGGGACTGAAAAAGCTTCAGGCCTTGGTGAGCGGACCAAGCACCTGAACCGCGTGTCCGGCGCAACCCGGTCGAACGTCCAGCCTTCGCTCGGAAGCTACGGCGCGGCAGGCGAGCGTCGAGCGTCGAGAGCCAAAACCGGTGGGGCGAGACTCCGTCGAGCCCTGACTTTTCTGGAACCGCGGATTACGCGGATGAACGCGGATAAAAACTCTTGGCCGCCAAAAGTCGCAAAACGCGCAAACATTTGAACCGCAAAGAACACAAAGAGCGCAAAGATTTCACGGCCAGCGGAGAATTATTCTCGCTCTCCGCATTGCGTTGAAATGGGGAGAGGGTCGGGATGAGGTGCTCGTCAAATCCTTGTCACCTGCCTGCCGGGCCGTAGTCCCGCTTGGCGAGACGAAGGCTGGTCACCCGTCCCCTGCTTCCCCGGACGCCAGACGCCAAACCCCAGACCCGAAACGCTTGCGTTTCCGCTTGATCCGATCGGCACTTGTGATCAATTGATCCGGGCGTGCCGAAGAAGTCCAAAACGCCACCGCGCAAACCCAAACCCCTTTACCGCCGCAAACCGCCGCGTAGCCGCAACCTTCAGGTTGCGCGCCCCAGTCGAGAGTCGAGCGACGAGAGTCGAGAGCCGGGAAATCCCAAGACACCCGGTCGAGAGTCGAAAGACGAGGGACGAGAGCCAAAAGCGGGCATTAACGTACCCTCGACCCTCGACCCTCGATCCTCGTCTGCCGTTCTCCATCCGCATATCCTTGCCCCTGCCCATTTCGAACTCCGCGAAGATGGCTCGATTCAGAGAATCAAGGGGAGCGCGACCGTCCCGGTCGCCCCATTTGGCGTCACGCCAAAGGGAACGTCTGAAGATGTGTCCGGTGAGACACCGAACACGGCGGGCGCGACGCCCGCGCTCCCCCAACTCATTTTCTCCTCCGACAACCCCTTCCTCCGCCTGTACCACGGCAACTGCCTCGAACTCCTCGACGCCATCGCGGCCAAATATTCCGAAGGCCGGTTCGACGCCATCTTTGCCGACCCGCCGTATTTCCTGCCTGCCGGGCCGTAGCTTCTGAGCGAAGGCCGGTCCAACGGCGGTCCCGCCGCGGCGGGATCACGCCGGTGAGTTACATTTCAGGTGTTCTCAACTAGCTTTGACAGCCTAACGTTTAGTGCTTGGGCTAATCGGGCGAGTTTATCGAGCGAAATGTTCTCACGACCGCGCTCAATTTCAGAAAGGTAAGGCCAGCTCATATCCGCTTTTTCTGCCAATTGCTCCAAGGTTAGTCCCGCGCTGGTTCGGCAAGCGCGGATGTTTTTCCCCACGATGACCCGATGTTTGGCGGCTAGAGCCATTAAACCAGCAAACCTGAAATTGGGCGCGACGAACATTCGACATATCGAATGTTTCGACTTGATCCTTTGTTGGGGATCGGGATCGATCCATGTGGATGTCGGACAAATCCCGGCGGAAACGTCCAGTTGGGAGAGCCGCCAGCATAGCGCGCTCAGATCAGGGATCTGATCCAAAATCAAGCCGATACAAAATCCGCCGCAAGATCCCCGACCCGTCGTATTCGCTAGATGAAATTGTCCGCCCACATGTTCCCAAATCCCCACGCCGTCCGCGCGCCCGTGAACAATTCCCCATCGCTGCCGTTGAAGCCGTTGCTCCCGAAGAAGCACAGCCGTTCCTGAAATGGGTTGGCGGCAAAGCGCAGCTCCTCGCGCAGTTCGATAAATTTTTCCCCGCGCAGATTGACCGCTATGTTGAACCGTTCATTGGCGGCGGCGCGGTGTTCTTTCATCTCAAGCATCGCTTTCCGCAGATGCGCGCCTTTTTGCGCGACAACAACGACGAACTTATCAACACCTATCTGGCCGTCCGCGATTATCCGCGCGAACTCCTACGCCGGCTGGATCGCCACCTTGCCGCCTTCAATGCTGACCGTGAGAATTATTACTACCTCGTCCGTGCTCGGCATCATCTACCACCTGCGGAAGTGGTGGAACGCGCCGCGCGGATGATTTTCCTGAACAAAACCTGTTTCAACGGCCTTTGGCGTGTCAACTCAAGTGGCGAATTCAACGTCCCCATCGGCTCGCACAAAAATCCCGCGCTTTACGACGAGGAAAACATTTATGCCGCCAGTCGCGCGTTGGAAGGCGTGCATCTGGCGACACAGGATTTCCGCGATACGCTGAACGCAACCCGACGAGGTGATTTCGTGTATGTTGACCCGCCTTATTATCCCGTCTCGCCGACAGCGAGTTTCACTTCCTACACCAAGGACGAATTCGGCGCGGAACAACAGCGCGAATTGGCCGCGCTCTTCGCTGATGCGGCAAATCGGGGCGTGCGACTGGTGCTTTCCAATTCTGACACTGAATTCATCCGCCGATTATATCGTGGATACAGGGTTCACACAGTTCGCGCACGGCGCATGGTCAATTGCGACGGCACAAAACGTGGCGAGGTGAACGAAGTTGTCGTGACCACAGAGGATTAAATTATGCCAATGCCAATGCCATTCGAGGAAGCGTGGGAAAAATTGGTACGCGAGAAAGTAGACACCTCTGAGGATTTGGTGTCGCTGACGAAGAAAGACATTGAAGCAGCAACCGGCAATGAACTTCGCCTGATGGCAAAAGTGGATTTCTCTGCAGACTTGCCTAAAGCACTTCGGCGGCATGGCTATTTCATCTTGCCGGTGAAGAACGGTGAGTATGTCCTTGTCCGTGGCAATGGTTATCATGTGCTCGAAAAACTTCCGGAGCCGCCAACCGTCTTTCGCCCCCACCTTGATTTTGAGCTTGAGACTTTGGGCGTTGGTGACAGCGAGGCTCAACATCTTGATTATTCATTCAACGTCGGCTTGATAGAACGTTTTGCCGGAACACCCGGCCTGCGGCAGACAATTCGCAACAGAAAACGAATGCCAGCGATAAATTTCTTCGTTGGCAAAGTCGGACCTATTCAAGTCAACGCGGGAGTTCAGGTGGAGGTTGATTTGGGATGCGAAGGTCGAAACGATTTAATCCTGATCGAAGCAAAAACCGGCGAGCCAAAGGATTTTATTGTGCGGCAATTATTTTATCCGTATCGCAAATGGCGGCTGGAAGTTCCCAAGAAAAAGACGCGGCCTTTGTTTTTCTGCTCGCGAGAAGTTGCAAACAAGCGTCTTTACCAATTTTGGGAATACGAATTCGCCGACGACGGCCAATACCAGTCGCTGCAGCTCAAGAACGGCGAGAGTTTTCTGGTTGAGCCGGACAAGAAACGTTTGACCGTTGAAGAATTGCTCCGCGTTCACGTTGACGGCCGGACGCGTTCGCAGATTTGGGACGTGCCGCAAGCGGATACATTTAAGCGCGTGGCGGAAATCCCGCTGCTCGTCGCGCAAGGCATCAACACGTCCAGCAAGGTGGCGGCGCACTACCAGTTTGATTCGCGCCAAAGCAGTTATTACCGACAGGCGGCGGAGTTCCTCGGTCTGGTACGTCAGGAAAAAGATTACAGGTATGTGCTCACCGACTTGGGCAAAGAATACGTGAACCTGCCTGCTGACGAACGGCGACAATTGCTGGCCGGTTTGCTGGTGCATTTCCCGCCCATGCGCGCGGCGCTTGAATTGTCTGCCAAGACCGGCGGGCAAGGCATCGGCAAAAGGGAAATTGCCGCGTTGCTCAAACGGCATTCCAAAATATCCAGCAGCACGCCGGCTCGACGTGCTTCGACGATACTTGCGTGGTTGCACTGGTTGCAACAATCCACGGGCGCAGTCCAGAAGACAGAACTGGGTTTTACAGTGCGAAATGATTAGCGGCATCCCGCATATTTCTTGAGTCTGGGAAATTCCAGCCGAACGGAACGCCACGCCAGCTTGTCGGCTTGCAGATCAGTTTTCCCGGCGTCCGAATGAAAGCAAAACGCAAATTCCCACGCGTGGTTTTCTCGGGCATTCAACACCGCGATGCGATTATTGGCCTTATTCATGAAGTTGATGGGATCATGTCGCGATCCCTTCGTCAAATCCGAATTTGACCTGGCTGGAGCCGGGATATCCGGCCAGCGATTATTCCTCCGATATACTCCGATGAATCGCGAGCAGGCGGCATCGGAGCAGGCTGCCCCAACTTCCGCCTTCATCTGATTTCCGTCTTCGTCCCGTATTGCGGGACTTCGCCGAGACAGGTCGGCGTGACAAGGCGGGTTTTGGTATCAACTCAAACTGGGGAGCGCGACCGTCCCGGTCGCTGTTTGCAACGTCCCGTTGCGAACATTCCTCGGTAAAAGCTTTCGGCGGGACGCCGACCGCCGCGCGCGCGACGCACGCGCTCCCCATCCGCCATCATCAAGCGCAAACCGCTTTCATCCACAGCGCGTCGCCACGGCTGGGTCGGCTGCAACTCCCCGTAAAAAACACGGGGCAGGTTGCCATGAATCGCATCCCCGCGGACGCCCGGATTGCCATCGTGACGACCATTGCGTCTCCCCGTCGTAGGTCAGGCGTCGCGCCTGACTCTGACTTGAGCATTTCCGCCTTGAGTGCGGGTTTTCCCGGGCCACGCAAGCAGCACCGAACAAAAAGTGAAGAGTTCCAAGATGGAGACAGGCGCGACGCCTGTCCTACGGAAACGATCATTGTCCCGCCGGAAGAAGTGCGCGAAAAATTCAAGCGCATTAAACCGTTGAAAGACATTTCCGTCACCCAGCGTGGCTGGACGCTGGACGTGCTCAACGCCATCCGCCGCCTCGGTAAAACCCAATTCACGACCGCCGACGTTTATCCTTTTGAGCGCGAACCGGCGGAATTGCATCCCGACAACCGCCACGTCCGCGATAAAATCCGCCAGCAACTTCAGGAACTCCGCGATGCTGGTTTGCTGCTTCATCTCGGTCGTGGCGAATGGCGATTGCCGTGATTTTTTGGACAGAATGACAGAATGGTGCGGAATTGGGTTCTGTTCATTCGGTTCATTCTGTCAAAATGTGCGGGGTTCCGATTCAGTTTGACAGATTTGAAAATGTGGCAGCTAATCGGGTCATAAAACCATCACCACCCCATGAAAATCAAATCCATCAACCGAGCACTCTGTGGTGAAAACAGCATTGCCGTGACCACAGACCCGCAATTGACCGGGCAGGTCTATGAGAAGTTCCGGCAGATGTTGGAGACGGACGAGCAACTGGGTCATTATCAGCCGACCCTCGCCAAGGACGGAACGCTGGTTTTCAGTCCGGCAACCTTCCCGCCGGGTTTTCGTGAAAACATCGAACGCCTGTTGAGCAACGCAGAGTCATTGTTGAAACATACCGCCGAGGCGCGCCAGGAGAAGTCCGACCATGAGCGCATCGCCAAAGAGCAGATGGTACAGGCGGCGGCCAAAGTCCTGGGCCTGCCGATTGAGTGAGACCTTTCGAGGTAGGGACGGCACGTCCACCCTCCGCAGTAGTGCTACGGAGGACGGGCTGCGGCGTCCGCGGACGGCTGGGCCAGCCGTCCCTACCAAACCAACGGACATCGCGGCGCAATGTCCCTACCAAAAACGAATTCACCACCGCCGACGCCTACGTCTTCACCCGTGAACTGGAAAAGCTCCATCCCGACAACCGGCATGTGAAGGATAAAATCCGGCAAGAGCTCCAAGTCTTGCGAGACACGGGATTGCTGCTGCACATCGAGCGCGGCCTCTGGCGTCTGCCGTGATTTGAGGTACGTCTTCCCTCACCGTTGCTCCCTTGGGAGAATCCGGCTCAATCCATCTGCTTTTTCCGATACCGTTTGTGAAGATGTTTGGGAATGGACGGGCTGAAAAATGTGTTCCCCTTGTGGACTTCCCGAATCGCGTGGCACACGGTGTCAGTGGAGGTTTGTTTGATGAGAAAGCCCATCGCGCCAGAGCTGATCGCCTCTACGACATACGCATCATCACTGTGCACCGAAAGCATGAGCACTTTGGTGGCGGGGACGGCTTTGAGAATCTGGCAAGTGGCTTGCAAACCATTGAGCAGCGGCATGGTAATGTCCATCAGAACCAAGGCGGGACGAAGTTTTTTGACCAAGGCGACCGCCTCATGGCCGTCTTTCGCTTCGCCGACCACTTCAAGATCGTCTTCGAGTTCCAGAATCTTTCTGTATTCCTTGCGCACGACCCCGTTGTCGTCCGCCAGCAGGACAGAGATTCGCTTCATATTGTTGTTACGCCACAAACATCGGTACCCAATGTATAACTGAACGTCTCTCAGTTGCCTCACTCCGTCTATGGGGTGAACACCCCACTGACCGCCAGGTGCGGGCGGGCGTTAAAACAAATCATTGCCCTGATTTTCTCCGCGCGTCCGCGTTAATTTTCCATGACCGGCGAACTGGCTGCCGCTTGCCACAGCGGTTCGCAGCGGGCGCGGGTCGTCACGGAATCCTGGGGTGAATCCAACCTTTATAGCCCCAACTCCGATGAATCGCGAGCGGGCTCCGATGAATCGCGAGCGGGCTCCGATGAATCGCGAGCGGGCTCCGACAAATCGCGCCCCGGCTTACGCTACCAAACTGAGACCAGGGTTTTCCCAGTGGCGGCAAGGAACACCCTAGTCGCGGTCCCACCGGATGGGACGTAACGGTATTTATGACCAAAAAAGAACATCACCGTATCTTAAAGCAAATTGCCAAATCCATCGAAGAAACCAACACTCTGCTTCGCAACTTGGGGATGCAGGTTAAAGAATCACAAGCTCAATTCCAAAAAGTTCAGAAAAATGTCCGATCTTCCAAGGCAAAACGGAAAAAACTGAAATAAGGACGCCAGCAACAAACTAATCACACACGACCCGAATTTCTATTTCATGCACCCGCCTCCGTTGCACTACGGCGCGGCAAGATAATTTGTCATCAAACGGCTCGTCCCGTCGACTCGTCTCGGCGAAGCAGTGCGAAGACGGGAGCGTGGCGTAGGCGGATGCCGCATTTTGCCTTTCCGCCGTGGGCCATCATCAAGCGCAAGCCGCTTTCATCTACGGCCCGCAGGGCAGGGTGGATTGGATGCAATTTTAATTTGAGCCGCATCCCCGCTGACGCCCGAATCCCGGTCGTCACGACAGTTGCAAAGCGTGGAACAGGCATCCTGCCTGTTTCTGTTTCTAAAACCGACGCCGCACAGGGAGAACACAGGCTGGAAGCCTGTGCCACATTGATCACCCCGCCGGAGGAAGTCCGCGAGCGATTCAAGCGCGTGAAGCCGCTCGGCGAAATCAAAGCCAAAGAACGGGGCTGGACACTGGATGTGCTCAATGTCGTGCGGCGGCTTTGCGAGGTAGGGACGGCGCGTCCACCCTCCGCAGTGGTGCTACGGAGGACGGGCTGCGCCGTCCGCGCCCCAAGCGGGCGCAAGATTCCGGCTGCTTTACCGCCGGGGACATCGCAGCGCGATGTCCCAACCAACACATTCACAACCGCCGACGCCTACGCGTTCACCCGCGAACTGGAGCAGTTGCATCCGGACAACCGAAATATCAAAGCGAAGATTCGCCAGCAACTTCAGGAACTCCGCGATGCTGGTTTGCTGCTTCATCTCAGTCGTGGCGAATGGCGTCTGCCTTAACTCACCGTTCCGCTCTGGCTCATCGGCGTGAAATGATTTTACTTCCGCTTGTGGGGTGAAGACCCCATAGCAACCGCGCAGCGGTGTGTTAACTTACCGGCATGAATATATTATTACTCATGTTGGTTCTGCTTCTCTTATTCGGCGGCGGCGGGTTTTACTTTGGCGGTCCCGTCATCGGTGGCGGAGGGCTTGGCCTGATTCTGATGATATGTCTTATCATCTGGGCCATGGGCGGATTCCGTACGAGAAGTCCATAGGCTGGCGCGACGTCCGCCTTCATTTCATTTCGGCGCGGCAAGCGGGATTATTGCTGCACGTCGAGCGCGGCGTCTGGCGTCTGCCGTAATCTGACATGGGGCTGGAGCCGGGGCATCCGGCCTGTGATTATTCCTACCCGGAGTGTGGTTTTGGTTTCAACTCAAAATGGGGAGCGCGACCGTCCCGGTTGCCTTTCGCGGCGTCGCGCCGCGAACTTGTATCCATCCATTTTTTATTTTGAACAACCATGCATTGGCGCGACGCCGAACGCCGCACGCGAGACGCGCGCGCTCCCCATTTCACACACAAATTGGAAAAAATTTATCCCGACATGGTTCAAATCGGACTTGAACAGGAGGCAACTCCGACACGTCGCGAGCAGGCGGAGGGAAGGGAGATGTTATTTTCCTGCACTGAAAAATCTCTGCTGCCTCTGTGTGCTCCTGTTAAAACGTCTTGTCTTGCTTTTGCACGTCGTCCGCCTTCGCTTCGCTTCGCCGCGACAAGAGCGCGGTGTCTGGCGTCTGCCGTGATTTTAGTGCGATGACATGCCGTGGCGGGCGGGCAAAAGAAGGGCAAAAAACGAATAAGAACAATACAATGATGCTGATTGACGGGATGTTTATCGGGATTAAGATATAGGTGGATATGGCATTGGAAAAAGAATTGCAGTTTTTCGCTGAAAACAAGACGCAATGGCTCAAAGCTCATTTTGGCAAATTCGTCCTGGTCAAGGGTAGCGAACTGATCGGCGTTTATGACAATGCGGAAACGGCCTTGACCGAAGGAGCAAAAAAGTTTGGCGCAGAGTCGTTTTTGGTCAGACAGTTGAATCCAGAGGAAAAGGACATTTACATCCCGGCTCTCGCTTTAGGACTGCTCCATGCCCATCCTGCATAGTCAATTTCAGGCAGAAGGAAAAACACCCGACGGCAAAATCATCCAATTGCCCGCCCAAGTTGGACTGGCGGTACGAGGACCACTGGTTCAGGTCACGGGTTCGTTGGCAGATCAAATTGCCTCTGAATTGATAAAACAAGGAAAAGCCATTCCGGCACCGGTTCAGGGTCTTGCGCTGATAGACACCGGGGCCGGCTCGACTTGCATTGATGAAGAGGCGGCCCAAAAACTGCAATTGCCCGTGGTGAACGTAGTGAACATGGCCTCGGCTTCTCATGCTTCAGCAAAAGCAAATGTTTATCCGGCCAAGTTTCAAATCACGGGTTTGCCCATGACCTTCAACGCGCCAATGTCCATCGGGGCGCCGCTGGCGGCTCAAGGTTTGATTGCTCTCATCGGCAGGGACTTGTTGCAACATTGCACCCTGATTTACAACGGCCATCTTGGTCAAATATCGCTTTGTATTTAGGCTGGCGAACTCCGGCTGAAGCTGCGTCCTCACGAAGGCTTGGGGCGAGAAAAATCTGTTCTGTCCCGACTCCGATAAACTCCGTTTCCGCGAGCACGCGACGAAGTCGGTGTCGCGAGCAGGTTGCTCGTCCCCCAAACTGATCCGTCTTCGCTAGGCTCCCGTCTTCACTGCGTTACGCCGCGGCAAGTCGCCGCGACCAGCCTGGCAGGAGCCGGGGCATCCGGCATTCAAAGGCTGAAAGCTGAAGGCTAAAGGCTGAAATAAAATCATAATTTCGTAAACGGGTCAGTGCTCACTTAAACGGGTCAGTCCTCACTTTTGACACTAACCGGTGTTGAAGCGGGCTGCTCGTCCCCAAACTGATCCATCTTCGCTGCGCTTCCGTCTTCGTCCCGCATTGCGGAACTTCGCCGAGACAAGCCGCCGTTGACAAGCCTGGCTGGAGCCGGGGTATCCGGCATTCAAAGGCTGAAAGCTGAAGGCTAAAGGCTGAAATAAAATCATAATTTCGTGTTCATCTGTGTTCATCTGTGGCTGAACCTTGGCGTCCTCCCTGTCTTGGCGGTTAAGTTTCCGGCTGAAACCGACTCTTCATTTTCACTCTCGATTTTCAGCGGGTTCCGGCTCACATTGGCCCAGAGTCAATCCTGATGGGTTGGAAACGCAAAGAAAATATGAAAACCAGAGCCGCACTTTTAATCATCTTGTCCCTCGCCACGACCCTTTTGGGGGCGGCGGAATCGCAAACCCGAATTGAGATCAAGGACAACTGGTATTATCTCAATGGCCAAAAGTTTTTCATCAAAGCCTTGGGGTACGAAATTGGCGCCCGCCCGGGACAACATCCCTATAAGGGCGTCAGGGCCGACGATTTGGATTTGATGAAATTCGACCTGAAAGTAATAAGGGAAGGCGGTTACAACACCATCAGAACCTGGAGTCCATTCACGGAACCCCAACTGAAACTGGTGCAGGATTCCGGTCTTAAAGTGATAATGGGTGTGGATGTCGATCCGGACCAGGATTATGGCGATCCCCAATTCATCAAGGGATGCGAGGAGAACCTCAAAAAGGTGCTGAGCTATGCCAAAAAATATGATTGTGTCATCACCTATCTCCTCATCAACGAACCGCAAACGGACCATATCCACAAAGTGTCGGGGAAAGCGTTTGTCAATCTCATGCAAGACTTGATGGCGATCATTCACCAGGAGCAGCCGGGCGTCCCGGCGACCATTTCAGCCAATATGATGATCAGTGATTACATTGATGAAAACATCTTTGATGTGTATGCCTACAATTGCTACGACCATACGGAAGCCCAGACCGCCACCATGGGCTTCAAAGATTACACGCGGTGGTTGTATGAATTGAATGGCCTGAAAAAGCCGTTGATCGTGACTGAGTTTGGTTATTCGGTTTCCCATAGTGGCCATGGCCGGTATGGCGGAAACACCCTGACGCAACAGCGGGATAGCGTGATTGCCAATTATCGCGATCTGATTGATGCCGGTGCGGTGGGGATGTGTCCCTTTTATTATGCCGATGGTTGGTGGAAAGGGGGCGATCCGTCGCATCACGACCCCGAACAACCGGAAGAATGGTTTGGTTTCTGGGGATATAGCGACGTTAACGACCAATATGGTTCGCCGCGTCCGGTCTGGTTTGCCCTGCGTGACTACATGAAGGCCCTGATTATCAGCCCGAAAAACAACACCATTTATACCACCAACAACGTTCCCTTGGAACTCTATACCGATCCAGAGGTCAAAAGAGTGGTGGTGAAAGTGAATGACAAAGTGATCTATTCGCACAAGCTGACCAGGTCGGGTTATTTTGCCGATCAATTGGCTCTGGCGCCAAAGGGAATTCAAGACCTGGAACTAGCCTTTGAATTTTACGATAAGGACAACAAAATCATCAAAATGGAATCCATTCTGATACTGGATTCCAGCACAACGTTTGAATTGCCCGGACTAGCGATTGCCGTAACCCCGGCAGACGATTTGAATGCCGCGACCAATGCGAGCATCAAAACCAAAATTGAAACCAGGCAGAACTTCAAAATCAAAGATGATTTAAAAGTCAGCTTTAATACGCATCTCGGTTGGGAAGTTGGCCCGCAGACATCAGTCTCACTCAAGGATCAATTGGACAAGCAAACCATTTATTCGGAATCTGTCTTCTCCATTCCTGATAATTGCTGGGTGGTCAATGCGTCGGCCGGCGTCACGGTTCAATACGGGAAATTCACCTTCAAAATTCATGATCAAAAAATAATTTTCCGGGGGGATTGGGCCAAAGAAGTTGGCCGTAAAAACTGAGAGCGGCGTCTGGTGTCTGCCGTGATCCGCCTTCTTGCGTCGGCTCTGCGTTGTAGCGTCGAGCCTCCGGCTCGACATTGGCTCAGAGTGCCGACACCACATCTGCCATTCGGCCAGCTTCGGGTGGTACGCAATCTTGGTTTGTTGCGGCACATCGAGCGCGGTGTCTGGCGTCTGCCGTAGCTGGAGCCGGGGCAGCCGGCCTGTGGTTATTCCTCCGATATACTCCGATGAATCGCGAGCAGGCGGCATCGGAGCGGGCTGCCCCAACTTCCTCCTTCGCCCGGCTTCGGCGCGACAAGGCGGATTCTGGTATCAACTCAAACTGGGGAGCGCGACCGTCCCGGTTGCCGTTCGGAACGTCCCGTTGCGAACATTCCCCAAACGCGTTCGGCGGGACGCCGACCGCCGCGCGCGAGACGCGCGCGCTCCCTGAAATCGCGCCTCGGCGAGTCCATCACAGACGGCACGTATGCGGCGATGATGAACGCCAACTCGCCTTCCTCGCCGCCACAGTGGGCGCGGTGGATGAATTTCTCCGGTTCATCGGCGAGCCAGGTGTCGTTCCCACAGTCAGGGCCATGACAGCCTTAACGGCTCGCGACGGCCTTGCCCCGGGGTTGTGCCGTTTCATATAACTCGTCCAACTGTTGTTTTTGCAGACCCCAAAGTTGAAACAGCACTTCCCGCACCCGCGCCTGCTCGGCGGCGGTGCGCGCGAGTTCCGAGACGATGCGGGACGCCAGCCGGCTATGCTTCACATCCGAAACGGTATGGATGGTGAAGTACTTCAGCGCCGCCGCATCCATTCCGTACTGCCGCTGCAGCGCGTGAGCCAGCATCCGAAACAAGTCCGGCAACGGCCCTTCGATGCCAATGCCGACCAACGTGAGACCTTCGAGGAACGAACCATTGCGCGCAATGTCCCAACAAAATTTCCAGTGGATGCGTCCCGGTTCGGTCAAACTTGCGGCGGGGATCCCGGCTTCGGCAACTCCGAGCGACCTGAGAAAATTTCGGAACAATGTCGGATGCGATTCCTGCTCCACACCGCTCCCGGTTTCTTCAAAAATTGTTTCTGCGAGGAAAGTCATGGTCTGCTCCGAGTCGCATTTTGCCGCCACTCGCGTGTAAAGATGGGCAAAATCGCGGACAATCGGGTACACATCCAAAGCCCAGAGGCGAATATTATCCAAGGCAAGCCGTCTGCGAAAACAATCCATCCAAAAAGGATGAGTCTTTTGGAATAATGGGTGTTGCCGTTGGAAAAGGCTGATTTGCCTGCGAAATGGAGCGTTCATAACATGGACTGTCAATTTAAGATCGAGCGAATTGTATCACAACCACGCGGCCAGGAAAAGCGCGAGACGCCAGTACGCTGGACGAATAAACCACGGTGAACCAATCGGTAAAGGAGGCTCTTCCCGGCGAGCATGGTGGTTGGATTGGTCAATTGGAGCGGGAGATTGCCAAGTTTGGCCGCGGGTTGCCAGCGCCGAACGCAGGCGGAAGTTGGACGTGTTGAACAGCGTGAGACGGCTGGTTTCCGTCTCCGCTTCGCTTCGACGCGACGAGTCGGAGGGGCGAGCGCCGCGAGAGCCCAATTCAGTCAAGATGGGGCGTCGTGTAACTCCGCCCTCCGATAGTTTCACCACCGCCGACGCCGACGCCTTCATCCGCGAATTGGAAGAACTCCATCCTGACAACTCCGACAAATCGCGAGCGGGCTCCGATAGTCATCGCGAGCAGGCCGCCACGTCCGCGACAACCCCGTAAACAACACGGGGCAGGAATCCGCCAGCAACTTCAGGTGTTGCGCGACCTTGGTTTGTTGCTTCACATCGAGCGCGGTATCTGGCGTCTGCCGTGAAAATGTATGGGAGCCTTATTGTGCTTTGCGTACCACAACCACTTCCATCGACTTGTTCTCAGGCACAAGTTCAAGCCCCAGTGATTTTACGGCGGCGATCATCCCGGCAATGTTCGGGTGCGAGTAATCCTTTTGTTTCCATTTGATGTCGAAGTCGTAATGATTCGTCAGGCCGGTTTCATCCAGGACCGGCTTCGCGCTCGAGATTTCCAGTTCTTCGGCCAAAGCACTGAGCGGTTGATTTGTCGCCGCCGCTTCATCACAGAATGCCGAGTATTTTCCGTCAGGGTTGGTGCTTTTGGGCAACGCCTCCAGACTGGTGGCGTTGGTTTTCAGCACCAAAACCTCAATGTCCCGCGTCTCTCGTTTGACGGTCAGGCGAAAGGTGGCGGCGACGGCTTGGGCGAAGACCGCCTCTAAGGTGGCCTGGTTTCGCGACTGCCGATTCCCCGGCGGCAAGGTAATGTAAAAGTCATATTTATCCTTTGGCAGTTTGGCATCGGCAACGACACGGTTCGGCTTGACCGCAAAGACGATTTCAATTGCCCCCTCCAGTGTGTCATTTTGAGCGGTCAACGCCCGGGCTGACCAGATTTCAACAGGCTGGTCAGACATCCGGCGATTCTGCGCCGGCGGCAGGTTCGTCCCCGGGGATGCCGTGGTTGAATTGGTTGGCGTGGGCCGGATCAGGACTTGGAACATCGGCTTTATCCCCGCCAGGTATTGAGCGGGAATCATGCCGGGAAGCTGTCCGCCATCGGACGTATAGTACTCTATTCTCGGGGAAGCCTGATTCGTGGCGGAAATTTGTCCACCCGCCTGCGCGCCCAGAGAGCCGTCCAGACATGCTTGAATCGTTTCCGTACGAAGTACAAACGGGTTGATAATGGCGGCAATGCGGCCGTGGGCATCGATAAGTACTGTGTGGGGAATTGCCTCCACCTTGTAGGGCGTGTTTTCGCCGAACCCGGCGTCGGGACCGAGGCCAATCCAGCCTTTGATGGGCGTCTTTTTCAGGAACCGCTTTATTACGCTTTCCTTTTCGTCCGTTACGGCGATGAACTGCACGGGCTTGTCTTTGAACTCGTCCGCTAGCTGATTCAGATGCGGGATATAAGCCACACACGGTCCGCAGGTGGTTGCCCAAAATTCCAGTACCACGACCTTGCCGGTCGGCCAACCGAGCGCGGCTTCGGGCGGCGCCTGCAACCACTTGGATAACTTCAATGTGGGAGCTAACTGACCGACTTGCGGGCCGTCCGGAGGACTTGCCGCCCCGGCTTCCGAGAGGCAAGCGACGACGAGGAGCAACCAGAGCAATGCTTTCATAGGAGAGGGTTCCTAGAGTCTGGATGGTGGTTGGCCACTGTTTGGTTAAACTCCATCCAGCGAACAAAGTTTCGACGCTTGTGTTCTCGATTATCACCATGCGAAAGTTAAGATTCGCCAGCAACTCCAAGTCCTGCGCGACATGGGATTGCTGCTGCACATAGAGCACGGCATCTGGCGTCAGCCGTGAATTGTTAAGATAGTTCCTTGCCGGCGGCAACCTGGCCGGGCTGTAAAAAGGTTTTGATGAGTTCGCCTTCGCCGCAAACGGTCATACCCGGAAATTTCTTAAACCACGGACCTCCCGGAACTTCGGGTTCGGTGCGGAGCCAATTCGCCATCAGCCCCAGTTGATCGGCGGAGATGTTGCGGCGGCTGACGCGGTCAAGCAAATGATCGAGGAGGTGTGGCGGCAGATTGTGGCGCCGGATTCGCGGCATGGCTATTCGCCGTAAAAGCCACGGTGGATTTCCTCGCGCAATTTTTGGACTTCAGCGGGATTGTCAGAATCTGCCATGCGCTGGGCGAGCTCGGACAATTTTTCGCCGGATAGTTGGCGTTCGCGCGCAAGCTCCATGGCGAATCGTATGACCCGGGATTGTTCGCCGGGAGTCAACTGCTTGATTTCTTCAATGACACCGGTCGCTGTCATGTCCAAAAGATACTGGAAATTCCGCCTCATTCAAATGCATTTTTCAAATCCTTCCGCTTTCACCCTGTTTCGGCGCGGCACGTCGCCGCGACAGGCCTGGCTGGAGCCGGGGCATCCGGCCGGTGATTATTCCTCCGATATACGGCATTGGAGCAGGCTGCCCCAACTTCCGCCTTCATCTGATTTCGGCGCGACAAGGCGGGTTTTGGTTTCAACTCAAAATGGGGAGCGCGACCGTCCCGGTTGCCGTTCGCGGCGTCGCGCCGCGAACATTCCCTGGAGCGTCCGGCGCGACGCCGAACGCAGCGTGCGGGACGCACGCGCTCCCTATTTCACCCGTGAATTGGAACAGTTGCATCCCGATAAATCTGCGTCACAGCGAATTCCATTCCTCCAGGGAAACGGGACGTTCCAGAATGGATTCGACCTGCCGGAGGAGCATACGGATTTGCGGCACGGAGTATTCGGAATTGGTGGGAATGGTCTGGCGATGCTGGCCCAGGATCATGAACTGGTGGCGGGTGCCGGAATAGGGGCCGTGGAAGCCGAGCGCGGAGTTTGCGGATGAAGTCGCGCCGTTTAAGCGGTCGCCACCCGGCCATTTTGGACCTTGTTCAAATCAATGCCGGCGAGCACCGGCAGTTTGTGCCCCAGTCTTAACCCGACAAGAATCCAATCCTCAAGCGTCGAACGCAGTTCGCTTTCGCATTCGCGAAGCGATTGGCCGAACGCGGCCACACCCTTGAGTTTGGGGATTTCGCCTGCAAACGAGCCGTCCTCCAGCTTGTCGTAACGAGCCAGTTCCAAAGCGGCTTCAATGTAAGCGGTAAGCGGAAATGCCATGGGGAAAAGTTAAATGATTTTTGGTAAAAAACAAGCCGGGAGATTTCTTCTGCTAAAACCAAGTGTGCAACCGAAGTCCGCGAAAAACATAAGCGGGTCAAACCCCGGAAGCGCCTGCTCGCGATGTCTATCGGAGTTCGGGGCTGAACGCCGGACGTGCTGAACATCGTGCGGCGGTTGTCTCTCACCCGGCCTGCCGGCCACCCTCTCCCATCCGATGGGAGAGGGACTTTCACCACCGCCGACGCCTACGCGTTCGCCCGTGAGTTGGAGCGGTTGCATCCCGACAACTCCGATAAATCGCGAGCGGGCTCCGATAGTCATCGCGAGCAGGCCGGCACGTCCGTTGTAGCGTCGAGCCTGTGGCTCGATTTGTTTCGGCGCACCCGTCCTCCGTAGCGGTACTGCGGAGGGTGGACAGCGCCGACACTACACCTGCGCGACGCGGGTTTGCTGCTGCACATTAATCCTGGCGAATGGAGATAGTCGTAAAGACTCTTTCTTTGAACAGGAGGCCCACGGAGGGAACAGAGAAATTTTTCCCCTAAGGTCTCCGTTAACTCTGTCAGCTCCTGTTAAAAACTCTTGTTCTGCTGTTGCACATCGTCCGTCTTCGCTTCGCTTCGCCGCGACAAGCGCGCGGCCTCCAGCGCTTACCGTAAAATTCGTGACGGAGGCAGAGCCCCGAATCAGTTCGGGGCAATGACATGGACCGCGTTCGATTTCACCTCCACATCCAAACCGGCATAGATGCTCTCGGCGGAAACCTCCCCGCCCGGATAGTTCTTTAATCTCTCCATTTGCGCCTGCAATTCCGAAAGGTTGTTAAATTTTCGTTCCACAACGAGCCGCTCGGCCACGTCCCGGCGCAAACGATTTTCCAGGAGGGCATAGTCCCTGTTTGCCTGTGCCAGATTGGTCCGGGTCAAAGCGATTTGACTCGTGAGGCCGGCCATCTGGTTGGTCAAATCCATGACGCGCTGGCCTAAAGTCTGATTTTCCGATTCCACCTCCGCGACCTGCCGGTTCAGGTGGGTGATTTGTTCCGTGTCGAGAGCGATGGTGGATTCGGCTTCCGCCAAATGGTTTGAAAACGTCAAAGAGACAGACTGGCTTTCGTCGAGGCTGTTGGATAAGGTGATCAGCGTTCCATTATAAGCGGCGACCTGTACTTTCACCGAGGCCAACTGGTTCGAAAAATCGGTAATCGCGCCGGCATCATTTTCGTGCTGCGCATTATCACCCCGTTTCATCACGATCACAGAGATGACCAACACGATGCAGGCTAATGCGAGGACGGTAAATAAATATTGTTTCATACGGCAAAAGATTTTTCACGGCGCCACGGATGCTTCTGTGGGCAGGCCGGCCCTGGCGTTGGCAGTTCGAGCGTCATGATATTTTGTCCTTCCTGCGCATCTTGAAAAACTCATTTCATTTTGGCAAGGGCAATTGACGATCGCATCCCGACACTTGAGCCGTTTGGGAAACGGCGAAAGGTTTGCTGGCCGCGACAGCGACAAGGCGTGAAGCAGGGAAAGCCATTGGCAAGAGCGGGAGCTCCATTCGACCGAAGGTGAAGACCTGCCAAGGCCCGGGGGAGCGGGCGCGAGCGAGTCAACACGCCCGGCACGTAAAAGACCGGATTCGTCAGCAATGGCAGGTCTTACGTGACATGGGATTATTGCGACACGACGAGTGCGGCGAGTGGCGGCTGCGATAAAGCTGCGCGGCATCATCACCGTTTCCCTCCGGGGCTTCACACCAAAACGATTGTCAGAAGATTTTATTTGCGTTATTAGAGACGGGGACGAAGCTAAGTCCAACCGGCTATGGGGTCGTTATATCAGATTGTCTATACGAGCACCGCCACAGAGCCTTTCGGCAGGACCGAGTTGATGGAATTGCTCAAGGGCAGCGTCCGGAGGAACACCCGGGCAGGCATCACGGGCTTGCTGCTGTACCAGAGTGGCGCGTTCATACAGGCGCTGGAGGGCGAGAAGGCGGCGCTCACGGAGCTTTTCGAAAAAATAAGCCACGACCCGCGTCATCATCACCTCATCCGCCTGATCCAGGGGCCGATTAAGGAGCGGAATTTTCCCAATTCGGCCATGGCCTTCCGGGATTTGGACTCGCCGGCGTTGCGGCGCCTGCCCGGTTATAGCGAGTTTTTGAACACGCCGCTGAACGGGGAATTACTGGCGAAGGACATACCCACGTGCAAACGGCTGCTGTTGCTTTTCAAGCAGAACATCCGCTGAAATCCGCCAGCAACCCCAGATCCTTCCGCGTTCGCCCCGGTTTCGGCACGACAGAACGCGACGCCGTAAACGGCTCAGTCCTCACCTTTGACACAAACCGGGATTGAAGCAGGTGTTCGTCTCCCAGGCGGAGCGTCTTCGCGACACATCGACGTGACAAGTCGGAGGGGCGAGCTCCGCGAGACCCAAACATCCCCGACAAGTCAGGGCGTCGTAGCCCGTCCTCCGCAGTAGCTTTGCTACGGAGGGTGGAAACTCCGCCCTCCGACAGCTTCACGACCGCCGATGTTTATGCTTTTGCGCGCGAGTTGGAAAAACTCCATCCCGACATGGTTCAAATCGGATTTGAGCAGAAGGCAACTCCGACACGTCGCGAGCACGCGGAGGAAACGGAGATGTTTTCTTTTTCCTGTTCCAAAAGGTCTCCGTTATCTCCGTTTACTCCTGTTGAAACCCGTGTTTTGTTATTTCACGTCATCCGTCTTCACTCCGTTTCGCTGCGACAAGTCGCGCTGAACTAAGGTATCTGGCTGAAGGGCCACGCATTGACATCATCCGCTTTATGCTCCAAGCGGTGCTGAACCAAAACCGTTACATCCTCAATTTCACACCATCACCAAGGCCTTTGGCCAACTACAGGCCCAACCGGAAAAACTGCTGCGGTGCCCCGGAGATGGGATTGGTAACTACATTTTGCCCGTTGATGATGACCGGTGACAGGGAAACGGGACTCCAGACGGGATCAAGGTTCGTGGTGGATTGCAGGGTGAAATTGAGGAGATTGGTCGGCCAGGCCATCACCAAATTGCTTCCGGAATGAGTGATGAACATTTTCGGCGTCGGCAACGAAATACTGAACACCGTGCCATAGCCCGCATTGCCGCCGTTATACGCCGTCCCATACAGGGTGTTGCTCGATAAAATCACTCCGCCATACGGAAAAGCTCCGTCGCTGTTGGTATCCGTAACACAGTTGTATGCCGTGAAAGTATACAGGACCGAATACATAGAGAGCCTTACGCTCGATGGTATTTCAAATTGTTTTAAGCCGAAAGAGGAAAACGCAGACAGCCATCGGGGCTGCGGTGGCGCGGCGCCATTGGGCTTTAGCCGTTCGCAGAAGAGGTCTTGCAACCTTCGCACACCCAGCCATAACCAGCCAAGTTCTGATAGTTTATTAGCTATAAACCGGATAGGGATAGTAATTCGGAATTGTCCGGCGACCACCAACACACCGCCTTAATCGGCAGGGGTTTCGTTTGAAGCAAAAGAAACCAAAAAACTAAGGCACCCTCACACACCGAAAGCCAATGCTGCTGCTGGCGACGTACGGGACGGCGTCGTTGCGACACGCGCACCGCGCGAAGGAGGCGACGTTGAACCAACTGCCGCCGCGCCACACACGGTCGCTCACGAATGGGCTTAATGTAGGACCGCGTGGATCGGTGCCTCCCAAATACGGACTGCCGGCCGGATAAGCCGGCTCTGCATACCAGTCCCAACACCACTCCCACACATTCCCAGCCATGTCATTCAAGCCATACCCGTTTGCCGGAAACGTTCCCACCGGACTCGTCCAAGGAGACGTCTCGGTTTCATAAATCTGCCCCCCGTCCAAATCGTAGGATTCGCCGGAGCCAGGATAATAGTTGGCCTGGCTTTCCGAAATCGTGTTCGTGTCCCACCACGGAAACCGCTGCCCGCTCAACCCGCCACGCGCCGCCTTCTCCCACTCCGCTTCCGTCGGCAGCCGATAACCGTTCGTTCCCCAGTTCGCATACACCGTCGTGCCATTGTCCCCATTGGTGAACACCTGCGTGAACCCCGCATCCGTGTAATAAACCGGCGTCAAACCTGCCTGCTTCGAACGCGCATTGCTCCACTTCACACAGTCATACCAGTCCACCAGTTCCACTGGATAGTTCGCCGCAATGCCTGAACCGGCATTCACAAAAGTATACCCGTGGTTCGTGGCATAAGCATAAACCCCCGCCCATTGATTGGAACTCACCAGATTCGTGTCCATGTAAAAGGACGACACATAAACGCTCGCGGGAATCGCATCGGTCTCGCCATCCAAAGTGTCCCCGATCGTGAACCAACCGGCCGGGATCAAAGCCATCCCGTTGGTTGTGGGAGGAACCAGTGACAACTGAAAGAACCTTGCTGAAGGCGCATTGGTGACCGAAACGGCAATCTGCGAGCCATAATTAACCGGGAAGGCATCCGTGGCCGACAACCAATTTAGTGAAACTAAATTGGTCGCACTCTGCAAAACACCGTTCGTGCCGCCGACATTGAGGGGCCAATAGAGAATGAATTGATTATTCGTCGCCACAATTCCCAACGCCGGTTGCGCCACGACAGGATAAGCACTGGCCAGCAATGCCAGCCCGATGAACAGGGAATGCAGTTTTGTTTTCATGCTTGTGCTCTTTTGTTCTTTGGACTTCTGATTTAAGGGCAAACAACACTCGATACCATCTCACCATATCCGTCCGGCGTCAATTCCTCGATGACGCAGGGTGTTTAATGCGTGTTTTCATGTTCTGATTCTTTTGTTTAGATAATTTTATACCTACGCCCGAACAAGTCAAGCCTGAAGCAAAAAAGAGGCGGTTCTTATGATTGAAAGATTTTGGCGTTACTTTTCGGCGCTCTCATCCGCCGTCGGCGCCGAAAGCCGGATTCCACCTTCGTCCCGCATCGCGGGGCTTTGGTGGACAGGTGCCCGGGCAGCCGAAGTCCGCGCGCAGTTCCGTCGCGTCAAACCCCGAAAGCGCCTGCTCGCGATGTCTATCGGAGTTCGTGGCTGGACGCTGGACGTGCTGGACCTCGTGCTGGGGAGCGCGACCGTCCCGGTTGCCGTTCGCAACGTCCCGTTGTGAACCTTTCCCGAACGCATCCGGTGTGATGCCAGACGCCGCGTGCGAGACGCGCGCGCTCCCCATTTCACCCGCGAACTGGAAAAACTCCACCCCGATAGCAGGCATGTGCGCGATCATCCCGTAAACAACACCGGGCAGGAATCCGCCAGCAGCTTCAAGTTCAGGCCGCGTGCGACCCGTTGCAGAACGGCTTGTTGTCCGACCTGCCGCATCGGCACAAGGTCATCCGATTCCGAATCTCATAGGTCTTCCCGTCGGCGGAAACGACCGGAATGCCTCCGCGCACCCAAATCGGCCCGCTGACCTTTTTCTCCGTGTCTTCAATCAGTCCGAGCGACGGCTCAAACTGCGGTTCGATGGGTTTGCCGGTTTCCCGATCCCAGGCCACCAACCGACCGGCGGGACAATGACCCGCCTCATGTTTTACCAGTCGCCGGGCTTCGGGGTTGTCCGTCTGCTTGACCAGATTCCAAATCCTGCCTTTTGGGTCGCAGAACCGGGCGAAGGCGCACAGGTTCTCCTGATCGGTGAGCAGCATCGTGGGGCCTTCAATGGTCTCGGCTTGCTTCAAGTAGGGCTGATGGCTGGCCGTTTCCGTGCCGTCGAATCGGACCTTCGCGTGGGTGCCATCGCAGAAGGGTTTGTTGCCGGACTGGCCGCAGCGGCAGAGGGCATATTGCGACTGGGCCGGGTATTTTTTTCCTTCGCGATAATCAAGCGAATCTCCCCCGGCATTGGTAACGATCCACTGCTCGCTCAAAGGCAGGTCGCCGTTCACGAGATACGGGCCGTCCCTGGTGACTTCAATCTTCGAATTGGTTTGCGCGTTCTTTTTCATGGCGGATATACGAACGATAGCACGAGTGATGAAATTGTCACGAATTGCGAAGACAAGGCAAACGCAGTTCATGACCGCCACATCCGCGACAACCCCGCAAACAACACGGGGCAGGGATCCGCCAGCAATTGCCGGTCTTTCCGCCTTCGCTCCGCTCCGACGCGACAAGGTGTGACGTCCGCCTGCATTTTATATCGGCGCGACCAGTGGGGTTGTTGAAACACATCGGTTGCGGCGCATGGCGATTGCCGTAAAAACTCTGTCTTTGAACAGGAGGCAACTCCGACACGTCGCGAGCAGGCGGAGAGAGCAGAGATGTTTTCGTTTTTCCTGTTCCCAAAGGTCTCCGTTATCTCCGTTTGCTCCTGTTAAAAACCCTTGTTTTGCGATTGCGCATCGTCCGTCGTCTCCCAGCTTCGACGCGACCAGAGCGTGGTGTCTGGCGGCTTCCCTGAATTCAGGGGTTGAACATCCCTTTACTTCCGGTAGGCAAAGACCATCCCTTCATTGGTCATGGTGAATGTGTTTCCATAGACATTGCCCACCGTCATGCCAGCTCCCTCCCATTGCATGATGAGCTCCGCACCCTGGCGCGTATAGATGGCTTTCACCTCGCGGCTCATGTCCCCTCTCGTTGGCACGGAGAAGGTGATTTGACTGCTGCAATTGCTGTCAGCCAGGATGGTGAAGACTCCGGATTGGATGGTCAACGCCGCTCCTTCATGGGCCAGGCTGCAAGGCAGGTTTTTCCCATCCACGCTGACCAGCGCATAAACCCCGGTGGGATCGAGGTTGGCGTTGCTGGCGGCTTCATTTTTGCACCCGGTCCAGGCCAGCAGCAGCAATGCTGAAATCAAGCACAGTCCCGGGAAACGAGGCATGGCACTTTGAAGTTTAACGTTTGATTTGTTGAGTTCTGTTTTCATGATGCCGTTATACCTCATGCCGGGGAAGTGCGTTAATTGATAATTTCATCGGCATCATCGAGGAAATCAATCCTCACCCGCCGCGCCGCGCCGGCTGGATTGGCTGCAACTCCCCGTAAAAAACACGGGGCAGGTTGCCTTGAGTCGCAGTCCGGCCGAAGCCCGCATCGCCGTCGTGACGACGATTGCGTCTCCTCGTCGTAGGACAGACGTCGCGCCTGTCTCCATCTTGAAATTCTCTGGCAGAAGATCTGAAGTCAGAGACAGGCGCGACGCCTGTCCTGCGCAGACGGTCATTGTCCCGCCGGAGGAAGTGCGGGAAAAGTTCAAGCGTGTCAAACCCCAAAAGCTTTTGTGGCTTGAAGCGGTTCGCGGTTCGGCCTGGATTGACCGGTTGTCTCGACAAACCGTCGCCGGGGAGTAGCTTTGATGGATGAAGGGCGAAGTCGTTTATCTTTACGCGTTTGACGTGGCCAACGAAATCATCACGCCGCGCGTGCAGGAAATCCTGTCGGAAAAACCGTTCCCGTTCGAAATCCGTATGGACCGGACATTTCCGAAGGACATGCCGCTTTACAAGCCGCTGGCCATCGAGCCGCACCCCTTGCCCGGCCGGTTGCGTGGCGCCCCCGTCCGTCTGCTGATCCGCGTTTATGACGTGGGTGTGGTCACGGTGATGATGCGGGTGGCGTTCGAAGCGGGTGCGCTCGGCGGGTTGATGCCATTTCATAATCCGACGCTGGAAACCGGCGAGACGCTGGATGCGGTGGCGCTGAGGCTTTGTTCGGAGGTTTGCGACAGCCTCGAAGGTTTGATGGTGGCGCGCACGCAGTTTCCGGCGCCGCCGGAGGCCTACACGGTGTTTTGCCTGACCGACCTTGCGGGCATGACGGATGCGAACCGCTGGCTCGAGGGGCAACGGCGCGAGGTGGCGGGCTTGCTCACGGAAACGGCGGCGGAAAAATTGAGCGAGGCGCAGGTGACCGAGGTGCTACGCATCCAGCGTTCGTTCGAAAACACGGACCTGGCGGTGATTGACTGGGACGCGGCGTTGGTGGTGGATTTGACGGGCTACGTGGACGACGTGTTGTATGCGCTGGAACTGGCGAACCTGCAACTGGAGGAATTCCGGGTGATGGACCGCCGGCTCGACACGTATCTCGACCGGGCTTACGACGATGTGGAGCGGCGCCGCGTGCCGTTGTTCGGCCGGGCGCACAAGGTTTTGCGCCATTTGCGCCGGTTCCGGGTGGACGTCGCGAAACTCACCGACGAGGTCACACACATCACCAAGTTTTTCGGCGACTGGCATCTGGCCCGCGTTTATCTCGGCGCGCGCGACCGTTTTTATCTGGACCAATGGCGCGCCAGCGTGGAGCAGCGTCTGGGGCAGCTCGACAAGCTTTACAGCGTTGTTCATTCGGAGGTGAACGAGCAGCGGATGTTGTGGCTGGAAATCATCATCGTCATTTTCTTTGCGATCGATTTGCTGATTCTCTTGTGGGTGGGGCGATGATGAATCCAATCCCGTTGGGATTGTGCGTTTGCCCGCCGCCCGTCTTCGCTTCACCACGATGCGACAAGAGCGCGGTGTCTGGCGATTGCCGTGAAATACATTTTTAACGTAGAGACGCAGAGACGCAAATCCGGAAAGTATTTTCGAGCGCCTTCGCGCCGTCCGCTCGCGATTTATCGGAGTTGCGCCTCTGTGTTAAAACTGCATCTCCGCTTACAGACAGAATGCGCACACCAGCTGCTATTGGGCCCGCGGTTTTCATTGACAATTGTCCAGTTTGGTGGTTGACTTTCGCTGGCGAAAGTATGCGGCATGCCATTGGGCATGCCTGTGCAAAGCGAGGCTTGGGGACACAATTGGTTTGGCCTCTCAGCATATTCAAACACACAAATTCAACGCGCTAAAATTTAAAAACCGGCGTTAAACACACAAAGGAGTGTAAAATGAAAGCTGTTTATTTGTTCGCGAAGCGCAATGCAGGGTTTTTAGGGCTGATTTTCGGACTCGGCCTTTCTACTGTCGCCAACGCCGCCGTCGGCTTCAGTATCAGTCCGTCCATCATTACAAACGATTATGTCGGCGAGATTACGCTGAACATCACCAATCTGACGCCCGGCCAGACGGTAACGGTCGGAATATACTCGGACTTGAATGGCAATGGGGTCATTGCAACCAACGACCCGTTGACACGGAGCTTCCCGCTGACCGACGGACAAGTGCCGTTGGTAGCCGGGGTGCGCAATCTCAACGTTCCGGGAGATGAGGATGGACTGACAAACGGCCAGATCCGCGCGGTAAACTATGTTCCGTCAGACTCCGGTGGCCTGATTGCCGCCGGGAAATCCATTGTTGAAGTCTCAGATCCGCTGGGTGGTTTTTCGCCGGTGACCCAACCGTTTACCGTTGTGCCAAGGGTTTATCCACAATCCGTCACGGGCCGGCTGACGCTGGCGGCCAATGGGCTTCCCTTGACCAACACGGTTGTTGGCGTCGCGAATATTAACACATCCGATACCTTTTTGACCGGGACCGACACCAACGGCAACTACACAGTTTATTGTTTGCCGGGCTCGTATGTTCTGGAGGCGTACAATCTGGAGATTGGACTGGTTTACAGTGAAACGTTGCAGTTTGCCGTCGCCTGCGGCCAGACGGTGACCAATAATCTCGCGCTGACCAATGGAAATTTCAGCATCTCAGGTAGAGTAACCAACAGTTCAACCGGCGCAGGCATTCCCGGACTATCCGTTGACGCAAATACGAGCGACTATCTTGCCGCCGCGACCTACACCGACACCAACGGCAATTACAGCCTCCCGGTTACGCCCGATACCTGGAGCATTCATCCCAGCACGGGCGCGGCGTCCGAGGCGGGCTATGTGCCGGTCACGCGGACGAAGGTGGCGGTCACAAACGCCAGCGTTCCGAATATCAACTTTGCGCTGTCAAGACCGACCGCGATGATTTACGGGACGTTGCAGGACACGCTGACCAACCCGATTGTCGGCGTGCAAATGTCGGTACTGGATTCGAGCAATATTTACCACGTGGACGGACGCAGCTTTGTTACCAATGGGAATTACAGTTTGGGGGTGTTGGCAGGGACTTGGTTTCCCGGCCCGGCCGGCGGCGATCTGGCCGCACGCGGACTTGAGGGGGGCACTTCCAACGCTGTGTTAATCGCCGGCCAGGCCACGAACATCAATTTCACGGTCACCCGCACCAATTTCCCCAGCCTGACAAATCCGACACATGTTTCCAGCAGCCAGTTTCAATTCCTGCTGGCGGGTTTGGCGGGACAGTCTTACACGATCCAGACCATCACGAACCTGGATGGCACTAATTGGCTGGCCCTGCTCACAACCAACATTCCTTGTGTTTCGGCGTACATCCTGGACGGCCAGGCCACCAACAACCAACGCTTTTACCGCGCCCTCGTCGTGCCTTGAACTGAAGAATCAGCGTGCGGCGCACCGGGTTGGTTGGAGAGTTTCAGAAACGGTTTTTGATATTGACAGAAAGGGGCATCAGCTTAAAGGCCGGCCATCGCGCATCAGCAATCAAATCAACGACGGCGCATTCGAGGCCATGATGGAGGCCATTTATGGCCGACCGGACACCGAATTTCTATTTGAGGCGCTAAAGGAGGCAACTCCGACACGTCGCGAGCAGGCGGCGGAAACAGAGTCATTTTCTTTTTCCTGTTCCGAATGGTCTCCGCGGTCTCTGTTTGCTCCTGTTAAAATTTCCTGTTTTGCGTTTGCACGTCGTCCGGTTTCTCCCGCCCGGCGGGATTCGGTGCGGCAAGAGCGTGGCGTCTGGCGCGATTTCGGCCGGGCGCTGTCTCACCACACAAACGGGATGAGCCGGTAAGGGGTGCGCTGGCAGTACTCGGAATAGCCGGGGAGTTCATTGCGGAGAATTTTTTCCTCGTTCAGCAACCGGAAAATGATGACGGGAATGAGGAGGACGAAGGCCGGCAACGCGACGAACGAGCCGAGCGCCAGCGGCGCGGCCAGCCACAACAGGATGGTGGCGGAATACGTGGGATGGCGCACCAGGCGGTAGGGGCCGGTGTCGGCGACAGTCTGCCCGGTTTCCACTTGAATGATGCGCGCGGCGTAGCGGTTGACGTTCACGACCCGGAAGATGAGGAGCTGGCAGCCAAGAATCAGCGCGAGCGCCAGCAGCGTGAGCCAGAGCGGCACTGGCCCCGTATGGGTGCGCGTCCAGCCGAAGCGGTAATCGAGACCGATCAGCACAAAGGCCGGAAAGAAGATCAGGCTGCCGAGTTTCTGCACGAGCTTTTGTTCGCCGACCTTCTCTTTTCTCAAGAGTCGGCGTTCGATCAATTGCGGGTCGCGTTTATAAAAATAAATCACCACCAGAACCGAGGAACCGAGGTTAATGGCCAGGAAAACCCAGCCCTGCCAGAATTTCAACGTGCCGGCAGGAACAAACAGCATTGCCGCCGGCAGCAGCACGCCGAGGAATCCACGACGAACCAATCTTGACGAGAGACTCCTGCCGTCGGGTATGGTGGTTGGATTGGTCAATCGGATTGGGAGACTGCCAGGTTTGGCCGCGAGTTGCCAGCCGCTTCAAGTCCTGCGCGATTCCGGATTATTGCTGCACGTCCACCCTCCGCAGCGCTGCTACGGAATGCGGGGCGGCAGCGGCCTTTGGCGTCTGCCATGATTCGTCCCGAAAGGTCAGCCGGCGCATTGATGCGCGATTGAGGACTTGACTACGGCGGGTCAGTGGACTTTATTCAAGTCCGGCGTAGAGGTGACATCCAAAACATTATCGATGGAGGCAATATGTGGCGCTTAAATTCTCTGATCGTTTCTTTCTTCAGTCTGTTCGGCGCCGCCGGCATCGCGCTGGCGGACGCGACAGTTGACCAACAGCCGCTGGGACCCGACGGCCAGCTTTTCGGCGGCTCCCGCAGTCCCAAGGGCAATCACCTCGCGATCTTTGCCGCCAAGGGCAGCCATTATCAGATCATCATGGACGGCGTGGCCGGGCCTAAGATTGACAACCTGATCTTCAACATCGCTGGCGACCAATACCGCGCAGGAGATATGTGGGGCAACATGCCCATCCCCGTCATCTTCTCAAAGGACGGTGCGCACTGGGCCTACATGGCCAAGCAGGGCGATGAATATGTGGTGATGCTCGACGGCAAGGAACTGGCGCGCGGCCCCATCAACACCCGCAACCTCGGCTCCAGCCTCAATCTCACTTTCTCGGCGAATGGCCAGCATCTGTTTTGGAGCGATGACGACGCGCAGGGGAATTATGTCATTGTCGTGGACGGCAAGCCCGGCCCGGCGACACGCACGCTGCCGCAACTGGTCCTTAGTCCCGACGGCACCCATTACGCCTACGTCAACTACAACCGCGACGGCACCGGCGCTTGGGCGTTCGTGGACGGACGGCAGGTCAATTACTTCGGCGACATTGTGCAATACACCGCGAAAAACATTCTCGTCAGCACGATGCATACGCCAGATAACAACAATATTTTGCTCCTGAACGGCAAGCCGGAGATCAAGGCGAACTCGTTCAGACAAATGACAATCTCTCCCGACGGCAAACAAATGGCCATGATCATCACGCCGCAGCCAAATGCACCTTCATTCCTGACCGTGAACGGCAAGCAGGTGGCCGGCACTGAAGGGCTTCCGGTCGAAAAGGTTTATTTCAGCCCGGACGGCAGCCATTACGCCGCGCTCTGCGACACCAAGACCGGCGCGCGGTTCATGATCATTGATGGAAAAAAAGGTGATGAATATCCTGCCATCGTCCAGCAGGTCCCCAACGACAGCGGCACCCACTGGCAATACGTCACTTGGACGGCGAACAATGCGGATTTTGGCAACTTGAATCTCCCGGTGCCGGGCTTCACCGCCGATTCCTCCAAGTTCGTCTATGTCGCCAACTCCAACGGCCGCCAGTTTCTCGTCATCAACGACGACGAATCCAATCCCTTCGGCGACACGCTCATGCCCGTGTTAAGCCCGGTCGGCAATCGCATTGGCGCGTTCGGCGTCACGAAGGACAATACCCAGCACATTCTCATGGACGGCAAAGACACCACCAGCGGGGCTTTCCTGGGCGGTCAGCGCATCAGCCAGCTTACCTTCAGCCCGCAGGGAACGCATTACGTGTTCATCAGTGGAAACTCCACGGTCTATCTCGACGGCGTCGCCCAGCCCGGCGTGATGCAGGGAAATTATGTCTTCAGCCCGGACGACAAGCACCTGGCCTACGCCATCAACAACAACGGCCAGGTTGGCGTGGCGGTGGATGGCAAGCTCATCTGCGCGAAACCCGGCTTGGTCGGACACATTTTCTTCAGCCCCGACAGCCAGCATGTTTATTGGATCAGCACCGAGAACATCCCTTACCTTCTGGGCATTCAAACCAAGGACAGCAACATGCTTTATGTGGACGGCAAGCCGGCGACGCATTACAGCGACAACGCCACGACGCTGGATCCCGTCACCGACTCCAACATGAACTTTCATCCCGAATTTTCCGCCGATGACACGATGACCTTCATCGCCCGCACCGACGGCAACCTTCGCCGGTTCACGGTAAAATCCGACACGAATCTTGCGTCGCTCCTCGCTGCGGCCCCGGCCGTGAAAACCAATTGACGGTAGTCCGTCAACTTCCGGGCTGGTTGAGCAATGCCTTGAGTTGTTGCAGCGCGTCCGGCGCGGTGGACTGGATGCCGTTCGCCAGCACCTTTCCGTCGCGATTCATGACGATGAGCTGGGGAATCCGGCCATCAATATACGGGCAGACGCAGGGCATGGTTGTGTTCTCGTAGCTCACCGTGCGCCAGTCGAAGCCCAGTTCCTTGGCAAACTTAAAAGTCTCAGGCAGGTCTTCAATCGTCAGGTAAACCACTTCCACCTCGGGATGTGTTGACTTGATGCTGTTGCAATACTGGATGAATGTCGGCGCAAAATTTCGCGTGATGGGGCAGGTGCTCTGGCCGCGCAGAAACACGATGTAGCGCGGCCACGCATTGGTGTCCAGCGGTTCCGGCTGGCCGGTCAGGGAATTGATCAATTTCCCCTCCAGCTCCACGGCCACGCGGCCTTCCGCCTTGATTTGATCCGCCTTGGCCTTTTGCTCGGCGGCCAGTTTTTCCTCCGCCTGTTTCTGCATGACGAGGAGCCTCGGTCCTGCCTGGTCATCTTCCACGAACTTCCGCGCCTGCGCCATCACGTCGGTGGCCGGAAAAGCGACGCCGAACCGGGCGTTGAGCTTTTCGGACACGACGTCCACCTTGCCGGGCTGGACGTCCTTCAGCTGCACCAGATCTCCTGCCTGCACGGTCTTCCCGGGAGCGAGGTCAAAAGTCCGGGTGATGGTCACGCGGTAGGGCCACAGGTCTTTTCGTTGAACGAGCAACGGGTAGGTCAGCTCCCGTTGTTTCGGGGTGAGTTTCGCGTAGGCCGCGCGCGCCACGTCCAGCACATCCGTTTCATCCGGTTCGGCGGCAAAGTAGGTCCGCCCGTCGCTCGTTTTCAGCTCGACCTCGTTGCCTTTGAAATCCACGACCTCCACTTTTGCGCCGGCCGGGACGCTGACGCCGCCTTCGAATTTGATCGTATCCTTGACGGTGCACTGCGCGGGCCAGAGTTCCGGCCGGTTCGCCAGTTCGGTCCAGCTCAAATCCTGCGCGGCGGCGGTGCCCGCCAGCAAGCAGATGGCCAGCAATGAATTCAGCATTCTCATGGTTCTCTCCTTTTTAAACAAATTGTGTTTCGGCGGATGATTCGCCCGCGAATTCCGGTCGTAAGCATCCGCAGCTTGCGCCCGGTGAGCCTGTTTCCAGCCCAACCCTACCATCGTCCGTGGCGCAGTCAAGGGAGCCACGAACGCGGGGCTTCGTATGCGGATGCCCCGAGGCACCCTTTTGTTCATTGTCCATCCAAAAACCGCGGCCAATAACCAATTTAAACGAGCGACCTTGAATATCAAAGGCCTCCACCAAATGATTGCTTCGCGCCAGCAGCGTCCGGTGGCGGTCGCCGTTCGCAATGTCCCGTTGCGAACATTCTTCTCCACCGAGCGTTTGGCGTGACGCCGTCCGCTGCGTGCGAGACGCACGCGCTCCCCGTTTCACCCGCGAGTTGGAAAGCATCTGCCTTCCACCGCGTGAATCCTGAACTCCGAACGCTTTCGCGGGCAAGGCGCAGCGCCCACGGCTTATCAACGACAATTCATTTGACACAATTGCCTGTCGCGAGAACATTCATTCCATTGCCAGCTGAATATCAATAGAATGATTGTTTCAACTCGCGGAGGAGACAAATATGCCCCAACCAATTAGAAAAGGCCCCTTTTGGATCTGCCGGAAGACGGGAAAAATTGTCGGCCTTGAATTGAAATCGCGCTGGCTGCCGCTGCTCCTGCCCCTGCCGGGTTTCTTTGCGTTGGTGTGGTATTTGGTCCGCGTGCTGCCCAAGCCGAGCCGGGCGGCCTATCCGTGTCAGCGGGCGGCGGCGCCGCTGGCGGCGGGTTTCATCGGTTATCTCCTGGCCCTGCCGGTGGCGGTGGCGGCCTTCCGGAAGGGACGCCGCAACCTGTGGCGGGCCCGATACGCGCTGGCGGCCGTGTGCTTCCTGATTTCGGCCGTGGCGGGCCTGGTGAGCCTTTCGACCGACACGAAGGACGCCCAAGCCGCCTTCATTTCCAGCGACGGCCCCAACAGCCCCATGGGCGTCGGCAAAGGCGTCTTTCCCGGGCGCGTGGCGTGGGTGTTCGATCCCACCGCCGTTTCCTGGGGCGGCAGCGGCAACTGGTGGGACGATGTCTGGAACAATCAGACGGCCATTGACGGGATGGTGTCGCAGTGCGTGCGGTGTGTGGGTGGGCAGGGGACTGACGCTGCCGCCTGGGACGCGCTGTTCCGCAGCTTCAACCAGCGCCGCGGCAAGGGCAACGTGGGCTATGCGGCTGGCGAAAAGTTCGCCGTCAAGATCAACATTAACAACAACACCAGCCAGGCTGCCAACAATAACATCAACGCCTCGCCGCAGATGGTGCTGGCGCTGTTGAAACAGCTTATCAACCAGGCCGGCGTAGCCCAGTCCAACATCACCGTGTTTGACGCCAGCCGTTTCATCCCCGACAACATCTACAACAAATGCCACGCGCAGTTTCCCGGGGTCGTGTTTGTAGATCACGTTGGCGGCAACGGCCGGGTGAAAGCGACGTTCGTCACCAACGCCATTCCCGGATCGGTGCTCACCAGCAACCAGAAGGACCTGGCGACTTGTGCCGTCGAGGCCAGCTATGTCATAAACATGGCCCCGCTCAAGGGTCACGTGTACCAGGGCGTGACGCTCTGCGGGAAAAACTTCTTCGGCGTCACCGATATTAACGCTGACTACAGGCAGAACAGCCCTTACCACAATTACTTCAGCGCCAGGAAAAACGGCACGCCCACCTACATGACGTTTACCGATTATCTCAGCCACAAGGACTTGGGCGGCAAAACGATCCTGTTCATGGTGGACGGGCTTTATGGCTGTGAAACCGTGAGCGGCTCGCCCAAACCGAAATGGCAGATGACGCCGTTCAACAACCGCTGGCCTTCCAGCCTGTTCGTGTCGGAGGACGGCGTGGCTGTGGACTCGGTGGCGCTGGATTTCCTCCGGTCCGAATTTCCCAACCTGCCGGACATGGCCTATGCCGACATGTATCTGCATGAAGCGGCGCTGGCAAACAATCCGCCATCGCATACGGTTTACAAGCCCGACGGGGTCACGGTAATCACCAACAGTCTCGGCATTCATGAGCATTGGAACAATGCGGTCGCCAAGCAATACAGCCGCAACCTCGCCACCACCGGCACCGGCATCGAACTTGTCGCCCTGCAACCCGGCTTGGGCGTCAGTGTCGGCATCACCAATCCCAACGCCGGCACCGTGTTCGGAGTCGGGGCGGACATCCCCCTGCAGGCCGTCGTTACCTCCACTTCCGCGCCCGTCAGCAAGGTGGAATACTACCGCAACGGCACGCGCATCGGCCTCGGCACGGTCAGCCCGTTCAATGTCGTCTGGAGCAACGCGCCCGCCGGGACGTGGACCTTGACCGCCGTTGCCACCGACACCAACGGCTTCTCCGGCATCTCGCCCGCCTTGAACATCACCGTCCAGACCAACCAGCAGCCGGTGCAGAACCTTTCGTATGTCCAGTAACCGCACGACACGCCGCTGAACCTCCCGCTCACGCCCGGAGTGCAGGTTCACGCCATCGGCACCAACCGCCTGCCGGTTCCGGGGGCGGCCATCACCGTTCCCATCCGGGTCATCCGTCTTCAGAGATTCCCGCAGATAAAACCGAATCGGTGAAAATCCATGAAATCTGCGGATAACTTTAAGTCCTGTGCGGTTGCTGGCGTCTGCCGTGAACGGATTTTGCGAGACGGCCAGCGGGAAAATTCACCGGACCAAACTTGAACGCCCCGTCCGGATGTGCAACTTTTACAGGCATGGAATCCATCACCAAAGCCCTCATCATGGAACACGCGGTTTTCTGTGAAGTCTTTGATCAAATCGAACAGGTCCTGGCCGGCACCAAATCCGCGCCGGAAGTAAAAATGCTGGCGTCCGTGGTGGAAGGCTTATTGCGCGGCCATGCCGACACCGAAACGAATCTGGCCTATTCGGCCCTGGATCACGCCCTCGCCGACCGGGGTGCGCTGGAGCGCCTGTATCAGGATCATCACGAAATTGACGACCAGTTCAAACGCATCCACCGCACGACCGATCCGGCGGAGGCGCAACTCCTGCTCAAAAAGGCGCTGGCGGCCACACGCGAACATTTCCGGCGCGAGGAAAGGAACGTGTTCCCGATTTTGGAGCAAACGCTTCAACCCGACACGCTGGGGACTCTCGGCCGGGAGTGGACGGAAAGTCATTCCGTTTCCGCGACGCTCTGACGCCGCAAACCGGCCGCGGCGTCCGGCTCATGCCTTCATCAAATCTCTACTGCCCCGACGCCGTGTTTGACCGTTGTAATCAATGGGCAAAGGGATTTGTGAGTATTGGCTTTCCGCAATAAATGCAGAACAAACGTTTGGCTGAATTGATTTTACCGCAGCTCGGACACGTCTGAGGCGGGTCTTTGACGGCAACGCCATCCACGACGACTTTCCGCCGCTCAATCTCACCAATCAGGTTGGTCAAAACATCATCGGTATAGCCATACTCTTTTTTCATAAGCATCCACAAGGCCTCCGTAATCAACAGCAGCCGGTCAATGTCATGGGCGACAAGGTCAACATTCGTCTGAGCCTCCCGGGCAGTGCTTGCCGCCGCCGTTACCGTAGCGGAAGCATAGCCGCCGGAATAACCGCCGCCGATCATTGGGGGATAGAACATAGTTTTGGATCAGGTTGTCGTTGTGTTTGTTTCGCATAGGAAACCGACACCATTCATCGGTTTCTTCTTTGTCTCCAGAAGCTAGCGGCCGGGAGGGGATTCTTCAATTCCAAGAGCAACGGACATTTGTAATGGACCGGCCCTGACACGTACTGCAACGGCAGTCCATCCAGATAGTTTGGGTCACGCCATTGCCAAAGGTTGCGTCAGGAAGGTGGATGGTCACGGGCAGCCGATCCTTCTTTTTTCTGTTTTAGCAGTCGTGTCAACTTCTCGTCGGCCGTCTCTTTATCGGTTTGCGCTGATGCTCCGAGAGGCTCCCGTGACTGCGAAGCCGAGTCTGCCGACGGGTGTGCATCGCCCGGCTGGTTCCCGGATGCAGCCGGTTTCCTGGATCGGGAAAAGTGGAGTCCACCCCCAACCACGTGACCGATGTGAACCACAACCAGCAATACGAGCGAAAGCAGAAAAATAACCTCGGCAGAAAAAAAATCATAAGAACTCAACAGGGGACTGTAATCGGGATCAAATAATCGTTCCTTCCAGTTTTTCAACAGCGATACGCCTTCGACCAGCACACCGGTTACACCCGCTAAAACGGCGAGCCAATAAAGCAAAAATCTGGGCACTCTTGACATAATTGTGAACGTCGCCTGAAACCGAGCCGCAGCCGCTGACTGCAAACTCATCAATGCAACGCTGACGAACAAATCTCATAAATCGCCGCAAAACTCAAGGAGCAGTGGCGGTTGAGCACGCGGGTTACACTCCACGTTGCACTCGCCGCAACCCGGCATCGCAGCCCGCTGTTGCCTGGCCCCATTTGCGAAGGGTCCTTCGATAGGCTACCCTTTCGCCATGAGGATCAAGCTTCTGTTCGTCTGGTCCGGAATTTTTTTCACATTCGTCGCCGCGCCGTGGCTGCGCGCTGACCAGGTGGAAATGCAGAATGGCGACCGTTACTCCGGCAAGGTGTTGTCCGTGTCCGCGGACACCGTGGTGTTGGAGAGCGAAGTGTTGGGCAAAATAAATGTGCCGCGCAAACAGGTGGCGAGCCTTGCGTTGGGCACGAACGCCGTCGCACCGAAAGCGGCAACCCAGGTCACGCGCGTCTCCGTGCCTACGAATCCTCCAACCGCGGCTCCCCTGGCTGCCTTGGCGGGCACCAACGCGGATTTGTCCGCTGCGCTTCGCAATCTGGGAGCGAACACGAATTTTATCCGGCAAATTCGCGAGCAAATGCTCGCCGGCAGTCCCGAGGCGGCCAGCAACTACGACGAGCTGGTCAGCGGGTTGATGAGCGGAAATCTGAACCTGGACGACCTTCGACGCGAGGCAAAGTCGTCAGCGGACCAATTGCGGGCGCTCAAGCGCGACCTCGGTCCCGATGCCGGCGACTCATTCGACGCCTATCTGGAGGTGCTGGATAATTTTCTCAAAGAAACTGCCGCCGGGCCAATGACCGCCCCCCCCGCTCCTCCGCCCCAAACGCAAGTCCGTTAGCCCGAATTCATCGGAATCAATCTGCTGGCGCATACCGCAGCCGAAGCGCAAATGCCGGCATACTGTCGGGAGACGAGGAGAGCCAATTTGCTTTCACGAATCCGCCATCATCGAATGGAAATGGCTGCGGCACGCGGAGCCCGGTGGCTGGCGTCTCCCGTGAAATTGCGCGGCAGCCCGACCATTCCCATCCGGGTCCAGGCGCTGAAATGAAAACTCCGGCTGGCAGCGAAATCAGCCGTTCGATTCCCCGAATGCCGGATGGCGAACTGCGCGCAATCTTGCGAAGTCTCCAAAACCGTGTTTAATCCCCGCCGTGCCGGCGCCTCAGGTGCCCGGCTAAAACGCAAAGCAGCCCGGGTGCTGATTAAGTTGCCAATGGGATTGTGACGAACGTGATAAGTTCAGTTTCATTTGCATCGTTGGTGCAAACGAATGCACCGGGGACGGTGATGAGCCGCCTCTACGCTTATTTCTCCGGCCACGCGTCGTCCACCGGAACGCGGCTGGTGCTCATCGTGGTCCTGGTCGTCCTGGTGCAGCTGACGGTCAAAGTCATCCGGGGCATCAGTGAATGGGTCATCAACAAAAGCCACGCGCAGAAAAGTCCGCTCGGCTTTGTCACGCAGCAGCCCAAGTTCATCACGCTCATCCAGCTCATCGCCAATAGCGTGACCTTCATCATGTATTTTTTGGCCATCGGACTGGTGCTGGAGGAATTGGGCGTGAACCTGAAGGGTTATCTGGCCAGCGCCTCCATCATCGCGCTGGCCATCAGCTTCGGCTCACAGGGGCTGGTGCAGGACGTGGTCATCAGCCTGACGCTGATTTTCTCGGACGCGATGGACGTGGGCGACATGGTGGAAATCGCCGGCACCGTCGTCGTGGTCGGACGTGTGGAAGAAATCGGCCTGCGCTTCACCACGCTCCGCAATTTTTACAACCAGGTGGTGTTCATTCCCAACCGCACCATCGCCAACGTCAGCCGGTTTCCGCACGGCGGGGTGTATGCATATGCGGACATCCAGCTTCCGGCGGGCGCGGACCGGGACAAGGCCGCCCAGGCCATCGGGAACGTCGCCAGGGGAATGTGGATGCAGTTTAGCGCAATCATTTTGAGCGAGCCGGCGGTTGGCCCGGTGGAAACCGCCCAGGGTGGCGGCTGGGATTTTGTCCGCGTCCACTTCAAAATCTGGCCGGGACAGGGGAATTTGATTGAAACAACTTTCCGCCAGCAAATCATCAGCGCCATGAAGACGTTCAGTCCGAATTATGCCGAGTGGCAGGTGCCGGTGACCTATCGAACCATGACGGCTGTCAAGAATCTCAAGCCACGTTTGGAATCAACTTCCGGTGAACCGCCGGGCTGAACTGGTTCCTGGTCCAACTGGAGGAAATTTCCATCAAACCGCGCAGCGGGACGTTCGCTGTGCTCCGCCGCGGCTGGCCGCCTTGAATTAAAAATGCGAATTGTCTTCCTTAGCGCACGTTTTCTGGTACAATCGGGGTTTCATGACTTTGATTTCAGGTTTTATTTTTTGGATGGCCACCGGTTTCGTCGTCGCCACGGTCTATGCTTCGTTCTTTGAGTGGACGCTGCATCGGTTCGTGATGCACCGGCCGCTGGGGAAGTTTCGTTATCCTTTTGAGAGCCACACGCTGGTGCATCATCGCGTCTTTCGCGCGGACGAGACGTATCATCTGATTCACGCCCAGGACGCCAAAACGATCCCGATGGCGTGGTGGAACGGGCCGGTCCTGGTGGCGGTGGGGATATCACCGTTCGTCCTGGCCGCGTTTTTCCTGGGCAATTGGGGGTTCCCCTGCGGCGCGCTGCTGGCGTGCGCGTGCTATTACGCGGCTTATGAATACATGCATTGGTGCATGCATCTGCCGAGGAAGCGGTCGGTGGAACGGTCGGGGATTTTCTTCCGGCTCAACGGCCATCACCTGCTGCATCACCGTTATATGAGAAGGAATTTCAATGTCGTGTTGCCCCTGGCGGATTTGTCCCTGGGCACGCTGCTGCTGCGCGCCCCGGTGCATTTCAGACAGGCGCGCGGGCCGGCGGTGCCGGACGTGCAACCCCGTGTGAAGCAGCCGCAGCCGGCGACGGCCTGAATTCCATCCGCGCCGGCAATTGCCGGGAATTGTCTTTGGCAGGGATGCCTTGTCAGGGCGTCCGATGGAAATTTTGCCTCCTCTTGCTGGCATTCAGACGGGAGATCCACACCAAACTGGCTGCCCGAGATGGCCGGCTTATTCGCTCGAATTTTCAATCAGGGCAAACTAAGGTGATTCCCATGTTGCTGGTCACCTCGAACAAGTCGAAGCAGTTGCTGCAGATCTGTTACATCGGGCAGGTGCGGTTGGAAGATCTGCAGAGCGGCCGGGAGGATCTGACGACGCAATTGAAGGAGTTGTCGCCGGGCTTTCGTTTGCTGGCGGATTTCAGCCAGATGGAATCAATGGGGCTGGATTGCGCGCCGGAGCTTGGCCGGATGATGGATTTGATTGGTCAAGCGGGGGTGGCTTTGGTGGTGCGGGTCATTCCGGAACCGAGCCGGGACATCGGGATGAATATCCTGACGGTTTTTCATTACCCGCACCGTCCCCGGGTGGTTGCTTGCCAAAACCTGACCGAAGCGGCCCGGTCGCTTGAGCTTCAGGGCGGGTGAAAGGCAGTCCCGATGGCTTCAACAACCAGTCTGGTCGTCTGAACATCAAGCCCCGCCTTAGAGCGGAAGTTCGCATCGTTGTCCTCCAGAGGTCAGCCCGCCTTCTTTGGATGCTGGCGTGACCTGTCGCGCTGAAATCATCTATTGATGCCCGCCCGCCCGGTCGCAGGGACGGTGTTTCGACGGATCATCGCACTTGCGCGCGATTCTTTCCTGAGCGAAAAAGGGACTTGCCAAGCAAGGAGATTGTCGGCACAAGCTTGGGGAATGACAAAAACCGACGCCCGGGCGCAGGCTGGCAGTCTATCGGGCAGGCAGGAGCAATCCGCTGCGACCACGCCATTGAAGTTCAAGTTGCTGTTATGGCTGGCGCTGGCGGCTGTGGTGGGCGGCATCGGGTACGTTGACTATATCACCGGCTTCGAAGTCAGCGTGCTTGTTTTCTATTTCGTGCCGGTTGGCCTGGCGGCGTGGCGGCTGGGTTTGCTGGCAGGGTTTTCGATGGCCGTGTTATCCGCAGCGGCCTGGGGTTTGTCCAACCATTACGCGGGTCAAATCTATTCCAGCCAGATGATTTTCGTCTGGAACAGCGGGGTGCGGTTGACCGCGTTTCTGACGGTTGCCTGGCTGACGGCGCGGAACGTTGCGCTGCTCGCGCGGGAACGGGCCACATCCATGAAGCTGCGCAAGACGCTCGCCGAAGTGAATGTTTTGGAAGGATTGTTGCCCGTCTGCACATCCTGCAAAAGGATTCGGAACGATCAGGGAAACTGGGAGCAGATGGAGCGCTACATCCAAGAGCGCAGTTCGGCCAAATTCAGTCACGGTTATTGTCCGGAATGCGCCAGGAAATGGGTGCGCGAGGGCGGGCTTGGCGAAGCTTTGCGCTGAGTCTCGACCCCGCTCCCGCAACTTATCCGGGAAGGATAATCAACCCGGCTCGAGCCGAGAGCCAAAACCGAATTCACCACCCGGACTTTTAAGGCGAGTTGGGGCCAATAACGCAAAGTCGCCTGACGCAAAGCGCGGCCGGCTGAATACTATCTCCGCAAGCTTTTGCGCGGCGGCACGACTTATTGTATGGTGTGACAGGAAATTTTGAGCGCGGAGAAATCAGATTTTGAAAAATATGCATTGGGCCGGAATCGCAGGAGTCGCCGCCGCCGTGGTGTTGGCGGCAGGCACGGGGGTGGCGCGCGGCGCAGGCGGCGCGCAGCCGGATGACGTTTCAACCAATCAACCAGTCAACATGAAGGACATGAAGGATTTCAAGAAACCGGATGCGGCGCAGTTGAAAAAGGAATTGACTGCGGAACAGTTCGCGGTCACGCAGCAGTCGGCCACGGAACCGGCCTTTCACAACGCGTATTGGAATAACACAAAGCCGGGCATTTATGTGGACGTGGTGTCGGGCCAGCCGGTGTTCAGTTCGCTGGACAAATTTGATTCGGGTTGCGGCTGGCCGAGCTTTTCGAAGCCCCTGGAGGATACCAGCATCACGGAGCGGACGGACCATTCCTATTTCATGGAGCGCACGGAGGTGCGTTCGAAGCTGGCGGATTCGCACCTCGGCCACGTGTTCGACGACGGTCCGGGGCCGACGCACCTGCGTTATTGCATCAATTCGGCGTCATTGCGCTTTATTCCGGTGGACAAAATGGCGGCAGAAGGTTATGGCGCCGAACTCGGGCCCTTCATCAAGGCCGGCCTTTACAAACCGCCGGCCGCCCCAGCGCAGACCAATAGTCCGCCGAAAGAGAAGTGAGGCCGGGGCATCGCTTGAAATAGCAATTTATTTCTGCTTGACGATTTTGCCGTTCGGCGGGAAGGTTGGGCCGCCATGAAAACTCTGCATGCTCTTATTTTTATAGTCGCCACACTCTGGATGGTTGTGTGCCAGGCCCAGCCGTCACTCATGCCCCCGCCGATGCGCACCCCGCCAATGGCATCGCCACCGACGACGAGCACCAACGAGCCGGCCAACTATATCATCAGCGTGCAGTGGAAGGACACCAAGCTGGGCAGCAGTTTCGTGCAGATGATGACCACCGAAGGCGCCTTCAATCTCGACGCGCTGGAGCACAGCACGATGAAGATTAACGGCCCGGAAATCCCCACCACACTCAAACTCTCCGGCAGCCTCACCGTGCTGAATCCGGAAAAGGGCCGGCTCAAGTTGTTCATTGGCCGCACCGTGCCTTACATGACGGGCGCTTCCCAAGGGCCAAATGGAACAACCCCGTCCTCCTACCAACAGCTTTCGGTGGGACTGGATTCCACGTTCATCGTCACTTTCGGCAAACCGCTGGTGATTCAGGGGGATGAGAATGGACAGATTTCGATTCTGGTGAAACGCGACGAAGGTTAGTGCCCGTTTCCACCGGCGTCATTCCGCCTTTCCTCCGCGTTTCGCTGCGACGCGTCAGGATGCTTCCGCGTAACCAGCGGCGCTGAGACGATCTCCGAATTGCGCCCGTCCCCAACCGCGGCGGTCCGACAACCACAAATAATACAGGGCGACGTCCAGCCACAACGTCGCCCGGCTAAAGCCGTTCGCGGCGATGATTTAGTAGCGATCCCGGCGTCCGCCGCCGCCGCCGCCAAAGTCGCGGCGTGGCCCGCGGTCACTGCGCGGACGCTCCTCTTTCGGACGGGCGATATTCACCGTCAATTGGCGCTCGCCCAGCGTCGCGCCATTCATCGCCTGAATCGCCTTCTGCGCCTCCTCCGGCGTGGACATGGTGACGAAGGCAAAGCCGCGCGAGCGGCCGCTCGTCCGGTCCATCATCAGGTTGGCTTCGACGACCGTGCCGTGGGCGGCAAACGCCTCCTGCAGGTCATTTTCAGTGGTGTTGAAGGAAAGATTTCCCACAAACAATTTCGTGCTCATAGATGATTTGCTGTTCAAGACTAACCGTTTTTCCGGACTGTTCCCGACCATCGGGTTTCAAATCATCACTGAACCAAGTTCACTTGAAGATTTGCCATGACCTGAAATGACAAGTTATCTCACAGACGCGGGCAATATAGCCGGCTCAAAGACCGGTGCAAGCAAATTTCAGGACGCCGTGTTAATAGCAATAGTCGCTCCGCCCGGGTTTTCCAATGTTACGATGAGATCGGCTGCCTCTGATTTCCTGATTTCCATTGCATGCGCGTTCTTTCGTGGTATTTTGAGTTCCATTTGTACCCTGATCGAATATGAAACGGATTTTGATTTTTCAGATTTTCTTCCTCGCGGCCACTTTTCACACTGCCCTCGCCATTGCACCCCCAACCGGATTGGTGATCATATCGGGGGATAAAAGCGTCATTTTGCACTGGGACCCGAATACAGAAACCAACCTGGCGGGATATAATGTGTATCGTTCGCTTTCCAGTAGCGGCCCGTTCGTCTTGAAGAATACCAACTTGTTGACCACGTTGGGATTTTGTGATCTCAGCGTTAGCGATGGGGTGACGTACTATTACCAGATCACGGCGGTGACCACGACCTCCCAGGAAAGCCTTCCATCCGCCACGGGGAGCACCGTTCCCAATCCCTTTGCCAGCAACAATGCATTCCTGGATTACGTGCAGCAGGCAAATTTCGATTACTTTTGGTACGCGGCGAATCCGGCCAATGGCCTTATCCCGGACCACGCGACTTCTGGCACGCCTGCTACGTATTGCAGCATCGCGGCGGTGGGGTTTGGACTGACTGCCATTGGGATTGCCATTGACCACGGCTGGATTACGCGGGACCAGGGCGCAGCGCGGGTCCTGACGACGTTGAACACCTTCCTTAGTGGGCCGCAAGGCCCCGGCACCAGCGGCGTCATTGGGTATAATGGATGGTTCTACCACTTCCTGGATATGAAGACCGCCTTGCGCGCATCAGGAAGCCCGGAGCTGTCTTCCATTGACACGACCTTGTTGCTGGCGGGAATACTCTATTCCAAGCAGTATTTCAATGGCACCAACGCCGATGAAACCAGCATCCGGACGATGGCGGATGCAATATTCAACGGGGTGAATTGGCAGTTTATGGCGCAGGGGACCAACGCGGTGGCGATGGGCTGGCAGCCTACAACGGGCTTCACGACATTCGGCAATTGGATTGGCTATGACGAGGCGATGATTCTCTATTTGCTCGGCCTTGGCACCGCGACCAATCCCTTGCCCGCTTCAGCGTGGAGTTATTGGACCAGTGGATATACTTGGGCGACCTATTACGGTGAGTCCTTCGTACCGTTTGCTCCCTTGTTTGGGCACGAGTACTCCCACTGCTGGATTGATTTCCGCCAGATTGCGGACACCTACATGAACAGCAACAGCAGCACCTACTTCGAGAACTCAAGGCGAGCGGCCCTGGCCCAGCAGTCTTATTGCATTGCCAACCCGGGTAATAATGGGCTGGGCTGGGTGGGATATGGCAGTAACGTTTGGGGATTGACCGCCTGTGATGGTCCACCTCCAGACGGCTATGAGGCGCGGGGCGCTCCACCGGCTCTGAATGATGACGGCACGATTGCCCCCACTGCCCCGGGCGGTGCCATGGCCTTTGCCCCCGACATTGCGTTGCCGACTTTGCAATACCTCTACAACCACGGCCGGACGGCCCTTTGGACGGCCTATGGCTTCATCGACGCGTTTAACCAGAGTGTCCAGTGGTACGATACCGCTGAGCTGGGAATTGACCAAGGACCCATCGTCATCATGATCGAGAACTATCGGACCCAGCGTGTTTGGCAGCTATTCATGCAAAATGCAGAAATCCAACGCGGTTTGCAACAGGCCGGCTTTGTCTCGCTGCCTTTTGTGGGGGGTCTCACAGCGCAAGCTCAACCCGCTCAGAATACCCTCACCTTGACCTGGGCCGCCACCGCTGGCACCACGTATCAAGTCGAGTACTCGCCTGACCTTGTAACCTGGTTCACCGTGCCGGGCGGAGAAGTGACCGCCACAAATTCCACCGCAAGCTGGACCGACATCGGCCCTCCCGGCACCCCTGCTCTGCCCTTTAGTGATGCTACGAGATTCTACCGGGTCTTCCAATTTGGTTCCCCATAGGTGGTCGCAGTTGATTGAATTGAACCACGGATGAGGCCGGCTGATACCACTTTGAGCATGTAATTGCACTATTCTCGGCAGCGATAGCGTTTGCTTGCTCAACGAGCCAGGGGTGAGAAACCAGTCTCCGAACGGCTTCGGCGTTTTCATACAACGGCCGCAGTTC
>Ga0181523_10000241_pt1 | contig 60534 bp, 54 predicted proteins | sample PEATcosm2014_Bin_43_FD_119752 | JGI IMG/M metagenome (GOLD analysis project Ga0181523, IMG submission 119752) | Peatland microbial communities from MTU Mesocosm Facility, Houghton, MI, USA - PEATcosm2014_Bin05_30_metaG | ecosystem: Environmental > Terrestrial > Soil > Wetlands > Peat | place... | reverse complement strand
TCAGTTGCGCGTTAAGCGGATTGTGCGTGGCCATTGCGTTGAAGATGGCTGCATCCGTTGATCCCACGTACATCACCAGGCTGGACATGCCCGGGGCCATACCGAGAGCCTGGGTCATGTCTAGAGTCTGTTCGGAGTCATCACAGCCCTGTGAATAGAAGCAGCTCGTGCTGGTTCCGTCGGTGGACAACAAGGTGATCGGCACGTTGTTGGTCTGGTGCACGTTACTGTAGTAGGTATCCAAGTCGGTCAGGTCGGTGCCGTAATACTCCAGCAACCCTAGCGACTGGCCACTGCCGGTGAGGGCTGTTCCTTCGTAGTACGCAGCTCTCATGTCGCTGCCCAGAAAAGAGGCGCTAGGGCCGGAGCCAGTCGTGGCTTCGGAGTGCAGACCCTCTCTATGCACGAGCGCGGGACGTGGGATTGAATAGTTGTCCAGGCCCGAGATGTGCCACAGCCGGACCGCAAGGTCAGGCGTGGGCTCCCGATCCGGAGCGTAAAAGGTACGGTTTTCGCTGGGGAGCAGGTAGTTGCCCATCTTCAGATGAAAGGCCTCCTCGACGGCCGCCACCGACCCCGTGACATCCAGGTTCAGGCGATTGCGGGAAGTACTGACTACCGTAAAGCCGTGGGTTTCCGCGAAACGAATCACCTCGTCATAATCCTGCTGGCTGGGACCAAACCTTGCAGTGAACTCTTCCACCGTAAGGAACTGGCGATACGACCCACTGGAAGGGTCGTAGACTTCCTTCAAAAAGTTATCCAACGCTGCCTGGTTGCGGATGGGCAGAACAAGGACAAGACGCATGGACTGCGTTGCGGGAAGGGGCCCGACGTAATGCGCCTGCCCATTGAGAGTTGCTTCACGCACATGATGCGTCAACGGCGATTGCGGCTGCGCCAGACAAACGATACTGACGGCCGACACCAGCGCGACCATTGTCAGCAACGAGGTACTGAGTCTTCGAGTCATGATTTCTCCTTTGTCCGCTATCGCGAATTTGCTTTTCAGTTACCGATCCGGCGGTTAAGCCGTAATCTCCTTTTTGACTCAAGACAGTGACGACGATTGTACGCGGAATTTCCGTTCTTGATTCAAAGTGGCAAAAGTATACGCCCATTCCGCTGGGGGTGCTGTGGGGATGGTGGAGGGCGTTGATGGTTTCGCACAGGCGCAAACAGGCGAGATAGGGATACAATGTTGCCGTTTTCGAGGTCAAGAGGGAAATTCCGGCTAATATCAAGAGGTTTGCGATGATTCTCAAACTCTCCACTCTGGTTGTTACCGTTTTGTTAGGTGTGACCTTTGTTTCGGCGAAGCAAGAGTCTCCTGGCCGCCCGCCACAAAAAGGAAATGCGTCGACCCAGACCGATTTTGCCGTCATTGAGCACAGCGGCTCAACCAATACTCCCGGCTACCGGCTGTCGATCGATGTGAACGGCAAGGCAGAATGGACTCTCTTCCGCAGCCGGAATTCTCCCGTTTGCTCCCAGAACAAAGGAACTCTAACCCCCGAGTTGACACAACAATTCTTTGACGACCTGCGCCGCCTGACTCCGTTGGAGAAGCTGGCCTCAGAGTTGTGTGCCAAGAGCGCATCCTTTGGCACTACACTCCGCGTCCGGTACGGAGGAGCGGAATCCCCCGATCTCAGTTGTGTTGTGCGTACGCCTGGAGTGGAAACATTGCTCACAGACCTGGACAAGATCACTACAGCGCTGCAGATAAAAACAGACATCAAGAGCCTGCCATCCACATGCGGTCCGTAAGGTCGTCAGAGAATCCTTCACGGGCCGCTGAAAAAGTCGGAACAGGAGATCCCTCGCGGCCTGAAGGCCGCTCGGGATGACAAAATAAACGGCTTATCGGCACGACTGAAGTCGTGCCCCGTTACAAAGCACTCCAAAGGCGACTTTTTCAGCAGCCTGTCAAGGCGTGCACGGGGGAAGAGCGTGAATTGCAAACTGACCCACTGCCAACTATGGCGTAAACAGTAATCGGCGCAAGCCTGTTCCGGCACCCCAGTTCTGTATGAATATCCGGTGAAGAATCGCGGATATCGCGACGGCCCTGGCTTGCTGGATGTTCAATCCCACACAACCGCATTACAATGGTCATCTATCTCCGTGTCTAAACATCCTATGAGCCCATCGGCCAAACCCACACCAGCCAAAGGTCGACGTATATCTGCCCGGGCGGCAGCTTCCGACTCGCGTAATCATGACGGCCCTCAGAGAGCGCGAACGCTCGACGATCCCGCGCTCTACATCAACCGTGAGCTAGGCCTGGTGGACTTCCAGCGGCGGGTGTTGGAGGAAGCGCAAGACAGCCGTAATCCGCTGCTCGAACGATTGATGTTCCTCTCGTTCGTCGGCTCCAACATTGACGAGTTCTTTATGGTGCGCGTGGCCGGCCTGAAGCAGCAGATTGAAAAAGGCGTCAGCGAGACCGGTCCCGATGGCATGACGCCGGCGGAACAGATGCGCGCCATCCGCGCCGCCGTCATACGCCTGTTCCGGAGCGCCCACGACTGCTGGACCAAAGAGCTTGTGCCTGCCCTGGACGGCGCGGGTATCCACATCAAGAACTATGCCGATCTGACGGAAGAGCAGCGCTCTACCGTGAATTCCTATTTCCAGCAGACAATTTTTCCCACGCTGACGCCGCTTGCCTTCGACCCTGGACGCCCGTTTCCGCACATCTCGAACCTCAGCTTGAATCTCGCGGTCATGTTGCGCGCCGGCGAAGGCGAAGAACACTTTGCGCGAGTCAAGATTCCCGATACGCTGCCGCAACTGGTTCCGGTGAGTGGTGCGGGCAAGACGCGAAGTCGCACCAAGGCGCTGGCCAAAGAGCAGACCTTTGTCTGGCTGGAGCAACTGGTGACCGCCAACCTCGGACATCTGTTTCCCGGAATGACGATCGAGGAGGCGCATCCCTTCCATGTCACACGCGACGCGGACTACGAGATCCAGGACCTGGAGGCCGGTGACCTGCTGGAATCGGTTGAAGAAGGCGTATGGCAACGCCGTTTCGCTGACGTGGTGCGAGTAGAAGTTGACGAAGCGATGCCTGCCCCGATTCTCGACATACTTATTAAGAACCTGGAGCTGGATCGCGAGGACGTTTACAAGATCAGCGGTGGCCCGCAGTCGCTGGTCCGGGTCCGCACTCTGACCAAACTCGACCGGCCGGACCTGAAGTTTCCCACCTTTGTTCCCGCTCCTCCAGCGGCGCTAGTCAAAGAGGGCGAAGACGAGGACATTTTCGCCAGCATCCGGCGCGGCGACATTCTGCTGCATCATCCCTTCGATTCCTTTCAACCTGTGGTCGGACTGCTGCAACAGGCGGCGCGCGATCCCAATGTTTTGGCCATCAAGATCACGCTCTATCGCGTGGGCCGCAATGCTCCGGTGGTGGACGCGCTGCTGGAAGCAGTGGAGAACGGCAAGCAAGTCGCGGTGCTACTGGAGCTGAAAGCCCGCTTCGACGAAGAGAGCAACATCGGTTGGGCGCGCAAGCTGGAAGAATACGGCGTCCACGTGGTGTACGGCCTGATGGGATTGAAGGTGCATTGCAAGGCGCTGCTGATCGTCCGCCAGGAAGGCGACATGATTCGCCGCTACGCGCACCTTTCCACCGGCAACTACAACAGCGTGACCGCGCAGCTCTATACAGACATCGGAATGATGACCTGCGATCCGGAGATCGGCGCCGATTGCACCGACCTCTTCAACTTCCTGACCGGATATTCGGCCAAGACCTCCTACCGCAAGCTGCTGGTTGCGCCGGTGACCATGCGCATCGGCCTGGAGCATCTGATCGAGCGCGAAATCGAGCATCAGAAGAACGGCCGTGGCGGTCACTTGATCTTCAAAATGAATGCCCTGGTCGACAAGAAGATGATCCGGCTTTTGTACCAGGCATCGCAGGCGGGAGTGAAGGTTGAACTGCTGGTCCGCGGAATTTGCTGTCTGATACCGGGAATTCCGGGTGTCAGCGACAACATTGCGGTGACCAGCATCGTTGGCCGCTTCCTGGAACACAGCCGCATCTTCTACTTCAACAACGGTGGAAAAGAGGAAGTCTATCTGGGTAGCGCGGACCTGATGCCGCGCAACTTGAATCACCGCGTGGAAGTGGACTTCCCGGTCCAGGACAAGGATTTGATTCGCGTCGTTCGGGATGAGATTCTGGCTACCAATCTTAAAGACCAAGCCAAAGCACGGCACATGACGTCCGACGGAAAGTATGTTCGCGACCCGAACTATGACAAGAAGGACGCTCTGAATAGTCAGGAAGCGTTCCTGGCGCGGGCCGCGAAACGACAGGCGGGCGCTGCCTTGCCACGCCGAAAGTCCTGAGTGGTTATCGTGCTAGCTTTTGCTTGCACCGGTCGACCCAAATGCGTCCTCCCTTCCAATCACCGCGACCGGGAAAAGTTCGCAATGCGAGTTAACATAGAGACTCCCGGGTTTGAAGGAGTATCGCTGCCTTGCGTTATCGGACTCCTATGGCAATTCGGCCACGGATCATCGTTCGCGAACTTGATCGTCGTTGGCTGGCGCTGATGCGAGAGCGTATTGCATCGCGCAAGCTCAGGTCATGTGTGCTCCTGACACTCTGCTGCGTCGGGTTGGTTCTCTCGGCATCGGCGGCCCAGTCTCCTTCCGCGAACAGCGAGACCTTCACTCTGAGCGGCACGGTTGTGAACTCTGTAACTGGAGAGCCGATTGCCCGCGCTATGGTGCGGACGAATGGTGTGGTACAGCGCACCGCCTTCAGCGATAGCGAGGGTCACTTCCAAATCGACGGGCTGCCGCCGGTACAAGTTACTCTCACCGCGCAAAAGCCCGGCTACTCTACTCAGCACAATGGCCCTGGCGCCGCGGCCGGGTGGATCGCGATCGGCCCGAACACGGGCGCGCAAGTTGTAAAGCTCGTTCCCCAGAGTGCAATTTACGGCCGTGTCACCGACGCATCGGGCCAGGCAATCGAGCACGTGCCGGTTCGGCTCACCACCAGAAGCGTACGCGACGGACGCAAAATCTGGGAGCAGCGCGGCATGACCGAGACCGACGAAGACGGCCACTTCCGCTTTCCCAACCTGATGCAGGGAACGTACTACGTGGCCGCAGGACCGCTGGTTGCGGAGCAACTCCTCGCGGCCGGAGAGAAACCCAAGACTGGCTTCGCCCATGTGTATTATCCGGGCGCTCCGGACCTGACCTCAGCTTTGCCGATCCAGCTCAGCGGCGGCCAGCAGACAGAAGCGGACTTCTCGCTTAACGCCGTGCCGGTTTATCAGGTTTCCGGCAGCATCTCCGGACATCTCCCTGACCAGGGCGTTGGCTTTCAGTTACTCACCTCATCTGGCGACGAACTCTCATTGCCAACGACCTTTAACATGGAGACCGGGACTTTCAAGCTGGAGGGTCTTCCCGCAGGTTCCTACGTTGTGAGGGCTATTTCGCAGGCCGAGGGTCAGCCGATGCGCGCCGATAGGCTGGTGAATGTGGCATCGAATATCGAAGACCTGCGACTTGCATTGGCGCCAAGCGTCTCGATTCCCATCGTCGTTCGTATGGAATCGCGAAGTTCTAACGTGAGCACCTCCATACGGCTTCACGACAGGCCGCCGATCTCCGTGCGGTTGCTGCCGGCAGATGCGAACACTCCCGAATCGTCCTCCACGGTACAACGTGGAAGCTCTGCCCTGGTGTTGCAGAATGTGGATCCCGGAACTTACACCGCCGAACTGATGCCGCAAGTTCCCTGGTACGTGCGGTCCGCGACTTACGGACAGAGCAATCTGCTGTATGACGATGTCCTCGTCGCGGGCGGCCAGAGCTATCCCATGGAGATTGTGCTGCGCGACGATAGCGCCAGCCTGAGCGGGACGATAAAGAGCTCCGATGCCAACCAGCCTCCGGCGACAGTTGTCGTCGTTCCCCAGCCAGCCGGGAAGATGACTCCTCACGTAGTGCGAGGCGCAGGCAATGACTTCAGCGTTTCCGGATTGGCTCCGGGTGAGTATCTCGTGTTCGCCTTCGATAGCATTCACGGAATGGAGTTCAGCAATCCCGACGCCTTTGGGCCGTACGCTTCGCAAGCTGCGCATATCACCTTGACCGGAAATCAAAGGGGACAAGTCTCGCTTGATCTGATACAGACTGGGAAGGGAGATTGATCCCAGTGCTGGCCCGCATTGCAGGTGCTCTGCTATTGATCGCGAGCCTTTACGCGCAGCAATCGCCGCAGCAATCGCAACAACAATCGCAACCCAGGCAGTTGCCGGCGACGTCGGCGCAACCGCGGCCAAGCGCTTCACAGGCGCCTGTTCCGCAGGGCTATCGCATCGCAGGCTTGGTGGTGAATTCCCTCACCGGCCAAGCCGTGCCATCGGCGTCGGTTGCCATTGCTCCCATTACCCAAGGTGCGGACCGCGAGATATCCAAGTCGGTCACCACCGGAGCTGACGGACGCTTTTCCTTCGTCGCGCTCAATCGCGGCAAGTATTCGCTGATGGCGACCGCGCGCGGCTCCTCGCTGCAATATTTCGAGCACCACGATCCTTTCGCCACGGCCATCGCTGTCGGACCTGGTCTCGATACCGATCATCTGGTCTTCCGCCTACAACCCGACGCTTCCATCGAAGGAGACATCACCGACGACAACAACGAGCCCATCCAGAACGCAATGGTGCGCCTCTTCCAGGCGAGTACCGAGGGCGGACAGCAGAAGACCGTTCCGATGAATCAGGATCAGACGGACGATCTCGGACACTATCGCATTGGACATCTCGCGCCGGGCACGTATTACCTCTCGGTCTCGGCCCGGCCATGGTATGCGCAAAATAGCAATCCGCATCGGGGGCCAGGCAATCCCAATCCGAAGAGCGACGCTCAGGCTATGCAGGATGCGGCCGCGCTCGACGTTACTTATCCTCTGACGTTTTATCCCGGCACAACGGATTCAGCCAGCGCCACACCGCTGCAATTGACGCCCGGCGAGAAAGCGACGGCCGACGTCACTCTGCACGCCATTCCGTCGCTGCATCTGCAGATCCATACTGCATCGGCCGAGAACGCGGTGCTGGGCAGGATGGTTTTCCCGCGCATCTCGCAGCGTATCTTCGAGGGCTATCTGGATTCCGTCTTCAATGCCCCGGATTCGTGGGTCGCGCCGGGCGTCATCGAAATTTCAGGATTGGCGCCCGGCCACTACATCGTGGAAATGCCGCCCTCGACTGGTCCCGGCGACAAAGGCGGTGGCAAGTCGTGGTATCGCGAGATCGATCTGGCGGGCGATGCCGAGATCAGCGCATCGGACGGCCCCGGCTTCGCCTCGGTTAGCGGCTCCATTTTCTTCCAGGATACACAGCGCGTGCCAAGGCAAGCTGCCATTCAACTCACCAATCCGGAAACTGGAGAAACGTTTCGCAGCGACATTGCGGACAGAGGCGAGTTCGATTTCAGGTCCGATGATGTCAGGCCCGGGCGCTACATCATCGCGCTGGAAAATGTGAATGGGTGCTTCCTGCAAAAGCTCTCCGCAACCGGAGCCAAGGTGATGGGCCGCACCATTGAGATCGGCAGCACGGGCACCGTGCGCATCACCGGCGTCGCTTCGCGCGGAGCAGCTCAGGTGGACGGCACTGCAATGCGCGAGAACGAACCCTTCGCCGGAGCAATGATCATCCTGGTTCCGCAGGACCCCGCGAATAATGCTCCTTTGTTTCGTCGTGACCAGAGCGACAGCGACGGAACTTTCACCTTGCCAGACGTTGTGCCCGGCCAATACACGGTGATCGCGATCGCCAACGGCTGGGACCTGGAGTGGGCCAATCCAGCGGTGCTGCAACAATATCTGAAGAAAGGCGAGACCGTTCAGGTGCCAGCCGGCGGCAAGATGCAGGTCAAGGTTCAGGTGCAGTAGGGAACGTCATCAACTGGATCAGAAGTCGACACCGTCGCCATCTGACTCAAATTAGCCGCGCCAGCGGCGGCTATGAAGTTAGCCCGGGGCGTAAGCCCCGGTCCAACGGAATGACACCGGAATTTGGGTTCAGGGACAGTTCCGTTACCTTCGCAAACACGGCCTTTTGCGACTCTTCGGTAAAGGTAGTCAACAGCTTGTAGAGTTCATCAATCATGCGCCGCCCCTAGCCCGCGAAAACGCGCACACTCATGCAACAAGCCCTGGATGCCCTATGAAGGTGCAATTTTAGCTGGCGCAAGCAAGAAAGCCAAGCCATTCAGCCGGGCTGCCCCACTCATTCGTTTTTTTCGAATGAGTGGGACCGGGTTACACCGACGCTACCTGCTTAGCCTGCGGTGCCATGAAGCGAATCGCCCTGGCCAGCAGGATGGTTTCGATGCCGCGTAGCGCGTCGAGCACTGCGTCGGTGATGTCGCCATCCACCTGCACCACCGCGACCGCCGACGCCTCTGCCCCAGCCTTGCCGCGGCCGAGCGAGAAGTTGGCGATGTTGATGTTGTGCTTGCCCAGAACCGTCCCGACACGTCCTACCACACCGGGCACGTCGATGTTGCGCAGGTAAATGACATTGCCTTCCAACGGCGCCTCAACGTGAATGCCATCGATCTCCAGCAGCCGCGGCAGGCCGTCGGGCTGTACGCAGCCAGCCACGGTATTCTCCTGCTGACCGCCCTTGAAGGTCATCCGCAGTACGTTAGCGGCAGCACCGCTGGCCTCGCGCGCTTGCTTGCGCTCGGTAAGGCGGATGCCACGTTCTTCGGCGATGGACGCAGCGTTCACCAGGTTCGCCCGCTCGTGAGCATGGGCAATCTGGTTGAGAGCGCCGGCAACAGCGGCGTTGCGGATGAGCGCGGTCTTCCACTCAGCGATCTCGCCGTTGTAGCTGAGGCCTATCTCATCCACTCCGCCCTCGACCGACTGCGCCAGGAAAGTTCCCAGCCGCTCGGCGAGCGCGATGTACGGCAGCATCTGCTGGTACTCTTCCTCGCTAATTGAAGGCACGTTGACCGCGTTCTGGATCACGCCCTTCAGCAGGTATTCGCGGACCTGCAGCGCGATCTGCACCCCGACGGCTTCCTGCGCCTCGTGGGTCGAGCCCGCGATGTGCGGCGTCAGGATAACGTTGGGCAACGCTGCCAGAGGCGAGTCCTTCACCGGCTCGTGACTGTACACATCAAGGGCCACGCCGCCCAGTTGCCCGGACTGCAAAGCCTCGATGACGGCGGGCTCGTTGAGCAGCTCGCCGCGAGCGCAGTTGACCAGCCGCACGCCCTTCTTCATCTTGCGTATGGAGTCGGCGTTGATCATGCCGTTCGTTTGCGGCGTAAGTCCCACGTGCAGCGTGATGTAGTCCGACTGGGCATACAGTTCGTCCAGCGGAACCATGGTGACGTTCAACTGCTGAGCGAAGCTGGGAGCCACGTACGGATCGTGCGCCACCACCTTCATCCCGAACGAGAGCGCGCGGCGCGAAACTTCCACGCCAACCCGGCCTAGTCCAACGATGCCCAGCGTCTTGCCGCGAAGCTCGGTGCCCTGCAGCGTCTTCTTCTCCCATTTGCCGGCTTTCATGGTCGCATCAGCACGCGTGAGGGAACGCGCCATGGACAGCATGAGAGCGAAGGTATGTTCGGCAACGGCAACGGCATTGCCGCCGGGAGTGTTCATCACCACAATGCCGCGCTTGGTGGCGGCATCGAGATCGACGTTGTCGACGCCCACGCCGGCGCGCCCGATGACGCGCAGCTTGGGAGCCTTGTCCATCATGGCTGCATCGACGAAGGTCGCCGAGCGGACAACGATGGCGTCGGCATTCGTCAGTTCGCCGGCGAGCGCCTCCTTGTCGGGCTGGACCACCGTCCAGTCGGGGTTCTCGGCGAACACCTTTAGTGTGGAGGGAGAGACTTTATCAGCAATGACGACTTTCATACTTTAACCGCCTCGGCGAATTGCCCCGCAAACACCTCTTGCACGGCGCGCACGCCAGCGCCCAATTCGAAGTTGTGAGACGGCGCAACCTTTGCCAGCACATGCTCCAGTGCGCCGATGACGCCAATGGCGTCGAGGTAGTCGTAGTAGCCGAGATGGGCGATGCGGAACAACTGGCCTTTCATTTCGCCCTGGCCATTGGCGACGACCATGGCGAAGCGCTCGCGGAATTCCTTCACAATCGCACTGGAATCCACGCCCTTCGGCGGCAGAATTGCCGTTACCGCCGCTGCCGGACACGTAGGCGCGAAAAGCCCAAGCCCCAGCGCCTGCACTCCGGCGCGGACCATCGCGGCGGACGTTTCAGCGTTATGGATAAGCGCGTCGCGACCATCGGCAAGATTGCCGTTGCCGTTGCGGCGAATGTAATCCAGCGCCGCCGCTAAGCCAGCGATCAGCGCGACCGCCGGAGTGAATGCCGATTCGCCCTTGGTCTGCGACTTGCGCTCTTTGCGCAGGTCGAAGTAATAGCGTGGCTGCTTGGCGGTTTCCATGCGCTGCCAGGCGCGCTCGCTCACACACAGATAGGCAAGCCCGGGAGGAATCATGACGGCTTTCTGCGAGCCGCCGATGAGGATGTCGATGCCCCAGTTGTCCACTTCAAAGTGCGTAGTGCCGAGACCGGTGATGGCGTCGACCACCAGAAGTGTGTCGGTGCCCTTCAGCAGCGCGGCGATTGCTTTCACATCGTGGCGCGCGCCGGTGGAAGTCTCGGTCGCTTGCATATAAAGGACGCGGGCGCCGTCGAGCTTCGACTTCACTTCGCGAAGGTCGAAGGTCTGGCCGTAGGGAGCGGTGATCAGCTCAATCGCGCAGCCATAAGCCTTGGCCAGATCGCGCCAGCGCTCGCCGAACTTGCCGGCACTGAGGACGACAACTTTCTCGCCCGGCGAGGTGAGGTTGGAAACCGCGGCTTCCATCGCTCCTGTGCCGGAGGAAGCCAGCAGCAGAACGTCGTTGTTGGTGCCGATAAAGGTCTTCAGATCGGCGAGAGTACGGGAGAAGATTTCGCGGAACTCCGCTGTGCGGTGGTGCATGTCCGAGGCCGCAATAGCGTTTTGCGCGGCAGGTAGTAGAGGGGTCGGCCCGGGAGTAAATAGCCGTGTCTTACGAAGCATGGCAATACCTCTGCAGATTGATTGCGGCGATGAACGCCGACCTCTTAACTATAGGCTTCCACGTCCCAGCAAGCTACCACACGTGGCCACTGGCCTTGTGCTCTGAATCACAGGCTTGGGTGACTATAATTGCCCCATGAGCCTGACCGAACGTGTGCAAAAAGATATGGTTGCTGCCATGCGCAGCAAGGAAGAGCTGCGGCTGTCCACGCTGCGCATGATGAAGGCCGCGCTGCAGAACAAACGCATCGACAAACGCGCCGACCTCGACGAGAAAGAGGAGCTGCAGGTCTTGAGCACCATGATCAAGCAGCGCAAGGACTCCGTCGAACAGTTCACGAAGGGCAATCGTCCTGAGCTGGCGCAGAAAGAGGCCGAGGAGATCGTGATCATCGAGGGCTACATGCCCCAGGCGGTCAGTGAGGAGGAGATCGTCGCCACCGTCCGCGCCGTCATCGCCGAAATGGGCTCTCCCACAATGAAGGACATGGGAGCGGTGATGAAGAACGCCAAGGCCAAGTTTGAGGACGCACGCGTGGACGGCAAGATTCTGAGTGAAGCGGTGAAGAAGGAATTAGCAGCTAGCAATTAGTATTAGACCCTCGACGGAGCTTACGAATGAGCGGCAAAGCAGCTGAGTTATTGAAAGAAGCCCTGGCGCTGCCTCTGGAGGAACGAGCCGAGCTGGCCAGTTCCCTGATCGACAGTCTCGATTTGTCCATTGGCGAGGACGTTGAGGTGGCATGGCAGGAGGAGATCGCGTGTCGAATCGCCGAGGTGAGAGCGGGCAGGGCGACAATGATTCCGTGGGAGGAAGTTCGCAGGAAGGCCCCGGCCGTTCCACACGCCCCGAAAAGCAGATCCCTCACCGACTAAAGTCGGTTCCTGATGACAAGAATAGGAGAGTTCGCAACGGCGCAGCTGAAGCTGCGCCCCTTCTCGCTGTCGCAGCCTACACTTCGCCAGGCACCGAGGCCGTCGGCTTGGCGTGAGCTTCTTCCGGAACAAACGACTCCTTCTTATAGCGACCGTTCAAATCATTCCAGCGCACGGCCAACATTTCAGTCCCCATCTTGATGCCGTCGCGCAGCGGGTTAATCTTGGAGCGATGATCGTGGGCCCACTCGACCGGGACCTCGACCGTGCGCAGCTTGAACTTGTTGGCCAGAAACAGCAGCTCCGGATCGAAGCCCCAGCGCTCGATCCGCTGGCGGGTGAAGACGGTATGCCCCGCAGCCCGCGTAAACGCCTTGAAGCCGCACTGCGTGTCGCGATAATTCAGCCCCAGCACCATGCGGAGCGCCAGATTGAAGCAGCGTCCGAACAGCTGCCGAAGCCACGGCTGGCGTTCGGTTTGCAGGTCCGCCTGCAGCCAGCGCGATCCAATGGCCACATCCGCGCCCTGCTCCAGTGCGGCGAATAACTTCCCTGCCTCGTAAATTGGCGATGAGAGATCGGCGTCGGTGAACAGCATCACATCGCCGTGCGCGTGCAACATTCCATTGCGAACGCTATATCCCTTGCCGCGGTTTCCCGGATTCTCCATCAGCCGGAGATCGGGATGGAGCGACATGAAATGCCGGACAACCTCGGCGGTGTTATCGCTGGAGCCGTCGTTCACTACAATGACTTCGCTTGGCAATTGCTGTTGGCGAATGTAGTCGAAGATTTTAGGTAGAGATACGGTAAGGCGTTCGCTCTCGTTATAAGCTGGGACTACGAAGCTGTAGGTCAAAGCCATCCTCAGGCCAGTTAGACGCAAACTCATTGTAAGCCAGTTGTCGGGTGGTTAATATCGAATGGAGAAGTTTGCAGGAGGCCACGGTGGGGCAGAAACTTGCACCTCAACGCACCGAACTGGGCTTTTAGTAGTTGGACTCTTATGCGCGCTGTCTTTCTCCTCATCGCGATTTTGCCAATTGGCTTGACGGTCTTCGCCGCTTCGAAGCCGCACGTTGTAAGCCTGGGAAAAGCGACGCCGATTAAACTCTTCGTTGGGTCCTCGGAAGACAGAACGATGGACATCTCGGTCAGGCCACTCTACGTGGATAGCAAGCTGAAAGATTTCACCACCGGCGATGCCCACGACGTCACCGATCGTGAGTTCGTGGTGCGGCGGGCCTATCGCATTAACGACGCCTTGCCCGACGACGCGAAGAAGTCTGCCAGGTGGCTTTGGCAGCGGGGCGGCTGGCTACTGGTGGACCGCGTGTCGGGGAAGATCGCGCCGGTGAAGCTGCCCGACTTCGACGCGTTCTATTCGGAGGTCAGCTGGTATCGCGACTACGCGGCGTATTGCGGCATCACATCCAACGGCGAGCGAGTGGATGCGTTGGTTGCTGAAATCGGCGGCAAGAAGGCGCTATTTCGCAAGGAACTGGGCAAGGTCGGCACACGGGAGATTCGTCCGACAAAAATTGTGCGTCGCCGCATCGGGACAGGCAGCCGCCGCGCGTGACCTTGCTGCCCAAGGCCGGCGACAAGTTCACGGTGAACGTGAGCGGCCGGTTTGCAGATGAGGCTCCCGACAACGACTCGGATGAGGAATAAGCGGAGCACATAGCCGTGAAGAGTTTCGACGAGCTGTTGCGCGATGCGGAAGTGGCGCACGGCCATCTGTGTGCCGGGCAGATACTCGGCGTGCGGCTGGCGATGCGCGGCCTGGAGCTGCTAGGCATCGACGATCCCCATGGCAAAGACCGCAAGCGGCTGATCACCTTTGTGGAGATCGATCGCTGCGCAACCGACGCCGTCGCAGTGGTCACCGGCTGCCGGCTGGGCAAGCGGGCGCTGAAGTTCCGCGACTGGGGCAAGGTCGCCGCAACCTTCGTCGATCTCAATTCCGGCCGGGCGGTGCGCGTGTGTGCCAAGGAAAGTTCCAAGGCGCTGGCGCGGCAGATGCATCCCGAAATCGAAAACAAGAACCAGCAGCAGATGCTTGCCTATCGCGAGATGCCGAATGGCGATCTGTTCACCGAGCAATGGGTGAAGGTGGCGTTGCCGCCAGAAGAGCTGCCCGGCTACAAAGGCGAGCGCATCGTCTGCGCCGAATGCGGCGAAGGCATCAACTTCCAGCGCGAGGTGCGGCGAGACGGCAGGCTTCTATGCCGCAGCTGTGCCGGGGAGCGCTATTACGAAGAGATTTTGTGATCAGTCGACGATTTACTTCGGAGCTTGCTGAGTTTGGGTAGTGTGCGGTTCGGTCAATGTCGGCGCCTGACCATAGGTCAGTTCGTGGCGGCGGTTTGATTCAGGCGTTTTAGAGTTCGCGCTGGAGGCCGCAACTGGGGTGCGGGTCGTCGCCGGAGTTCCGACCGCGGTCGCTGGACGTTTCATCGTCGTCGCTGGTGCCGGTCGATGAAAGACAGTGTGATCGTGCTCCTGGTACTGCTGTGCGAAAAGCGCCGCGGCAAACAAGACCGGTATTGCAAAGACCACAAGACGGACTCGGCCCGACATAAACATAATCCTGAATTGATTCGAAACTGTTTTTATTTTACGCCAAAGGCAAAACGGTAGATAAGCCCGCGATCGGGAACCCTACAACTTTGGCGGTAAACGCTTCATTTTGGGACTGCCCTTGATGGCAACCGGTGCGGGTCCGCCTGTCACGAAGCGGTGTTCGAATTCGCGTAAATCCACGCGGCGGCCCTTGAAGCGAACTCCTTCCGCTTGCAGTAGAAAACGCTGCTCCAGAGCATATTCTCCGCGCAGCGAGATCCGGCCGCCCGAGCCCACAATCCGCTGCCAGGGCAGACCGCCGACCTGCTTCAACACTCGGCCCACATGGCGGGAGCAGCGCGGGTAGCCGGCGGCCTTGGCAATCGCGCCATAGGTGCTGACGCGGCCACGTGGCACCTTGCGGATCGCCTCGCAGATGGCGGCGGCCAAGGGCTTTCGTTTGCTGCGCGTGGTCATCGGTCACGTTACGATATCATTTTGCCATGGCTGAATCCGTCGGCGACCCTCTTGTCCGCTTCTCCGATCGCGCGGAAGACTACGCGAAGTATCGTCCTCGCTACTCCCACGATGTGGTACAGGCTTTGCAAGAGGCTTGCAGCCTGACCGCGCAGCACCTGATTGCCGATGTAGGCTGCGGCACGGGGCTGCTGGCCGAGGTCTTCCTGGACAACGGTAACCGAGTGATTGGCGTCGAGCCCAATCGTGAGATGCGGCTGGCCGGGGAAAAATGCATGACGGGCTACGCAAATTTCAGCATGGTGGAGGGCAGCGCCGAGTCCACGACGCTGGGGGACGCGAGCGTCGATTTTGTTGTCGCCGCGCAGGCGTTTCATTGGTTCCGGCCGGCGGAAACGCGTGCCGAATTCGCCCGCATCCTGAAGCCGGGCGGATGGGCAGTGCTGATATGGCACAATCGCGATCTGCAATCCACGCCATTTCTGCGGGCGTATGAAGATTTCTTGCGGGAATACTCGAACGATTACGAGCAGGTTGCGCGCAGCTATCTAGCCAGCTATGAAGCCTTGCAACGCTTTTTCGCCCCCAACGCGGTCACGCTTATCCAGCAGCGCAATCAACAGCGTCTTGATTTTGACGGACTGCGCGGCCGCCTGCTGTCGTCGTCCTATGTTCCCAAGTCTGGCGAACGCTACGAAGCCATGATGCGGGAGTTGCCGAGACTCTTCTCGGCGCACGCCGTCGATGACCGGGTCGTGCTGGAATACGACACCAAGATCTATTACGGACATCTGGACCAATGAACGTCGCAGCTGGCGCGATAGTCTTGCGGACGGAGCATCTGGGACGCCGCGTCGGCGAGCTTTGGATCGTAAACGATGTTTCGCTCGAGGCGCATCGCGGCGAGTTGTTAGGCCTGGTCGGGCCGAGCGGCGCAGGCAAGAGTTCCCTGCTCCGTCTGCTGAATCGCCTGGATGAGCCCAGCAGCGGAACTGTATTTCTCGAAGATCACGACTACCGCCAGATTCCACCGCAGGAACTGCGCCGGCGTATCGGCATGGTGACGCAGCGGCCATTTCTCTTTCCCGGCGATATCGCCTCCAACCTGCGTTTTGGGCCAGCACAACGCGGCGAGACATTGCCTGACTCCGAAATCGCCGGCCTGCTGGAACGCGTCGGTCTGGCAGGCTTCGCCGCGCGCAATGTCGCCAACCTGTCTGGTGGGGAGCAGCAGCGGGTTTCGCTGGCGCGCGCGCTGGCGAACCGGCCGGAGATTCTGTTGCTCGACGAGCCGACATCGGCGCTGGACGAGCAGGCCAAGAGCGGCATTGAAGAGCTGGTCCGCAGCCTGGTCAGCGCAGACGGCTACACATTTGTTCTCGTGACCCACGATCGCGGTCAGGCGCGGCGGGTGTGCGATCGCGTTGCTCTCATCGAAGCTGGACGGCTGGTCCAGCACGGAACCCCGGCGGAGGTGCTGGATGCTTAAGTCGCTGTTTCATTCGCAAATTGCGCTCGGATTCGCACAGGCGGCGATCGCCTCGGTGCTGGCGCTGCTGGTGATCCTGCTGGCGCGCCGCCGCAACATTCATCTCGAAGGCGACACGGCAGTGGCGCTGCTGCGCGGGATTGTGCAGATCGTTGTTGTCGGCTCGGTGCTGGTGCTGCTGTTGAAAGCTCCGCGCTGGAGCAGCGTTTTTCTGCTGACCGGCATGATCATCGCGGCCGGATCGATCTCCGCCAGGCGCGCGCAAAACATTCCCGGCGCACGCAAGGTCTCGACGTACTCCATCGCCGCGGGCGCGGGGCTGGTAACGGCGGTGATGACGTGGGCTGGCGTGATCGATACTGCAATCACTTCGCTGATTCCGGTGGGGAGCATGATCATCGCCAACGCGATGAACACGAATGGACTCGCGCTGAATCGCTTCCGCTCAGAGGTGCTGTCGCACGCGGGCGAGATCGAGACCGCGCTGGCACTGGGCGCAGCGCCGGAGAAGACGATCGCGAGTTATACCGAGGCAAGCATTCATTCCTCACTGATTCCGGCCATCGATAACCTGCGCTCGCTGGGCATCGTGTGGATTCCAGGACTGATGACCGGCATGCTGCTCTCCGGCGCCGATCCGTTGTACGCGGCGATCTATCAATTCGTGGTGATTGCGATGATATTGGCATCTTCGGGGCTGACGTCGCTGCTGAGCACGATGATGATCCGAGCGTATGTGTTTTCACCTGCGGAGCAGTTGGTGCTGAGGGAGAGCGCGTGAAAATGCGGCGCTAATCGACAACATCTATATCGACACCATCTATAATGACCAAGTTAGCTGCTGGGCCGGACGGTCGCTGCTGGCGCAAGCCGGTAGAGGAAAGTCCGAACTCCACAGAGCGGTGTGCCGGATAACGTCCGGGCGGCGGCCTTCAAGGGCCGTTGACGGCCAGTGCCACAGAAAATATACCGCCCGCTCAACTTCGGTTGGGGGGTAAGGGTGAAAAGGTGCGGTAAGAGCGCACCGCGCCGCCAGCAATGGCGGTGGCAGGGTAAACCCCACACGGAGCAAGACCAAATAGGGGAGGAGCGTTCGCCGGTCATCCGATTCGCAAGGATTGGGCGATGCGATGAGCGCACGTGCCGGCTCGGTGCGTCACAACTTCCGGGTAGGTCGCTAGAGCCGCGCAGTAATGCGCGGCCCAGAGGAATGACCGTCGTGCCGCTCTTTGTTTCCGCGGGAGACGCGTCCCACACATTCGAACAACGCGAATTTGTGGGGCACCCGCTGTCCTTGCGGGAAGAAAGAGCGGCACACAAAATTCGGCTTACAGGCCCGGCAGCTAAGAAAAACAGCAATTAGCAACTAGCAGTTAGCTATCAGCTCCGCTTCCGACGCACCAATTAGAATCGAAAAACCTCCGCCTTCCGCCGGAGGTCAAGGTTAGCGGACAAACGGACGCGATTACTGCGCCAGATAGCGCGCAACCGCGAAGTTATTCAAGACAAACCCTCGTTGTACGTCGGTTGAAGTGTTCCCGGCGGCGATGATCTTGCCGTCGCTCTGCAGGGCAAGTGCGTTCACAAATGAGATGGGGCCCTGACTCAGGCTCGTGAGGACCGTTCCGTTGGATCCGAAGCTGGTGTCCAGTTGCCCGGTGGTGGTGTAGCGGGCCAACGCGAACGACGACGAAGCGAAATATTGGTTGCCAATTCCCGCCTGCCCCGCCACAACGATCTCACCATTGGATTGAATCGCCAGCGCGAAGGCCGAACCCGCGGGGAAGGAGCTCCCAAACCCGGTGATGACACCGCCACCGCCACCGCCACCGAGACCGCCTCCAGGATTAAAGGTAGTATCGACGCTTCCATTCGCGTTATAGCGGACCACCCCGAAGCCTGTCTGGTTGTTGATGACGACTCGGCCACCGCTCGTGGTTGTGAGGAGCGCGCTGGAGATGGTGCCGGCGACAACGATTTTGCCATTGCTTTGAATCGCGATAGCGGCGGCCGATGCCACGCAAGCCGCTTGTCCCGAGACACCAAAAGTCGTATCCAGGGTGCCATTGGTGTTGTAACGCGCAATCGAGCCTGCTAGTGGGACTGGCAGGAACTGTTGTCCGGTAATGGTTGTGGGCGATCCGGTACCGGTGGTGACCAGGATCTTGCCATTCGATTGCACCGCCATTGCGGTTGCCAGCCCAGAGGTCAAAGCGGCAAAGCCGTTGGTGCCGAAGGTTGTATCCAATTGGCCCGTGCTGGTATAGCGTGCGATGAGACTGGCGCCGGTTACCAGGATTTTGCCGTCGGACTGCAAGGCCATAAGACCGAGCGTGCCCGCCCCGGACGAGAGTGAGGTCGAGACGGCGAAGCCGCTATTGCCAAAGCTGGTGTCTACGCTGCCGTCGGAGTTGAAGCGGCCAACTGATCCGGCGAGTAAGAAATCTCCCACCGCCTCCACCACAATTTGTCCGTTGGGCTGGATGGCAATGGCCGTGACATCGGCGCCGTCTTCGATGCCAAAGGTGCTGGTGACAATGCCGCCGCTGCCGAAGCTGGAGTCGAGCGTTCCATTGGTGTTGAGTCGCAGCAGTGCGGCGGTTTGTCCGTCGCCGACCGGTATGGTTCCACCCAGCACGATCTTGCCGTCACTCTGAATCGCCACTGCGCTGTCTATCGTCACATCGTATTGGTTGAAGGTGGTGGTAAAGATTCCTCCTGTCCCAAAGGTTGAATCGAGACTGCCTGCCTGGGCCAAGGCTAGAGTTGACGAGGTGATGACCACCACAGCCGCGAGAACCGACAACCGCCAGCCGGGGTTGGCGCCAAGTTGTGCGAGCGCACCAGTTAAGAGTGAATACGGTTTCCTGTCAGCGAATGGTTTCATGGACGTTTCTCCTCATCTGTCGATTGAGATCGCCGCCGGCTGACGAGAGTAGCGGCACCTACCGAACCGCCGTTAGGGATGTGGTCGGCGAGCTTGAAGGTAGTAGAAGTCACGGCCTCGGCAGGGTTGTCAACAGCGCGTCACTTTTTTGTCAAATCTTATAACTCAAGAATCGATTACCGCTCAACCCCTGACAAAAAGGCGGCCTCACCTTGATGGTAATTCCGCAGTATTGGGCGGGTTGACCCGCCTGCTCAGCTCGGCTTGGCGACTTCGCGATAGATCTGCAACATGCGACGCACGCCGGCGTCCCACGAGAATTTTCCTGCCTGCTCCAGGCCGCGCGCTTTCAGCTTGTCGCGCAGCGGTTGATCGAGCAGCACGCGATGCAGGGCGCGCATGATCTCGAAAACGTTTTCGGGATTGACCATCACAGCGGCGTTGCCCACGACCTCGGGGATGGAAGAGGTGTTGCTGGTCACGACCGGAGTGGCGTGCGCCATGGCCTCCAGCGGCGGCAGGCCAAAGCCTTCATAGAGCGACGGAAAGATGAAGATCTTCGCCTGGTCGTAGAAAATGCGCAAGACATCGATGGGCACGAAGCCGAGGAAGCGGACATCGTTCTGCACTCCGGCCTTCACGCAGGCGCGGCGAAGATCGGGGTGCTTGGAAACCTCGTCGCCAATGATGATGAGTTTCAGGTCCTCGAATTTGGCTTCCTTGCTCAGCTCGCCCTTGAGCGCGGCGAACGCCTCGATGATACGCACCACGTTCTTATGCGGGCTGATGCGTCCGGCGTAGAGCAGAAACGGCGTGTTCACCTGATAGCGCTCGGCGATGAATTCGCGCTCGGCATCGCTGGCATGGCCCAGCCGGAAGCTGTCGTCGATGGCGTTGTAGATGACCTCAATCTTCTCCGGCGGCACATGGAAGAGGCGCACGGTATCCGCCTTGGAAAAATTTGATACGGCGAAGATGCGCGCGGCGCGCTGCAGCACGCGCTTGGTGAACTGGAAGTGCATATTGCGTTTCACGCCCGACTGGCTGTTGACGCGGTACATGTGGTCGAGCAGATCGTGGACCGTCACCACGTAGGGACAGGGAATGCCCTGCGGCTTCCAGAACAGATGCGGGACGTGCAGCAGATCGCAGCTGTTCTGCTTCAGAATGCGATGCAGTTCGAGATAGCTGGCGACGGAGAACTCGTTGGGCTGACCAGGAACGGTGATGAAGTTCGGCGGCAGCGGGCCAATGTCGCCCAGCATGCCGGGAATGCCGATGAGGAAATATTGGTTCTCATGATCGAGGCGCGCCAGGGTGCGGATGGCATTGCGGGTGTAGGTCCCCACGCCGAACTCGGTGATGCGGCGGATATCGATGGCGACGCGCAAATAGTAGTGTAAACCGGATATCCTTCCGGCTTGTCATCCTGAGCGCAGCCGCGCCTGATTTGCCGCTGCGGAGTCGAAGGCCCCCTATAGTTGTGGCAACCGCCCTACGCCTTCACCGCCTCGGCATGTCTTGCGCGGCGCGAAGCGTATAGCGGAAACGCCTCGGCCAGTCCCAGCACCTCGCGGCGAATGCGCGTCAGCACATTCTTGTCAGTGCGGTTGTGCAGCGCCTCGGAGATCCACTTGCCCACTTGCCGCATCTCGCCTTCCTTCATGCCGCGCGTGGTGAGCGCCGGAGTTCCAATGCGAATGCCGCTTGGCTTCAGCGGAGGATTGGTGTCGAACGGAATCGCGTTCTTGTTCACGGTAATGCCGGCTTCGTGCAGCGCGTTTTCGGCTTCACTGCCCAGCATCCCTTTGGCGAAGACATTGACCAGCATCAGGTGCGTGTCGGTGCCGCCGGAGACGATGTGGAAGCCTTCATCGGCCAGCGTCTGCGCCAGCACAGCCGCGTTGGCGACGATCTGCCTCGCGTAATCCTTGAAACCCGGTTGCATCGCCTCTTGGAAGCACACTGCTTTGGCCGCGATGATGTGCACCAGCGGGCCGCCCTGCATTCCGGGAAAGACAACCTTGTCGATGGGCGTAGCGTACTCGGATCTGGACAGAATCAATCCGGCACGCGGGCCGCGCAGCGTCTTGTGCGTGGTGGTGGTGACGATCTGCGCGTGCGGAACCGGCGAAGGATGCGCGCCCCCGGCGACCAGTCCAGCGAAGTGCGCCATATCGACCAGATAGATCGCGCCCACCTTGTCGGCAATCTGCCGCATGCGCGCGAAGTCGATGATGCGCGGATAGGCGCTGCCGCCGCCGATGATCAGCTTCGGCCGCTCGCGCTCGGCAATCTGCTCCAGCTCGTCATAGTCGATGGTCTCAGTTTCGCGCGTCACGCCGTAAGGAACGATCTTGTAGGTCTTGCCCGAGAAGTTCAGCGGATGTCCGTGCGTGAGATGCCCGCCGTGGGCGAGGTTCAAGCCGAGGATAGTGTCGCCCGGCTGAATCACAGCGGCATAGGCGGCCATGTTCGCAGTGGACCCTGAGTGCGGCTGCACGTTGGCATGCTCCGCGCCGAAGAGCTGCTTGGCGCGGTCGCGGGCCAGGTTCTCCACCACGTCAGTGAACTCGCATCCGCCGTAGTAGCGCCTGCCGGGATAGCCTTCGGCGTACTTGTTGGTGAAGACCGAGCCGGCTGCTTCCAGCACGGCTTCGCTCACAAAGTTTTCCGAGGCGATCAGCTCCAGACCTTCGTGCTGACGGCGCTCTTCGTTCTCGACAGCTTCCGCGATCTGCGGATCGGCTTCCGCCAGCGAACGTTCCAAAGGATTGTTAGTCATGATTCCGTCCTTCGATAAGTATTGTGCAGCTCTTGTAAATCGGGACTGTACAGCTCAAAGCAGTGCGGCCCGCACCCGACAGCACGGTTACGGCAATGCAGTTTCCAACGCGCCTCCGAAGGAATACCGGTGCCGTTTACATTCTAGCGCTTGGGCAGGCCGCGGTGCAGTGATTGCAGGGAACGGCTACCAGATCGGCGCTCTTTGTCACAGACAGACAAACTGACGGTGGAGAGAATGGGTGGAGCACCGCTTTAGCGGTGCATTAAACGCACTGTCAATCCCCGGCTTTAGCCGCCGAGGTAATGATGGCGATTCCTTATAGAGGCGCAACCAGCAGTTCGCCTTACTTCATCACCGCGGGAACTTACAACAAAGCCAACTTGCTGCAGTCCGATCGAATGGCTGCCCTGTTTTGTCGGACGCTGTTTCGTTACCGCGAAGAAGGCAAACTAGAGCTTCACGCCTTTGTAGTGATGCCCAACTACATCCATTTGCTGATCACAGTGCCGGAAGGTCTGACCCTGGAGCGCACCATGCAATTCATCAAGGGAGGATTCTCCTTCGAGGCAGGGAAGCTCTTTGGCGTTCGGAGTCCAATTTGGCAGAAGAGCTTCGTCGACCGCAGGGTGCGGGAGGTGACTGAAGCTGAGAGATACCGGAATTACATACATCAAAATCCGGCGCGAGCAGGCCTCGTCGGGCGCTGATACAGTGTTTATTTATTCCTCAATGAATCCCGGCTTTGAAGTCGACGACTTACCGCAGCGGCTAAAGCCGGAACATCGAACAGCGCCGCCAATGCACCGCTGAAGCGGTGCTCCAGCCAAGCTCTGCGATTCCACGGAAAAGCACCTCACTCAAATTACCGGTACTTCTCCGCCTGCGCGCGCTCGTCGGGAGTCATCTGTTGCCAGATGAGGTCGCGGTTCTGCTTTGCCCAATCGCTGTTGGGATTGGCGGCCAGCCCGGAACTCAGCCAGCGATACGCTTGCACGCGATCGCGCTGCACGCAGCTCCCGGTCGCGTACATCGACGCCAGGCGGTTGCGGGCGTGGGCGTTTTCCTTCTCCGCCGCGGTCTTCAGCAGTACCATAGCCTGCTCGCAACTGCGAGGCACGCCCTGGCCGCTGATGTACATGTCCGCCAACTGCACCGGCGCGTCGGGATTGCCTTTCGCCGTGGCCTTCCACAGCCAGGCCGCTGACGCCGCCGCATCGCTGGCGTTCTTCGCCTTGGCCATTTCTTCCGCGCCGGCAAGGCTCGGCTTGGGAGCCGCTTCCTGGTTGCTGTTGCTGACGGCCGCCCCCGGTTTCGCGTTCGCGCCTGCCGCGGTTGTCGGTTGCAAAGTTGTGGAGACGAGCGGCGCCTTCGGCGGCTTGGAACTGGGAGTTGTCCCAACCGTGGGGCTCGGTTGTGCAGCACTGCTCGCCGCATCGCCTGCCGCACTGCTTGCCGGTTCATTCGCACTGCCGCTCTGATTCCTGGGCTGCGGCTGTACCTGCAAGTGAGGTTTACGGTTTGTGGAGACAGAAGTTGCCGGAGCCGGTTTGCTGCCTAACCGCGCCAGAATACGTTGCCTCCACTCGCTGACCTTTGCCTTGACGATTTCGACCGGGCCGTTGTTGGTGTGGTCAACTTGCGAACGATACTGCATCCAGCCCAGTCCTGCGAATATCAGGACTACAACGGCCGCTGACCACGCCCCCCAATGGCTCTTGCGCACCTTCCGAGGCTTAAGGAGGCCGAAACCAGCCCGCGTTTCCGGCGGGTCGTTCAATCCCAGAAATGACATCCCAGTGATGGTCGATTTCCCTGACGGAGCCGGCTCGCTCTCCGCAGGTGCTTCGCCGAGGTCAAGAAATTTTGGACGCTGGAGGGGGATGTCCGCCGCCTCCTCCGGCCCCAATCCCAGACGGCTTTCGACCGTGTCGGCGGGAACCTCTGCAATGACGGTCGGAGTCTCAATCTCGGCAGCAGTAGCGGAGGCGTTAGCATCGCCCGGCGTGGTGTTGTCGACTGGAGCCGATCGCGCGACGGTTGTCTCTTCACCAGGTGCCACGGTTTGCTCGGCAACGGAAGCATCGGCGCGCATCGTGATCTCATCGGGCTCATCTGGCGGCTGGTACTGGAAGCTTCGTAAATACTCGTCCAGAGGAACATCGGGAACTAATTCGGTCGGCTGCTGGTCGGAGGTCGAAGCCTGCACGTCATCGATCACATCTTCGCCAGCATTGCCTGCGGCCGTCTGGGCCGTCAGTTCTGTCGAGGAAACCGCTCCATCGCTTATCGGCATCTCCGGCGACACCGCAGTGCGGGAGCCGGCAGACGAAGTGCTCCGTCCAGGCGAACTGACGCCGCCCTCCAGCGGCACCCGCGTAAAGCTCAGAGTGCTTTGCGCGCCGGGCGTAGTAAGCGGCCGGTGAGGCAGAGGCGTTCCGCACATGCCGCAGAAACGCATGCCCGACAGGTTTTCGAATCCACAAGCGCTACAGACCAAGACTCCTCCTGCCAGTCGATCATCCTACATGCATAACTGTAATCATAAGGCCTTTTGCGATGGGATGAGAGCGCTTGCGGCGGGTTGCATCGGCACTCTGCCATGGCAAGGGACGTTGGCAAAGTCTCCTCGCCGGTGACCGAGATCACAGAAGCCTGTTCGCGCGATTCATTACAATTTCAGTATATGTTGAGCGAAAAACAATTCCGCGAGCGCGCCAAGATTGAGCTTCGCCAAATCGGCAGTCAGGCGCTGAGTTTGGCGACCGACCGGGACATTTATTGGAAGCTGGAGCGCGAGATCGTCCAGCCTAACCCGCAGCTTTGCGACGGGCGTAGCGCCTTCCTCGACATGCTGCGCGGTTGTTATGCCGATGCGATGGCCGCACGGGTGCTCCGTCTGCTCCAGGGCGAAGACGGTGGTCTGTCGCTGCCGCGCGTGCTGGCACAACTGGCGGAATATCCCCAGTTGCTGCACGACCAGATCACCGAGCGCGAGCTGGCGGATGACCGCGCGGCGCTGGTCCAGGCTGCTGCGGACCTGCAGCGCGCCGTCGCACCTCACGTCGGGCATCACGAGCGAACTCTCTCGGCGCTCGCTTCAACCCACCGCGAGTTGGACGCAGCCATCGATCGGATAACCGCGACCGTGAAGACGTACTACTGGATCGTCACCGAGAGCCACCTCGACCTGGACGTCAAGCATTTGCAGAACCCGCTGTCGATCTTCCAGTTTGCCTGGGCAACGCCGGTGCTGGCGAAGTAACAGGCCGGTCGATCAGTTGGTAGAGGCGCTTCACGCCGGCGCTTTACGCGTAGCAATCCCTTTTTGCCAACTGTCAGATAGACCTTGATGCGACTTCCCGTTGGCCAACCGCTCGCAGAACGGCGTTTATTACTAGTCTGGCCAGCGAGGCTTCTGGAGTGAACATTGACTGCCGTGTTCAAATGTGGGCTGGCGGATCTTCACATTTCACTCGGACTGGAACTTCTACACCATGCGAGTTGCCCTTCTCACTTCGTTCGCTGCCAGCAGGAAAGAGCCGCTCGTCGCCATGATGGATCGAGTGCACCAGGGTTTCCTCGACTCCGGGCTTCCTGAACCCTTTGTCCGTTTCAACTTTGCCGATGGTATGGCTGTGACCTTTTCGTGCGTTGACCGCGTACTGAAGCGTCACCCTGAACTAGCGCGATTTGTAACCGACGCTCCGCCGATGCCTGGTCTCCCAAGTCAGCGGCGCATCACCAATGGGTCGATGTCACTGGCAGCGGACGATGCGGTGCCGTACACCACGTTGCAAGCGATTGCCGCGGGCGTGCCCCGATCATTCCCGTTTCACGGCGTCGCTATTCACTTTCATTCGCCGGAGTTCGGGGAGGCGATGGGCACTCCGGCGCACCCGGCTGGCATGATGGCAGGAATCACGATCACCGATAGCTGGTGGGTCAACGGTCGCAACCGTTCGCTATCGGCGCGCACGATCGTGGAGGTGGAACCCGGCGATAAGAAGCTGCCGTCACCGTCAGGGCCAATCGCCATCGTGCTCGCTGCGTGCGGCAAGGCGCGCAAAACCATCCAGGCGCCATTAGCTGAAAGCCTCCCTACCGGTCCGGTGCCTGCGGTGCGTCTGCCGTCGGGAGTTACGGTCGCCAGCTCCAATCCAGAAGCAGCCCGCGCGGTTCATGAGGTCGTGGTCAAATACCGCGGGCGGCTGCCGGAGATCATCCAGCAAGCCGGTCTTCCGCACGACCTCCCCAGCCGGGCAGAGATGACGGACGCCGCGCTCGGCCTGAGGGCGGGGCCGAAAAAACCTGCGCTGGAGCGCGTCTTCAAGCCCATGGGGTACAGCATTCGCGGCGGCACTGCCAGCGAAACCGGCAGCTTCACGCTGCGCCGGCGAACAGCCGCCAACTTGACCCTGGAACTGAGCCTGGACGTCGGCACCTGGAGCCATAACGTGACCGCGATCTTTTTCGTCTGGGGATTGGGATTCAAGGGCACACTGATTCTCCCGCCCACGGCGAAGGCGGTGCATGGCGGGCAGTATCCCATCCGCGATGCCGAGCAGTGGCAGAAGATCGTGGAGAACCTGGGCGCGCTGGTCGCGGAGTTAGAGCGCACCTTCGTTCCCGAGGTCGAAGCCGCCGCGGGCCCGTCACCCGAGTGGTACCACCCGGAAACTTAAGCACCGCCCGCACAAAACAATCCGACGGCCGGGCGATGCGGAACGGTAAAAACGATTGCTAGCCGCAATCAGCCGTTATCACACCCAATCCCCGACCTGCTTTCTCCTGGCTTCATAGCCGGGAAATCCTAGCGGGTCGAAATTAGGGCAACCGCAGCCAGCGCTCCCACGATGCCCACCCCTTGCATTCGCGAGATGCGCTCCTTCAGCAACACTCGCGCCAGGACGACCGTGCTCGCGGGATAGAGCGACGACAGCACAGCTGCCACGTCCAGCCGTCCATGACGCGTGGCCGCGATGAACAGCGCATTCGCCCCGGAATCGAACAGGCCCGACAGCAGAATGGGAAGCAGCGCCGGACGCAACGATCGCGGATCGCGCGGCAAGAAGCCAACAATCAGCAGCATGAGCAGCGTGGACGCGGCGCGCGCTGCCACCAGCGGCCAGAAAACTCCATCATGCCCCGCTTGTTTGCCGGAAACCAGAAACAGCCCGAACATCACGCCGGCAAGGATCGCCAGCCCAAGCCCGCGATGTGAATCGATTTTACCGTCGGGCCGGGCCACCAGCCAGATACTCGCCAGGGCCAGGGCAAATCCCGCCAGTTGCACTCGATCGGGCAAGCCCTCGGTGCGAAATCCGAACAGCACCGGCAACACTGCCGTGATCACCGAGGCCACCGGGGCAACCACTCCCATGCGGCCAATAGCCAGGCCTTTGTACAGGGCGGCAATGCCGAAGGCGCCAGTGATGCCCGCTACAACTCCCCAACCCAGCGATGAGCGGGGTGGCATCGGCTCACCGGTCATCCAGGCCAGCGCCGGCATCAGGAGGAGACCGCAGGCATGCGCTCCCGCCACTACGCGAAAGACATTGGCACGCCGGGTGGCGATCCCACCAGCGAAGTCGCCTCCGCCCCAAATGGCGGCGGCACTCAAGCTGAGCGCCACTCCAGTCAAAGTCGCGGAATTCATGTCTTCCTAAGTTACACGGTTCGGATGAGAGTGTTTGGCAGGCCGTATTCACCGACGCAGTCGCCGCAGCGAATCGTATCCATGAAACAGTACCCAGAACTACTTGTTGGACTGCGGGTTACCATATACCGGAGGTACATGTACTTTAGTAACCATCAATGCCTTCAGAATTTCACACGCTAATTCCAAATATAGTATTTCTCCCTCAGTTGCAGATTTACAATAGTGGAAGCTGTTCAAATAGCGAGGTTTAGCTGGCTGCTGTGGTGGAAAAGGTGGCATCGAAGTTGCTCATAGAAGAAAGGCCGGTGGGAGCAGTCCCACCCGTTCGTCTTAATCACGAGCCCACGGCTTCGATGAACCGAGACCTGCAGACACGCTTTTTCGCGGTTTTCCTGGCGCTGCTTAGCGTAGCCGCGATCGTCCTGGCCTGCATTAATTTCCAGAAGGACCGCGAATATTCTTCCCCGTACGATGGCGTTTGGTGGGTGGAAGAAGGCGGACATCTGCGTGCCCAGCGCGTGGATGTGGACGGACCCGGCCAGAAAGCAGGCATCAAGCCCGGTGACCTGCTGGTTGCGGTACAAGACCACAACGTAACCAACGTCGGCGCTTTGGAACACCAGACTTACGGCGTAGGGGTGTGGTCCAAGGCAACCTACTCGCTGGTCCGTCAAGGTGTTCCGCTGGAAGCGCCCCTGATTCTCGCTCCCGCGGATCGATCACTCTATACCGGACTGCGGCTGATCGCGCTGGTCTATCTTTGCATTGGGATGTACGTCCTGCTCCGCCGCTGGACAGCTCCCAAGAGCGCGCACTTCTATATCTTTTGTCTGGTCTCATTCATTTTTTACTCCTTCCACTACACCGGCAAACTGAATGACTTCGACTGGATTGTCTATTGGACGAATGTTGTGGCCTGGCTGCTGCAGCCGGCGCTGTTCCTGCACTTCTCGCTGACCTTCCCGGAGCGCAAGGCGGTGGTCAATCGCCGCCGCTGGCTTATCCCCGCGGTATATGCTCCAGGCGCGGTCTTGCTGGCGCTCCATATCTGCGTCTTCTCGCTGTTGCAGCCCAGCGAACTGCTGCGCTGGAATCTGGATCGCTTGGAGTGGGTCTATCTGGCAGCGTACTTTATCGCGGCGACCGTCACCCTGTGGCACAGCTATCGCGATGCCCAGTCGGCAATCCTGCGCCAGCAGATGAAGTGGGTCACCCGCGGCACCATCCTGTCGGTTGCGCCCTTTACGATTTTCTACATCATCCCGTATCTGTTCGGCGTGATGCCCGGCTTGGGGATGAAGATCTCCGTCCTGTCGCTGGTGTTCTTGCCGCTGACCTTCGGCTATGCCATCTTCCGTTACCGCCTGATGGATGTCGACCTCATCTTCAAGCGCGGCATGGCGTACACCATTGCCGCCGGCGCCATCACTGCTGCGTACTTCGCGGCGGTCGGTGTGGCATCCGTGATGTTCCACCAGAACTTCCCCAACGTTGGGCCAATCGGTCTGGTGGTAGCCATCGCGGTAACCGCCTTGCTCTTCGATCCCTTCAAGAACTGGGTGCAGGAGGGCCTCGACAAGTTCTTCTACCACAAGCGTTACGACTACCGCCGGACGCTGATTGAGTTTGGCCGCGATCTGAACTCCGAAACCGATCTCGACAAGATGTTGAGCTCGATTGTCGATCGTTTGTCGCATACGCTGCTGGTCGATCGCCTGGCTATCTTCCTCGCCGACGCCGAACAGCCCGAGCAGTTTAATCTGACCAAGTCTTACGGGATTGCCAACACCAGCGGACTCAGCTTCGACTTCCTGCATGTGGAGCGTCCGGAATGGCACGCCGGTCACCTGTTCTTCGACAACACCAATCAGGCTGTCCGTGAGGGACCATCGGCGCGGGAGGCGATTCGCCGCCTGGAACTGAATTACTACATTCCCTGCACTGTCATGGGCCGCATGATTGCAGTGCTTGGATTGGGCAAGACGGTGGAAGGCGACTTCCTGTCCAGCGAGGACGTGCAACTGCTGGAGACGCTTGCCGGCTACATCGGCATCGCCGTGCAGAACGCGCGTCTCTACCAGTCGCTGGAAGAGAAAGCCGGCCAGTACGAGCGCTTGAAGGAGTTCAGCGAAAACATCGTCGAGTCCATCAGCGTGGGCGTGATGGCGGTGGATCTGGAAGATCGCATCGAGTCCTGGAACTCGCAGATGGAAGTGATGTTCGCTTTGCCTCGCCGCGAGGCGCTCAGCCGTTCTTTGAACGCAGTCTTGCCGGTGCCGTTTCTGGAAGAGTATTACCGTGTGCGTCCCACTCAGGGCATCCACAATCTCTACAAATTCCGGCTGCGCACCGCAGGCGGCGAGACGCGCGTAGCTAACATCGCAATTGCGCCGCTGGTGAGCAAGGACTTCAGCGTGATTGGCCGCCTCATCATCGTTGACGACATCACCGAGAGGATCGAACTGGAATCGCAGCTCTCGCAGGCGGAGAAGCTTTCCTCCATCGGCTTGCTGGCCGCCGGTGTGGCGCACGAGGTCAATACGCCGTTGGCCGTCATCTCGTCGTACGCGCAGATGCTGGCCAAGCAGGTGCATGGCGACGACAAGCAGTCCGTCTTACTGGACAAGATCACGCGGCAGACCTTCCGTGCCTCGGAGATCGTCAACAGCCTGCTGAATTTTTCGCGCACCTCGAGCACGGAATTTGCCGCCGTCGACCTGAATCGCATTATCAAAGATACCCTGACGCTGCTGGAGCATCAGTTCAAGACCGCCCGTGTGACCGTGCAGCAGGACTTGCATCCCGAGCTACCACCGATCCACGGCAATACCGGCAAGCTACAGCAGGTGTTCCTCAACCTGTTCCTGAACGCTAAAGATGCCATGGCCGGCGGCGGCACGCTGTCCATCAGTACCAATAACGGTCATCGCGTACAGGTCACGGTTTCCGACACCGGCAGCGGCATCGCGCAGGAACATATTCACCGCATTTACGATCCCTTCTTCACCACCAAGAACAAGCCTACGACTGGCCACAGTGGCGGCACCGGCCTGGGACTGTCGGTGACCTACGGCATCATCCAGGAACACGCCGGCAAGATTCGCGTCGACAGCGCGCCCGGGCGCGGCACCACCTTCACCATGGAATTTCCCCTGATCAGAAAGGCTGTCAGTGCCTGAAGCGGCCATCAGTCGAATTGCCAATGGCCGCGAGGACTTCGTCTCGGCCGGCTCGGTGCTGATCGTCGACGACGAGGCTGCGATTCGCGAGTCGCTACAAACCCTGCTGGAGTTTGAAGGCTACTCGGTGGAGACGGCCAATGACGGCGAAGAGGGCCTGACGCGCATCGCCGAGCGTCCCTACGATCTGGTTCTGCTGGATTTCGCCTTGCCGGAGCGCAACGGCATCGAGGTCCTGCGCGACATCCGCGAGCGCGATGCCGAGTTGCCGGTCATCATGATCACCGCCTACGGCACAGTGGAGAACGCCGTGAACGCGATGCAGGCCGGCGCCACCAACTTCATCCAGAAGCCCTGGGACAACGAGAAGCTGCTGGCCGACGTCCGCACCGCCGTGGGTCGCCGCCGCGCTGAAGAAGAGGTCATCCAGCTCAAGCGCGCCCTGAAGCAGCGCTACAACTTCGAACACATCATCGGCAAAAGCGAGCCCATGCTGCGCATCTTCGATCTGGTGGCGCAGGTTGCCCCCAGTCGCTCGACCGTGCTGCTGCAAGGCGAGAGCGGAACCGGCAAGGAGCTGATTGCCAAAGCCATCCACATGAACTCGCCGCGCAAAGATCGCGCGTTCGTGCCCGTCAATACCGGCTCAACCCCTGCCGACCTGCTGGAGTCAACCCTCTTCGGCCACGTCAAGGGCGCATTTACCAGCGCGATTGCCAGCAAGAAAGGCCTCTTCGAGGTCGCCGATCGCGGGACCCTCTTCCTCGATGAAATCGGCACCATGAGTATGGAGACGCAGGCCAAGATCCTACGCGTGTTGCAAGATCGCAAGTTCATGCACCTGGGCGGAGTAAACGAAATTCAGGTCGATGTACGCATCATCGCGGCCACCAACGTCGACCTTAGACAGCATGTAAAGGAAGGCAAGTTCCGCGAAGACCTCTTCTACCGGCTGAACGTCATCACCATCGACCTACCTCCGCTGCGTCAGCGCAAGAACGACATTCCGTTGTTGGCCGAACACTTCATCGTGAAGTTCGCGCAGGAGAATGGCAAGCATCCGCTGCACCTGACGCCGGAAGCGCTGCGCCCGCTGATGGATTACGACTGGCAAGGCAATGTGCGCGAGCTGGAAAACGTGATCGAACGCGCTGTGGTGCTGGCCACCGGTTCGTCGTTATCGCCCGACCTGCTTCCAGAGAACCTCACCGGCCGCGGCACCCGCTTCTCCCTTATGGATCACCGCCCCGACGCTTCCCTGTTCGAGATCATCGAAGAGAGCGAACGGCGTGTGATCGCCGACATGCTGGAAAAATGCGGCTGGAACCAGACCGAGGCCGCCGACCGCTTCCGCATTCCACTCTCCACGCTCAACCAGAAGATCAAGCGCCTGAACATCGAGATCAAGAAAAAAGGCAGAGAAAACGGGAGTAGCAATTAGCTGCGAGCTATGAGCATCTAGCTACTACCACTTATCTGTCGACAAAACCATTTTTCTCACGCAAGAATGTTTGGGTTGTGTCAGGGCACGACTTTCACAGCCTGCGGAAAAGTCCGCTTTGAACGCTTTGTATCAGGGCACGACTTTTAGTCGTGCCGATAAGCTGTCTATTTTGTCATCACGAGCCGGCTTCAGCCGGCGGCACAATGCCCGGTTCCGACTTTTTCCGCAGCCTGTTTCAGTCGTGCCGAACAGCGTAGAAACGAATCCGCGCTTTAGCCCCCGTGAAATTCGTGGGGCACGCAAAATCGCTTGTGCCGTATCAGGACCCGACTCTTCGCCGAGGATCCGGGACCGCAGCAGGGTTCGGATACTTCACTCTGCGCAGCCACAGCGCGAAGCCAAGTCCCCAAATTGCAAGCAACGCGATGTTGGGCAAGCTTCCCTCTGGCCCGAACGTCCCGCCCGTAAGCCACTGCGAGCCATGAAAAGTCGCATTCAGGAAATGCGGATGACCCGTGAAGCCGCCGGACGGCATGCCATAGAAAAACACTGCACCCCAATCCCAGGCCCAGTGAATTCCCAGTGCCATCCAGAGGTCGCCGGTCCTTCTTATGACAAGGCAGGTGACCAGACAGTACTCGGTCGTCGCAATCGGCCCCAGACCGTGTCCGCCGGGATTGAGGTAGTGCATCCCGCCCATAAACAGTGAAGTCGTGATCGCTGCCGGCCAGAAACCGATGCCGGTGGTCAGCGTAAATAGCAGATAACCCCGGTAGAAAAAGTCCTCCAGCAGCGTGCCGAGGAACATCGGCACAGCCCAGATCGCGCCGTATTTCCAGATGTCCGCACCATGAAGGGTTGGAGAGCCAAAGGAGAAGGCTCCAGCAAGATGTAATACCAACAGGAAAATCGTGAGCGACGCGAAGCTGATGGCCGCTCCCTGCCAGTACTGGCGGCATAAGGCGCGGCGCCAGGGCAATCCGTAATCGGCGATGCTGCGGCCTTCAATCCTCGCCATGATCCAGTTCGCCAGAAAGACTGCAACGGCGAAAACTCCCCCCCCGATAGTGATCCCCAATGGACTGTAAGGGTCAACGTTGACCCTGTGCATTAGGGAATCGAGAATCCGGTCAGCTGCATAGTACAAAGGCGAGAAGATCGCAGCGAAAATCAGCAAGCGCCATCCCGCACGGATGCCATTGGGCCCAATGAAAATGCGGGGCCGGACCTTGCCGGCCGGATTGAGAATTTCAGAAGGATTGCTCAGATCTTCGTGCGAACTTTGCCCTTCACAGCTTTTCATGCGGATTCAAACTAGCACCGCTTCCGAACAGGAAGAATGACATTTTACGCCAATTACTACTCTGCCGAGGTTGCGGTCTCGCTCATCGCCTGGAAACTGGGATGACGAATCGCAAGGCGGTGTGGGTGTCGGAGAAGCGGCAAACCTTGTTGTCCGTGAGGCCGGCAGATTTCCCGTCATTGATCACGTCGATTTCGCGAATGTGATTTTGGCCTTTCGGGTAGACCACCCAGATGGCTCCGTTCTTGCTGATCCATTTCGCAAGTGATTTCAGCCGCGAGAGGTCGTCCCGCGCTTCCGCCGAGAGGAAAATCAGGTCGGCGTTCTTGACGCGTTGGCCGCGTGAATATTCCGGCACGCGTTCGGCAAGTCCCATCAGGAACTCCTCGCCCTCGACGCCGAGCACCACGACCCGCTGCCCCGGTTTCACCCCGAGCTTATCGATCAGCAGACGGTGCGAATAGTCGCGCTCCGGCGCGCGGGACTTTTTTCCTTCAGGTGTCAGACGTGTCATCGGTTCGCAAAAAACGCTGTAGCTTGTCTCCCACTACTCTTGTAAACTCTACCTTCTATCCGGGCATCTTCAAACCCATGTTGACTATAGCTCAAGACTTCCTGGTCGTAATTCTGACGGTCGCCGTAGCGTTGCTGTTCAGGGTAGGGCTCAACTGGCTCTGGCCCTGGGAAAGCCGTCGCAACCACAATGACCTGATCGGCTGGCAGCTGAGCGTTCTGGGCACCACCTACGCGGTCATCCTGGGCTTCATGCTGTACACGGTGTGGACCGAACTCGGCGTGGCCGACCTGAACGTCGATCTGGAGGCAAACGCCCTGGTGAATGTTTATCTTTTGGCTAACGGCCTACCCGCTGAGCAAGGCCTGAAGCTCCAGCAGTTGGCCCGCGCCTACGCCGATGCGGCCATCAACGGTGACTGGCCGCAAATGGCTAACGATAAAGTCCCTGATGGAACGGTCGACATCGACGCCAATATGTGGAAGACGTTGATGTCGGTGAAGGTGGCTTCGCCCAACGAGATCACGGCTGAAGATCATGCACTGTACGAACTCAGTTCTCTCACTGAGCATCGCCGCACCCGCATACTGCAAAGCACGTCCCGGCTTCCCACCGTGCTCTGGTGCGTGCTGATTATCGGAGGTACCGTGACCATCATTTCCAGCTGCATGTTTGGCTCGGCTAATACCGGACTGCACATATTCCAGGTCTTCGCCTTTTCCCTGCTCATCTCGCTTGTGCTGGTGGCCATCATCAACATCAATCGTCCCTTCCAGGGAACGGTCCACGTCAGCGACTTCGCCTTCCAGCGGGCGCAACAGAACATGCAGGGGCGTTAGTGCAGTGGTCGGATAAGCTCTTCTAATTGCGTCCGCACCAGAAACTGACGCCAGGAAATCCAGCACCGAAGTATTCAACCTCGTATTCATCATTCTGCAATCGAATTTGAGCATAATGGATAACAACAACTTGAATGCCGAAACAAATTGCACTCCCTGGACGTACTCGGGAATAAGGAAGGTTTGCGGGGTTCGATATGTTGAGAATTGATATTCAGAGTAAGCCACCGATGGTGAAACTTCTTTGCTCGGGCCGGATCGTGCTCGGCGTGGAGGCCGAAACTCTGCGCTGTATGGCAACCTCGCGACTGGAGCGTCGCGTGGTGGTCGATCTGCAGCAGATTCACGCCATAGATGCCGCCGGACTGGGACTTCTGGTCGAACTTCATTGCCGGGCCCGGCAGCGGGCCGGTATGTTGACGGTGGCGAATCCATCGCCGTGCGTTCGCCGGCTTATGGCGCTCACCCATCTGGAATCGGTTTTGCAAGTTGCCGCTTTCGCGGCTACCGATGTCGCCGAGAGTGCTGATGACGAGGACGAGCGGCGGGTGATGACCGCCTAGCGGAGGAAGCTGTTGTCAGGAAGCGGTCAATCCTTGGAGCACGAGACCCTTGCCAGTGAGTTCGTTTTCACCGGCGACCTGGCGGCCATGATCGCGGTACGCGACCGGATCATGGACTTCCTGCACGAGCACTGCGCTGACGAGCAAAAGGAAACCGACATCATGATAGCGTTGCAGGAGGGCTTGGCCAACGCCGTGCTACATGGCTCTAGAAACGATCCCAGCAAAATCATTCGCTGCGCGGTTGACATTACTCCCGAGGCAATCACCATCGTCATTAGGGACCCTGGCCAGGGCTTTGATACCGCAGTCGCTACCGACTCAGTTGACGATGGCACCAATCTCACCCAGCATGGCCGCGGCATCCATCTCATGCGCAGCCTGATGGATGAAGTTAGCTATCGGCATGGCGGCTCAGAGCTGCACTTGAAGAAGCTGCGAACCGGTTAGCCCTAAGACGTGCGGGCGATGGGGGTTGCAGCTAAGGCTTCAGCCACATCACGGGAAAACTGTGCCCGAGTCTCCGAAAATCGGAATCACTGGTGACGAGCGTTGCTTTGCTCTCGAAACAAAGGGCAGCGGCAAAGCTGTCAGCGTAGTACAGCTTGTACTTGACTTTCACCCCGGCCGCCAGCAGTGCGCGCGTGGAGGTCGCGTCTACCAAAGTGATCGGCAGCGAAGAAACCACGCTCATGGTCCCCCCAGCCCGTTCCGGACCATACTCACGCAGGACCGTGCCGTAAACTTCGCCGTAGTTAACTGCCGACATGAGAACCTGCGCGCGGCCGCGCATCGCGTCCTTGAGCAACTCATTCACCCTGGGCGCCGAGGGTTTCTTCTCCAGGAACGCCAAGAGAGCACTGGCATCAAGGACGTAGGTCTTCACCCCCTGCGCTCGCCTTCTTCACGATGCTCGCGCAGCCAACTCTCAACAAGCTCCGGCCCTCCGGCCAGACAACCCATCACGCGGTCAATGTACTCCTCGGTGATCGGTTGCAGGATGATACGGCCAAAGTCATCCTCAAGAAAACATACCTTGGTCCCAGCCTTAATGCCATGCTTGCGGCGGAGCGCCGCAGGAATGACAAGTTGGCCCTTGGAGGTGAATGTAGCACTTGCCTTTTTCATCACTTACATTTTATCAAAAGGTCTTACATTCGGCGATGCAGGCGCGTGAGGCAGATTGGCGTCCTCCGCGTTTATTTGCCCTTCTTATCCCCAAGCTCGCGGGCGACACTGTCCAGCACTCCATTGATGAATTGCACTGACTCCGGCGTGGAAAATCGCCGCGCGATTTCCAGCGCTTCATTGATGACCACCGGCTTGGGAGTTTTGGGGAAGCCTAGAAACTCGGCCACGCCCGCACGCAGGAGGTTACGGTCGACCGCGGCCATGCGGTCCATGCGCCAATGTTCTGCGTTGCGCTCGATAATCGGGTCAATCTCTTCGCGCCGCTCGCAGGCGATGCGAAACAGTTCATCGGAAAATCGCCGGACCTTTTCGTCCAGATCGGTGCGTTCGCTCCAGAAGGTCTGCCGCACCTGCTCCGGGTCCTGATGGCCCATGTCCAGTTGAAACAACATCTGCAGCGTCAGTTCGCGCGACTTGCGACGAGTGCCGGACTTGGTCGTCATCGCTTGCCATCCGTCGCGCTTGTTCCGCGGCTGGCTACCGTCTCCCGCAGCGACGCCATCTCCACCGCTGCCAGCCCAGCTTCAAAACCCTTGTTGCCGGCCTTCAATCCCGCGCGGTCGATGGCCTGCTGCAACGTGTCGCACGTGAGAACGGCGAAGGCGTGCGGCACTCCTGTCTCCTGCGCCGACTGGCCGACGCCGCGCGTCACTTCGTTGGCAATCACCTCGTAGTGCAAAGTGTCACCGCGCAGCAGGCATCCGATGCAGATGATGGCGTCGTATTGTTTAGTCTCGGCAAGCTGCCGCGCCGCCGATGGAATCTCAAACGCTCCCGGCACATGCACGATCGTCATACCAGCTGCGCTTGTCCCACACTGTCGGAGCGCCTGCACGGCGCCCTCCAGCAGTCGTTCCGTGATGAAAGAGTTGAATCGGCTCACCACGAGAGCGAAGCGATTTCCGCGCGCGTCGAGCTTACCTTCCAGGCCACGCGTTTCGCCGGGCTTCTTCACATACGTCAGGAACCCGATTCGCAATCCGCTAACTTCGACTTCGAATAGCCGCGCGCCATACAGCGTGTCGCCGATCTCACGCTGGATCTTGACGCCGGATGCCCCACCCTTGTCCGCCTTGGGGGCCCCATCCTTGCCCGCGGGTGCCCCACCCTTGTCGCCCGATTTTGGCGACAGGGTGGGATCTAGTTTCTTAACGATTTCGTAGGCCGCGTCGGCGTCGGAAACTTCTACCATCGCGTCGACGCCGGGCGCATCCGGAGCGGCGACGAATTCGATCCCGCCGCTGGGCACCAGCATCTCGATGCCGTGATTGCCGCCCTCATGCCACTCGTTGCCGGGCGCAAAACCCAGCGCGCGAAACAACTCCAGCGCCGGCTGCAAGTCTTCGAGAGACTTCCCCACCACCCGAGGAAAGACGATAGAGCGAATCATAGGGATCATTGTAACGGGAGGCCGTTCACCACAGAGGCACCGAGATTGAGGCTATCAGCTCTTTGCCTTTGACTCTTGACTCTTAGCGAGAGGCAACGACTCGAAATTTTCGGCCTGCTAAAAGCTAAGAGCTAACAGCTAAAGGCCGCTCGCAAGATATGAATCTCTCAGTGACTCGGGTGTCTCTGTGGTGAATTCGCTACTTGCCTTTGAACTGTGCCGGTCGCTTCTCCAGAAATGCCTTCGTGCCTTCGTTCTTGTCTTCGGTGGAGCAACAGACGCCGAACAGCGTAGCCTCCAGGAACAGCCCATCGGCCAGCGGCATATCGTACCCGTGATTCACCGCTTCCATTGCGTACTGAATGGCCAGCGGAGAATTGGCTATGATCTTTGCAGCAATCGCTTCGGCACGCGGTATCAGCTCGGCTGCGGCGACAATTTCGTTCACCAACCCGATGCGATGCGCTTCCTGTGCGCTAATCATCTCGCCGGTGAGGATTTGCTGCATGGCGAGTCCCTTCCCCACCAGGCGCGGCAGCCGCTGCGTGCCGCCATAGCCAGGGATCAGGCCGAGCTTAACCTCGGGCTGGCCGATCTTGGCATTGTCGCTGGCCAGGCGCATGGTGCAGGCCATCGCCAGCTCGCATCCGCCGCCGAGCGCAAAGCCATTGATACAGGCGATGACCGGTTTGCCCAAATTCTCGATGGCATCGATGATGGCCTGCCCCTGATGGGTGTATTCCTTTGCCGAGACGGGCGTGTGCTGCGACAGCTCGCCAATATCGGCGCCTGCGACGAACGCTTTCTCGCCGGCGCCGGTGACGATCACCACGCGCACCTCAGCGTCGTCCTTGATCGAAGCGAACGCCTGCTTCAACTCCTGCATGGTGGCCATGTTCAGCGCGTTGAGCACCTTTGGCCGGTCGATGGTGACGTAGGCAATGTGGTTTTTCTTTTCAAACTTAATGTTCTGGAAGTCGGTCATGTCTGCCTTTCAGTAGCAATCAGCAGTCAGCCAAAGCTGATTGAATGGTAACGCCGCTAAGCCCGGAGAACAGCAGCTGCTAGTCGCTTCTTACACGAACTTTCCCGGCACTGGTTTGTTGGGGTCGGCGTAATCGTAGAAGCCCTTGCCTGACTTGCGGCCGTACCAGCCCGCCAGCACCAGCCGCTTCAACAGCGGCGGCGAGGCGAAGCGCCGCTCTTTGAACTCGTCGTACATTACGTGCGTGATGTAGTACGTAGTGTCGAGTCCGACGAAATCAAGCAGTGTGAACGGCCCCATCGGGTAACCGCAGCCCAGCTTCATCGCTTCATCGATATCGGTGATGGAGCCCACGCCTTCTTCGTACGCGCGGATTGCGTCCAGCAGATACGGCACGAGCAGCCGGTTGACGATGAAACCCGTCTTGTCGCTGGTGCGCACCGGAACTTTGCCAAGCTTGGTGCCAAAGTCGACCGCAGCGTCGTAAACTTCTGGCGCGGTGGCGATGGTTTTCACCACCTCCACCAGCTTCATCATGGGCACGGGATTGAAGAAGTGCAGGCCGATGAAGCGTTCGGGACGCTTGGTCGCCGTCATCAACTCGGTGACCGAGATGGACGATGTGTTGGTGGCGAAGATCGCGTCTGGCTTGACGATAGCGCCGAGCTGCGCGTACGCATTGCGTTTTTCGGCGACGTTCTCGATGATGGCCTCGATGACGATGTCGCAGTCGGCAAGGTCCTGGATGTTGAGTGTGCCCTTCAGATGCGACTGCGCTTCCGTCTTCTGTTCGGCAGTCAGGCCGCCCTTCTGCGGGCCGCGCTCGACCAGCCGCGAGAGCGACTTCTCAATGCCGGCGAATCCCTTGTCGAGAAACTTCTGTTCCTGTTCGAGCACCACCACATCGAAACCCGCGGTGGCGGCGACCTGCGCGATGCCCGATCCCATCAGACCACAACCCAGTACTCCGACCTTCTTGATGTTCATGTGTGCGTTCCTTTGAGGATAATTTTGATTTGTCATCCCGAGCGAGGACTTCGGTCCGAGCCGAGGGATCTGCGGTTCCGTGTCGCCGCTAAAGCGGCTCAAACAACAAAGACGCCATACCCAACGCTGCCCTAAAGGCCAGCTCTACCACCGCCGCCGACCTCACTGATCCTTGTGTTCTGCATCGCGACGATGCGCCAGTCGCCTTCTACATTCTCGGCGATGATAGTTGGCCGCGCGTCAAGCTCGCGTGGCTGGCCGTTGTCGAAGAACTGCAGATGCTGCCGCAGAAAGATCAAAGCGACATCCGGACGCAGAAAGCGAACCTTCTCCACGCTCAATCGCACGGTGCTGCCCTTGTAAATCGTGCCCAGTATCATGCGATTGCCAGCTTCGATCGCACCCCGCCCAGCGTAGTATCCGCCGAGGAGGTGGATTGAGTCGGCATCCTCCGAGAAGAATGCGGCAAAAGCCGCGCTGTCGGCGGCGTTCCACGCCTCTTCCAGGTGGTAGACCATTCCGTGCAGCGCGCGTTCTTCGTTCGTCACTTCCGGCTTCCCTCATCTGGCGTCGCTTTGCGACGCAGCACGCACGACCACCCACCAACCACCACCGCAGGCGCCATGAAGAACACCACCGCCATCTGCGGCCATGCGACCCCGTCGCGAATCATGTTGACAACAGCGGTCACCGCAACCAAGGCCCCGACCATCCAGGCAGCCACGAAGTGCGGCCTGCCGCCAGTGAAGCTGGCGACGTACCCGGCCAGCAGCGCAAACAGCAGTCCAAACACAATGGCCCCAAGCTGGAAGCTGATGCTGGCGGGCGCGTGCGGATCGGTATTCGTGACGCGAAATATCGCAAACCACAACAGCTCGAACAGCAGATATCCGACAACCACGCCGCTAAAGACGCGCATCAAAGCTCCCCTGACACGTTCACATCAGGCGAGAGAAAACCTTCCGGGCTAAAGCCCGGATGTCATATAGAACCTGGCGGACGGCCTGAAGGCCGTCCCCTTCACCGCTGCAGGTTCTCCACGATCACCGCGATGCCCTGGCCGCCGCCGATGCACGCTGTCGAGAGCCCATACTTCGCCTTGCGGCGCCGCAATTCATACAGCAGCGTAACCAGCAGCCGCGAGCCCGTCGCGCCCAGCGGATGTCCCAGAGCTATGGCTCCGCCGTTTACATTGACTTTGCTGGGGTCGAGCCCTAGCTCTTTCTCGACGGCGAGGCACTGCGCTGCAAAGGCCTCGTTAAGTTCGATCACGTCGATATCGTCGAGCGTGAGTCCGGCTTTGTTCAGTGCGATACGCGTTGCCGGAACCGGTCCCGAGCCCATGATCCTGGGATCTACACCTGCAATTCCCCACGCCACAATCCGGCCCAGAGGCTCGAGGTTGCGCTTCCCGGCATCGTCAAGAGACATCACCACCATCGCTGCGCCGCCGTCGACGATTCCGCTGGCGTTGCCCGCGGTCACCGTCCCGTTCTTTCCGAAGGCGGGCTTCAGCTTGTGCAGGCTGTCCATCGTGGTCTCGGGACGGCGATGGTCATCTTCGGTAAACATCTCGCCTGTCGGTTCTCCGCGCCGATTGCGCAGCGTGACCGGCGTCAACTCTTCCTGCAAGCGGCCGGCCTTATAGGCGTCGTCGGCTAACTTCTGCGAGCGCAGCGCGAACTCATCCTGCATTTCGCGCGTGATGCCCTGCTGCTCGGCATAAAGCTCGGCGGTGTTCGCCATATAAAGATTGCAGTAGGTGTCGAGCAGCGCGACCATCAGCGAATCTTCCAGCTTGCCCTCGCCCAGGCCAACGCCCCAGCGCATGCCGCGAATGACGTGCGGCGCTTGCGACATCGATTCCATGCCGCCGGCGAGTACGGTCTTGGCCTCGCCAAGCTGAATCATCTGCGCCGCGGTAACGACGGACTGCATACCCGATCCGCACAGGCGATTCACCGTGAGCGCGGGAACTTCAATCGGCACGCCTGCCTTGAGCATGACATGTCGCGCGCCGTAGATAGCGTCGCCTGAGGTCTGCTGCGCGTTGCCCATCACGCAGTGATCGATTTCACTCGGCTCGACGCCGGAGCGCTTCATGGCCTCGATGGATGCAACCGCAGCTAATTCCTGAGCCGTGAAATCCCGTAGCTTCCCGCAGTAGCGCCCCATGGGCGTGCGAGCGCCGTTGACAATAGCGATATCGATTGAGTTCGGCATATGTATATGGAAAGAAAAATCAAGGTCCGTGCAAACTAGCTAGTTTAACAGCCGTCCAAGAAGCGCGGCAAACGCAAGCGGGTGCACGATTTCGTTGTCCGCTGGTGGACAAGCGGTATCGAATCTGGACGCCTGCCACGCCGCAACTCCGATCCCACGATGAGTATCCCCGCTGTTTCCAGGCACTTGGCCAACCGCACAGGTGGCCCCTGACGTGTACCTTGGTTCCCGCTATTCGCCTCTTCGCTTTTCGCTTTTCACCAGAGTCCGGCAGGAAACCGAACCTGCATGAGCAAGTCTTATTCTGGAGAACTTGATGTATAGCTTGCTGCAAGACCTGCGCTTCGCGATCCGTCAATTGCGCAAGAACCCTGGGTTCGCCATCACCACAACTCTGACGCTGGCGCTGGGCATCGGCGCCACCACGGCCACTTTCAGTCTAATCAACGCGGTTGTGCTGCGTCCGCTGCCCTTCCCTGAGCCTGACCGGCTGACGGCAATGTTGCTGCTAAACTCCGCCGGCAAGTCCAACATCCCCGAGAGCCTCAGCTATCCGGATTTCTTCGACTGGCGCACGCAGAATCATTCCTTCGAGGCCCTGGCCAGCTACCACGGCGACAATCGCACATTGACCGGCGCCGGAACTCCGCGTCAACTGGAGTCGCAGACCGTTTCTTCGGAGTTTTTCCGTGTGCTGGGCATCAACCCGCTGCTCGGCCGAAGTTTCATCGCCGACGACGAAAAGCCGGGAACGCATGTCGCCGTGCTGAGCCATGAAACCTGGCAATCGGTTTTCGGGGCCGATTCGAGCATCGTGGGGCGGGCGATCACGCTGGACAACAACCGATACACCGTGGTCGGCGTCATGCCTGGGGGATTCCAGTTTCCCATCCAGAATCCTGTCCCGGCGCTGTGGACGACGCTGGCCGATGACGCAACCGATAAAGACCCTGTCACCGCACAACGCGGAGCGCACATGGTGTTTCTGGTCGGCCGCCTGAAACCAGGCATCAGCGTCGCGTCGGCGAACGCGGACCTCAAACTCATCGCGCAAAATCTGGCCGCTCAGTATCCCGATTCCAACAAGCAGTTCAACAGCGCCACCGTGATTCCGCAACTGGAGGACCTGGTGGGCGACACGCGTCCGGCGCTGCGCGTGCTGTTTGCCGCCGTGGTGTTTGTGCTGCTGATCGCCTGCGCCAATGTGGCCGGGCTGATGTTGACGCGCGCCGCCCGCCGGCGGCCGGAGATGGCGGTGCGTTCGGCAATGGGCGCAACCCGATTCGAGATCATGCGGCAGGTGCTGGTGGAGTCGATTGTCCTGTCGCTGTGCGGCGGCGTGCTGGGGGTAGCTCTATCGGTCATTCTGCTGCGAACGACATTGCGCTTTGTACCCAAGAACCTGCCACGTCTCGACCAGGTTGGGGTCGATGGTACGGTGCTGCTGTTTGCCGCGCTCGCTTCGATTCTGACCGGCGTGTTGTTTGGCGCGCTGCCGGCGTGGCGAATGTCGCGGCTCGATCCTGCGCTCGCCTTGCGCGAGGGCACGCGCAGTGTCACCAGCGGCCGCGGACAACATCGCCTTAACAGTGTTCTGGTAATCGTTGAAACGGCGATTGGCCTGGTCCTGCTGGTCGGCGCGGGATTGTTGATCCACAGCTTCGTCCAGGTGCTGAACGTCGATCCCGGCTTCAATCCGCACCATGTTCTGACCGCCAGCATCAGCCTTCCGGAAAATCAGTATCCCGACCTTAAGAAAGCTCAGTTCTACGATGAGCTGATGCCCCGGCTGGCCGCGCTGCCGGGGGTGAAATCGGTTTCGGGCGGCTTTCCCTTACCGCTATCGCGGAACAATATCAGCATCAGCTTCACCATTGAGGGCCGGCCGGTGAACAAGGGAGAGGAACCTGCCGCGCCGGTCAGCATTGTCACTCCCGATTTCTTCCGCACGCTCGATATACCGCTGCTCTCCGGTCGCGCCTTTCTGCCGACGGACGATTCCAAATCGCCCGCGGTGGTCATCGTCAATCAGGCTTTCGCGCGCAAATACTTCCCCCGCGAGGATCCCGTTGGCAAGCGGATAAAACCCGGCCTGGGCGACGGCATAACCAATGACGTAATCCGCGAAATCGTGGGAGTGGTGGGCGACGTGAAGCGTAAGGGCATCACTGCCGCGATGCCGGCGCAATACTATCTGCCTTTCAAACAGGCCCTTATCCTTGACCCGTCAGTCATATTTCGCACCGATGGGGACCCGCTCAGCCTGGTCGGTCCTCTGCGCGATCAATTGGCCCAGGTCGATGGCAACATTCCCCTGTACCACATCAGCACGCTGGACGAGTACGTGTCGCTCTCGGCGGCGCAGCCTCGCTTCCAGACTGTCCTGATCACGTTTTTCGCGGTGATGGCGCTGCTGCTGGCAGCAATCGGACTGTATGCCGTGCTGTCCTACATGGTGGCGCAGCGCACGCTGGAGATCGGACTGCGGCTGGCCTTGGGCGCGCAGCGCGAAGATGTGCTTGGCCTGATCCTGCGGCGCGGACTGATTCTGGCGGGAGCAGGCCTGGGGATTGGAATTGTTGTTTCTCTGCTGCTCACACGATTCCTGTCGGGGATGCTGTACGGGGTGCGGCCGTTCGATCCGCTGACGTTTGTGGGCGTCAGCGCGGTGCTGCTGCTGGTGTCTGCGGCGGCAAGCAGCCTGCCGGCATATCGCGCCGCGCGGCTGGATCCGATGCGCACGCTGCGTGAGCAATGAAGAAAGAGTGAAGTCATGACAGGAAATGTTCTGGTTTGTATCAGGGCACGAGTTTACTCGTGCCGCGCGGCGTGCCACGAGAGATAGGGCTCTGGCCCCTGTGAATTCCGCTCCCTCAGCTAAGAGTCCAAGGTCGTAAGCGGCTGTCGGCACGGCTGAAAGCCGTGCCCTGATACAAATCCAAACCCCAGTAACAAACAGTTCCTCACTGTTGCCGAGAAAGACGGAGGGCACTATGGCAAAGCTGGAACGTATTCGTCAGGAAGCGCCGGCATCGTTTGGGCCCGAGGACATCGCACGGCAGGCCGAACAGGGATGGAAGCTGGTCGCAGTGGAATGGGAGCGCGAGCTGCCCGAAGCCGAGGCCGCCGCTTCGGCGCCCGAAGAGGTGCCCTTTGGACTGCAAGTCGCCAAAGACGCGCCGCGTCTGGAAGAGAATCCCAGCGAGCAGGAGGTGCTCTTCCTGATGATGGAGCTGACGGTCCAGGACGGTCCCTATACCGCGATCGCAGAAGAGCTCAACCAGCGGGGTTATCGCACGCGTCAAGGAATGAAGTGGACGCCGATCTCCGTCTTTCAGATGCTGCCGCGGCTGATTGAAGTAGGGCCACGCATCTTCGCCACCCAGCAATGGCAGGAGCGCAGGGCACGACTGGCGAGACTGGGGCAACGATAGAGCTTCGTCCTGTAGATGGTTGCGCGTTAGGGTTGTGAGGTGAAGTGTTGCTCACCTCAGCGGCTAAGGCGAATTTCTATTCCAGCTGTCACTGCACCGCTGAAGCGGTGCTCCACCCTGTAAATGGCTTATCTCTTATTGCGGCGGCGGCTGCCTCTGCGTCCTGGGGTTGACGTTGCAGCGGACATGCACATGCACGTGGCTGGGGCCACCGCCATCATCGGTCACATCGACCACTGGCAGCTCTAAGTTGTCGAGCCGCACTGAACTCGCACGCAATTTGTCGGCAAGGACTTGCAGTTTCACATTATTGGCCGCCAGGCGGGAGGCAAGCGCAGCGTTGATGCGCTGGTCAAGGTCGGAAGGGAGATTCATTTCCAGGGCCAGCGGACCGAGGCTGGCTCGTTCGGCAGCGCGCGTCATGTTTTGCTGCATTCGCATGGCGTCGCGGCGAGCGCGATCGGCATCCCGCATCGCCTGCGCCGTGGCACATTGGGCAATAGCGGTGTTCTGCCGGGCCATCTGCTCCGTCATCTGCTGCGCCATTTGCCCTGCCATGGTATCCAAACCGGTGAGGGGGACGTTCATCTCGGCCAGCAACTGCGCCTCTTCAGGGTAACGCGGACGCAGGCGAGTGCGAATCTTCGCCAGCGCGCGCGCCGCGCAACTGGGTTCGTGCATGGAGTGGGCCATCGCTCCAGAATGTCGAACGCGCATGACCGACATCTGCTGCAAGGCACGGAAGCCGTGGGACGTCGCTGCGAAGGCCACAATCATCGCCAACGCCGCAACCAGGTATCTGCGCTCCATACTGCCTCCTGACCTTTCAGACGAGAGAGCTACCGGACCGTTAGGAGATTTGGGATTAACTGCACGGGCTCTGGGTCTAACTAATGAGATACACGTCGAAGGCCATCGCGTACTGGCTCTAAGTTATTGCACCGTAAGACTGTTAGCGGCCGTGACGGGATTGTGACGCGAGTGCGGATGTCCGAAATTAGAAGGGATTGTCCGCCGCTGGACACGCAGTTGACTGTCGACTGGGGAGGGCCTGTTTCGCAGGGGCTAAAGCCCTGCTCTTTTACTGACCGTTGTTCGGCACGACTCAAAGTTGTCCCCTGATATGAACCGGTTCCATTCATGCATGTTGTGAGATGACTTCTGCGAAGAGCTTAAGGCGAATAGCGAAGAACGACCTGCGAGAAACTAGTCCGCAGCGCGCACCGCGGCTGTCTTCAACTTGACCGCAATGTCGATGAACGCGAGCGCGGCGCGGCTCAGGGCCTTGTCCTTGCGAAAGACCAGCGCCAGTTCGCGTTGGATGCTGGCGTCAGAGAGCGTCACCGCGGCCAACGCCTTGGCCTGCAAATCCTCGACAACATTGGAGCGCGGAATGAATCCGACTCCCACCGAGACGGCGACGAATCGCTTCATCAGCTCGCTGGAATCCAATTCCATCGACACCGTCGGCTTCAGGCGGCGTTCGTGGAAGAGTTCCTCCAGCGCGTCGCGGGTGCGGCCGACCTTGGGAAGCAGCAGTGGATACTCCACCACCTCAGCGACCGTGGCTCTTTCGCGCCCGGCCAGGGGATGATCGGGTGGCGTGATCACCACCAGTTCATCGCGGTGAATCGGCACCACGGTGAGCCGCTTATCGTTGACCGGCATGGAGACCACGCCGAAATCGCAGGAGTTCTCGACAATAGCTTCCAGGATTTTGTTGTGCTCCAGCCGCTTGATCCCGACTCCCACATTGGGGTACTGACGTTTGAATTCGGCGAAGACCTCGGGGAGGATGTGCAGGCACGTACCTTCGTTCGCCGCAACCACGATTTCCCCGCGTGGAATACGGTGCATCTCGGCCAGGGCTATCAGCACTACCCGGCGCCCCTCCAGCGTGTCTTCAGCATATTTCTGGAAGACTTTGCCGGAGGCGGTGATGGCGACTTTGCCGCCGCTGCGGTCCAGCAGCTTAGCGCCGACTTCTTCTTCCAGGGCGCGGATCTGCGACGAGATCGCCGGCTGGGTGCGGAAACGCCGTTCGGCGGCGCGAGAGAAGCTGCTCAGCCGCGCGACTTCCAGAAACGTTTCCAGTTGATCGAAGTCCATGTGGCAGCAATCAGCAATTAGCAAATTAGCCGTTAGCTTTAGCTATCGCCCTTACTAGAGCATGTTTACAACAGATTGTCATCCCGCAGGGGTGGAATCAATACCATGTCCGGCACGGTGTCGCGCGGATTCCTCCACACGGCGGCTGTGATACGATTCGATCACCTGCCCTAATAGTGTTGCCGCGTCGCTGAAGATGCCCTCTTGGCTTGAAGCGGCGCCACAGCTGGACACGCAAGAATCGCTTTTATGCGTCCTTCCCATATCCGCGTTTTCATCCTTGTATTAGTGTCGCTCGCCTTTCTCGGTTGGGCCATCCCGACGGCGGCCAATTTCGTCATCGAGTACAACTGGTGGAAAGAAGTTGCGCAGGTTAACACCTGGATCAGCATGCTGTGGTACAGCATTGCCCCCACTGCCGTTGGCGCGGTGTTGGCCTTCATAGCGCTCTATGTAGCTCATGCGCGCGGCTTGCACTTTGCCGGCATCCGTCAACGGGATTACCCCTTTTACTCCCGGCTGGTGCCCGTCGGCCTGGCCGTGATCGCGCTGTTGTTCGCGTCCTCTTCAATTGACTTTTGGACGGTGATGCGCTTCTTCGGGTCGCGTGGTCTGGCAGCGCCTCACGACGCGTGGCAGGACCATGTTTTCTCGCACGCCTTGCCGTTCTACCTGTTCGATCTGCCTTTCTATTCGGACCTGCTGGGATTTGTGTTTGTGCTGGCAATTCTATCGGCCGTGCTGTTCTGGGTGACGGCCCGGGGATGGCAGTTGGTCGAACGAGTCAAATACGGCCGGTTGATGGATGGGCCTTCCCGAGATATCAGCCTGGGGAGCTACCTGCGGTTGCCTGGCGCCACACGCGCGCCCTTCGTCCGCGTGATGGCGGTGATTTTGTTGCTCGGTTTTGCGGGCTGGGTTTACCTCGGGAACTATGAGCTGCTATTCAAGTCTCACGCCTTCATGACCGGCGCCGATTACGTCGACGAAAAGATCACGCTGCCTCTGCGCTGGTTGCTCATTATTTCCGCTTTCGCGGCGCTGCCGCTGGTGTGGTTGTCGAAATTCAAGCAGGCTGTAGTCCTGGTGTTGTCCTGTTTTATCCTGCAGGCGGCGTTGCCTGCCATTGTTCGTGCCGTCTACGTGCGACCGAATGAGATCTCGATCGAACGGCCCTACATTGAGCGTCATATTCAGGCGACCACGGCCGCCTTCGGCCTCAATCGCAACGCCACCGAACAACCTTTCACGCCGTCTGGGCAGGGCGTGGTCGATCCGGTCCAGGACGCGACACTGCTGGCTAACGCTCGACTGTGGGACCTGCGCGCGTACAACGCCACCATTACCCAGATTCAGGCGCTGCGTCCCTACTACACTTTCCCCGACACCGACGTTGACCGCTATTTCGTCAATGGCAGCATCAAGCAGGTGTTGCTGTCGCCGCGCGAAATCGATGTCAGCCAGTTGTCCGCCGAGGCGAGTGAGAGCTGGATCAATCCTCATTTCATTTATACCCACGGCTTCGGCGTGGTGGTGGCCGAGGTCAACAAGATTACGCCCGACGGCCTGCCCGTCTTGCTCATTAAGAACGCACCTCCGGAGATCAAGTCGCCGGCGTTTCAGCTGTCGCGACCTGAGATCTACTTTGGCGAGAGGACCCAGGATCCCGTCTTTGTTCACACCGCGCGGGAAGAGTTCGACTACCCTTCCGGCGACCAGAATAAGTATTCGACATATCAAGGCACAGGAGGCTTCCCGGTTGGCTCATTTCTTCTGAAGGTTGCCGCAGCGATCTCAGAAGGCGAGCCCAACATTGTTTTCACGGGCTATCTCACCGGCCAAAGCCGCATGATGATTTACCGCAATGTGCGTGCCAGGTTGGAGCACCTGGCTGGCTTCCTGCACTGGGACCAGGACCCTTACCTGGTGATCACCGATGACGGCAGGCTCGTTTGGATGGTCGATGGCTACACAACTTCGCTCTCCCATCCGTATTCGGCAGTGCTGCCTGTTGCCGGAGTTGACGAAGGCGCGAATTACATTCGCAACGCGGTGAAAGCTACGGTGGATGCCTACACGGGGAAGATTTCTTTGTATGTATTCGATCCCAGCGATCCGATCATCCAGGCTTACGAGAAGCTGTTCCCCAAGCTATTTCAGCCTGCGTCCGAAATGCCCGCCGATCTTCGCAAGCACGCGCGTTATCCGGAAGCTCTCTTTCAGACGCAGGCCGAAGCCTATCGGATCTTCCATATGCGCGATCCTCAGGTTTTCTACAACAAGGAAGACATTTGGGAGATTGCACGCGATCTGTTCAGCCAATCCGGACAACCGGAACCGGTAACGCCGACTTACGTTGTGGCTACGTTGCCGGGGGAGAAAAATCCCGAGTACCTGCTGATTCTGCCGTTCACGCCACGAGGCAAGGACAACCTGATCGGGTGGATGGCCGGTCGCTGCGATGGTGACCAACTGGGAAAGCTGGTCTTTTATCAGCTACCCAAGCAGCAGTTGATGTACGGGCCAATGCAGATTGAATCGCGCATCGATCAGGACCAGAACATCTCCAAGGACCTGACGCTGTGGAACCAGCAGGGTTCGCGCGTGCTGCGCGGGAATATCATCGCTCTGCCGGTGACCGGCGGATTCCTCTACCTTGAATCGATTTACATTCAGGCAACAGAAGCCCGCATGCCGCAGCTCAAGAAGGTGGTGCTGGCCATGGGCGACCGGCTGATTTATCGCGACACTTTCGATGAGGCCTTAGCCGATCTGACGGCCGCGCCGCTGCCGGCAGCAGTCGCGCCCGCGGCAACTGCCGCCGCTGTGCCCAGCGAGAAGAACGCACCTTCATTGGCGGAGCGCCTTCACCAGCTTCGGGATCAGGCCGAGCAATTGGCTCAGGAGCTCGAGAAACTGGAAAAGGAAACCGTCAAGAAGTAGTGTCGCCGCTCCGCGGCTCGCGTTGCGGCTTGGGGCCCAGGATTTTCTACCCCAGCGTACTGACCAGCAATTCCACGGGATGCATCACCTCGCGTCCCATGCCTGCCCACAATTGTTCATGGCACGACGTACCGCTGGCGACCAGTGTTCGCGGGCCGCCCTGTTGTTCCGCCGCACGCACCTGCGCGAACAAGTCTTCGCCGACGGCCATGCTTAGCTCGTAATACTCGCGCTTGTAGCCGAAGCTGCCAGCCATGCCGCAACATTCCACCGACGACGTGACTACGTCGAAGCCGCACGAGCGCAGAATCTCGACTGTCTGCCATGCCGCGTCGCAGCTTCGCTGCTGGCAATGGGAGTGGTAGAAGATTCGAGTGCCCTGAGGGGATTTGCTGACAGGAAAAATCTGCGACAGATCTAGACCCTGATCTTTGCCAATCGACAACACCAACTGCAACGGTTCCTGGAAACTGGCGCGCGTAAACTTCTCCCATGTCGCGGCGTCCAGCAGATGCTCATAGTCGGAGCGGAACATGGCGAGCACGCTGGGCTCCAGCACACATACCACCGTTCCCTTCTCCAGATAGGGAAGTAGCGTCTTCGCCAAGGCGTTCGCCTGTTCTCGAGCGGTTGCGATCATGCCTTGCGAAATAGCGGCGCGTCCGTCAGGCAATGAAGGGCTCAACTCGACATTGACGCCGACCTCGCGCATTACCCGCATCGCCGCCATGCCTCGTTCGGGCGAGCCGTAGTTAGTGAACACGTCGGCGAACATCAGCACGTCAGCCGAGGACTTGGCCGCGCGCGCCCGATCACCCGGCAACTGGTCACCATATAGCTGCTGCCAGGTCTTGCGCGGAAATGGCGGGAGCTTACGGCGGCGATCGAGCCCGACGACACTCTCCATCAGACCACGCACCAATGGCAGACGCGTGACCGCATTCGCCATCGTGGGAAAGCGTGCAGCTTCGCCGGCCATGACATGGTAGTTGGCGAAAAACTGCTTTTGCAGCGGAGCGACGCGATCTTCCGGCGCGCTGCCGGTCATTGCGCCGAAGGCAGATTTCACGCCGGACTCGGGGTGGCCGAAGTTCATGCGCTGCCGCAGGTTCTCATTGAGCCAGGGAATACCAATTCGCACCGGACATTGCGTCACACAACGCGAGCAACCGGTGCAGAGTTCGCTGAAGCGCGCATTCATCAGCGTGCCGGTGCCTGCTTCCCAGGAACCTCCGATTCCGCCGGAGTAGGTTTCGCCACCGAAGGCGTGGCCGCCGACGGTTTCGAAGTTGGCGCAGCAATTCATACACGCGCTACAGCGAATGCAATACAGCGCCTCCTGCAAAATTGGGTCCTCGCGCATGCGGTTGCGGCCATTGTCGATCAACACCAGGTGGAACTCGCGCGGCTTGGTCGCTTTTCCGGGCGCAGCAAACGGCGGCGCCTTCAGCGGCGGATGCAAAATGCTGACGTACGAGGTCAGCGGCTGCCCGGTACCACTGCGTGGCAGCAGTTCGATGAACGTGCCGAAATCGGTGCGCGAGGGCACGACCTTCTCGATGCCGGCAAGGGCAATGTGCAATGGCGGCAGAGTCATGGTCATTCGAATGTTGCCTTCGCTCTCCACCAGCATCAGCGAACCGCTGTCGGCGGCAATGAGGTTTGCGCCCGAGATGCCGGCATCGGCGGCAATGAACTGCTGGCGCAGCTTCTCGCGCGCGAACTTGGTCAGCTCCTCACCAGTATCGAGCGGCAGGTCGGTAGTGAACTTGCGCTTGAACAGCGCCGTGATGCGCTCGCGCGAGTAGTGCAGCGCCGGAGCGATGATGTGCGACGGCTGCTCGTCGGCCACTTGCAGAATGAATTCGGCCAGGTCGGTTTCTGCGACGGTGATGCCGGCGGCTTCCAGTGCGTGGTTCAGCTTAATCTCTTCCGAAGTGATGCTCTTGCCCTTTACTACAAGCTTGGCTTCGTGACGCAGCAGGACATCGCGAATGTACTGGTCGGCGTCGGCCGCCGTTTTCGCCAGATAGAAATGCCCGCCGTTGGCGCGGACGCTGGCTTCGAGTTGCTGAAGCAGCTCGGGCAGATTAGCGATGGCGTTTTCCTTGATCTGGCGGGCGCGGTCTTTGAGTTCGTTGTAGTCGGGGAGCAGCGCGGTAGCAGCGTAGCGATTGCGGTTGAAGGTCTGGGTGTTGCGGCGAACGGCAGGGCTCTGCACGCTCAGCGTCATGCGGATGGCATCCAGCAAGGCCTTCTTGTCGCTCTTGTTGGCCACCTGGCGGGGATTGATGTCGGCGGGATTCACCATACTGGCCACGCTCACCTCAATGCAATGATGTGCAGTTTATGCGGCCCGTGAACACCGCGCACCAGAGGTCCCATGTCGGCGGTAGCGCTGGGTCCGGTGACAAATACGAAATCGCGCTTCAATCCGCGGCCGTCGAGCACGTCGGCACGAAACAGATCGCGCGGCTGGGGAACGATGGTCTCGGCGGCAACCACAACGACTTGCAGCGGCGCCATCAAGCTTACGATCCCAGTGCGCTCGAAGCTCACATCGATGCACACCGAACCGGTGCTGGCCACGGCTGCGAAAGCTTCCGTGACGCCAGCGGCGCTGTTGATCATCTCGTCGGGAGTAGCGTTCGCTTGCACCCGCGGATCGGCGGCGAACTCGCTGAACAAACTGGCTGGAAGCTCCTGCGGAGGCGCATAGAGAATACGGGATGCGTCCCCAACCGTTTGCAGGATCGCGCTGCACAAGGCTGCGGATGAGCGATCGATGACTTGCACGGTAGCAACCGCCTGGATGGCTGCGGCCGTGAACTCCTCGACAAGAGATGCTTGCGCCATGGCTGGCTGCATAAGAGAAGTCGGGCTTTCACCGAGGGCGCGGGGATCAGGGAGCGCCTTTATATGCGCCGTCGAATCCCGGTCTTGCCATTTTGAAAGCACAGCGAGGGAGCAAGCGGCTGGGCGCGGTCAAGGGATCCGCTTGTGCTTTAGCTCCTGTAGACTCGGGCTGGAAGAATATCAACCAGAGCGCATTGATGTGGTGTCGACCTTCGATCACGGGATCAAAGGCCGACCATGGATAAACTACGCATCAACAACCAGCAGCGCGACGAAGTCGGTCTGTTACCAGCCTACTTGCACGTATCCGCTATATGGGTCACGGTCTTCACTCTGATAACGGGCGTCTCTTTTACGCTCGATTCAGTTCCCTGCTGAGTGGTGTCCCTCGTCCTTACGCCAGGCGTGCCGGTTATTTTGACCTCGTGGCCAACATGTTTGGTCAACTTATTCGCTTCATCGGAAAGTTGGTAGACCTTCCCATTGCTGTCGGTGAGTGTGTAGTTATTGCCCACGGTCGCCAGGCAACCTGTAATCGTAGTCGGGCCGGATTTGGACATCGAATCCTGCGCTTGCAGCAATACGGCAGAGATTAGCAGAACTAGAGTGATCAAAAGTGTCTTGCGCACAAACAGCCTCCTCATCTTTCGGGATTTTCATTAGGCCCCAAGCGAGCGATTATATTCCATTCCTGCGAAAACAACCTACTTCTTCTCACGGACCGTTCGGTCGCGGGTTCTCACTCGCGAGCTTAACCTGCGATGTCGCACCATTGGGCACTCGAATCAGGACGCAGGTGGAGTTGTCTTCGCCTCCGCCTTCGTTGGCAGCGTCGATGAGAGTATCGCAGGCGGCTTGCAGTGAAGGCAATTGCAGCAGGATGTTGCTGATCTCTCCATCGTCCACGTGACGCAGTACGCCGTCGGTGGTCAGCAGCAGCATGTCGCCGCCCTGCGCGGGAAATTCGCCAAGATCGGGTAGCGTGCCCTCATCGGTGCCCAGGGCGCGAGTGATGATGTTCTGCGCCGAGGAGCGCTTCGCCTGGTCGAGCGTGATCATGCCGCGGCGTACCTGCTCCATCACCAGCGAGTGATCTTCCGTCAACTGCAGCAACTGGCCCTCGCGGAAGAGATAGATGCGGCTATCGCCCACGTTGGCAATGCTGAATACGCCATCGGCAAAGCGAACGGCGACCAGCGTCGTGCCCATCCCGGATGTATTCTTATGCTCTTCCGCATAAGCCAGGATGGCGTCGTTGGCCTTCTTTACCGCCTCGGCCAGCAAGCGCGCGCCCAGCGGGGCGTCGTCCAGATAAGCGTTGTCCTGCACGCTGGGCTTCCGTTCGCGAAAAAAGCCCAGCACGGTGTCGACGGCGATCTGGCTGGCGATCTCGCCGGCCGCGTGTCCGCCCATACCATCGCATACCACGAAGACACCCAGCCGTTCGTCGTAGCCGAAATGGTCTTCATTCGACGGGCGCACCCGTCCCACGTCGCTGCGTCCCGCCACTTCAATTCCCTGTGACATTCGGCCAACAGTTTACCCTCTTAGTCGAAACCATGCGAGTCTCTAAAGTGGTGGAAACTTTTTCCGCCGCGACTGGGCTAATTTCGGGATTCGGGATCTCCTTCCCGCGAACACCTCGACTGCCCGCGCTCGAAACTTGAAACTCGAAACTGCCTTTTGGGTGTGACGCGGGTCATGGCGACGAGACCCTACGCGCCGTATAATCGCGGGTTTTGCTGGACTTGAAATATGTCTGATCGCTGCTCGGACCTGCTCGTCATTGGCGCTGGAATTGTAGGACTGGCAACTGCGTTGGAAGTAACGCGCCGCTTCCCGCAGATGCGCATCATCGTCGTGGACAAGGAGAACCGCGTAGCCGCTCATCAGACCGGCCACAACAGTGGAGTGATTCACTCCGGCCTCTACTACAAGACGGGTTCCTTGAAAGCGCGCAACTGCGTTGCCGGAGCAGCTTCGATGAAACGCTTCTGTCAGGAGCAGGCAATTGTCTTCGAAGAATGCGGCAAGCTGGTCGTTGCCACCACTCCCGAAGAGGTTCCGCGGCTAGAGGATCTGCATCAGCGTGGCACCGGCAACGGCGTACCTGGACTGCGTATGCTGCAACGCCAGCAGTTCCGCGAGATCGAACCGCACTGCGACGGTGTCTCCGCGCTGCAAGTGCCTTCCACCGGCATCGTTGACTACACCGTCGTTGCCCAAAAATATGCGGAGTTGATCCAGCAAGCCGGCGGCGATCTGGTCTTCGGCGCCAAGGTTGTTGCGCTGCGCGACGACGGGGGGACCACCATTGTCGAGACCCGCGCCGGAACTTTTCGCGCGCGCTACGTTATCAACTGCGCCGGACTTTACAGCGACACCATCACGCGCATGGCCGGCGTCGAAACCAATCTGGAGATCATCCCGTTCCGCGGCGAGTACTACGAAGTTCGGCCTGAACGGCGCAACCTGGTGAAGGCCCTGATCTATCCGGTTCCCGATCCGCGATTTCCCTTCCTCGGAGTGCATTTCACCCGCCGCGTTAATGGCAGCGTCGAAGCCGGACCGAACGCGCTGTTGGCGTTTCGCCGCGAAGGCTATACCGGCGCGTCGCCCGATCTGGCGGAAGCGATGGAGACCCTGCGCTTTCCCGGCTTCTGGAAGATGGCCAGGAAATATTGGCGCATGGGCTTGGCGGAACAATATCGCTCGTGGGTGAAATCCGCATTTGTGGAGGCCCTGCAGAAAATGGTGCCGGAGCTTCAGGAATCGGACCTGGCGCAGGGCGGTTCGGGAGTGCGCGCGCAGGCGGTCGACGCCAACGGCAATCTGGTCGACGACTTCCATTTCGTCCATAGCGCGAACATGATTCATGTGTGCAATGTGCCTTCGCCAGCGGCAACCGCCTCGCTCGAAATCGGCAAGGAAATCGTGGAGATGATGGCCCAGCGCTTCGACCTGACGCCCAGCAGAACCGCCTAGCCACAGAGAACGACTGGGTTTGTATCAAAGATCTGCTGTTCCTTTCCCTCATCGCGACGCTTCGCTGAACATAAACTTCCCCAGATACATGGGAGACGACTTCGGCGGCTTAGTCTGCGCGGCGTCCACCGGATAAGGACCCTGCACCAGCGTGGGAAATCCCCAGATGTCACCGTTGCGCATATCGATGACGACCTTGCCATACATCTGCGCCGTGCCATCGGGTTTGCGAATCGTCGTGTAGCCCGGCTCGACATAAAACGGATAGCCTTCGTCCGCCTGCGCTCTCACCGGCGCCGGCTGGACCATCGGCCGCAACACCAGAATCCCAAGCAGGACTGCGATGACTATCAGCATTGCCTTGGTAAAGCGATCCAGATTCATATCTCCCTCCTTCTTGCTCTTTCGTACGCGATGGATCCTCGTTTCGGTGAGACTCGCAGATTGCAAGACTCATCTAGGTACCCCCGGAATTCATGTTGCAAATAAAGGCTTTATATCAAAGTATTGATTCCAGGTAATTATCCCTTGACAGTAGGTATATAATGGCCTCGCAAAGACAGTGGGTAACATACCGCACCAACGATGGAGCGGTGTATCGTCTTTGGGAGAAGACCGTGGAAAGACTTAGAGACCACATCGTTCTCTGCTCGGTGTACCTCTATCCCTCGCAGCAGGCTGCGAACGAGGGGGAGAATAGTGGAGGTTCCGGTTTCCTGGTTCACGTTCCATCAAAAACCAGCAAGACCCATGTTCACCTTTACGCTGTAACCAATAAACATTTACTTGATCGCGGTTTTAATGTTCTTCGACTTACGAAGAAGAACGGCGGCATCAAGCCAATTCCTACTAAGCGAGACGATTGGTTTCCCCATCGCAACCCTCAATGCGATGTCGAGGTTCTTCCTATTTCTTTAGAGACTGAGTTCGAGTGGTGGTCTGTTAGCACTGAGATGTTCATCAATCCCGAGATAATCGAGGCCTGGAATGTAGGGCTTGGCAACGAAGCGTTTCTCATTGGAAGATTGATAACTCATTCAGGCCAACAGAAGAATGCACCTGTAACACGCTTCGGCAATATCTCCTTGATGGCCGACCCAAATGAACCTATCAAATGCGAAGGGTACTATCAGGAGGGATTTCTAGTTGAATGTCGCTCGTTAAGCGGATTTAGCGGTTCGGCTGTATTTGCCCTCTCTAACCAGACTTATTTTGCCGAACACTTACAGAAGCAAACGGCATATCGCTATTCGCAAGCAGGCGTATCGCCACCGAGTGAGGGGCTGCGGATAACTCCAATATCTTCATCTGGAACATCGGGGCCGTGGCTTCTCGGGATTGACTGGGGTCACATACCAATGTGGAAGCCAGTTTACGAACGTGACTTAGAAACAAAGACAGAGTGGAGAGTAGAAGCCAATACTGGCATCGCTTGCGTGCTACCGGCATGGTATATCCTCGACATTCTAAATACGGAGGAATTAGTGAAGGAGAGGCGCAATGACGACGCTGAACTCGCGGCTCGACTACAGCGTGAGAACGTGTCGGTTAATGACGTAGCCGATGAAGCAAAACCCGCTACGCAAAAAACGGAACAAGGTGCCAAGATTCCAATACCAACTGCGGATGAGTTCTTCGACGCGCTAGGCAAAGCGAGCCGCAAAAGGGATAGTCAGAAATAGTCCGCCATGAATGATTGCCTGCAGCGACGAACTGAGTATCTTGAACGCCAGTCAAAACGGCTCCACTTCGGTAGGCGATGGTTGGGGCGTACGAACCACCGCGTCCCGTTTTTCGATCTGCTGCATGAAAGTGGTGAACATCGGCTGCGTATCGAAGCGGCGGTTATAGCGGAAGCCGTACTCGTCAAGATAGGTCTGCAAGTAATGACGTCCTACGTTGTGGTACACCCCTCGGATTCCGGTTTTGACGAGCATCCAAAACCCCTCAATGGTATTGGTATGGCAGTCACCGACAACGTAGACCTTCTCGCTGTGGTTGATTCTGCGATGCTTTTCAAACCGCGCTCCAAAACCGCCGTAGGCACTGAAATCATCGGTAAACAGGGTGGATTCTGGCAGGACGTGCTCTTTGGCAATTCCAATCAACGTATCGAATTTGACATCCGCTGCGACTACAGCGCGGACTTCGCCCCTGCGTTGAACCACTCCCACTACGGCGGTCCTTTGAGTGTCTCCGGTCATGGGGCGACCGACCCTACCCTTGCGCCGTCCGCCGAAGTAGGACTCGTCCATCTCGACCTGCTGATTCTTGCCACCCAGCGGGCCGGACTTCTCGGGATTCAACATGGAGCGAATCTGCTTAAACATGCGCCATGCGGTCTTGTAGGTAACGCCTGTCTCACGCTCAATCTGCTTAGCACTGATTCCGCAGCGAGTCGAGGCCATCAAATAGATGGCATAAAACCACGTTGTCAATGGAGTGCAAGACTTGTGAAAGATCGTATCAGCAGTCGGGTGAACGTGGTGGCCACAGTGATCGCACGAATACGACGGGCGACTCTGGACGCGGTGATGCTTCGTCACCTGTTCGCAGTTCTTGCAATAGATGCCATCGGGGTAGAGATATGAGCACAGCCAGTCAAGGCAAGCGGCATCGCTCGGGAACTGGCGGTCAAAGTCTTTTCTGGTGTAGCGCTTCATCTTTGGCTTGGGGTTCATGTGAGTACCTACCGTCAAGGAAAAGACTACCAGAAGAACGTACCTACTGTCAAGGGATAATTACCTGATTCCATTGAAGTCACGTAGCAGCCTAAGTGCATTATTCTTAACCACTTGTAGCTTTCCTCGCAAGGTATTCATTCCATTATCTTTCCCCGCAAACCTCTGTGGAACAAGCACTTGCAGTTCGTACTCTGACAACTGCCTTCTGACACAAATAGGGCAGGAGCGCCAGAGCCAGGCGGATCCTACGCTAACGATCCAGTATCAAGTTGCACCGCAGTCAGATCAAGATTACGAAAGTGCTAGATCTGCTTTTCCTGGTTTTTTCCGCTAACGGTTTAGCCACGAGCCTAGAGCTGTACTCGGACCGCGACATCGAATTCCGAATAGTACTGCTTCACATCCTCGGCCCCATACTTCGCGCGGAACTTCTCCACCACGTCCTTGACCGCTTTAGGGTCGGTAATCGGCGTCGCGCGGAACTCTCCTTCTTCATCGCGCGCCGAGATGCGAATTCGCGGATCGTGCAGCACGTTCTTGTACCATTGCGTGTCAGAGCCCCCGACCGGCAACAGAAATAGCGTGTCGCTCTCCAGAACGAACCATACAGGGATGGAGATAGTCTTTCCCGACTTTCTACCGGTCACGCTGAGCTGTATCTGCCGGTATCGGGACAGGCGTTCTTTCAGGACTTTGTTGGAACGTAGCATGGGGCGACTCCACGGTGGAAATTGCCAAAGTTCTTTGGTAGTGGCCGAAACCCGCTTGAGATTGTCCGCCGGGTCGTCTCTGCCGTCAACCACTCTTTAAATAGGAACTTCCGATGGCATCCTTCATGGCGATCCGAACACTTAGGTCGCCAACTGGCTCTTGAGCACTGGCAATTGACCACTGGCAACTGGCTACTGTCTTATCCCTTGCCCCGGAACAAATACACCAGTTCGATCACCAGGATGATGACCACCATCACTTCCAGCACAAAGCCACGGCTCTGATGAAATTCATCGATGAGGAATCGATAGAGCCCTTCGGCGGTATGCAGCTTTTCGTTGACC
>Ga0181523_10000239_pt1 | contig 60596 bp, 52 predicted proteins | sample PEATcosm2014_Bin_43_FD_119752 | JGI IMG/M metagenome (GOLD analysis project Ga0181523, IMG submission 119752) | Peatland microbial communities from MTU Mesocosm Facility, Houghton, MI, USA - PEATcosm2014_Bin05_30_metaG | ecosystem: Environmental > Terrestrial > Soil > Wetlands > Peat | place... | reverse complement strand
GAAGCTTGCCGTGCCGCTGAGGAGTGCGACTTGGCTGAGCTGCGTCGTTCCGTTGAAGAAGGTTATGGTTCCGGTGGGTGTGCCGGCGCCGGTCGTGGGCGCTACCTTAGCCGTAATCGCCACCGGCCCGCTCGAGCCCACGGTCACTGAGGGGGGATCGAGGCTCAACGTCGTCGTCGTGGGCGTGAATGAAACAAGTTTGAACACCGCTCCTTCGTTGTCAGCGCCGCCTGCATATGTGGTGCCGTAGAGATTACCCGCAGCGTCCTGCAGCAGACCGGCATAGAGCGGCCGCGACCCGTCCGTGCAATTCGTAGCAGAGCAGAAGCTGTAGAGCGCCGTCTCCGTCCATGTGCCACCTTGTTGTGCCGGAGGCGCGAGCTTGAATACTGTGCCACCACCGGAGCCGTTGTTAGCAGCAGTGTTAGCGCCCCCGTAAGGCGCGGTGCCGTACAGGTTGCCCGCGGTGTCCCGGATCAGGCCGGCGTAGGGCGAATACCCGTCCGTACAATTAGAAGCAGAGCAGAAGCTGTAGAGCACGGTCTCCGTCCAGCTATCACCCTCTGCTGCGGGAGGTGCGAGCATGAACAGCGTTCCTTCGTTGTAAACGCCGCCGCCTTCAGTGCTGCCGTACAGGTTGCCAACCGTGTCCTGGATCAGACCACTTAAGGCCCCCTCACCGTCCGCGCATCCCGCAGCAGTGCAGAAGCTGTAGATCACCGAAAAAGTCCACGCGTCACCCGGTTGTGCCGGAGGTGCAAGCTTGAACACTGTGCCATCGCCGCCGCCGGCAACGCCGTTGGCGCCGCCTACCACGGTGGTGCCGTACAAGTTGCCCGCAGCGTCCTGGAGCAAACCAGCATAGGGGTTCACGCCGTCCGTGCAGTTCGTAGCGGAGCAGAAGCTGTAGAGTACTGTCTCCGTCCATGCGCCACCCTGTGCCGGAGGAGTGAGCTTGAACGCTGTGCCGCCACCGAAACCACCGTTAAAACTAGTGTTAGCGCCGCCACCCCATGTGGTGCCGTAGAGGTTGCCCGCAGCGTCCTGGATCAGACCGGCAAGAGGGATCTCACCGTCCGTGCATTTCGTAGCAGGGCAGAAGCTGTAGAGCACCGTCTCAGTCCAGCTACCACCCTCTACCGCAGGAGGTGCGAGCTTGAACACCGCGCCGTAGCCGATTGCGCCTCCGGCACGCGTGGTGCCGTACAGGTTGCCGTCGTTGTCCCGGATCACCCCATCTTGGGGATCAAATCCATCCGTTCCGTTCGCATCGAAGCTGTGGAGGACCGTCTCGGAACCCGTACTGTCCAACTCGAACACCGTGCCATAGCCGTTAACGCCCCCCGCATATGTTGTTCCGTACAGGTTGCCCGCAGCATCCTGGATCAGACCAGCATAGGGATTTGCCCCGTCCGGTGTGCTTGAGCCGAAGCTGCAGAGGACCTCATAGTTATAGCCAGCGGCCGCGGCGTTCGCCTTGTGGGTTTTCCCAGTCTTCGCTCGCAGCTTGGGCGAGTGACTTAATTGATTGAAGGTTGAATCTTGCGCCGCCGCCTGGGCGGCGAACGCAAACCACGACAATAGCGAAATCAGTGTGAGGGCACACAAGCGATGAATGCGAATTTTCATAATCTTCTCCTGGTTTGAACTTTCCATGTTTGAACTCTCGATGTATTTAAGCGCCGTTCGCCGACCGCGGCCGCGGTTCGAAATAAAATCGAGTGCCAGTTGCCAGTTTTCCAAGACGAGAGGTCATTCGCGTATCTTGATCCGCGAATCGTTGATGATCGTCTGCAGATCCGAGTTGAATTTCGCCAGTATGCTGTCAAAGTCCTGGTCGAATATGACGTGGTAGACAACCACGAAGGGGGCATCCAGACGGCGAAAGGCCAGGATCTCCTTTCCCGCCCCTTGCGGCCGATCGATCGAGTACACGGTGTACGCCGAATCCAGAGCCAGTCCCCTAAAGGGTGTGGCCGTGTCCACCGGGTACCCGTCCTCCTGCAGATGCTCAAAAAAGAGCCGGATGTATTCGTCCAGGTCTCCGGGTTTCTGCCCGAGTTCCGGGAGCATCAAATCGACGTTTGCCACAACGCGAAAATACCTTCCCTCGTGGAACAACCTCTGCAAGTTCGCCGAATACTTCGATTCCCCTCTGATCTTGATATGGTGCCAGCCATGGGGGAGCTTGAAATCGTAATCGAAGCGTTTCGCGTAGCTGGCGAAAATCGCCCCCTCATCCGGCACTTCGCTGCCCAAGCCGTGGGCGTCGGCCATTTCGTGGAGACGCTGCTTGTTGAGTGCGCCATAGAGTTGAACGGATTCGAAGCCGACGGCAACGCCATAATCGGTCACGAAGGCGTTGCGGTCTGAGGTGGCGGGATCGAAGTCTTGCTTGCGCAGCGCGAATGCGCTGGCTCTCCCAGTCTTACCCATATCCTTGCCGGCGGCGGTATCGAAGAGTTTGAATTCCAGCGCGGAACCGGCGGAGAGTGTGTTCAAAGCTGTGAAGATTGTGGCCTCTCCAGCAAACTTTTCCTTGACCGACAGAACGTAAGGGTAACCGTCCGCCTGAGCCTTGCTGAAATTGACGTTTGTTCCCGTCATGTATGCGGATGGATCCGGCGGAATGACAACGTCGAAATATTGCGTTCTCTCCTTGAAAACTGCCGCGATTCCAGCTTCGACGATGGGCCTGCGATTGAATTCGCCCACGGTTTTCTGCAAGATCTTCGATTCTTTTGAGGTTTCGTGTTTGGTCTCTGCCGCATCCACGATGATGCTCCCTACTCCGCCGGTCAGAGGGCTGGTCATGAGGGCATTGCGGATCGCCCTGCCCTTGGTCATGTAGTGAACGGTAAGAAGCTTGCTTGTGTCGGTCAGCAGCAGAACCCGGACCTTGTTTGCGGGTGCCGTAGGTCCCTGTTTCTCTTGCGCGGCCGCGATGGTTGGCAGCGCGAACAGGAAGACGAGCGCAGCCGCAAAATAGCGCTGGGATAATGTCATGTGAGAACCCTCCTTTTTCAATTCCGTGAACTTGGCGTTAGGAATGGACGAGCAGATACAGCCGTCTGGCGCGTCTCTGCCCGCCTCCCTTGCTTGCGTTACTCCCCGTCGTTCGCCGAGCTTAGAAATGGAACACGATGCCGCTCGAGATTCTCAGACTGTGGCTAGTTCATCGTGCCGGAGAGAGTGCCGGATTCGCCGCTGCATGTACCTTCCGAGGAAGTGTCGCAAGTGTAGGTGCCGGACAGGCTCTGGCCGTTCGCTGTAAACGTTCCGGTGACGTCAAAAGCCTGGCTGCTCCCACTTTTGTCTTGCATTGCGAAGTAGGAGGTGTTTGTCGCCATCGAAGTGGTTCCGTTGGCAGGCACGGGGTTGGCTCCCACTCCTATGATCAGTCCTTGCGCAGTGCCGCCGCCGGACGTTATGTTGAGACTGCTTGCGGTGAAGCAAACTGTGGCATCGAGGGGGCCAGGTATAGTCCAGGTGGGCCCCAGTGAGATGTTGGTATCCGAGCAGGGAAAGGTTGTGAAGGTCGCAGTCAGGCTTCCGCCACCGTTTCCTCCACCGCTAGGGGTAACCGTGAGAGTCCACGTTCCAGCGGTAATGTCCAAAGGCTGGCTGCTTTTGTTTTTGTGCTTACCGCTGCCGCACCCGGCCCCGAGAAGGGCAAACCCGGCTACGCACAGCAGCATCAGACCACCGAATGATCGATAATAAGAGTTCATAACGGAATCTCCTCCTAGAATGTTTTTTCGAACGAATTTGAGCCTAGGCAGCCCCAAAAGGCGATGCCTATCTCGGCTCCAAACTGGCTCCATTGCGAAAAATGCATCCGAACTTCGCCGGCGACCGCCTGGAAACGTCGCGAAAGTAGCACTCAAAAGGAAAAAGCCTCAATGCACGGCGGGTCATCTGGGAGTCAACTGCAAGTCAACTGGGGGCAACGGGCTCGAAATCCTTCGTTTTACCCTGCTCATCTCCGGTCTCCATGTCCTTGACGGGGCTTTAGAGGAAACGCCGCGCTGCTGGCCCGGTTCCGTCACATCGGGATGTGAGCTCAATCACTGATTTTCTTAGTGGATTCTATTTACAGTGCCGGTGCGGCCTGAACGTCAGCGGCTGCATGTACATCAGGTTTCCTTCAGGTTAGTTAACTGCGCCGACCAATGGGAAGTACGAATGGAGTTTGTCCCGGAAAGCTAAGGTGTGGTTTTAGCCCTCCGAGAAAAGGGAAGGACGGCTAACTAACCTCTCGTGCCAGACCCTGCTACAAAGCGCCGGCAAGTGCGGTTCGGACCTTTCACGGTCGACCTTGTCTCCCGGGAATTGCACGGCAGCGGCGGCAAGATCCGTCTCCAGGGCCTGCCCTTTCAAATTCTCACGATCCTGGTGGAGCAACCCGGGGAGTGGGTCACCCGCGATGAACTCCGGCAGCGGCTGTGGCCAGCCGACACTTTTGTTGATTTCGACCACTCCATCAACACCGCCGTTGGGAAACTCCGGAGAGCGCTTGGGGATGACTCCGACGAGCCTCGCTACATCGAAACTCTGCCACGACACGGCTATCGGCTTATGGCTGCGGTGGCGGAGACGCCGGAGCACATAGGTTCTGAAGCGGAGAAGAAGAAGCTCTGGAAGATTATTGTGCCATCGGCGGTTCTGCTGCTGGCCGTGCTGATCGCGGGCTGGCTTTTCTATCCTTGGCGCCGCGCCAAGGCTCTGACCGACAAGGACACGATTGTTCTGGCCGATTTCGACAACAAGACGGGCGATCCGGTGTTCGATGACACGCTCAAGCAGGGACTCTCGGTACAGCTTGAGCAATCGCCCTTTCTCGCTCTGATTTCCGATCGCAAGGTGATTGACACATTGAAACTGATGGGCCGTTCACCCGATGAGCGCCTAACGGCGAACGTCACTCGCGAAGTCTGCCAGCGCACGGGCAGCAAGGCGATGCTGACGGGCTCGATTGCGGGGCTGGGCAGCCAGTACGTGATTGGCCTGAGGGCGGTGAACTGCAACACGGGGGATGTGCTGGCGGAAGCGCAGGAGCAGGCGGCGGGCAAGGAAGCGGTGCTCAAGGCTCTGAACAATGCGGCAGTCAGTTTGCGTGGAAAGTTGGGCGAATCGCTCAGCACAGTGCAGAAATACTCCACCCCGGTGGAGGAAGCGACTACGCCATCGCTGGAGGCGCTGGAAGCCTACAGCCTGGGCCAGAGAACGAACCTTACAACGGGGAATACAGCCGCTCTGCCTTTCTACAAGCGGGCGGTGGAGCTCGATCCGAATTTTGCCCTCGCCTATGACGCCATGTCGTGTGCCTACCTGAACCAGCACGAATTCGGGCGGGCGTCGGAGAATGCACGCAAGGCCTATGAGCTGCGGGGAAAAGTCAGCGAGCGAGAGCGATTCTATATCGAGTCCGGCTACTACATGACGGCGACGGGCGATTTGGAGAAAGCGGCGCGGAACGACCAAATCTGGCAGCAGACCTACCCCAGAGACGACTCGCCTTACGTGGATCTTGGATTTGTTTACGCCCACCTCGGAAACTGGGACAAGGCATTGGAGGAGTTTCGAAAGGCGCTGCGCCTGGAGCCGGATCACGTAGACAACTATGGCAATCTCGGCGTCGCTTACGAAACCTTCAACCGGCTGGATGAAGCAGATGCGATCTATAAACAGGCGCAGGAGCGCAAGCTGGAGGATGAGTTTCTTTTCCAGAGCCGTTACGGGTTGGCCTTTCTGAAGGGCGATACAGGGCAGACGACGCAGTTGCTCTCAGCCGCCATGGGGAAACCTGGAATCGAAGACATATTGCTCGCCGCACAAGCGGACACTGAAGGCTGGTATGGCAAGCTGAAGAACGCGCACGAACTGACCAGGCGAGCGATGGATTCAGCCCAGCACAACGACGCCGAGGAAAATGCTGCTGCCTACGAAGCGGAAGCAGCGCTGCGCGATGTGGAATCAGGAAATCCGGAGCAGGCGCGTGCCGAGGCCAATGCGGCATTGAGTCTGGCCCCGAACCGCAATGTGCACGCCATGGCAGCACTGGCGCTGGCGCAGGCAGGCGATACGGCAAGGGCGGAGAAATTGGCGGCCGAACTCACCAGGAGCTTTCCTGAGGACACGTTGGTGCATAGATACTGGCTGCCGACGATTCGGGCGGCGCTCGCTCTGCAGCGCAAAGACCCAAACCGGGCAATCGAACTATTGACGGCGGCAAACGCGATTGAACTTCAGTATTCAACCGCAGTCCTGTGCCCGGTTTATCTGCGCGGGGAATCCTATCTCATGCTTCACGACGGTGACGGAGCGGCAGCGGAATTTCGGAAATTCATTGACCACCGAGGATTGGTGGTGAACTTCCCCTGGGGCGCGCTGGCCCGCCTCAAACTGGCGCGCGCCTACGCCATGCAGGGCGACACCGGCAAAGCCCGCACGGCCTACCGGGATTTCCTCACGCTCTGGAAAGACGCCGATCCCGGCATCCCGGTCCTGAAACAAGCCAAAGCCGAGTACGCCAAAGTGCAATAGCCGCGCGCAAGCCGTTCAATGGCATTCATACGAGAATTGCAAACCTCGCAGGAGAGAAATCAAGCGCCGCTTGGTTAGAAGCCATTTACACAACCCCTCCGTAATAGATCGATTTGGGCATAAAATAGCGGAGATGAGCCCATCTCACATTACATCGAGGAAGCGATGATATCCGCGCAAAACTCTGGCAGCAAACAATCTGTGGCACTTCGACCGATTGACCGCTTGACGCTTGGATTGATTGGGACGGGAGTGATATTTGCTTCCCTAGGCCTGGGCGAAGCCGTGTATCGATTGGCGTTCCTCGATTTTGATGGAGCAACTGATCGTCTTCCAATCGAGATGTTGTTCGGGATCGCGTTTGCCTGGATAACTACGAAACTGGCTAGAAGGATTTGCCAATACCGAATGGAGACCGCCGCGAGGATCAAATTGATTCGGGATCGCAACTACAGGATTCGTCATGCGGCCGAAGCCATCGCGCCCCTGTCCTATCCGAGCAATCAGCAAGCGATCCGGGTGATTCGTGAAGAGGTGGATCGAATTGAGTGGGCATTGACCGACATCGTGCCGCAGTAGGCGCGTGCGGTGCGAGCCAGATGGCTCGTCAAAAGTTGCGACTCGTCTCGTTAGGCTTGCAATCCGCTCAGGCGACACGCATGCGAGTGAGAATTACCAGCATTGGACAGCGATCCCCGTCGGCCCTGTTCCGCCCGACGGCCGCCGGCGTATTCCTGCTATGGCTGGCGATCTTTGGCGTCGCCAGCCTCTCCGAAGCCGCGGATTTCCGTACCTCGGTTATCCATCTCTCGGTGATTGACGAAAAGAATTTGCCGGTGCCCGACGCGACGGTTGAGGTTCGACAAAGCGATAAGCTCGTAAGCACTTCCAGCACGGATGCTGCGGGAAAGGCTACGCTACAGGTCAACGGCCTGGGGACCTATGCGCTGAACATTCAAAAGAAGGGCTACCTACCGGGCGAGACCACTTTGGAAGTTAGCGAAGAGAGTGCTGCCCAGGATATCGATGTCGATGTTGTGCTGAGCGCTGTGGCATTGAGTAAGCAGAGCGTGGAAGTCAAAGGCGAAGCGTCCAATCCAATAACCGAGACCTCGAGTGGCCCTGCAACTCTGGCTCCTACGAATGCCAAGGACACTCCATTACGCCCAGCCACATTGGTAGATGCTCTGCCGCTGATACCGGGAATCGTGCGCGGCCCAGACGGGAGTGTGCGAATCGCGGGTTTCGGCGAAGACCATAGCGCGCTGCTGGTCAATTCGGTGGATGTGACCGATCCGGCTACCGGCGGCTTTGGACTCAGTGTTCCGATCGACAGCGTGCAGACCATCGAGGTTTCGGAGATGCCCTACCTCGCAGAGTATGGCCGATTCACCGCAGGCGTAGTCGCGGCGGATACGCGACGCGGAGGCGATAAGTGGGGCTACAGCCTGAATGACCCGTTTCCCGACTTTTTCATCAGAAGCGGGCACCTGGACGGCATCAGGGACGCGACTCCTCGATTCAATCTCAGCGGCCCCATTGTCGGCAACCACCTGTACTTTCTGGAGGGCATCGAATACCTGCTCGACAAGCAGGAGGTTCGCACCCTGCCGTTTGACCAGAGCCTGAGCACCTCCAAGGCGTTCAACTCTTTTACGCAATTCGATGCGATCCTTTCTGCCCACCAGACGCTGACCGGCAGCCTCCATTTCGCTCCACATACGCAGCAGTATGAGGGACTGGATTACTTTAACCCGCAACCGGTGACGCCCAACGCGGATTTCCACGAGACTACTGGCACGCTCACAGACCGGTTGGCCATCGGCGGCGGGCTCTTGCAAAGCACGGTGTCAAGCAGAGTAGTGAGCAGCGGCATCACGGCGCAGGGAACTGCCGACATGGTGCTGACTCCGACCGGAAACCTCGGCAACTATTTCAGCCAGGAAACGCGCCGGGCAAATCGCTTTGAATGGATTGAGGAATGGACAGCGCGCACGTTTCACTTCGCCGGGCAGCACACGCTGAAGTTTGGGTCGGTGCTCGGCCACAGCGAGAATGTGGGCCACTTTTACGCTCGTCCGGTTCTGATCGACGATGCGAGCGGCAATGTTCTGCAGCAGATTAGTTTCTCCGGAACGGGAGCGTTCGATCTTGCCGACCTGGAACCGGCGGCGTTTGCCCAGGACCACTGGGTGCTGAATTCGCATCTGGCGATTGACGCCGGTCTCCGTCTTGAAGCGCAGACGATTACCTATACCACGCGGGCTGCTCCACGGGCTGGTTTCGAGTGGACTCCCGATGTGGGGAAAACGCTGGTCCGCGGCGGCATTGGCGTCTTCTACGATTCCGTCCCGCTCGATGTTTATGCGTTCAGCAGCTATCCCGAGCAGACGATCACCACCTACAATTCGGCCGGCGTCCCGGTGGGGCCACCGGTCAAATACATCAACATCACCGCGGAGGCGGCGCAATCGAACTTTCCGTTTATCGATAGTGCTCAGAAGAGCGGCAATTTCGCTCCCTACAGCGTGGCGTGGAATGTGGCCTTCGAGCGCGTTGTGAATCGCTCCTTGCTGCTTCGCGTGAAGTACCTTCAGAGCCGCGAACAGGACATGATTACGCTACAACCGGAAGTGGTTCAGAACCAGAATGCGTTTGTGCTCGGGGCATCCGGCTCGGCGCATACGCGACAAGCCGAGTTTACGGCGCGCATCGGAGCGGCTTCCCGCCGCCAGTTTTTCTTTTCCTACGTTCGGCAATACGCCCGTGGCGACATCAGCGATGCCAACTCCTACCTGGGAAACTATCCTTTTCCTGTCGTGCGCAACAGCCTGACAGCGAGTTTGCCCAGTGAGATTCCCAATCGGTTTCTGCTGTGGGGCTCGTTCGGGCTTCCGCGAAAGATCATGGTGACGCCACACTTGGAGGTTCGTAACGGTTTTCCCTATCAGCCGACCGACGTATTCCAGCAATACGTAGCTGCAACTTACGGTCCGCAATATCGTTTCCCAAGGTACTTCTCGTTCGACCTGCGAGTTGCGAAAGATATCCAGGTGGACCCGAAACACGCCGTTCGCCTGTCGTTTTCAGTGCGGAATCTGACCAACCACTTCAATCCGCTCGAGGTACATTCGAACATTGCCGATCCGCAGTACGGCGCCTTCTTCGGGAACAACGATCGGCGAGCTGTGCTCGACTTCGATGTTCTCTTTTAATGGATGTCTGGAATTCGGTCGCGATGACGCCGGCATTTTTGCTGGCGCGGCAATGAATTCGACGCCAGTGGCCAAAGCCACCCATGAATTCGTGGCAGTTCCCGGGAGGCATGGGAGGCCAGTTTCGCGCCCGAGTTGACGACCATCGAGGAGGAGGATGGTGCCTCTACTACCTCAACTACGCCAGCGAGCACTGGATGAGGCCCGACGGTAGCCGCCTGGGTGCTGAACTCGTACCTGTTTTCATCCAGGGCCTTCCGTGCTCTTGCCGTCCAGAAGATATAAGCCACCGCCAGATCGCGCTCCGGGCGCGCCGTCCAGCCTTCGCTGGCGATCATGTTCTGTACCTGGGCAATGCGCTCCGAGGGCAGCGGATGCGACCTGAAGTACCCAGCCAGCGTCTGCTGGGCCACGCGCGACAGTTCCTCCTGCGGCGTCTATGCCCGGGCTTCATACTCCTCGTACAGCCGCCCGAAGGTTTCGAACATGCGGATGGCACCATTGGCCGAATATCCCGCTTCCACTGCCAGCCGCGTGCCCTCGCGGTCCGCCTCCAGTTCTTGATCCTTGCTGTATCCTGCCTCGAACACGGCGATGGGCAACGGCGCCGAAGACGAAGTCTGCCCTCGCATTTAGTCTTGAACAGAGGAGACTACACGAGTGCGCGGGCTTCTGCCAGGTGCATAGCCGCACGTACCATGGAATCAGGGTTGTGGCTCAATTCGTGCTCGACGCTGTGGCTTCGCTGTCGCCCCGGACTCGCTCCATGTTTGGCTGCCTCGCGATCAACGTTCAGGACAAAAATTGTCCTCATCCTCCGCTCATCTGCCGGGATCAACAATGTGACGCGGTCACGGCCTAGTTACGGTAGAGCAGCAATCGTTGGGGCATCCTTCTTGACGTTCGCCATATACGTCAAAAGCGCGCTCATGAGTTGGTTCCCGCTAGAATTGTTCAAATTTTTCGGACCAGTTGGGCTGTTGAGATACTCGAAAATTTCCTGAATAAGGTCGTCGCCTTGCGTCGCACCGACGACACTATTGACCGTCGTTACGAGATCGGGATGCTGTTTAAATTCGTAGTCCGCGATTTTCTGCTGTAACTTGATGCGGTCCGCGCGGGTTTCGCCGATGCCGCTGCCACTGGTTCCCTCTGCCCACCACTGACCGATGGTACCGGGTTTCAATTGGCCACCTTGCATAGTCTTACCCGTCACGGAGACGAACTCAGATACGAACGTTGCCGCAACTAAATCGATTTCCCAGGGATGGGTCTTGGGAGCAAGATTGACCATGATGTGTCGATCGCTTTCGGCTGTATAAATAGCCATAAAATCTGTGGCTACGATTTGCCCCGGTTGCGACATCGCGTGATATCCCGCTGAATCGGAGTTCCAGCCCGAAGTATCGCAATCGAAGAGAGCGAGTAGGAGCGCGTGAAAAAAGTCTTGCATGCTGCCCGGTTCGTTCTGATAATAAGCTGCAAGCTCTGTCAAATATGCCTCATCGCTGGGATCCGATTCTCGGTTGGTGGGACCAACGCCATAGCTGCGACCGCTCTTGAGGTCGTCCGCTCCGCCCGTGCCGTTGTTGTAACCTACGTTAAAAAAGTAATTGTTACTATCGATTCGAATCGCGACACCAGCCTTTTTGGCGATCAAATCCAGTTGAAGCTGTTTGTAATTCTTGGCGATGTAGGCGGGATCCTGACGGATTACACTATCGAAGGTATTCAGGGCAGGATTCACCGTGTTCAGCATGAGCCCCAGGTAAGACTGTCCAGGCTGCATCTGCAGTTGAACCGACATTCCCGTAAAAGGGGTAACGCCGGGATTAGGCGCTTGGGCATTCGCTGAGGCACATATCCAATGAATTACTAGAATGCTCAAAAACATTGATCTCAACGGGATTTCGACCTTCGCCGATTTCATGAGTTTTGCCTCTCTCATTTCATGATCAGGGTACCTTAGTGGTCCGTAACGGTTTACTTCGGCAGTGAAGTAAGGTGTAAGGGGTTGCGACCGCTAATGTATTACCAAAGGGAACTTTCGGCAACTTGAAAAACGGTTTGATAAACCCACCGCGCACCATAAACGTCCGCCCCATTCACCTTCCCCCGATTGAACGGACAGAATGGCTTCCTTTGAACTATCGCCGAGATACGAGATGCTCAGCCCCAGCCAAAGCCGCTGGAACGCGGGGGCGTAATGGAGCGCCAACAGCATCCGTTTCGTCACTTTTTACTTCTGTGTACTTTCGCTCGAGTACCCGCAGGCGCTTTCCGCTTCAATTTGATCCGATTGTAATCAATGGCGGCACGGACGAGATTTTTTAGAGCACGCTCGTTAATCTTATCGCCCTCGAAAATATCGATCGCTCGCCACTGGTTGCCTCCGAGTCCCGCGTTGAAGAGCTTGTCAGGATCTGGGAGGCCCGCTCCGTGGGAAAAGGTAAGCTTCACCTTATCTTTGTGGGCGTTGCCGACCGCGATGATTCCATCGCGAGACCATACTGGGCTTCCCATCCACTTCCATTCCTCGATGATCTCGCGGTCGGCCTCAAGGATGCTCGCGCGGATGCTGGCAAGCGTTTTGCCACGCCAGTCCATGAGTTTTGCGATCAGTTGGTCAATACGTTCCGATGGGTTCATAGGATGTTTATACCTCGAATTCTTGTTGCATTGGCTGATGCGGCCATGATGTCACTCCTCGGATTTATCAATTCACGACTTTTGAGCCGCCTTAGGCGTCCAACCAGGGGCTTCAACGCCGAACTGCTTTGAATATTCGGCGACCAATCGCTGCCAGCCCGCGAACTTCATGGCGTTGACGCCGGCGATGGCTCCAATCGGCGTACCCGCGAGGAACCGATCAAGGACGTCGAAGCAGATGTGCCAGCCCGCGGCGCCCCACGAGATGAAGCGGCGATCGATGCTGTGCCACAGCGTCAGGCGCGTGCCGCCACCAAGGGCTTCGAGTTCCCACCGAATATCGCTGAACTCGAGCACCTTGGGAGCGTCGGCTCGTGTCACTGTAGTTTCCTGCGGCGCGGGCGTTCCCACCCAGGTGAGCTTCACCGTCGTTCCAACCGTACCCAAGCTGCCATCGACCACAAAGGGAGCCCACTCGCGCAGATGCGCCGGGTCGGTAAGCGCCTGCCAGACTTTTTCCGGCGAGTGGCGCAGATCGCGGACGAGAATGAGCGTCCACTTGTGCCCTTCTTTTCGTACCTGCGCCCCGCTGGCCGGACCTGGTTCGTACTGCGCGAGATCGGTCACTTTCTCCTCCTTAAGATTTACCAGCGTGCCAGCTGGGTGAGCTGGATGAGGTTGCCGCAGGTGTCCTTCAGCATGGCAATCGTCGATCCAGGCACGTCGGTGGGCGGCATCGTGAACTGGGCGCCACGGGCCTTGATCCGCTCGTAGTCGCCCTTGACGTCGTCGGTGAAGAACATGATCGCGGGTTGATTCTGCTGAAAGATCGCCTGCTGATACGCCTTGGCCGCGGGATTGTTGTTCAGCGCCAGCTGCAGCTCAGTGCCGTTCGGCTCCTCGGCGGAGGCCACGGTCAGCCAGCGGTACGGGCCGTTGCTGAAATCGGACTTCTTGGCAAAGCCCAGTACATCGGTATAGAAATTCAAGGCCTTGGCCTGGTCGTCCACATATATGCTGGTCACTTTGATTTTCATTTCGTTTCTCCTTTGTCACGTTCGCGGTTTGGCCGCGTTGTCTTTTTTGCTTTCTTTTTCGATGATGTCGACTTCTTTGGTGTTGAGGGATCCATGCGGTCGAGGTGGCGTTCAAGAGCATCCACGTGAGCCGACCAGAACCGGCGGAACTGAGCCAGCCAGGTATCCACCTCCTGAAACGGTTGCGGCTTCAGCTGGTAGAGACGGCGCTGTGCGTCCACCGTGGATTCCACGAAACCGGCGTCGCGCAGCACGCGCAGGTGCTTCGACACGGCCGGCTGCGTCATACGAAGCCGACGCTCGATCTCTCCCACCGACGGTTGGGACGAGGCCAGCAGGCTCAATATCGCGCGGCGGTTCGGCTCGGCAATGATCTCGAATACCGATTCCATACTCTTCATATACTACAACAGGCATATACGTGTCAAGGAATATATAAAGAAAAAGAACCCACGATAGGCTGTAAACGGGTACCAAAGGTAGTTGGCGATAAATCGGGTTGCACTCAATGACCTGCGGTCAAAAGGTGTAACCGCCTTCCATGAGAATGCCGGTCTATGTCAAGTAGATTTTGAATTGCCTTCCTAAACCCGTCGTGAGAGCAGTCTGGTTCATTTGTTTCCCAGCAGCATGAGGCGCAACGCGAACGAGCGTCCGCTGTCGCCGTCGAAGAAGGTCGGGGCCGGGTGGCTGGCATCAATGGTCGAGACGACCCCTACGTTGGGATGGTTGGTGATGTCGTTGAATCCGATGCGTCCCGCCCAATAGCGTCGGAACAGATGAACCCGCTTCTCGAACTGCAGATTCAGAGTGTAGTAGGTGGGCAAACGCAACGATCCGCTCGGAGGATAGCCCGCAGCTATTTCTCCCTGATCGGTGGTTCCGTAGAAAGGCTGCCCGGTGCGAGCTTCAGCCGAGTAGACGATGTCGAACTTGTGGATGACAGGCAGATTGAAGCCCGGCAGCACGCCCCACCCTACAAAGCGGTTCGGTGTGTCCCATTGAAAAGGACCCCGGAGCTGCGGGCTGAGCAGTGGAAAATCCAGGCTGAAATCGAAGATCTGATTGCTTCGCGAACTGGAGCGCGTATAAGCTCCGAAGATCTCATAGTGCCCGCGAAAGTGGTGGTGCAAGCTAACCGTGAGGGCGTCATAACGGTCGTTGCGTCCATTGCCGAGGAGATAGACACCATCCACCGCACCGTTTAACGTGTTGTAGGCAAAGGCGTGCGTGCCGCGTTTTTCGAGGAACTCCAGTTTGAGAAAAATCGCGTAGGGAAGTTTCTTCTCCAGGGCAGCACTCGCGTTTATGTAACGCGGCGCTTCCAGCGAATTTCGATTGACCACAAAAGTGGTTGGAACCGGAATCGGCGCGGGTTCCTGCGCGGGCGGCGGCTGATTGCAAGGAACACTCTGGCCGTTCGCCGCCTGCGGGCACCCGTTCGAATCGAAAAAGTAATCGACCCTTTGCCCCTCCAGAGGTTGGTGGATCAGGCCGAGGTTGGTCGCGTCGTAGATAATCCCAATTCCTGCCGACAGCTTGGTTGTGCCTTCCGCGTCCAACCGGAAAGTTCCCGCCAGACGCGGCGAGAGCAGCGGGGTCCGCACCAGTTCATCCCAATCCAGGCGCAGCCCCGGTTCAATCAGCAGCCGATTCGTGATCAGCCACCGATCCTCGGCGAAGGCGCTGGCCTCGGCGTTATAGATGGGAGCAAAAGTGCCTCCGGAGAAGACCGAGTAGCGCGTGCAATTTATCGCCGGCACCACGGGAAGGCCATTTGAGCCGGTAGCACAAGGCTGTATCTGCTGACCCGGCGGCGGCGGGCCCTGCGGCTCGAACGAGATCGGCTGCCGCAGAAACTGCGCGTCGTAGTTCAAACGGTCTACGTCGGCGCCGAATTTAATGTCGTGCTGTCCATGCCACTGATGGGGCGGAAGGTAGAGATTCGAGATACCTTGCACCCGGCGGGCGCGCGCGTCCTCGTGCAGGTAGTAGTTGCCCGCGGCTGCAAAGAAAAGTTCAATGTAGGGGGCATTCCCCTGCGGCGTCAGGGCCGTGTCGTACTGGTCCACGCCAAATCCGGTTTCCAGCAGTGTTCCGTTGCGGAAATAGTACTGATCTTTGACGGACCCAAAATAGGCAGTTTCAACCTCGGTGGGGGTGGCTGACTGCGGAATGAGAAATCCCAGCCCCTCATATTTATCGTGATAGTAGTTCGAAAGAAAGCTGGCGGTGACAAGGTTGCGGGAGGTGAGGTTGGCTTGCACCTTCGCCAGGTTGTCTGCTCGCCAGACGTAATCACGATCTGGCTTGGGCAGGAGTGACGAATTGACGTTGTTGTCATATTCCCCGTCAAGAGCGTCGATGAACCACATCTTTCCCTTGATGATCGGGCCGGAAATCGTGTCAATGGGCGTCCACGAACCAAACACCTGACGGTCCTTCCCGACCCATATCCCGGGCACGAAATCCGTCGAGGTAAATCGAAAGCGGTCTTTGCCCATTGCCGTATTCAGGCCCAGGACGCCGCCGGAACCTTTGCCGAATTCAGCCGGCTCACGGCTGGGCACGACTTCCATGGAGCGGAATGACTCGATGCTGGTCCGTACCGCGAGCTGCCCATTTGTGGGCTGGCTCACATTAAAACCGTCCAGTAAAACCAAGGTCTGGTACCCCTCGGCTCCCGCTACATGCAACTGGCCAAAGCCATCGGGCGTGACTCCGGGGATGAAGTTCAGAGCGCCGTGATAGTCATGAGGTCCTGGATAGGGAATGTCGACCATTTCCGTGCCCGTTAGTTCCTCCTTGGAAGAGATTTGGCTGGGGTCGATTGCGGGGCCCGACGCCACCACCTCCACAACTTCACGTACCGCCTGCTGATGAGATAGCGTTACGTCGATATTGGCGCCAACCTGCACATTGGGCAGCGATGACGGATAGAAACCCGTCTTCTCTACGAGAAGGTGGTAGCTTCCCGCGGGCAAGCGCGTAAACTCGCAGCGGCCGGCAAAATCCGTTTCACAGCGAGTGGGATTGCCGGGCTGCGCAGCCTGGAGTTGCACTCTGGCGCGAGCGACGGCGACTCCGTTCTCGTCACTGACGGCGACCACCAGCTTGTGCGATTCCGCCCCGCGCTCTGCCGAGGCAGGCGCTTGCGCCGCGCTCCATGGCGCGGAAAGTGCCGACAAGATCAGTGCTGATCTTGCGATCGCGCTTACGCGGTTCAGGCGCGTTCCTCCTGTTACGCTCGACGGTCTGCCGCTGTTCCCAGGGCGCGGATGACAGTTCGCCCGGATGGCAAACGGTGCTCAGGGGACCGCCGTTTGCGCTGAAGAAATCATAGCGAGACCGCCGCGCCGGCAATGTAAAGAAGTGTCGGCAGATCATCCGGCCACCCGCGAAAATCGGACACTTTCTTACATTCTTCGCCATTCCTTTATGTTAAGAAGTTGAAAGACGCAGGCTTGGTAGGGTCTTCTCCCCGCAAGAGCGAGCGAGTTACACTCGCAGCTAACATCACACAGAAGACAAACGTATGAAGCTGATTCCTGTTCTGCTGGTCGACGATGATGAGGAGTTGTGCTCCTCGCTGCAGCGGCTGCTGAAGATGGACGGCTTCGGCGTCGACGCCGTCCACGATGCAGACTCCGGCATCCGGGGGGCTCTTAAAGGAGAGTATGAGCTGGTCATTCTCGACGTGATGATGCCGGGCGGAGACGGCCGTAAGGTGCTGCGACGGATCCGCCTTACTTCGCAAGTGCCAGTCATTATGCTGACCGCGCGGGGCGATGAAGGCGACCGTATTGCGGGACTCGAGGGCGGCGCCGATGATTACCTGCCGAAGCCCTTCAATCCCCGAGAGCTGGTGTTGCGTATGCGCGCCGTTCTCAGGCGCCAGAGTGGTTCGACCCCGCGGGAAATCTTCAAGATAGGCGATCTCCAGATTGATTGTGCTCGGAGAAGAGTTGCTCTTAATGGCAGCGATGTGGCCTTGACGGGAGCCGAGTTCCATATCCTCTTCCTGCTTGTTCGTTCGGCAGGCAAAGTCCTGTCTCGCGAGGAAATCGCCGAAGCCGCTTTGGGACGTTCCATCGGTTTCTTCGATCGCAGCATTGATAATCACATCAGCAATCTGCGCAAGAAGCTCGGCACACATGTCCGCCACGTCGAACGGATTCAGAACGTGCGCGGCACAGGTTATGTCTACACCGGAGAGGTCGTAGAGGAGCCCTGATGATTCGCGGCATTTACGCCAAGATTTTTCTCTGGTTCCTATTCGCCACCGCCATCACCAGCGCGGCAGTTTTTCTGATTACGGTGGTCACGCACGTACAATCCCTGGGGCCGAGTTGGATGATCGGGGTTATGGACCAGTATGCGCGCAGCGCCGTGAAGATTTACGAGCACGGCGGAAAGGACCGCCTTGCCGAGTATTTGCAAGAGATTCAAGATGCTTCCTTCCTTCAGTCGACCTTATTGGATCCCGAGGGCCACGACATTCTGGGCCGCGGCGTGCCCTCAGGCGCAGAGAAAGTTCTCGCAAAAGCGCGCGCCACTGGTCAGACCCAGTTTCACATTGGCCTGCTTTGGACAGGCGCTGCAGTCGATGACCGCCCCGAGGGAAAATACATACTGGTCGCCAAGGTGCTCGTTCCTTACGGTTTTTTATTGGGCGGGGCGCTCGAAATGACGGTTCTTACATGGCTCTTGCCCACTTTGGTCGGGGCATTGCTTTGCCTGCTTCTGGCGCGCCATATCGCGGCGCCCATCCGGACGTTGCAAACGGTGGCGGGTAAAATCGCGGACGGCGATCTCTCGGTTCGAGCGTCTCCGGCTATAGGTTCCCGCAAGGACGAATTAGCCGACCTCGCGCGGGATTTCGACAGGATGGCAGATCGTATTCAATCCCTCCTCCACAAGCAACTGGAGCTCCTAGGGGATATCTCTCACGAATTGCGATCTCCTCTCACTCGCTTGAACGTATCGCTTGAGCTCGTCCGCCGTGGCCAGACCGATGCGGTGGAGCATATGCAGGGGGACCTGCAGCGCCTCGACTCTTTGATCGGGCAGATTCTGACATTGACCCGGCTTCAGACGCGAGACCATCACAAAACCGAAATCTCAGTGAACCTGCGGTCGATTCTAGAAAGTGTGGCCGAGGACGCGCGCTTCGAGGTCAAACAAGATGGAAAATCGGTCGTGATCTCGCGTGCCGACGATTGTCGGATAAAGGGCGATCCGGCTCTGCTGCGAAGCTGCATTGAGAACGTAGTGAGGAACGCTGTCCATTACACCCAGCCAAGGTCTGAGGTGACAGTTTCATTGGAAGTCGTTGGCGACGGCTCGGATTCAGCGCGAATTCTCGTCGCCGACCATGGTGATGGTGTGCCGCTGGAGGCACTCGACCGCATCTTTGAACCTTTCTATCGAGTTACGCAAGCGCGCGAGCATCGGACCGGAGGGACCGGTTTGGGCTTGTCGATCTCGCAAAGAATAGCAATCGTCCATGGGGGCAGCATTCGCGCGCGCAATCGAGACGGTGGCGGCCTGGAAATGGAGATTTGGCTCCCTGTGAAGGATGCGTAAGCCTCCCTGGCATGGTACTGGACCCTACTTTATTTTCCGATGCAGAAGGTGCTGAAGATCAGGTTCAGGATGTCGTCGGTGGTGGTGGCGCCGGTGATTTCGTCGAGCGGGCGCAGGGATGCGTAGAGATCGAGGAGGAGCATTTCGTGGGGAACTCGAGCGGTGACGGCGCGGGTGGCGGATTGCAGCGCGGTTAGGGCGTCGGCGACTAATTTCTCGTGGCGAAGGCTGGTCAGGAAGCCGGATTCTTGCTGGGTGGCGGCGTCTCCGGCTACGTGGTGGAGGATGGCGGCGCGCAAGGCGGGGATGCCTTCGCCGGTCAGGGCGGAGGTAGGGATCAATTGGAGGCTGGGCTGTCGCTCCGGGGCTTGAGGCTCCGCTGCTGCCGAGCTGCGCTCGGATGGACGGACGAATGCGTCCGTCCCTACGTGGGCATTGCTGGTTCCTACTAGATCGGATTTGTTTTCTACTACTATCGCGGGGCGAGATCCTACTTGGGTTAGTAACTCGTGGTCTTCTTTGGATAGGGGCTGCGATTTGTCGATTACTACCAGGACTAAGTCGGCGTCGGCCAGGGCTTCTATGGATTTCTTGATGCCTATGCTTTCGGCTTCGGCATGGTCTGGGGCTTGGCGGATGCCGGCGGTGTCCACTAGTTCCACAGGAATTCCACCGATGGCTACGGTTTCGCTGATGAGGTCGCGAGTGGTTCCGGGCTGAGCTGTGACTATGGCTCGCTCGCGCTCCACCAGGCGATTGAAGAGACTCGACTTGCCTACGTTCGGACGGCCTACTATGGCTAGGGTTAGTCCCTGGTGGACGATTTTGCCGTAGGTGAAGGTCTTGGCTAGCTGCTCTAGCGGAGTTCTTACTTCGGCTATGCGCGCTTGGATGGTGGCGTCTTGCGCTATGGAGACGTCGTCTTCGGCGAAGTCTATGCCGGCTTCGAGGAGGGCTATCAGGTCTATCAGTTTTAGCTTGATGGGCTTCAGGCGGTTGGAGAGCGCGCCATCCAGTTGCTGGGCGGCTACTTTGGCTTGGAATAAAGTTTGCGCGTCGATCAGGTCGCGGACGGCTTCGGCCTGGGTCAGGTCGAGGCGTCCGTTGAGGAAGGCACGCATGGTGAATTCTCCGGGCTCGGCTAGACGGGCGCCTTGGGCTTGGGCCAGTTCTACTATGTGGCGGAGGACTACGGGGGAGCCGTGGGCGGAGATTTCTACGATGTCGTCGGTGGTGTAGGAGTGGGGCTTGGCGAAGTAGGTGACTACTACCTCGTCGATGCGGGTGGGAGTTGTGGTGACACTGTGCTCGGTTGGACTCGGCAGCGACGTACCCACCCAAGCGGAGCTTGGGTGGGGCACCCGGCTTTGCTCCGCTTGGACCCTTCGACTTCGCTCAGGGCAGGCTCCGGGGGCGGCCGTCCCTACGTGGGTTGGGGCGGGGTCGATTAGGTCGCAGCGAATGGCTCGGGCCGGTTCTAGATCGCGATTTAGGTTGAGCATCGGCTGGGCTATGGCTCGCGCTTCGGGGCCGGCCAGACGGACTACTCCGATGCCGCCGCGTCCGGGCGGGGTGGCGATGGCGACTATGGTGTCGTCTAGATTCACACGAACATTCTAGCCATGTGACGCTGCGCTCACGCTAGACTCTTGTCCACGACTGCGTGTCAACTTCCGATAAAACTGCTAAGGAGCGGTAGAGACCGGGAAATGCGCTCCCAAAACTCGCTCTCGGCGGGGGCGAAACAATATTCAAGTACTTATCGATAGACGCGCCGATGCCAGTAGTAGGCGAACGCCAGAATTACGACATCAGCGGCGACCCAGAGAAGCATGCGCCCGCCGTGCCGCTGATAGTCGTCGGGCATGTACCGGACAGTAAAGAACGCCGCAATCAGCACCAGACTCAAGGGCGTGGCGGAATCGTCACCGAGTCTTTCCTTCCAGGTTCGCGACTCGGTGGGTTTGGCATTTGCTCCTCCATCGGAGCGCGTCGCGGTGGACTTATTCGCCAGACCCCGCCTGACCAATTCGTCCGCCAAGGCCTTGCGTGCCCCATCCATCAAAGAAACGGACTGATCGCGGAGGCCGAGCAGTTCCTCATCGGTAATCTGTGAGTAGTGCAGCGCGTAGTTCTCCCCCATACAGGCACATATGATACGCGTAATTTGAATCAGAAGGGATCGGCGGGTTCCGGTTCACGGGCTACAACTTCGGCCGCGTGCGTCGGATCACGTCGGATCACGGTTTGCCGGAGGGAGTCAGCGTCATTTATACTTGCGGTTTGCCTTAGGCAATCTGATTCAATCAGGAGCAAGGGATTTTCAATGCCGAAACGTACATTTCAACCCAACCGGCGCAAGCGCTCGAAGAAGCACGGGTTCCGGACTCGCATGAAGACGAAGAGCGGGGCCGCAGTGCTGTCGCGCCGCCGGGCCAAGGGACGCAAGCGCGTCTCGGTGAAGCCGGGTTTCCGCGAGTAGTTTTCCTCCGACGGAGAGCAAAGGCCGTCATTAACATTAACATTAACCATTGTGCAGGATTGTGAGCTGGTGAGCGCCGACGCTCCGAAGCGGAGTGCAGAGCAGCCTGCGACGAAAGCGGGAGGGAGCTTTCCGCGGACGGCGCGGCTGCTGAAACATTCCGACTTCGATCGCGTATATAAGCAAGGGCGGCGGCACTTTTGCTCGCACATGACCTTGTTCTATCTGCGGCAGGAGAGCGCTTCGTCGCAGAGCGGCGCGCGCGTCGGATTCACGGTGGGACGCATGCTGGGCGGCGCGGTCGTGCGGAACCGGATCAAGCGGCGGCTGCGCGAAGCGGTGCGGTTGCGGCGGTCGGTGCTGCAGGACGCGGGCGCAGTCGATGTGGTGATCAATCCGAAGAAAGCGGTGCTTACGCTGAAATTTTCTGCGGTGCTTGAAGAAGTCGGGCGGGCGCTGGACGCGATCGCGAAGAAGCTGGTGGACAAATGAAACCTGTCGCGCTCTGGGTGCTGCGAGTTTACAAGCGGTGGATTTCACCGGCGTTCCCGCCTTCGTGCCGGTATGTGCCGACCTGCTCGGAGTATGCCATGGAAGCGGTCGAGCGCTATGGGGCCTGGCGCGGCGGTGCTATGGCGATTTGGCGCTTGTTGCGATGCCATCCATTGGCTGCGGGTGGGTTGGATCCGGTGGCGAAGGATTGCTTTGAGGAATCGGACTCACAATGCGGGGATGCTTTGCCGAGCTTCGCTCGGCGTGACGGACGAATGCGTCCGTCCCTACGGGGGCTGTGGTAATTGACGACGAAATGATGAGCTACTGATTTGGCTGAATTCCATAATCCGCAACAAGAGCCCGGGATGGAGCGCAAGCTGTTGCTGGTGTTTGCGCTGACGTTCCTGGTCATCATGCTTTTTCAGCCGCTGTTAAAGAAGTATGGGCCGCAGCCTCCGGCGGCGAAGCCGGAGAGTTCGCAGGCGGCGCCGATGCAGAATCCTTCTTCGCAGAAGCCAGCGCAAAATCCCACGCACACTTCGCCAGAGCATGGCACTGCGGGGTTACAGGCGGCGGAGACGGGGCAAGTCCCGTCTCTACAGGCTACGAGCGAGTCGGAGACGGTGATTGAAAATGACGTTTACCGCATCGTGTTCACCAACCGCGGCGGGCGGGTTAAATCCTGGGTGCTGAAGAAATACACCGACGACAAGGGCGGTCAGCTGGAACTGGTGAATAGCGCGGCGGCGGAGAAGTACGGGTATCCGCTGACGTTGTGGTCTTATGACGAGACGCTGCGTAACAAGCTGAACTCGGCGTTGTATGTGACACCCACGCTTCCGCAAAGTGCGCGGTTCGGTAATGCATTCACCACTCCCACGGAAATCAGCTTCCAATACTCGGACGGCGACGTTTCCGTTGAGAAGAGCTTCACCTTTGATCGCAGCAGCTATGTGGTTGGGGTGAAGACTGCGGTGTATGTAAAGGGGGCGCAGGTTACGGCGTTTCCGATGTGGCCGGCTGGGTTTGGCGATCAAAGCAGCGGTCCGCAGTATGCCACCAGCCAGATGGCTTATCAGTACGACGGTAAAGTTGAACGGCTGACAACGAGTAGCTGGTCAATCCTGCCCTCCATCAAGGTCATTGGCGGCGCTACCATCCCTGGCCCTTTCCACTGGGCGGCGGTCTCGGAGCAGTACTTCGCGGCGGTCTTCCTGCCGCAGGATCCGCAGAATGCGGCGATGGTGACGCTACGCAGCACACTCGAGATTCCGCACAATGCTTCCGATCCCAACAACAAGCAGCAGGACAAGGTCGATGTGTACGGGGTTGCGGTCGGCAGTCTGAAAGGCCCAACTGCTGCCCGGCTGTATGTCGGACCGAAGGCGCTGTCGGAGTTGCAATCGGTGTCGGTGCCGGGGATTACGGGCGCGGAACCGGATCTGCGGGCGCTCATCGATTTCGGATGGCTGGGGATTATCGCGCGTCCGCTGTTTTTGTGGTTGAAGTGGATGTACAACCACATCGTCCCGAACTGGGGCTGGGCGATTCTGCTGCAGACATTGGTGATCAATGTGGCGCTGCTGCCGTTGCGGCTATCGCAGATGAAGTCGATGCTAAAGATGCAGCGCGTGGCGCCGCAGATCAAGTCGATCCAGGAAAAGTATAAGAAATATAGTTTGCGGGATCCGCGCAAAGCCGAAATGAACACGGAGATTTCGGCGCTGTATAAGAAGGAAGGCGTGAATCCGGCGGGTGGATGTTTGCCGCTGCTGATCCAGATGCCGTTTCTGTTTGCCTATTATCGGATGCTCAACGTGGCGATGGATCTGCGGCATGCGCCGTGGCTGTGGATCAAGGATCTTTCGGCGCCCGATCCGTGGCACATCCTACCGATTGCGATTGTGGTCACGATGTTCTTGATGCAGAGGATGACGCCGCAAGGGGGGATGGATCCGGCGCAGCAGAGGATGATGAACATCATGATGCCGGGGATGCTGGGCCTGATGAGCTGGAATCTGCCGGCGGGGCTGGGATTATATTGGTCCGCGGGGCAGGTGATCGGGATCGTGCAGCAGTCGGTGATGAATCGTACATCGCTGGGGCGCGAGATGCGGGAGATGATGGCGAAGCGGGCGCGGAAGAAAGAGAAATAGCCGTCAGCTCTCAGCTATCAGTCAAATCCAAACCCTAAAGGGCATCTGATTTTTGAGAATTTCGATATTGATACAAAGAGTAGATCGTTTGCACTCTCTTAGCTTTTACTGATAGCTGAGAGCTGACAGCCGAGAGCTTACTTATGCCGATCACTGACAAGGTTGCCGCTGCTAAGCAGATTGGGGAATTTTTGCAAGCCGTCATTTCGAATGGCGGGTTCAAGCTGAAGTATCGGATCACGGTGGATCCTCCGATTGCGCAGAATCGCGAGTGGGAGCATCCGGAAATTCTGGTGGAGTTTGCGGGGCCGGATTCGGGGCTGTTGCTGGAGCGAAGCGGCGAGTTGCTGCGATCATTCGAGTTGCTGGCGACGGAGATCCTGCACCTGCAAGGCAACGAGCACGAGAAGATCTGGTTCGACTGCAAAAACTTCCGGGCGATGCGGATCGACGAACTGCAACTGGCCGCGCGGGTGGCGGCGGAGCAGGTGCGGCGGACGAGCGAGCCTTACCGGTTCGGGCCGATGTCGTCGCGCGAGCGGCGGATCGTGCACCTGGCGCTGCGCGAGGAAAAAGATTTGCGCACCGAGAGCGATGGCGAGGGCGGACGACGGTCGGTGGTGGTGTATCCGGCGAGTTATAAGTCGACGGCTCCGGCGAGACGGGAGCGGCGGACGATCTGAGGCGAGGTCAGATTGCAGAGGTTAGAGGTCAGAAGTAAAACGGTCACGTACCTTTGGGTTGTCACCTCTGCAATCTGACTTCTGCCCTCTCACCTCTTTTTTTCACGATTGCACAGTTTGCGCGGCAGTTAGTTTCTCGACACTTGACAGCGCGAAAAAAACGCGATTCTAAAAAGCGCGCGCGTGGAATTTTTTTGTTGCAGCGCACCGACGCGGCGATTTTTTTGTGCTAGTATGCGGTTCGTCTCGCAATAAATTTCAACGACAACTCGTACTGCAAAACAGCAGTTGCTCTGCAGTAAACGCAGAACTCATAGTTTCAGCATTGATTTTTTCCCGGACGCTTTGCGCCGGCGATTTCGACATTCTGGTAAACAATGTCTCTCACCAGTTCCGCCATCATCCCGAATCCCTGGGTGCGCATCCTCGATGCCCTGGAAAAGAAAGTTAATCGACACTCCTACGACACCTGGTTGAAGCCCACGCGGTACAGCCACGCCAGCAATGGAGTTCTGTTTGTACGCATTCCGACCGCCGAGTTCCGTCACGTAAGCGACAAATACGCCGACCTGATTCAGGAAGCGGTCGACCAGCTTGGGCTGGGATACGAGGATGTGAAATTCGTTACCGCCGAGGACGATCCTTCGAACACGCCGATCCGGCATAACGGCGGTCTCTCGGCGCTGAGTCCGAGTTCGGCTCCGGGGCCGCAAGCGGCGCCGGGGTTGTATCCGTCCCAGGGCCGGTTCGACTGGGACAGTGCGGCGCAACTGAACCCTCGCTACACGTTCGACGCGTTCGTGATCGGCAGCGGCAACCAGTTTGCGCACGCGGCTTGCCAGGCGGTGGCGGAGCGGCCTTCGAAGGCCTACAACCCGCTGTTCCTGTATGGCGGCGTCGGGATGGGCAAGACGCACTTGATGCAGGCGATTGGGCATGAGATCAAGCGGCGGATGCCGCAAGCGGCGATCTGCTACGTATCCAGCGAGAAATTCACCAATGAAATGATCAACTCGCTGCGCTACGACAAGATGATCAGTTTCCGGGATAAGTTCCGGACGATGGATGTGCTGCTGATTGACGATATCCAGTTCCTGGCGCAGAAGGAGCGCACGCAGGAAGAGTTCTTCCACACCTTCAATGCGCTGCACGAATCGATGAAACAGATCGTGATCGCGAGTGACCGTCCGCCGAAGGAGTTGGCGGAATTCGAGGATCGCTTGCGCAGCCGGTTCGAGTGGGGCCTGATTGCCGATATTCAGCCGCCGGACCTGGAGACGAAGGTCGCTATCCTGCAAAAAAAGGCGGAGCAGGAACGGGTCACGTTGCCTACGGATGTGGCCTTGTTTATCGCTTCGAATATCCGGTCGAATGTGCGTGAACTGGAAGGGGCGCTGATCCGGTTGGTGGCGCACTCTTCGCTGATTGGGGCGGAAATTACGCTGCCCTACACGCAGCAGGTACTGAAGAATTTTATCGACTCGCAGGCGCGCAAGGTGACGATTGAATCTATTCAGAAGGCGGTGGCCGAGCAATTCGGGCTGCGCCTAGTGGAAATCAAGGCGAAGAATAATTCGCGTTCCATCGTGTATCCGCGGCAGATTGCGATGTATTTGGCCAAGCATCTCACCGAAGCATCGCTGCCTGAAATTGGGCGTCAGTTCGGCGGTAAGCACCACACGACGGTCTTGCATTCCGTAGATAAGATTGAAGAGGCTCGCAAGAACGATAAAGATTTGAACAGACTGCTCAATAAACTAACCGAGCAACTGGGCGCTTAAATGGCGGTTTCCACCGGCTTTTCCACTCATCAGGCCATTCTTGCTATCCTCTAGCTGTGGAGTGCTTGTGGAAGCTGTGGGAGACTGGATGGCAATCGGAGAACGGTCCGCAGGTTGCGACGGTCTCAACTGAGGCCGATAGCGATTGTTCACACGAAGGGTTGATGTGGAAGCATTTGAACCGTAGGGACCTGGACCAGTTTTCCACTTCTACGAGCCGCCTACGGTTACTACTGGTTTTATTGCTTTTGCATTTGATATAAGAAGAGAACAGAAGTAGAGCTGGTTTGACGGCTTCTTGAGGAACCAGAAGTTCAGAGGCTAAAGCCCCGAATTGTGGGCGGGTTTATTGGCACAGTTTAAAAACTGTAGCCGACCCGGACCGGTTCTAGAGTCGGGAGACCCAATATGCCGGTGGAAGTTGCTCCTGCCGCAGCCGCTACGACCATGGAAATTACAGTTGGTAAATCTGAGCTTCTTCGCGAACTGACAGCCACTCAGGGCGTGGTGGAGCGCAAGACCACGATTCCTATTCTCTCCAACTATCTTTTTGAGGCAGTAGGAGACAAGTTGTCGCTGACCGCGACGGATCTTGACCTGAGCCTGCGGACTTCCTGTAGTGCGAAGGTGAAAAAAGAAGGCGCATGCACGATTCCGGCACGCAAACTTCACGACTATGTAAAGCTGTTGCCGGACGCCGATATCACCATCCGACTGCTTGAGAACCACTGGGTCAGCATTCGCTGCGGGCGATCGAACACGAAGATGGTGGGTATGGCAAAGTCGAATTTTCCAGGCCTGCCCGTGTTTCCATCCGCGGGAGCGATCAAAATTCCTGCTGCGGTGTTGCGGTCGATGATTGCGAAGACGGGATTTGCCATTGCCAGCGAGGAGTCGCGCTACACGCTGAATGGGGCGCTGATGGTGCTGAAGCCGGAGTCGATGACCATGGTGGCGACCGATGGCCACCGTCTGGCGCATGTGGAGCGCTCGGGAGAAAAGTTTGAAGGTGTTTCTGGCGAGATGAAGACGCTGATTCCGAAGAAGGCGATGGATGAGTTGAAATCGCTGCTTGATTCCGATGTCGAGACTATTGACTTCGCCAAGGACGAGTCGACGCTGTTCTTCCGCGTGGGGCCGCGCTTGCTCACGTCACGCCAGCTTACGGGGCAATTCCCTAACTATGAGGCGGTGCTGCCGAAGGACATTTCCAAATCGATCGCGTTGCATGGCGAGGAACTGGGAGCGGCGATCGCACGCGTGGCGCAGTTCGCCGATGAGCGGTCGCGCGCTGTGAGGCTGCGTCTGGAGAAGGGTGAGTTGAAGATTTCCGCATCGTCGACGGAGACGGGCGAGTCGGAGGATTCGCTCGAAGTTGCCTATGACGGCGAGCCGATGGCGATCGGATTCAACGCGCAATACCTGATGGACTTCATCAAAGCGACCGGGTCGTGCGAAGTGAAGTTGGAGCTGAAGGATGCGCAGTCCGCCGGGCAGTTGCGTCCGGCGGAGGGCGAAGATTACAAGTACCGGTATATTGTGATGCCGATGCGGATCTGAGGCTGCTGGCTTGCAACTCTCTGCACATTTGCGGCCAACGCGTGAGAGACGGAGGAACGTAATGTTATCCGGTTTCAAGCAGTTTATTTTGCGCGGCAATGTGGTGGATATGGCGGTGGGCGTGGTGATTGGCGCGGCCTTTGGCGGCGTGGTCAAGTCGCTGACCGAAAACCTGTTGACACCGTTCATCGCGGCGATCGTGGGCAAACCCGATTTTTCCGCCATTCATTACACGATTCACGGGACGGCGTTTCCCGTGGGCCTTTTCATCAACGCCCTAGTGTCGTTTCTGCTGGTTGCCGCAGCCGTTTATTTCTTTGTGGTGACGCCGGTGAATGCGCTGGTGGCGCGCATGCATAAGGATCCGGCACCGGCGGATCCGACTACTAAGAAGTGTCCGGAATGTCTCAGTGAGATTCCGATCGATGCGCGGCGCTGCAGTCATTGCGCGCAGCCGGTGATGGGCAAGGCGGCGTAGCGCTGCCGAGCTGCGCTTGGCTGGACGGCCGGGGGCAGCGTCCCTACGTGATTGCGTTCGCAGCTTGGCGAAAATCGCCGGATTCCTGTAAAATCAGAGTTTCTGTAAACGGGTTCGGCAACAGGCCTGGAAGGATTCAGAGTTATGGCTCGAGTTTGTGATATCTGCGGCAAGGGGCCGCAGTTCGGAAATACCATCAGTCACGCGCACAATGTCAGCAAACGGCGCTGGAACGTCAATCTGCGCCCGGTTCACGCCAAGGTGGGCGCCGCTACCAAGCACATTCGCGTCTGCACTTCCTGTCTGCGCAGCGGCAAAGTGGTTAAGGCATAGAAGACCAGAGCCCGCAGAGATGTGGAAATCCTGCGGGCCTTTGTCTGCTTGCCGGCTGCTGCCGAGCCGCGCTCGGCTTGGACGGCCGCGCTCGGCCGTCCCTACGCGAGCCTCGCTATTTCGCGTCTACCAATTGCACATCGAAGATCAGCGTTGAGTTGGCCGGGATGACCGGGGGATAACCGGCTGCTCCGTAGGCTAGGTCGGGCGGAATGCGGAGCTGGCGCTTGCCGCCTACCTTCATGCCGGCTATGCCTTCATCCCAACCCTTGATGACCTGGCCGGCGCCCAGCATGAAATCAAACGGACGGCCGGTGCCGACCGAGCTGTCGAACTTCTTGCCGTTGGTGAGCCAACCGGTGTAATCGACTTTGACTTTGTGTCCGGCTTGGGCGACCGCACCGGTGCCAACTTTGATGTCCCAGTATTCGAGACCGCTGGCGGTTTTGGTGGGCTCGCCGGTAACCTTGGTCGGCCCGCTGGTGGCTGGTTTCTGAGCTGGAGCCGTCTGGGCAATGGCCAGGCCGGTTAGTGCGAGCAGGGTGATGGCTAGAATGACGGTGACAGTTTTCATAGTGCTCCTTTTCTTCGATCGGTAAGACTTCTTCTGCAAGATCCTCTGCTTTCGTTTCTATCGCGAATCCAAAGCCACTGTGTGCCCTGGCGGCTGTCGAGCTTCGCTCGGCCTGGACGGGCGAGGACGCCCGTCCCTCCACTAGCGGTCACGCCAGGGCAATCACATCAATTTCTACCAGGACGTCTTTTGGCAGACGGGCTACCTCCACGGTTGAGCGGGCCGGCGGCTCGTGCTTGAAGTAGCGGCCGTAGACTTCGTTCATAGCGGCAAAATCTCCCATGTTTTTCAGGAAGACGGTGCAGCGCAGAACTTTCTCCAGGGTGCTGCCCGAGGCCTGCAAAATGGCGGCGAGATTCTTGAGCACGCGGTCGGTCTGCGCGCTTACATCGCCTAAGACGATCTGCGCGGTTGCGGGATCGAGGGCGATTTGGCCGGAGGTAAAGATCAGGCCCTGGGCTCGAATGGCCTGTGAGTAGGGGCCGATGGCTTGCGGAGCCTGTTCGGTGGCGATTACTTCGCGCATGATTCCTCCGGCGTGCTGGGTTTCCGCGGGGATGAATACGAAGAGTGATTAACGCAGATTGCGGCGGTGGAAGTCAAACGCTTCGCTGCAGGCGTTCTGGTGGATACACAGTTACTACGGCCACGGGCGGCTGCCGAGCTTGCGCTCGGCTGGACAGACGAGGGCGTCTGTCCCTACGCGATCCCTTCTAGAAGAGAGAGCTTTGGCGGCGGTTGGGAGTGATTCCGAAATGTTCGTAGGCCAACTGAGTGGCCACGCGGCCTCGGGGAGTGCGATTTAGGAAGCCGATCTGGATCAGAAACGGCTCGTAGATTTCTTCTATGGCGTCGGGCTCTTCGGCTAGCGCTGCTCCTAGCGTATTTAGGCCTACGGGGCCACCTTGGTATTTTTCGATGATGGTCATCAGCAGCTTGCGGTCGACTTCGTCGAAGCCGTAGCGGTCGACTTCCAGCATGCTGAGCGCGGACTGGGCGGTGGGCAGATCAATGGAGCCGTTGGCGCGCACCTGGGCGTAGTCACGAACGCGGCGCAGCAGGCGGTTGGCGATGCGCGGCGTCCCTCGGGAGCGGCTGGCGATTTCGATGGCTCCGGGGCGATCTATGCTTACACCCAGAATCTCGGCGGAACGCTCGACGATTACGCGGAGGTCGTCGTGGGTGTAGAACTCGAGACGCAGCAGGAGGCCGAAGCGCGAGCGCAGGGGGGCGGAGAGTAATCCGGCGCGCGTAGTGGCGCCGATGAAGGTGAAGGGCTTCACGTCCATGGTATGGGTGCGCGCGGACGGGCCCTGGCCGATCATGATGTCTAGCTTGTAGTCTTCAAGCGCGGAGTAGAGGATCTCTTCGAGCGCGGGCTGCAGGCGATGGACTTCGTCGATAAAGAGCACTTGCCGGTCGCGGAGATTGGTTAGGATCGCGGTGAGGTCCCCCTTGATTTGCAGCGTGGGGCCGGAGGTCTGCTGGAAGGCGGCTCCGAGTTCGTTGGCGATGATGTTGGCGAGCGTCGTCTTGCCGAGGCCGGGCGGGCCGTAGAGGAGAACGTGGTCTAGCGCCTCACCGCGGGACTTGGCAGCTTGGATAGCCACGTCGAGATTCTCTTTGACTTTATTTTGGCCGATGAATTCTTGCAAGCGCTGCGGGCGGAGCTTTAGTTCGAAGGAGGAATCGTCCTCGACCGGGGCGGCGGAGACGAGGCGGTCTTTTAGATGGAGCGCGGGATTGTCTTTGGCGGCAGACACTGATGGCGATGGTAAAGCGAAAAGCAGAATCAGGCAATTGGACGGCCGAGGGCGGCCGTCCCTACGTGGTTCTTACTACTGCCCAATCACTCCCAGGCGCACGCCCTTCAGCCTGTTTGAGTCGAACCATCCTACCCTTTGGCCGAACCAGGTTTTATTGCCGGAGAGCTGGTATTTCCTGGCGGCGGCAGCGAAGTCGCGCGTGGCGAGCAGGTAGGCGACCGGGGTTTCGCCATACTTGGTGAGACGGTCGGAGAGCCAGCCTGCACTCGAAGGAGCTGCCAGAATCACGGGTTCGCCTGGGAAATAGGCTAGTTTACCGAAGTCCTTCTGGGTCTCGGTGAGAGGCTCAGCCCAGCCATATGCCTTGCGGAACAAGGCAATCGAGGCATCGAGGTTGTTGACGCCGAGTACTACATTCTCAACGCCGCTGACCGGCGTACCTTTTACGCTGAGTGAGGTCTGGACGCGCCACTCGCGCGGCGTCTCATCTTCGATGATGAAGGGCAGAGTGGAGCCCATGGTTCCGGAGCCAACGTCGGCGGTCAGCCACTCGATGGACATGCCGTCGGGGCGCTTGCGGCTGCCGTGCTCGGGAGTTTTGACGGGAATGCCGGCCTTTTTCAACTGATCCACCTGCTGCATCAAAACGTTGGTTCCCACCGCCCAGGCGCAGGTGACGGCGGCGTCGGACATATACTTCGCCCAGTCGGAGCCGATGATTACACCCGGTTTTATCGGGGCAATCAGTTCAATGTAAGAAGCGTCATCGAAGCCCAGGATGGCCATCTGGGTAATGCCGTTGCCATGGGGACCGCCGAAGTCCGGCGTTAAGCCCACGGAAGTGAAGGCCTGGCGAAGCGTGTCCAGATTCGATCCGCAGACGGACACGTGGTCGAGCTCGAGCGTTATGCTTTTGTTGTCCTGAGCCGTCGCAGGTTGGGAGTTGAGTAAGAGAGAGATTAGTAAGAGCGCAAGCGTCGTGAAGGACAAGCGACAGCAGATCGGGGAACTCCGCTTGGGCATGCGTGCCTCCTTAGTAATGAAGAAAGACGAATGGTACGCCACAAACGGCTTGCGGTGAATCTGTTTTTTGAATCTAGAGGCAGCGTTTCGAGCCGGACGGGCAAGGAGTACCGGCTCTCCACCGGACTTCGGAAACTGTTGCGCTCCGCAGGGACGGACGAATGCGTCCGTCCCTACGCGGACTATTCCTCTTCTTCCTTCACTTCGCCGCGTTCGGCTTTGGCTTTCTCGATGATCTTGTCCTGCAGTTGTTGCGGGACGGTGTCGTAGTGATGCATTTCCATGGAGAAGCTGCCGCGGCCTTGCGTCATCGAAGTTAGATCGGCGCCGTAGGTCAGCATCTCGGCCATGGGGACTTCGGCTTTGACGATGGTGTTGCCGGCTTTGTTGTCCATGCCCTGGATGCGTCCGCGGCGGCTGTTTAAGTCGCCCATGATGGTGCCGGCGAACTCGTCGGGGATGGTGATCTCTACCGTCATGATCGGTTCGAGCAGGGTGGGCTTGGCCATTTCCATGGCTTTGCGGAAGGCGATGCGGCCGGCCATCTGAAACGAAAGGTCATTCGAATCCACGTCGTGGTAGGAACCGTCGTAGAGGCTCACGCGGAAGTTCACCACGGGGTAGCCGGCGAGGAAGCCGCGGGCGGCGGCGTCTTTGATTCCTTTTTCTACGGCGGGGATGAAGTTGCGAGGGATGGCGCCACCGAAAATATCGTTGACGAATTCGAATTCAACTTCGGAATTGCGCGGCAGCGGCTCCATCTTAATTTTGCAATCGCCGTACTGGCCGTGGCCGCCGGTCTGCTTTTTATGGCGTCCCTGGACGTCGGCCTTGCCGCGAATCGTCTCGCGGTACGGCACCTTGGGCGCTTTCAGTACTACTTCCGCGTGGTAACGCTTCTTCATCTTCGAGACCACGACTTCGATGTGCTGCTGTCCGGTGCCGGCGATCAGGAATTCCTTGGTTTGGGGATCGCGGAAGAAACGCAGCATGGCGTCTTCTTCCATCAGCCGGTGCAGGCCGACTCCGAGCTTGTCTTCGTCGGCGCGGCTCTTGGGCTCGATGGCGAAGGTGATGGCCGGCTCGGGCAACTGCACGGCGGGATAGCGGATGGGCGACGACTTATCGCCGAGGGTGTCGCCGGTGAGAGTTTCTCTCAGCTTTGCGACCGCGCCGATATCGCCGGCATGAAGCTCGTGGATCGGGACTGCCTGCTTGCCCTGGATCAGGGAAATGTGCGCGAACTTCTCCAGCGTGTTGCGATTATAGTTCTGCAGCGATGCGTCGTTCTTCAGCACTCCGGAAAAAACCTTGAAGTAGGAAATGCGGCCGGCGAAGGCGTCGGACATGGTTTTGAAAACGTAGACGGACGCGGGCTCGGTGTCGGTGCCTTTGCGTACCGTGGGCTCGGCGCTGCCCTCGGCCGTCCAGCCGGTGAGGGCGTGATGCTCGCTGGCGGCGGGGGTGTAGTCGACGATGAAATCCATCAGCTCGTCGACGCCGATGTTGCCGAGGCCGGAGGTGAAGAGGACGGGAAAAAGTTTGTCTTCGCGAATCGCTTCGTGCAGCGCGGGGACTAGGTGCTCTTCGGGGATGGTGCCGGTTTCGAAGAATTCTTCCATCAACTCGTCTTTGCCTTCGGCGACGAGCTCCACCAATTTTTCGTGAGCTTCTTTCGCGGCGGCGGCTAGGTCGGCGGGGATGGGGCCCTCCTTGCCCTTGCCGTTTCCGCCCATCTCGTAGGTGTAGGCCTTCATGCGCACGAGATCGACGATGCCGCTGAGACTTTTTTCGCTGCCGATGGGGAGCTGTAGCGGGGTGACGGCGCGGCCGAAGGCGTTGGTGAGCGATTCGAGGACGCGGTTGGCGTCGGCGCGGTCGCGATCCATGCGGTTGACGACGATCATGCGCGGCAGGCCGATCTCCTCGCAATAATTCCAGACGCGCTGGGTGACGACCTCGACGCCGGCGACGCCATCGACTACGACCAGCGCGGCATCGGCCACGGGCAGGGCTATCTTGGCTTCGTGGACGAACATGTTGAAGCCGGGAGTGTCGAGCAGATTGATCTTTACCTTCGCGTCCGGCTTGCCCCACTCGACAAAAGCCAGGCCGGTCGAGATCGACATCTGGCGGGCGATTTCTTCTTCGTCGTAGTCGGTGGTGGCGGAGCCGTCGTCGACGCGGGTGAGACGCGGCGTGGCTCCGGCGGTGTAGAGCATGGCGGACACGAGCGTGGTTTTGCCGGCATGCCCGTGTCCGATAAGGGCAAGGTTGCGGAGATTGGCTCCTTCGTACGCTTTCACGGGTTGTCTCCTTCCGCAGGCTTACGGGAAGGGTGATACGGCCCGGGATGAGGATGAGTACAGGCTACAGGCCAGCCCAACAACGCCTGCGAAACTTCTGATGCTAACACAGGGGGTGGGGATCACGGAACAGCGCGCGTAGAGACGTGGGCTTCGCCCGACTACAGCGTTGCGCTCTTCTCCGCGATCAGCTGCTTGATCTTCTCCACGAACTCCGCCGTGGACATGTCTTCGGTCTTCTCTTTGCCGCGGGTGCGGACATTTACTTTGTTGGCTTCGGATTCTTTGTCTCCGACGACCAGCAAGAAGGGGACCTTCTGCATGGCGTGTTCGCGGATTTTTGCGTTCATTTTTTCGTTGCGGCTGTCCACTTCCACGCGCACCCCTGCAGCCCGCAGTTGGGACGCTACTTTTTCCGCGTACTCGGTATGGCGCTCGGCTATCGGGATCATCGCTACCTGCACGGGCGAGAGCCAGACGGGGAAAGCTCCGGCGTAGTGTTCGATTAGGACGCCGAAGAATCGCTCTACCGATCCGTAGAGGGCGCGGTGGACCATCAGCGGCTGCTTGCGGGTTCCGTCTTCGGCTACGTATTCGAGATCGAAGCGCTGCGGCAGATTGAAGTCGAACTGAACGGTTGAGAGTTGCCACAGGCGTCCGATGGCGTCGACGAGTTTAATGTCGATCTTCGGGCCGTAGAAGGCGGCTTCGCCGGGGATGGTCTTATATTCGATGTTCAACTTCTTCAGCGCGCTTTCGAGCGAGTGGTTGGCCAGGTTCCACTGGTCTTCGGTGCCCAGGAAACTTTTCTTGTCGTTCGGATCCCAGGTGGAAAGCTCGGTCTGGTATTCGTCGAAGCCAAAAGCTTTCAGCACGGCGAGCGCGAATTCGAGGCAGCCGACGATTTCGTTTTCGATCTGCTCGGGAGTGCAGAAGATGTGGGCGTCGTCCTGGGTGAAGCCGCGGACACGCAGCAGGCCGTGCATCACTCCCGAGCGCTCGTAGCGATAGACGGTGCCGAGTTCGCCGAGGCGCACGGGAAGATCGCGGTATGACTTCAGCGAATCTTTGTAGATCAGGATGTGGCCGGGGCAGTTCATGGGCTTGAGGCGGTATTCGGCGTCGTCGAGCTCCATGGCGTCGAACATGTTCTGCGAGTAATAACCCTCGTGGCCGGAGGTGTGGAAGAGCTGGCGGCGCGCCACATGCGGCGTGCAGACTAGCGAGTAGCCGCGGCGCAAGTACTCTTCGCGCATCCAGTCTTCCATCTCCTTGCGGATGATGCCGCCCTTCGGATGCCAGAAGATCAGGCCGGGGCCGGCTAGCTCTTGAATCGAGAACAGGTCGAGCTGTTTGCCTAGCACGCGATGGTCGCGCTTCTTCGCTTGTTCTAGGCTGTTTAGATAGGCGTCGAGATCCTTCTTCGAGAAAAACGACGTACCGTAGATGCGCTGCAGTTGCTGATTCTTTTCGTCTCCGAGCCAGTAGGCGCCGGCGATGTTGAGCAGCTTGAAGGCTTTGATCTTCCCGGTTGAAGGCAAGTGAGGGCCGCGGCAGAAATCCTGGAACTTGCCGGTTTTGTAGACTGAGATTTTTTCATCGGGCTTGGTGAATTGCTCGATGAAGTGGCACTTCATGAAGTCGCCTTCGCCCTTGAACTTCTCCAGACCTTCCTTGCGCGGCAGAAATTCGCGGGCGTAGGGAAGGTTCTGGTGAACCAGTTCCTGCATCTTCTTCTCGATTTTCTCGAGGTCTTCGGGCGTGAACGGGGTGGGGCGATAAAAGTCGTAGAAGAATCCGTTCTCGGTCGCGGGACCGTGGCCGAGCTTGGTCTCGGGAAAGAGTTCGAGCACGGCCGCGGCGAGCAGGTGCGCGGAGGAATGCCGGTAGACTTCTAGCGCCTCGGGATCGCGGTCGGTGAGAATGCGCAGGGCGGTATCGCTTTCGAGCGGGCGAGCGAGGTCGATCAGGTCGCCATTGATTTTGGCCGCTAGAGCGGCGTCGGCTAGACGCGGGCTGATGGACTTGGCAACTTCGAAGGCAGTGGTACCTTTCGGGAATTCCTGGGAGCTGCCGTCGGGGAGCTTGATATGAATGCTATCGGACATGGATTCGCCTTGTATTCCACTGAATCTCTTGAGTTTAAAGGAGGGAACGGAGAGGGTCAAACAAGAAGGGATGGTTTTGGCACTAGGGAGAGGTAGCAATTTCATGGAGAGTATAATTCCGGCGGAGCGATAGCGTGGATGTTGGAGAGTTCAAGTCCCTGCTCTTATCCGGGGATGTAAGAGACGTCGTTCAGCATCAGATCTTTGAGGGCCCTGTACATGCGTTTCGGCAAAGGCCGGCAGATCTGCACGTCCTCCGACAACATCTGGTTTCACATCTCCATTTAGCGGCGGAAGGAATAATCGTTGTTGGAAGCGCAAAGACAGGGTTCAGCCTGAGCCCAGATAACTTTCCGAGGCCATTCGGCGTGGAATCTGATATCGACGTCGTGGTTGTCAGCGAAACTCTTTTCGACGCTTATTGGACTATTTGCCTCGAGTACTTTTACCCGCGGAGGGCCGGGATGTTGCCGAGGGCCGATCACCAGTGGCTCCGCGATCGCAAACACGACGTCTTTTGGGGCCGATTTGTGCCTCATTACATGCGGTATGAAGGGCTATCATTTCCTGAGGTTTTACGGCCACTGCGAGATCTGTCGACCGCATGGTTTAACGCATTTAGAAGTCTATCGACGTACGAACAGTTTCGGGGTAGGGATATAACAGGCCGACTGTATCGGAGTTGGAACCACGCACTGGCCTATCATGCAGACGGGTTGCGCCAGATAAAACAGTCTCTGCAGACAAAGGAGCCAGCATGAAATTTTCGTCCTCCACTGCTTCCACGACGTGGTTCCGAGATCGCTATCTGGAAGGGTCGTTGAGCATAAAACCGCCTTTCCAGCGAAAACCCGTTTGGGGACTTAAACAGAAGTGCTATCTCATCGAATCAATATTGCTGGAACTGCCCATTCCAGAGATCTACGTGCAGCGGGAAACAACCACAGAAGGCCAAACTCATTTTTACATAGTTGATGGACAGCAAAGGATGCGTACGGTGTTGCAGTTCGTCGGTTCGGAGGTTGATCCCAAAGAGGCGGAGTACAACAAGTTTTCCCTCGATCTGCTGAATACAAGATCGGTATGGTACGGCAAGACTTTTGCCCAGTTGGGTGAAGCTGAAAGGCAGCATTTCTACGACTTCGAGTTCGCGGTCCGCTACCTGAAGACGAACGACGAAAAAGAAGTGCGTGATATGTTTGAACGACTTAACCGCTACCTCGAAAAGCTCAAACCGCAAGAGCTCCGCAACAGCAGGTACATCGGCCCGTTCGTGGAACTGTCGGTAAGGCTCGCCGATAAAGAGTATTGGGCGGAGAACAAGATAATGTCTCCGACGGTCATTCGGAGGATGGGAGATGTAGAGTTCATGAGCGAACTCATCATTGGGATCCTCCATGGACCACAGGGAGGCAGCCCAGTTGCCATCGACGACTACTACGAACAATATGAGCAATATTCCGATGTCTTTCCTGACCAGCGGACTGCGGAGCGACTTTTTTCAGCCACCCTTGATGACATTCGGAAGTTGCTGCCAGACATCAAGGATACCCGTTGGAGCAACAAAACGGATTTCTACACATTGTTCACGACTATCGCAGGGTTTATCCGTCAAGGAAAGGAGCTGACAGAAGAAGCGAAGGCCCGAAAGGCACTCGACAAGTTCGCCGGAGAGATCACAACGCGCCTCGCAGATGAGCATGCTAGAGTCAGTAGTCAGGCGATAGCGTATGTCCGGGCAGTAGAGAAGGGCGCCAATGACAAGGTGAGAAGAGCCAATCGGCAGACTGCGCTAGAAAACGTGATCACAGCATTCTTCAAGCAGAAGAAATGAAATGAGGCGACGCGGAACATACGAGATTCATGAGGCCGACGCGTTTGGCTGGCTCCAGTGTCGCGAACCCAATTCAGTTCACGCTATCGTTACCGACCCACCGTACGCTCTGATCGAGTATTCTCCAGAGGAGTTACATAAACGCCGGAGCGGCTCCGGTGGGATATGGAGACTTCCTCCGGCGTTCGACGGACATCAGCGCAGTCCCATGCCGCGTTTCACAGTGCTGCGGCGGAAGGATCTAGAAAGCATTCAGCGCTTTCACTCGAAGCTGGCCCCGCTTCTCAGCAGAGTCTTGGTCCCGGGAGGCACCGTTGTCATGTCCTCTCAGAACCTCATATCCCACATCGTTATTAAAGCGTTCACGGCTGCTGGGTTCGAGGTGCGTGGACAGATAGCGCGGGTGGTAAAGACCCTTCGCGGTGGGGATCGCCCTAAGGGTGCTCACGAAGACTTCCCGTATGTTTCTGTCTCGCCGAGAAGCTGTTGGGAACCTTGGTTGATCTTTCGAAAGCCCCTTGACGGAACTGTGAGCGACAACCTCAAGAAGTGGAAGGCAGGAGGATTGAGACGGCCCCGGGATGGAAAACCATTTTCCGACTTGATCGTCTCCAGTCCGTGTAGGGGTGAGGAGCGGAAAGCCGCACCACACCCATCCCTAAAGCCCCAGGCTTTCATGAGACAAATCGTGAGAGCAGCACTGCCACTTGGCCACGGCGTTGTAGTGGATCCCTTTATGGGGTCTGGATCGACCATCGCAGCCGCGACTTACCTCGGCTACCGGAGTATCGGAGTCGAGAGGGACGCCCAGTTTTTCAAGATCGCCGAAAAAGCAATCCCCTACCTATCTAGGATCGACCTCTCGACCCCTAAGAACGGTGCTAAACCACACCATCAATAGGCCCACGTAACCCTCGCCCTACCAGCCCACCTGCTTCCCTTTGTTCTGCTCGTCCAGCCATTTTTGCAGCGGGGCGAAGTATTCCAGGATCGCACTGGCATCAACCTGCCTTTCGCCGGTCAGCGCTTCCAGGGCGTCGGGCCAGGGTTTGCTTTGGCCCATGGCTAACATCTTGTTGAACTTTGCGCCGGCTTCTTTGGAGCCGTAGAAGGTGCAGCGGTTTAACGGGCCTTTGTATCCGGACTCGCGGCAGAGAGCGCGGTAGAACTGGAACTCCAGAATGTGGGCCAGGAAATATCTGGTGTAGGGGACGTTGGCGGCTACGTGGTACTTCGCTCCGGGATCGAAATCGGCCTCACTGCGCTCGAGCGGAGGCGCCACGCCCTGATACTTCAGGCGCAGAGCCCACCATGACTTGTTGTAGTCGGCAGGCGCGATCTCTCCCGAGAATACTTTCCAGCGCCACTGGTCGATCATCAGGCCGAAGGGGAGGAAGGCTACGCGATCCAGCGCCTGCTTCAGCAGTTCCGGGATATCGTTGTTTGCCTGCGGCACGTTCTCCAGAAGTCCGACCTTGTGCAGGTATTCGGGCGTGATGGCCAGCGCTATGGCGTCGCCGATCGCCTCATGGAAGCCGTCGTTGGCGCCGTTCTTGAACATGAAGGGCTGATCTTTGTAGGCACGCTGGTAGAAGTTGTGTCCCAGTTCGTGGTGGACGGTGACGAAATCGGTGCCGCGCACCTGGATGCACATCTTCACGCGGAGATCGTCCTGGTTGTCGACATCCCAGGCGCTTGCGTGGCAGACTACCTCGCGATCGGCGGGCTTGGTGAAGAGCGACCGCTGCCAGAAAGTCGGCGGCAGCGGCGCGAAGCCCATCGAAGTGAAGAAGCCTTCGCCGTATTTCACCATGGCCTTGGGGTCGAGCTTTTTCTTCTGGAGAAGCTCGGTAACATTGATGCCGCCCTTGTCCTCTTGCACTCCGAGCAGGTCATAGATGTTGCCCCACTCCTGAGCCCAGGGATTGCCTAGCAGATGCGCGGGGATGGGACCGCCGGGCGGAATCACGTTGGGGCCGTATTTTTCCGCGAGCTTCGCGCGCACGAACGTGTGCAGCGAAAGGTAGAGCGGCCTGACCTCGTTCCACAAGCGCTCCAGGTCGGCAGAAAATTCTTCCGGCGTCATGTCGTAGCCGGCGCGCCACAGGGCGCCGGTATCTTTAAATCCAATTTCTCTTGCGCCCTGGTTGGAGAGATCGATGAAGCGCGCATAGCGTTTCCGCATGGGCGGCGCAATGGCGTGCCATCCCTTCCACGCATCTTTGAGCTGTTCCGGATCGCGGTTGGTGGACATCAGCTTCTCGATCGCCGTAATGTCCAGACAATCGTTCTCGGTGCGGCAGTACTTGCCTTTGCCATAGTCGGCATCGAGCGAGACGCCGATCTCGGTCATTTCGCGGCGCAGCGCAGCATCCTTTGGCGCGGGCGCGGTGAGCGAGAGCTTCAGCAGCATGAATTTTCGCGCCAGCTCGGGCGACAGTGCTAGACCGTCGAAACGCTTGGCCTGTTCCACTAGCTCAGTGGTGGCGGCGGTGACCTCGTCAATCGCGTCGGCCGCCATGGCCTCGGTGTCGTCGGTAATGAAATTCTCCTGTACCCAGGAGGCGCGGTTCACCTTGACGGCTAAGTCGGAGAGCTTGGCCTCGGCCTTGTTCATGAACTCCTGGGCCTCGGCGGCGGTGGGGGCGGTGTTTTGGGCGTAGACATTCATGGCGAGAAATAAGAATACGAGACTTAGGGACTTCATGACACCTCCAAACTAACAAGAGAGTATGACGGATGAGGAGGCGTATTGTCAGCAGCGGCTGGCGAGCTGTGCTCGCCTGGACCCTTCGACTTCGCTCAGGGCAGGCTCCGAGGGCGTCCGTCCCTACGTGATCTTAATTGTTCCTACGTGGTTCTGGGCGCCGAATGAAGAGCTTCGATTGCGGACTTCACTTTGGCCGACACTGCATCTGTGTCTTGCACGGTCAGCCCGGCGGTGGGAATTATTTCACCTACGCGCATCTCCAGCGGCTGTGACTTGATGTGGTAGGTGTTCATCGGCAGCAGGTCGAAGGTGCCGACGAGCGCGATGGGCACGATATCGGCCTGCGCTTTGATTGCAAGAAAGAATGCCCCCGGCAGAAAAGGTTGAATCTGTCCATCGCGGGTGCGTCCACCCTCGGGAAAGATTACCAGCGGCATGCCGCGGCGCAAGCTCCGTAGCGCCGACTTGATGGCGCCGATCGAAGCCGCCGGGTTCTGCTGGTTGATGCAGACTTGTCCCGAGCGTTTCAGATGCCAGCCGATGAACGGGTACGACAGCAATTCACTTTTAAAAATAATGCGGAACTGAAAGGGCAAGTGGACATAGAGGATCGGAATGTCGAGCGCCGAGGCATGCGTGACCGCGTAGACGCGGGGATTGGAGGGGCCGGTCTTATCCTTATCGGTATCGTTAGTCTTCTCCAGGCCCGTGACTTTCACCGGCGACAGGATCGTCTTCATGATGAGCCACGACCAGAGGCGGGCGATATCGTGCTGGATGCGCCCGTTGCGGTCGAAGAGCGAGCAGATCAGAGAGAGCGTACCCAGAACCAGGGTGTAGGCCCAGATTAGCGGGTCGAAGATGAAATACGAACGCAGGAGGCTGGGCCAGCCATGGCGGGAAGTGGGTTGAGGCGCGGGCTGTATCTCAGACCACGCCGGGACGGAGGCCTCCGGCTGCGGATTTGAGCGCAGTTCTGCTTGCTCTTTTTCCGGCTCCGCGGTTGTGGCGATCTTGTTCAAGGTTGCTAATTTAAAAGCTCTTGAGGTCAGAACCTGACCTCAGCTAAGCGGGACGGGGCAAGCCCCGTCTCTGCACAGATGATTAGATGCTAACGCCCAGAGTTCGCATCGCTTCTCCGACAATGTAAATCGAACCGGTAACCACGATCAGGCCGCGGGATCCGGCAAGCTGGCGGGCACGGGCCAAGGCCGACGCCACATCCTCGGCGTCTTCAATCCCCATGTCCGCAGCCACACGGGCCGCTGCCTGGCGAATCTCATCCGGGCTCGCCGAGCGCGGGTTACTGGCGTGGGTCACGATGACGTGCGCGGCGATCGGAAACAGAATCTCAGTAATTTCCTGCACCGCCTTGTCGCGCATGACGCCGAACACCATCGTGATCTTGCGGCTATTTCCCGAAGCGCCGTTTTCGCGATCATTGTTTCCGGGGTTCTGGTAAGCGGACGAAAGCGTCGAGCGCAAAGCCCAGGCTCCGGCCGGATTATGCGCGACATCGAGCACATATTCGGGATTGTCTCCAGCGGCCGGCGACACCTGGAAACGGCCCGGCCAATTCGTTTCGCGGATGCCTTGGGCGATCGTTTCCGGCGTGATTTGAACTAATCCCCGATTGGCTAAGTCTTGGTGGTGCAGTTCCGCCGCCGCTGCGATCGCCAGCGCAACGTTGCGCAGCTGATGACGCCCCACCAGCGGCGAGTCGACCATGATTTCGCGGCCCAGAACCTGCATTGGATAACGCAACCGCCAGCAGGCCTGCTTTGGGTACTGGGTACTGGGTGCCAGGTACTCACCGCTTCCCGGCGACATGGGAGGCACATAGGGCACGGCATTCACCGCGCGCGCGCCGAGATCCAAAATCGTGTTTCCGATTACGTCGTTGGCTTCGGGCAATTGCGGCAGCGTAACCACAACCCCGCCCGGCCGGATGATGCCTGCTTTCTCGCGCGCAATCTCGCCGATGGTTTCGCCCAGGTACTTCTGATGATCGAGCGCGATATCGGTGATGATGCTCAGGCGCGGCTCAACCACGTTGGTCGCATCCAGACGCCCGCCCATGCCGACCTCAAGCACCACCATGTCGGGCCGGCTGCGGGCAAAATACTCAAAGGCCATCGCGGTCAGCGTTTCGAAGAAGCTTGGATGCCAGGGCAGATCGCCTTCTCCGACCAGCCGCTCGGCGGTGCGGTCGACCACGTCATGCAGCATCGCGAAATCGTCGTCGGCGATGGCTTGGCCATTGAGGCGAATACGCTCGTTAATACAGATCAGATGCGGCGAAGTATAGAGCCCCGTCTTCAGCCCGGAAGCTTGCAGGATGGATGCGAGCGTGGCAGCCGTCGAACCCTTGCCGTTGGTGCCGGCGATGAGCACAGTCGGAAAGCTATTCTCCGGATGCCCCAGTGCCGCGAGCAGCACGCGCATGTGGGCGAGGTCGAACTTGTGCGACGGCGTCTGCACCAACTCGTGGCCCAGCGCGTACATCTGCGCGACTGCGGTTTCGTAGGACAAGGGCAGCCCTCAGCCGTCAGTTCTCAGTTAACCCAGTCTCACTCTTTGCTTCCAGGCTTATCCAGCAAACCGCACTCAAGGGTCAAACGCTGCACTGAGCAGGGAATAGGGCAGCTTGACAGGCATTCCCGTTTTGGCGGCAAGCGCGACCATGGCTGGCATCGGGGATGAAAACTGATAGCTGAAAGCTTACAAGTGCTCTACGCTGCCTGCACCATGAAATCCAGCGCCCGCGCGATGTACGCCTTCAACTGCTTGCGCGGTACTACGGCATCGAGCATTCCGTGCTCCAGGAGAAACTCGGAGCGCTGAAAACCCGGCGGCAGCTTCTGGCGGATGGTCTGCTCAATCACTCGCGGTCCGGCGAAGCCAATCAGGGCGCCGGGTTCGCCGATGTTGAGATCGCCCAGCATGGCAAACGATGCGGTGACGCCGCCGGTGGTGGGATCGGTCAAAACCGAAATGTAGGGAACCCGCGCCGTGTCCAAGCGCGCCAGCGCGGCGGAGATCTTGGCCAGTTGCATCAGGCTGATTGCGCCTTCCATCATGCGCGCGCCGCCGGACGCCGAAACGATGATCAGCGGGGTCCGCGTTTCGGTCGCCTTCTCAATCGCGCGCGTGATGGCCTCACCCACCACCGCTCCCATGCTCCCGCCGATAAACGAGTATTCCATCGATACCACAATCACCGGGCGACCGTTCAGTTTGCCCTTGGCGTTGATGATCGCGTCCTTCAGGCCGGTGTCGGCCTTGGCCTGCTTCAGGCGCGAGGAGTAGGCCTTCAGGTCAACAAACTTCAACGGGTCGTTGGAGGCGAGATTGCTGTCGAAAACTTCGTATTGATGGTCGTCGAGAAGCTGAGCCAGGCGGGTTCGCGCGTCGATGCGGAAGTGCTTGCCGCACTTCGGGCAGACGTTGAGATTTTCCTCGAGGTCCTTCTTCCATATAATCTGGCGGCAGTTGTCGCACTTGACCCACAGACCCTCGGTGCGCATTTTCTTCTCGCCCGAGGTGTCCAACTCACCGGATTGTCGCTTGAACCAAGCCATGGGGAATTTGTAATTTGGTAATTGTGTAATTTGGTAATTTGAAAACCTAAACTCACACCCAAACCGCAGGGGTTCAAATTACCAAATTACCGATTACACAATTACCAATTCAGTATTCGATTCCTCTCTGCGCCATTACGCCTTTCTCGTAGGCGTGCTTAACCTGGCGCATTTCGGTGACGGTGTCTGCTAGCTCGACAATGGCCGGATGCGCGTTCCTTCCGGTCAATATGACGTGCACCATCTCCGGCCTTTGTTTCAGAGACTCCACCACTTTCGCCGGGTCCAGCATACCGTAGCTGATGGCGTAATTGATTTCGTCGAGCACCACCAGGTCCCATTCGCCGGACTGGATCGCCTTCTCGGCCTCGGCCCAGGCCTCTTCCACCATGCGCACGTCTTCAGGATCGGGCTTCTCGGCGCCGACTTTCACGAAGCCGCGCCCCATCTGCTTCAGGATGAACTTGTCGCCGAAAGCCTTGACTGCATCCAGTTCGCCGTAATGCCAAGAGCCCTTCAGGAATTGCAACATCAGGACGCGCATTCCCTGGCCGACAGCCCGCAGGGCCGTTCCCATGGCCGCGGTGGTCTTTCCCTTGCCCGGACCGGTATTCACGATTATGAGACCACGGCGGAGATCCGACATAAAGCCGAATTCGTTATTCTACGCGGACGGGGATGAGTGTGGTGGGGAATTTGTAATCGGTAATTTGAAAACCCAGCGACTCCCTGGGATCGGGATTGCAACTCGCAGGTCACAAATTGCCGATTGATGGGCGGACGGTTTTGGCTTCGGTCCGCTTCGCGTCAAACGGGGAAGTATGCCATCTAGGGCATTTCGACGACTCGTTGCAGCTTCGGCTGACCTTCGCCATTGGCTGCGCCCGGATCCTCGGCGCCGAGCAGGCGCGCCGCGATCCGCAGGGCGTCTATCTCTTTGCGGACACGCAGGAGCTCCTGCTCCTTCATTCGCAGTACGTCGTACGGGTTTTTCATGGGGGAGGGCCTCGCCAACAAATTCAGGCCGCTTTTGCCTGTTGAGATACAGTAAGCGAGTTTAGCATTCTTGAGAAGCTGCCAGAGGTGCATCGGAGCGGGAATCGAGTCTGGTGAGTCCGGGGCTGAGTGGCCGCTGCCCCGTTACCATAAAGTTAATGTCCCAAATGATAGGGATGATTCTTCAGGATGGTGAAAGCACGATAAAGCTGCTCCACCAGGACCACGCGCGCCAGTTCGTGGGGCAGCGTCATCTTTCCGAGGGAGAGTGTGAACCCGGCGTGACGCCGCGTTTCTTCACTGAAGCCGTCGCTGCCGCCAATCGCGAACAGCAGCGGTGTCGCGCTGACCTGCTCGCGCCTCAGAAACTCGGCCAGCTCTTCGGATGAAAACTGCTTTCCCCGGGCGTCGAGAAGAACCAGCTTGTTGCGCTGCCGCTCGGCGTTCGCCAGCGACAGAATTGCGGTCTCGTCTTTCAATGCCAGGCCCGCAACTTCGGCATAGCGCGAGATGCGATTCAGATACTCGTCGGTCAGAGCCTGGATCGCCGGCTCTTTCGTCTTTCCGATCCATGCCACTTTGATCTTCATGGAGTTCCAGGGTGCGACACAGGCGAATATCGACGCCCGGCCCCTAAAGGGGCGTCTGCTTTTGAAGCTTTCGGCATCGCTTAAGCGATGCCCTGATACGAAGCGCTAGTTTTCGCAGGCTGCTCTTCCGCTCACGCTTTTCCCGACGCCAAAACCACGTCGGCGCCGAACCGGATCTCATCCCCTACGCGATACTGCTCGATCGCCGCCTTCGCCTCGGCTCGGATTGCCGGCCACGCTTCCTCCGGAACCCGCTCCAGCATTGGACGAAACGGAGCCGCCACTGCGCACGCGTATTCGAAAACTTCTTCCGCGTCTCCGGACCAGGTCCAGGGCAAATGCCGCATCGACTCCTCTGCCTCTCGAAATCCGGCGGCGCTGATTATCTCCGAGAGCGAGCCCGCGGCCGAGAATCGAAAAAGATCGGCTCCTCCCGGTTGCAGCATGGTTCCACCCACATGCCGGTGGACGATCTTCATGGTGGTTTGCCAATAGGGCTGTTCCATCGGACCCCAGGCGACAAAGCAGGCATGAGCTCCGGGCTGCAACACGCGGCGCAGTTCCGCCATTGCTTGATGGGGATCGCGGAAAAACATCACCCCGAAGCGACAGGTCGCGAGATCGAAGGTCCGATCGGCAAACGGCAAGTGATGCGCGTCAGCCTGCTGGGTCGTAAAGTTTGAGAGATTCTTGATGCGGGCGCGCTCGGCGGCAATGTCGAGCAACTCCGAACTCTGATCCACGGCCGTGACCGAACCCCGGGGGCCAATGCGTTGCGCGAGACTGATCGCAGGTTCGCCAGTGCCGCTGGCCAGATCGAGAACGCGCATGTTCGGCAACGGACGCGAGTATTCAACCAAGGCTTCCGTGACCGCGCTACCCAGCACCGCCGATTTTGCCTTCCACTTTTCCGCAGCCACCAGGCGGTAGGAGGAACTCCACGGGGCTGAATTCGGAGCGGACACTTCAGGCTTTCTTCTTACGCGGCTTCCTGGGCGCGGTGGAAGCAGTCTTGGCGGTCGCGGACTTGGCTATCGCGGTCCGGCGCGGTTTCGGTTTTGCCAGCAATTCCGCCGGCTCCAGCCGCCTGGCCGACTTCCACAGACGTTCCAGGTCGTAGAACTGGCGGGCTTTCTCCGAGAAAATATGGACGACGAAGTCCACGTAGTCGAGCAGCACCCACTCCGCCTGTTTGTAACCCTCGGAGTGGGTCACGCGGAGGCCGAGTGTCTCGAGGCGCTCGTCCACCGCGTCGGCAATCGCCTGGATCTGGCGCGGATTCGTCCCACTGCACATGACAAAGTAGTCAGTGAACGCTCCTGAATCTTTTTCCAGTTCGAGAACCGCCACATTGTCAGCTTGTTTGTCTTGGCAGGCGAGGATGGCTTCACTTACCTGGCGTTGGAGGTCGTTCTTTTTCTGCATACCGGATCATTGATTGTACCCCGGCGGCAGCAGAGACGTGATTCCTGCGCCTCAGGAAGAATCGCCTGAGCGCTGCGGGAAACCGGATGCGGATTTATTTCGCGCCCGGTTCCGTCCACCGCGACAGTCGAGCGCGGCTGTCCCCGCGCAGACTGCCGTACAATAGCCCCGATGATTGCGCATCTTCGAGGAACGCTGCTGGCGAAACGTCCGAACCAGGCGATCGTGGAAACTCACGGGGTCGGCTACGACGTTGCGATCAGCGTGCCGACGTTTACGGAAATGCCGGCGGCAGGCGCTGAAGTCGCGCTCCACATCCACACCCATGTTCGCGAGGACGCGCTGAGCCTGTACGGATTTTTGCGCCTTGCCGAGAAACAGCTTTTCGAGAAGCTGCTGACGGTTAGCGGGATTGGTCCGAAGCTCGCCATCACGATCTTAAGCGGCACGCCGGCCGACGAGATGGTAGGAGCGATTCGCGGCGGCGACTTGGCGCGGCTCACGCGCATCCCTGGCATCGGCAAAAAGACCGCGGAGCGCATGGTGCTGGAGCTGCGCGACAAGCTGCCGGCGCCGGCTGGAGCGTCCGAAATGGGCGCAGCGCCCGCGAGCACGGTCGAGGAAGACGTTGTTTCTGCGTTGGTGAATCTGGGCTATCAACGCGCGGCGGCGGATAAGGCGCTGCTGGCGGCGCGGGGCGGCAAGAGTCCTCAGAGTTTCGACGTGCTGTTTCGCGAGGCGCTGGGAGCGCTGTCGAAGTAGCAGGTGTGTGCCTGCCAACGAGATGCGATACACCAGCCTCAGTTGCCGACGAAGCGCAGATACAGGTCGCGATCGTCGCGGCAGGTTTCCGCCATTTGCTTCACCTTTTCCCAGGCCTCTAATTGGGAGTCGTCGCGCGCCCGATCTTTCGCGCGATTCCATTCCTTGAGGAAGGCTTCCATCTGCAGATGATTGAACACGGTTTTGCCGAACGGATCGATGCCGCTGAGCAGCGGGAAATCTGCATGGCTCGGGACCGGAACCACGCCGTGCAGCATCACCCACTCGCTGCGTTCGCCAAGATCGTCTTCCAGTTTCACCACCAGGGACATGGCCAGCCTCAATAAAATGACGCAATGGTGCTGGCCGCAATGTAACAGTCCCGGAGGGCGTTGTCCAAGGCTGAGCCTGGTATCGAAGGCAATCGCGGCATCGATCACGGGGAGCCGTAGTCCGGAACGGATGAATCCGCGGACCGGAGTGTCCGCGCTACACGCTCACGCTTCGCCGACGTGCGGGCCGTGCTGAAAGTGGTATTGGAGAATCTTCGCGGCCAAGGCCGGGGTCAAACCCTGCCCTCGCGCTTCGATGGCGCGGACCACTTCTCCGCGGCAGACGACTTCGGTGGCCGCGAGCCCGGCAATTTCCGCCGGCAGCACCAGGCTAATCTCCAGTTGTGCGTGGGGACTAAGCAATTCCTGCGCCTGAAACAGCAATCCGGAGCGGCTGATATTCTCAGTGGTCCCCGGGCGCCAGCTCGTTTCGCCCAGCGGACGATAGCGCAACGGAAGATGGAGGTTGAAACGGCGAGCTCGGAACGGTGGAACCTTTTTTTCAAGAACGCTAGAGCCGGTGCGGGAAGACATCGCGACCTCCAGGGGGATGGGCTCGGAATCCAGCACCTCGCGGACGCGGTCTTTCAGAGCGGGAAGGCTGAATGGTTTTTGCAGCAGGTTAATGCCGGCGTCGAGCATGCCGTCGTGACCAACGGCATTCTCGGTGTAACCCGACATGTAGAGCACGCGGACGCCGGGGACCAGCGTGGTAATATGCGCGGCCAATTCGCGGCCATTCATGCCGGGCATAATGACATCGGTTAGCAAGAGGTCGATGGCGCCCTTGTAGCCGTCGACGATTTGCAGGGCGGCGGCGCCGTCTTCGGCTTCGAGGATTTTGTAGCCCTGGTTTTCCAGATACTGGCGGGCCAGACGCCGGAGATTGGTTTCGTCTTCGACGAGGAGGATGGTCTCCTGCCCGTGATCGGCGCGCGGCAGGCCGAGAGAGTCCTGCACGGCGGCGGCTTCTTCGCGTCCATCGACGCGCGGAAAATAGGCTCGGAAGGCGGTACCGCGCTGCGGCTGGCTGTCGACGAAGATAAAGCCGCCGCTCTGTTTAACGATGCCGTACACCATAGAAAGGCCGAGGCCAGTGCCCTTCGAACCTTTGGTGGTGAAGAAAGGCTCGAAGATGCGCGACTGGGTTTCGTTGTCCATCCCGACGCCGGTATCGCTGATGGCAAGCATGACGTAGTCGCCGGGCGTCAACGGCGCGTGCGTACGCGTGAAGCTCTCGTCGAGGGTGACATTGGCGGTCTCGATGGTCAGCTTGCCGCCTTGCGGCATAGCGTCGCGAGCGTTCACGGCAATGTTCATGATGACCTGGTCGATCTGGCCGGGGTCGGCGCGGACCGTGCCCAGCCCGGGGCCTGGAACCATGACCAGATCGATATCCTCGCCGATCATGCGGGTCAGCATTTTCAGGTTCTCGGCCACCACCTCGTTTAGGTCGAGCATTTTCGGAGCCAGCATCTGTTTGCGGCTGAAGGCCAGCAATTGGCGGGTCAGCGAAGTGGCGCGCTGCGTGGCATTGGAGATTTCCTGCGCCGGCCCGCGCAGCCGGGGATCGGATCCGACGCGATCGAGCAAGAACTCGGAATAGCCGGAGATCACCATCAGCAGATTGTTGAAGTCGTGCGCGATGCCGCCGGCGAGGCGCCCGATCGCTTCCATCTTTTGCGCCTGACGGAGTTGCAGCTCCAGCGTTCGGGTCTCGGTAACATCCTCCATGAAAATCTCGAACGCGCCTCCGTCTTTGCCGTTCGGAATCGCGCGTCCGGAAATGCGCGCCACAATGTACGTGCCATCCTTGCGCACGCACTCGGTGGTCAGATTGTTGAATTCTTTGCGCGCGTGAAAATAATCGGCGGTGTGAAACCATTGCTGAGCATCGGCGTACAAGCTTCCCAGATGTCTTCCGGTGAGCTCGGCGGCGCTGTCATAGCCAAACATGGCCACCAGCGCGTGGTTTGCGTCCTGCAGGACTCCGAGAGCGTTGCAGCGGCAGATTCCATAGGGCGCGTTCATCACCAGCGAGCGAAAGTTGCTCTCCGAGCGGCGCAGGCTCTCCTGGGTGGCGCGGAGGGCGGCGTTGAACCAGCAGATGAGCAGGGCCACGGCGAAAAACAAGGCGAGGTGCGCGATTGCCTTTTGATACTCGCGTGCAGTCTGTTCTCCGGTGAGCGAATAATAGGCGCTGACGGTGAGCGCAAAAGAGGTGGCAGCGAGTCCTGGCTTCCATCCTCCGTACCAGGCGCTCACCATCACGGCGACAGCGAACACGACGAGGCGGCTCTCCGCGACATCGGAGAAAAACAAAGTTGGAATCAGAGCCAGGACACTGCTAAGTAGAGCGACTCCGTAGCGCAGGATAGGAGCGCGCGCCGGAGCGACCACCAGGCTGCGGATGAGAGGGAGTTTCATTCGCATCAGCTCATGCTATGCGCCAAAAGGGCGCACGGCGAGTTACGCCAGTCCACCGCATTATCCTGGCGGCACAGTGGCCAGAGGTACACCTTCCAGGCGTAACCTGGGGGGGCAACGTATGGAGGAAAGAAAATGTCTTGTCCACAGCCTAGTCTCAGATGCCGGTTTCCGCAAAACTCGCTGGTACAAAAAGGGGTTTGGGGAACATAATCTGGCAACAGGACTTGCAAGACGCCTTGCAACAATGCCCGGCAACGACGAAACTAACGAAGCATCGCAGGGACAAGCGGGGCAGGTTGTATCGGAATGAATATCGGCCTTTTCGGCGGCAGCTTCGACCCCATCCATCGCGGGCACCTGGCACTGGCGCAGGCGGCTGCCAGCCGCTATTCTCTGCGACAGGTGCTGTTTGTGCCGGCGAATGTCCCTCCGCACAAACAGAAACAGCCACTCACAGCGTTTATTCATCGTTATGTCATGGTGGCGCTCGCCACGCAGGACGATCGGCGATTTGTGCCGTCGCTGCTGGAGGCGGCCGGGGCTGAGTCTAAATCCGCAGCCCCGAACTATTCGATCGACACGGTGCGACGCCTGAAGCCAACCCTCAAAAAATCGGACCGGATTTTTTTTCTGATCGGAATCGACGCCTTCCGCGACGTCGCACAATGGCGCGAGGCGCGCGCGCTTCTGGCGGAATGCGATTTCATCGTGGCCAGCCGTCCCGGATATTCGTTGCGGGACGTGGCTGAGTCGTTGCCGGAAGATCTGCGGCCGCCCGCGGCGGTGACTCGTCCCTTTCATAAGCAGCCCGCAAAGGGCGATCTGGTCCTTCCGGGAGTCACGCTGCACCTGCTGGAAGGCGTTAAGCAAAGCGTCTCCGCGACCGCGATTCGGGCGGCGGCGGCGCAGGGCAAGCCGCTGGCCCGATGGCTCGACTCGCGGGTGGTGGATTACATCCGGAAGCACGGACTGTACCGCAAGAAGCAATAGCGCCAGATGCGTTGCCCGGGCTTTTCAGCAACCCGGAGCGAGCGAAGCCGGCCAGTTTCTCGCGCTGCGCTCCACGCGCCACGCGAATAAAACACACTTTTTCCTTTCCTTTCCACAGGAAGTTTCTCCGCTCCACAGTTTTTACACAGTGGAGCGCTGGTTTACCGTTGCGTTAGTTTTTCCGCTGCGGCAGAGTGATTGCAGTCAAAAGCGTGAGTTGTTCTGAATCTGTTCCGACAAGGATTCAGCGTTGCCGGTGATTTTCTCGAGAGTGAATCACCGGGGGAAAATTCGGCGCATGTCCAGTGTGCCGGTGCCCGGGCTTTGCGGCCTCCTGAGAAGTCCTTCTTACGAGAAGGATGGAAACGCCGAATCCTGACCCTGAAGCGCGAGCCTCAGGGGAGCGTTGACGCAGAGCACTTTTATGAGTGCAATTTGCGCGACGATCTTTCGCTTTGGTGAAAGACGGCAGTTCGGAATGTCCACGATAACAATGCGGCTTGGGTGGCTGGCCCGGGCCGCATTTGTTTTTGTGTGGCCCTTCAAGACATTTTCGTCTTCTCATATGTTCAGGGCTGGCTTCGCTTGCTTTTCCTCACCCGTCAACGCCTATGGGGCGATATCCACAGCTTTTCCGGATCCCGACCACCTCTGCGCTATTCCCCTCAGCCCCTTCAACCCTCATAATCACTGCGGGACCTTTGTGCGCCCTCGATGACTTCGACTTCTTCCGACAACTTCAAAGAAGCGCTCAAGCAGCAGGCGGATATCGTCCGCATCGTTGGCGACTACGTCAAGCTGAAGAAGGCTGGGGCGCAGAACTTCTCCGGGTTGTGTCCGTTTCATGCCGAGAAGACGGCTTCGTTTTCGGTGCATGCCACGCGGCAGTTCTATCATTGCTTTGGCTGCGGAGAGTCGGGAGACGTCTTCACCTTTGTGCAGAAGGTCGAAAACATTACCTTTCCGGAAGCGGTTCGGCTGATTGCGCAGAAGCTGGGCGTGCCCATGCCGAAGGTCAGCTTTTCGAGTCCGGCGGAAGCTCGCGACGCTCAGGTTCGCATGGCTTTGCTGGACGTGCATGTGCGCGCTGCCGCGTTTTTCCAGGAATGTCTGCGGCGTCCCGAAGGCGCGAATGCCCGCGAATACCTGAAGGGACGCGGCCTGGACGCGGAGACGATTGCGCGCTTTCGGATCGGGTATGCGCCGGATTCCGGCTTCCTGCTGCGCGATGCTTTGGGGCGCGAATTCGACGAGGAGTTGTTGCGGGTGAGTGGGCTGTTTTCGTGGAAGGAGAGCTCGGAAGAGCGGTCTCAGGTGTCAGGTGTCAGGTCTCAGGCAAAGCAGGTCCTTCGGTCCTCTCAGGATGACAATGCGGGGGAGACCTCGGATGCGAAGGACGAACAGCCATCAGCCATGAGCGACCAGCCATCAGCGAACAGCAATCCCTCGCAGCTCGCGACTCGCAGCCCACAGCCCGCAGCCATCTACTCCAAATTCCGCAATCGCGCCATGTTCCCGATCTGCAATGACCAGGGCAAAGTGATTGCCTTCACCGGACGCACGCTCTCTGCGGATGAAAAGGCTGGGCCGAAGTATCTGAATTCTCCGGAGACTCCGATTTACTCGAAGTCGCGCGTGCTGTTCAATCTGGACAACGCGAAAGAGGCGATCCGCAAGCTCGAGTACTCCATACTGGTCGAAGGGCAGATGGACTGCATTTCGGTGTTTGCGGCGGGCTTCCACAACGTGATTGCGAGTTCGGGCACGGCGTTCACGGAGCTGCAGGCGAAATTGCTGGGGCGATTTTCGAAGAAAGTAGTGGTCAACTTCGATCCCGACACAGCCGGAGCTCGCGCCACCGAGCGGACGCTCGGGTTGCTGGTCGAAGAAGAGTTCAACATTCAGGTTCTCACGCTGGAGACTGGATTCGACCCCGATCTGTTCATCCGGCGCAAGGGCAAGGACGCCTATGCCGCGGCGCTCAAGCACTCGCAGAAATACTTCGACTATCTGATCGATCGGGCGCGCGCGCTGTTTCCGGCGCGCAATTCGGAGAGCAAGGTCAAGGCTGTCAATCACCTTCTTCCGCACATTCAGCGGGTGCCGAACCGGATCGTGCGCGATGAACTGGCGCTGGAGATTTCGCAGAAGCTGGGAATCGATTCCGCGGTGCTGCGCCAGGAATTGAAGCACGCGGCCACTACTCGCTCCGCGACGCAGGTCAAGGCCACAGCGGATGCGCAAGTGACCGGCGCGGAGAGAGTGCTGATCCGGGCGCTGGCGTCGGCTACCGAGATGCAGTCTGGCGGAACGCGGAGTTCGACGCGCGACGGGACGGATGAGGAATTCGATCCGGCTCGGCAGGCGCAATACGCTCTGCTGTCGGAACAGCTTTATGAGGGGCTCGCCTCGCAGTCATTGATGGAGGCGTTGCTGCAGGCTGGGGCTGAAACGGCCGATGTTATGGCGCTCCCGAAGACGGAAGAGGACCGGCGGCTGCTGGCTGCGATCCTGATGTCCGAGGAGGAAGAGCTGACGCCCGAGACAGTGGAGGGCGCGGTGCGAGCTTTGCGGCGGATTTATTACCGGCGGCGGCTGGAGGAAGTGCAGCGCGGGTTGCAGCGTCCGGGGCTGCCTCTCGAGGAAAGACAAGCGCTTTTGCACGAAAAGGTGCGGCTGAAGCGGGCCCTGATGGATCCGGTACTGGGAGAGCCGGGTAGCAAGGCGTCCTGAGGGTAGTGTTCCGCAACTTCGCGACAGAGACTTTTTAATGGAATCCATGGAATTCAGGCTGACGGAAACCGAAGTCCGCGTGCTGGGGTCGCTGATCGAAAAAGACATCACCACGCCGGAATACTATCCGCTGTCGCTGAACGCGCTGGTGAATGCCTGCAACCAGAAGACGAACCGAGATCCGGTGATGCAGTTAGACGAGGACGCGGTGCGCGGCGCGCTGGAGGGGCTGCAGCAGCAACGCATGGCGGGCCCGGCGCGCGGCGCCGACAGCCGCGTAACCAAATACGAGCAGCGCTTGCAGGAGGTGTTTAATTTCACGCGTCCGGAGATTGCCGTGCTGTGCGTGCTGTTGCTGCGCGGCCCGCAGACGCCGGGCGAATTGCGCGGACGCGGTGAGCGACTGCATCGATTCGAGACGCTGGAGGATGTGCAATCGGCGCTGCAGAAATTGATGCAGCGCGAACCACCGCTGGCGAAAGTGTTGCGCCGACAGCCGGGAACAAAAGAATCTCGATATGCGCATCTGCTGGCCGGAGATGTGGTGGAAGCTGAGGTGCCGGTGCAGGCTGGCGTGGCAGTTGAGCGCAATCCGGCGGATGCCGAGCGCATCGAGCGGCTGGAAGAAGAAGTGGCGGAATTGCGGCGGGAGGTTTCGGACGTTAAGGATCAGTTGGAGAGATTTCGGAGGCAGTTTGAATAGGACTCACTGCCGAAAAGCTGGGGCCTCAATAATTGCGACGGGGCGTCCTCTCCAGGCCTAGCCTGCTCCCCGAACCTGCGGCTTTTCTTTGAGCCTCTTCCTCAAAAGAATCTCGCTAATACAGGTGTCGTTGTACTTGCTTCCGGGATAGACCTTCTTGACTGTTAGGGTTATGGTCTTGGCCTCGCCGTCATAGTCCCCCAGATCGATCAACTCATAGCCCTTTTTCGAGGCCGGGCTGAAGGAAATGTACTCGTCCGGGAGTGTGGCGTTGACCACATGATCGCCGTTGACCACGATCTCAAGTTCCTGCACCCGATTGTTTGCGAAGTAGAGACTTTTGGATTTCGCATAGCCGGGAATGATGCCGATCTCGTTCACATGTTCCGGCTTCGTTAGCGTCAGAGTGATGCTTTCGCTCAGGCCTCCGTTTCTTCCGGCCACCCAGGCGGTTTCCTTCCTCGTATCGGCGATGTTCGCCACCGGATACCCAGTTTTTTCCGAAGTAGCTTTCGGGGTATAGCCGTGGAAGTCGAAGTAATACCGGTCTCCCTCGAATGAGTACCAGCTATAGTCATCGGATGTGCCGGAACTATAATTGAAAATCGTTGAAAACTTGTTGTTCATGCAGACTTCGATATTGTCGTCTAGAGTCGGCCTAAGATTCGTGAATTCCCAAACGAAACCTTCCGATGTTTTCTTGAAACGGTTGCTTGGTTTTATCGTGATGGAATCGGGATCGAGGGTAACAGCACTGAGCGTGACTTTTCCCCTCAGAATTGGCCCTTTCCATGCGCTCGCGGTGGACAGGAGATATCGAAAATAATCGCTGTTGTAATCCGAATCCTCGGAATATCCGCCGGAGCTATATTCGTAGAGCGATTCGTATTGGATCTTGATGTTCTTGGTCTCACCTTTTTCAAAGTGAACGGTTGAACTCAGCCAGAGCATCCTGGGAGTGCCCTCCTGCACCTCGGAGCCCTCACCCACCATTTTCAGGAAGGCTTGATCAAACACTCGCCTCCAATTCTTTACGTCGCCTTCTTCGGTTCGGTATGGAATTTGTTTTCCGTCTGCCGTGAACTGATAGTCCTCTATCTCGATGTAGTTCTTGTCCTCTGAGGCGACCCCGAGGCAGGGGAAACCGGCCGTAACGTCCACCGCGTTGCCGGCATTCTTTAGAACGTAGTCCACTTGGACCTTAGCTCGATCGCGGTAAAGTCTAATCATCAGGTTCTCGCTCTGCATTTCGATCTGTTCTGTTCCCATAGCCTTGAACGTGCCGGTGGCGGCACTCCCGCCAGTCTCAGCTCCCCAGTTTGCATAGAGCGGCAGGGCACACAGGACTAAGAGCGCACAGATCAATAACAAGGCCCTCATGGATGCTCCTTTCATTGTGGCGTGCATCTTCATGGACGTATCTGCAACTCGCACTCTATTCTCGCCGCCTGCATTGCTGCAGGCGGAAAGGAGCGTCCACCCTACACGAGCTTTACAGCACTCGTTCCTGCGTATATCCCGCCGCGCCCAGCGCCGAGATGATTTCGGCGATGTGGTCGGGGCCGCGGGTTTCCATGGTGATTTCGATGGCGGTCTCACCCAGGCCTACGCCGTGGTAGGCGCGGTCGTAGTCGGTCTCGACGATATTGGCTCGATGCTGCGCCAGAATTGATGTTAGGCGATTGAGGGCGCCGGGATAGTCGGGCAGGTGGACGCGCAGGCGGACGAGGCGTCCGTCTTTGACGAGGCCGCGCTCGATGATGCGGGAGAGCAGGGTCACGTCGATGTTTCCGCCGCAGACTAGCACGGCAACTTTCTTCCCCACCAGAGGCAGCTTGCGGTTAACCAGCGCCGCGACGGCTGCCGCGCCCGCGCCTTCAGCCAGAGTCTTTTCGCGCTCCAGCAGCAGCAGGATGGCGTTGGCAATTTCTTCTTCTTCGACGGTAACGATGTCATCGACGTACTTCTGAACCAGCGGCAGCGTGCGCTCGCCGGCGCGGCGGACAGCGATGCCATCGGCGATGGTGGAGGCGGCCATGAGCGTCACGGGCTTGCCTTCGCCAACGGCAACTTTCATGGACGGCAGACGCGAAGGCTGAACTCCGAAGACTTGAATTTTGGGATTCGATTCTTTCAGCGCACAGGCGATGCCGCCTATCAGGCCTCCGCCACCGATCGGGACAACGACTGCTTCGAGGTCGGGATGCTGATCGAGGAGCTCGATGCCGATGGTGCCCTGGCCGGCGATGACGGCGTCGTCATCGAAGGGATGCACGAAAGTGAGGTGCTCAGCCTGGCTGCGGCGGAGGGCCTCTTCGCAAGCTTCGTCGTAGTTGGCGCCGTGCAGCACCACGTCGGCGCCGTAGCCGCGCGTCGCCGAGACCTTGATCAGGGGCGTGGTCAGCGGCATGCAAATCTGGGCGCGGATGCCGAGTTTGCCGGCGTGGTAGGCAACGCCTTGGGCGTGATTTCCGGCTGAGGCCGCGATCACGCCCTGGGCGCGTTCTTCCGGGCTTAGCAGGAGCAACTTGTTCAGGGCGCCGCGCTCTTTGAAAGAGCCGGTGCGCTGCAGGTTGTCGAGCTTCAAATAGACCTGGTTGGCGGTGGACTCGGAGAATGTCTCCGAACGTGCGCAGGGCGAAAGGTAGATGGAGCTGCGAATGCGGCCCAAGGCCGACTGGATGTCGTTTCGAGTGATCATTTTTTGACTGCGGCTGACGACGTAGGCAACATCTTACCTGAACGCAAGCGGGCGAAGGTAGAGACGGGGCAAACCCCGTCTCTACAGGGCGCAAGAAACTTGCGATGGCCGGATACGAAACGCAGGGGCTGTAACTCGTTGGTGCTGCGCCGAAAAACGAAGGGAGCAGAGGCAAACGGGTCCAAGTACAACTTCCGTAATGGCACTTTAGGACAGGGGCTAGGCCCCTTCGAAACCTATGCAACCTTGAAAAAGCCCGTCAGAATGGGCTTTTAGAGGAGTCATCCCCTGGGCCTCATGCCGATCTCGACTGGTACCGCTCTCGCCCCCATGCCCGTGCATCGAAAGTCGGCTGCGCGGGTCGCGCTGTTTGATTTGCCCGAGGGCTCCGGGCAGCTAATCACGGAGTGTTTCCGCCAATATGGAATCGAAACGGTTTCGATTGCGCGCGAAAACGCGGATCGGCTGCGTCGCGAAAAATTCGAAGCGTGTGTTTTGCCCCTGGGAGAGGCCGCCGGCAGCATCATCGAGATGGCCCGCGGGTCGGCTTCCAATGGCCGGATGATCATTTACGGCCTGGGCGGGACCGCGCAGGATGCCATGCGGTATTCGAAGATGTGCCTCAACGCCGTGTTTCACGAACCGTTGGAGCGGTCGGAGGCGATGAAGCTGGTGCGTTCGACTCGAATGCTGGTGCTCCACGAATTCCGCCGCTACGTGCGCGTCCCGGTGATGACGGAGGTTGGCCTCGTGATGACCGACGGCGGCCGTTTTACAGCCACCAGCCAGGAGATCAGTTCGGGAGGAATGTCGCTGAAGGGCAATCATGTGCCCGAACAAGGGACCCTGGTGGAAGTGTCGTTTTCGTTGCTGACGCTGCCCCGCGTCTGGGTGCGCGGGCAGGTTACCTGGAAGAAGCCCAACAAAAGCTTCGGGATTCGCTTTGACGCGAGCGACGAACGGCGGCATCGGCTGAAAGAGTGGATCGTGGCGTATCTGGAAGTGTAGGAAGTCGCTTTCAGCTTTCAGCTGTCAGCTTTCAGTTAAACCTTTCAACCCCAGCTACAATATCGGCGTGAGTTCTTCTTCCGCCTCGGTTGAGCCTGAGCAGCCTTCGGTTTTCGAAACGCGCCAATTCTCGCTTCGACAACGAATTCTTTTGTGGCTCATCAGCTGGGCTAGTTATCTCGGGATTTCACTGATCGGTCTGACTCTCCGCTATTCCATATCGTGGGAAGAACCGCCTTCTACGCCGGACGCGACCTACGAGAAGCCGGTGATCTACTCGTTCTGGCACCGGGCAGTGTTCCCGAGCGCCTGGTTATGGAGAAACATCGGGATCGCGGTGATGGTGAGCCGCAGCTTCGACGGGGAATACATTGCTCGCACCATTGAAAAACTTGGCTTCGTCGCGGTGCGGGGATCGAGCAGCCGCGGCGGCGCGCAAGCGCTGCTGGGATTGAAAAGCCAACTGGAACAGGGCAACCTGGTGGCGTTTACGATTGACGGTCCGCGGGGACCCAAATACGTGGCCAAGCCGGGCCCGGTGCTGCTGTCGCGCGCCAGCGCCTTTCCGATGGCGGCATTCTATGTGGCGCTCAGCGATGCCTGGGTGCTGAATACATGGGATGCGCTGATGATCCCGAAGCCATTTTCGAAGGCGCTGGTGCGCTTCAGCGCCAAGGTGCGAGTTCCCGCCGAGGCGAACGATGCGCAGATGGCTGAGTTCCACCGTCAGTTGCAGGCCGCGCTCGACCGCATCACCCAGTTCGCCGAGGAGCGCGTCGGGCGGGTCGGATCGGCGGAGTTTCCTGTCCTCAAAAATAACTAGAGCGTGTTTCATAAATGCCTTTCAGCTCGGAAGACGCGGTCCTCAGGGGCTAAAGCCCTCATTTTCCCCGGCCCAGGCGGCACGGCTAAACAGTTTGCGGAAAAATGGGATGTTTTCTTCTCCCATCTTTTCCGTGAGTTGTTTTTTCGTGCGCTATTACGCTCCAATTTCGTGTTCTCCGGCCATTTCTTCGACCGGTG
>Ga0181523_10000238_pt1 | contig 61099 bp, 87 predicted proteins | sample PEATcosm2014_Bin_43_FD_119752 | JGI IMG/M metagenome (GOLD analysis project Ga0181523, IMG submission 119752) | Peatland microbial communities from MTU Mesocosm Facility, Houghton, MI, USA - PEATcosm2014_Bin05_30_metaG | ecosystem: Environmental > Terrestrial > Soil > Wetlands > Peat | place... | reverse complement strand
CGAGCAATTTCATCTTTGAGTAACCGAGGCGCGGTGGCGCTTGACGCTTGCCGACGTGTATGTATAGGAAACCAAGTTGCTGTCCGCCACGAGCGAAGTTCCAGCGATTACATTCAAGGTTTCCGGCGAGGCAATAACAAGCGGGATGGTATACGCTGTTCCCGTGGTACATCCTGTCCCTACTCCGTTGGTTGCCGGGACGGTAGGACTGGCCGCGTAGCACATCACCGTCGTTCCGCTATTCGGATTGGTGCAAGTCACAGTCTGCGGCACCACCCCGCTCGTCGGTGTGCAGGAAGGGCTGGAGGCTTGTGGAATTGATTTCTTGAAGGCGACCATGTTTGCTTCTGCGGTTAAGGGGTCGTCCCCGCAACTAGAAAACACCATGTCCACGGCAGAGGAGCCAGAATTGACGTAGTGACCATCGCCCTGATCAATCGTAGCGGACGTGACGGAAAAAGTTGCAATTGTGCCTGGACTTACGGCACCACACGGTAGACCATCGGTTTCAGGTGAAGACCATGTTGCAATGAATACGTCCCCGGCCTGTGAGGGGCTAACGCTTCCTGGATCATAGCCGCTGTTGTCGTTGTTGCTTGATCCGTCGAAAGGATTGGAGGTCGTCAGCGTTCCACCCCAGACTTGGACCGTGATGGAGTCGTCGCTTGTATCCGCGCAGGAAACGGTGTCGCTTCCCGTAAAAGAGCCGTAGGCATACCACGAATAGAGTTGCTGCCCGGCAGCGTCAGAGTCGTGCCACGTCAGTCCTTTCGTGTCGGACGGAGTCCCAGAATCTCCTCCAACGCCATTGCCGCAGGTGACGGCGATGAGGCTTGCCGTGCCTGACCAACTAAGAGCAACCGTCCCTCCCCCACCAGCGCCATAAGTGAGAAGCGTCTGCCCCAACGCCGAACTAGTCAGCAAGACAAAGATGACGGCGAGTCGCTTCATTAGTAGGTATACTCCACGATAAGCGCGAGACTTGTGCTGTGCGTGTCGGGCGTGCCCATCACCGGATCAATGCCCGTCCCGGTCGTCCAGCTCGCGTTCGACACCGAGCACGAGGAACTGTAGGCATAGCTGTTCCCGCACTGAAGCGTGCCGCTGCAAACCGTCGTGCCCGTTCCAGCCGAGCCGAATGACGGATTGACGGTCGTGGTGTTGGACGAGTAGTCGCTCCGGCACTTCACCGCCGTGATCGTCCGCGTCACTCCAGAATCGTTGTAGCAGGTGTTGTTCGAGATGGCGTCGTCGCCAGCCGTCAGCACGTTCGAGGTTCCCGTGCCGCCCCAGACCTCCGTGCACGATCCCTTGCTGTACTGTGCGGCAAGCTGCGTGGCCGTGACTGTGGCGTTCGCCATCATCGCGCCCGTGATGAGGTTCGTGCAGGTGCTCGACAGGTTCTTGCTGCCGTCGGTGCAAACTGGCAACGAAGCGGTTAGTCCGCTAAAATTACCGCCAGTCGCGCTCACCGTGCTCGCCAGAGTCAGGGCTCCCGCCGCGCTCAAATGGCCTTCCAAAGTCCCGACCGTGTACACGCCCGCCGACACCGACCCGCCCGAGTACCAGCGCACGATGTCGCCCGTGCCCGAAACGTCGAACACAAGTTCCCCGATGCCGCCAGTGGAAGTGCCCGCCGCTCCGATCAAAGCGCCGATGCTCGTGTTGTTGTTCGTCGAGTTCGTGTTCTCGATCACGTAAGGCGCGGTGAGGTTCCCGGTTTCAACTCCGGCCCGCGTGACCACATCTCCTGCTGCAACCTCTGTGATCGTCGTTGCCGTCGCTGATCCCGTCAGCTTCGATTCCGCCATGCTCGTGATGTCGCCGTTCACGACCGCACTGCTGGTCACCGTCTGCGTCGATCCGGCGAAGTGGGCTATGCCAGCCCCAGGCGAGGAAGCATTGACCACGTTAGCCGTCACCACGCCACTATCATGCAGCAAGCAGGTCGTGCTCGTGACCGTGCAGTCAATCAGGTGTCCGGTTGTCGGCACAGCCGCGAACCCCTGAATCGTGTTGCTCGCAGTCGCTCCGCTCGCCCACGTCGTCGTGAAGTTTCCGGTCGCCGGGAACATGGACAAGCTACCAGCAGTGCCGCTCACGCCCAAGGTCGGCGTATAGGTCAAGGCGGGCGTTGCGCCAGCCAGAAGCTCGCCTGCGCCGCCCGGTAAATCGCCAGCCGCAATCGCCGTCGAGTTGAACACTCCCGCAACCGACGTGGCGTGCAGGACGTGCGTAGTCGTCGTGTCGGAGTTCGCGCCGACCATGTACTCGCTCGTGATCGGGAACGTGAGCGTGACCGCACCGGACGAGGCCGGGAAAGTCAGGGTTGTCAGGTTGCTGCCAGTCCCGGTTACTAATTGGTTGCTGGCCGTGCCGAGGTACAGCGGCTGGTTGAACGTGGCCTTGTTCGAGGCGAAGGTGAACTTCGGGCTGCCGCTGTCCGCGCTGCCCAGCGATCCGCCAGCCGCCACCGCGAGGTTTCCGCTCGCGTCCAGCGTGGAAGTCGTCGAGGGCGTTTGCAGTGTGGTCGTGCCGCCGCCCGTGACCAAGGCCGTGCTCGTCAGCGAGCCGGAACTGACGACCGTTACCGTTCCAGAACCGCCCGGCGTGGAGCAGGTTCCGTCGCTCTTGAGATAACCAGAGCAGGAGCCGGAGCCGAACAGTGCGATTACATTGGAGGAAGTTGCTGGCGTGATGTTCGTGGAAGTGGAGAACGCCGCCAAGGGCGTGCCGCTGGAGTAGCCGGACGAAGTGACCGTGCCGCTGCTCGTGCCGACCGCCGCGCCGTTGACATACAATCCAGCCGCATTGATCGTGCCCGCGCCCTTCGCCCCGCCCGTCGCGCTGCCCCAAACCGAGCCAGTTGGCTCTGTGGCGAGGAGTTGCCCAGAAATTGTTACCGCGCCAGCAAACGTCGCCGCCTGATTCTGATCGAGGAGTAATGCCTGCGTCAGAGTCGTGGAGCTGTTCGGAGTCGTGTAGAACTTCAACTGCGAGCCGAAAGCCGAACTGGTCCAAGCCTGCGTCGTCCACGCGCTGATGATCGCGCCGGTAGCTTCCGTGTCCGAAGTCGAATCGGAACCGCCGAACTGTAGCGTGCCCATGATGACGCCGGAACCAAGCGCTGCTCCCGTCGGAACGGCGGACAATGAGATGATTCCGCCGTCAGCGGAGAGTCCCGTCCCGGTCGTGCCGACGTTGTGGAAGTGCGCCGAAGTGTCGTTGCTGCCATAAACCTCAAAATGGGCGTCGATGGGCTGCGAGCCGCGCACGCCAAGTTGCAGCGTTGGCAAGCTGTCGTAGCCGGTGTCGTTGTAGTAGAAATCCGCAGGAATGCCAGAGAGCAAGCCTCCCGATCCCGCAAAGAGCACGCCATACTGCGAGATGCCGCTGTCGGTGATAGCAGGGCTGCTCAAGCCGGTGACGAATGTCGGGGAAGTCGCGAGCACGAAGTTGCCGGTGCCCGTCGTGTTCCCCGTCGCGTCCGATGGAGTGATGGCCGAGATCGTCTCCGTGATCGTGGGCGAGGAATAGGCGTAGTGCGGGATGCCCGAGGAAGGCGTCACCGCGAACAGGCCGTGGTAAGAAGTCACGCCCGAGGCCGGAGCCTCCCAGCAAACGGAGCCTGTGGGCTGATTGGCTACGCAGTTATCCGCGCCTTGAGTCAGCGCGAAGTAGCCCGCGCCCGAGCCGGAGAAGGTCGCGCCGGGAAAGGTCTGTGCCGCCGTCCATGTGTTCGCGTGGCCCAAATTCAGCGAGGCCACCACCGCGCCAGTGGTAGGAGTTACGGTAAGCGTGCTGTCGCTGTTCGAGACCGAGAAGACTGCGCCTCCGCTTCCGTTCGCCACCCATGACCGCACGCCAGCGGTCGTGCTCGAAAGCACGTAACCCGTCGTTTCTGGATTGCCCAGGGCCGGTTCCGCGCCCACCGACGCCGCCGTCGCCGAAATCGCCCCAGCCGTGTTGAGGATGCTCGTACCGTCAGGCTTAACCCCACCCAAAGTGGAGGAAGTGGCGGCTGGCAGCGAGTATGCCGCCGTGCTGCATCCGCTGGACGAATCACTCAAGTCAGCGCATGCCGGGCGCGATTGGTGGGGCAGGCCGCTCGTGTCGATGTAACTCACCCAGTTGTGAAGTGAGGAAGTAATGGAGTTGACTCCACCAAGCGCTCCAGCACTGGCCGCTGGCAGCGTATAGGTGGACGAAAACGCGCCCGTGCCAAACCCGTTGCTGCCGGAAGTGAATGTACCGGTGACCTGCCCGACCGGAGTGTTGGGCGAACAACTTCCGCCGATCTGGCACGCCGTTCCGTTCACCGTCGTGGACGGCGCCGTCCCGGTCAGGCCACTCCACGGTGCCGCCGTCGCCTGAATCACGCCCGAGTTGATCGGGACGATGGAGCCGCCCGTGGACACCTGGAACGGCCCCGAGACCATCGGGGAGTTGGCGACGAGCGCCGACCAGTTGGTGGAGCTAGAACCTGCGCACGAGCCGAAGGTGGTCGCCGTGGACCCGGCGGCGACTGACAACTCGCACTGGCTGGCCGCGGTAGCCAAGGTGGCCCCGGCCCCGGACTGTCCCTGCATCTGCCATGCTGATCCGGTGTTCGTCATCAGTACGCTCGCCCCGGCCTGCAGCGCTCCGAGCGACACTCCCCCGTTGCCCTGGTTCACGGATATAGGGTGCGCGACCCCGTTCACGCTGAGCGTGGGACTCGCCCCGGAGTTCTGGTTGACCCCGGTGAGCAATACCGAGTCCCCGGCGGCTGGCGTGAACGACGGCGTGGTAACGCAAACGTAAGCCGTAGACGATGTGGAGGAGTCGGGGCAGTACCACGTGAAGGCCGTGCCCGTCTTCTGGCTCCAAGCGAACGGGGCCAGCAGGAGCAGCGCCAGGAACCATTTGAGTCTCATCATCATTTCCCCATCGCGATCCATGTCGTGTTGCCGCTCGTCGCGTCCACCGTGAAGCTCGTCGTGTCCCACGCGGACAGGTTGCCAACGCCCGTTCCCGAGTTGACGACCACGATCGGCTTCACCGTGAACGCCCTCGTGAACGTCGTCACGTTCGTCGTCGCCAGGCCCCACTGCACGGTGAATCCTCCCAGAACGGCGGGGAAGACGATGTAGCCGGCGGCGCTCCCGATGGCGACGATGGGGGCCATGTCGGCGGCCGTGAGCACGTTCATCAGCACCGCGACAAGGTTGGCGATGGCGGTGGACGGGTTGGCGGAGCCGTCATTCGGCGAGTACCCCTTTGCCACGAGCATCCCGGCGAACGCCGCCATGAAGGTCGTGAGCTGGAAGTCCTTCTTGTTCAGGTAGGCCGAGGGCAGTATCCCCTCGTAGGGTACGCCGCCCGTGACCAGCGAGTAGGAGTCGTAGGTGGCGTCCGACTGCTGGTTCGCCGCCGTCGGGTTCACTTGGATCAAATTAGTGCTTCCGGCCATCAGAGGTTCCTTCCCTTACGTCGCATAGCCCACGTCCGCCCCGGCGATGAGCGAGTTGTCCACGTCCGCCCCGAACACGGGAAGCAGCGGCGAGCCGTAAATGTACTCGACCCCTTGAGGCCTGGGGATGATCATGTCGTTCTCGATCATCTGGAGGGCGATCGGCGTGAACGTGCCCGACAGGATGATGTTCGCCGTCATGTTCTGGTTGTCGAGCACGGTTATGTGCCCTCCGGGGAACAAGTAACCCCAGAGGACGTAGAGCGAGCCGACCTGCCCGTCCCACTGGTTCTGCGCGATCTTCGCCTGGATCAGGGTCAGGTAATCGGCGTCGTCCAGGATCGGGCTGACCGGGACCGGAGGACTCCCGGTGACGGGTTGGAACGGCAGGCGCCTGCTCGCCCCTACGATCGTGCCGATGATGTCGAGTTGCGCCCCGGAAGCCGGGACGACGGGGTCCACGGGAGCGCCGGAAGCGGGCAGCGTCTGGCCCCCTCCTGGTCTGAACGCGTACTGCGCTCGACTGCCGCGTGGCGCGTTTGTGGTCAGGGGCAGGGCGAACGCCTGGTAGAGTTGCTGGACGCACGCCAGCAAGTCCGTCACCGGCTGGATCAGCGCCGCCGCCCAGGCGTAGAGGTTCTGCGCGTTCTTGTACTGCGACGTGAACAGGCTCAGGTAGTAGAGCGGGAACACGAACTGCTGGCCCAGCGAGTAGGAAGTCAGCGACGAATCGTAATTCACCAGCGGCAGGTACAGGGGGTTGCCGTTCTGCGCGACGCGGCAGTCCGAAACCTGCCACGAGGTGACGGACGCCGTGTGGCCCACGACGTACTGGCAGTCGGTGCCGACGTTCACCGTCGCGGCCAGGGGCGGCGCGGGGCCGCTCTGGAACTGTATGTGCCAGCCGTTGTCGGTCAGCACCGCGAGCTGCTGGGAGATGGCGAGCGAGCCGTGGAGTATCGTGATCTGGCTGCCCGAGGCGTCGTAGAAGTTGATGTACAAACGCGGCTGCATCCCGCCGGAGAGGTACTGGATCGTCCCGGTGAGGAAGAACACGTCGCCCGGTGAGCACGGAACCTGCGCCGAAGATGCGCCGATGCTCTCGTCCGGGGCGGTGAGGCCGGTCACGTTGAAGAGGGGATAAGGCATCAGACCGAGTTCACCTGCACATTTGCAGCCAGCCCCTCCGCCGTGTCCCACGGATTGCTCATGGGTATGTCAGCGTCCGTTGTGAACGCGAACGGCGGCGAGGTCTGCGTCAGGCTGACGTACAGGTCCGTCACGTCGTAGATCGGAACCTCCAGGTTCCCCGCCTGCGACATCGCTACGGCCATCAGCGCGCCCCAGGAGATCGTGCCGCCTAATTGCAGGCCGTTCAGGTAGTTGACCACCGCCGTCACTATCGCGGCCTCGACCGCCGAGTTGAACGCCGGGGTCAGGGCGTGCGCGTTGACCACGACGTAGGCTGGGACGAACGTCGGCAGGTAGAACCCCACGTCGAACGTCGCTCCGGTGTAGGGGTCGACCACGGGCTGCGTCGTCGTGCCGTTCGTCAGCGGGCCTATGCCGCGGTTGTTGTAGATAGCTGTGGCCACGTCCAGAAGCGTCCCGCCCTCTACGATGCACGTTACCGAGTGCGGCGGGCCGTACCAGCTCGGGCCAGAGGATGGCAGAGGCCATGTGGTGATGGCCGATCCGGTCGGGTTCTCCAGGCAGAGCGAGTCCACGACACCGGGGACCGCGGCAACGGCGGCAGCAGTGCCCGCGAGCAGAGTGATCGATGGCAGTTCCGTGGAGATGGCCTGCCGCGTCCTGAGCTGCGAGTCGGTCTCTACCGGCTGGCCCAAGGTGGCGGGCGAGGCGTTCGTCACGCTCACCCACCCAGCGGTCGGGGTCGCTATCAAATTGATCTGGCCCGTGATGGCGTTGACCGCGCCGATGACCTCGCAGGTAACGACCGTCGTGATGCTCCCGCCGGATGGGATTATGACCGTCGGCGGCAGATCCCAGAGGTAGCCCTGCTGCGGAACCGAGTCCTGCACCTTGCCGTTCGAGATGACCGTGGCCGTGCCGGTGATCGTGACCGGGCAGGTGGAGTAGCTGGCCGCCTTGCGCACCAGGCCGTTGTAGGCCACGTCCGTGTCGAGTGCGGCGCCCACGGCGGTGACCGGGCTGCGGTTGTTGTAATCCTGCTGCACGGCGTTTCCCAAGTCATTCATGGAAAGCGCGAACATCGAGCACAGCTGGTAACCGGCGGCGTCGATGCCCAAATACTCTCCAGGGCCGTAGATGGAGAGCCAAGCGGAAGTGTAGAGCCCGAGGTAGTCCTGATACTGCGGCAGACTCAGCCCACTAGGCCCAATAAACGGAGGAAAATATGCCAAGTCAGTTCACCTGCAAATTTGCAGTCGCGTTATAATGAAGCAGGGCCATGTACAGGCACAATCCAACTAACACTCACAAGATCATACGCAAATGCATTATGTGCGGACATAGTTTTTGCGCTGGAACATTTTCAGGTCCGATGGCGATGCCAGCACTCCCTCGCACATGCAGGAAATGCAGAAAGCCCAGATAATCACGGTATCCCCTGCGACGGCGGCTGCGGCGAGTAGACTACGTTCGTCGGCCCGAAGGCCGTCTGCGCCGTGCACGTCATCGAGAATATTCGCGACGGCGCGTCGAAGTTCACGGTCAGGTCGCTGATTCCGGTGACATACGGTGTGCCCAGAATCCTCTGCTGGAGCAGCAAACTGACTTGTTGCGTGGCCGACCCCGGGGCGCCGAGCATCTTCTGGAACATCGGCGTCCCGTCCAGCACGCTCTCCCACCACTCGCCCATGAATAAATCGATAATTGTCTTTATCGCCTGCGCGACGGCGTAGACGTTCGAGTAGTAGCTGGTCCAGACCGGGTCGTTGTTCGGCCCGAGCGTGCGGTAGGTGAAGACGTTCGCGGTCTGCGCGGAGGTTGCCGAACCCTGGCCGCTGGCAGTCGTTCCCGCGCTGCCGGAAGGTGGGAGCACCGTCAGAGTGAAGTCCTGCGTGGCCGTGCCGTTGGTGTTCGAGGCGGTGAACATGAGGCCGTAGACTCCCGTGGCCCCGAAGTTGACCAGGCCGCCCAGCGCCGCCGTGCCGTCGCCGTTGTCGTGGAAGGTCACTCCCGCGGGCAGTGTGCCAACACTCGTGAGACTCGGAGCGGGCGAACCGCTCGTGGTCACGGCGAATGCGCTGTTCGCGCCTGCAGTGAATGTGGCGTTGGCCGGGCTGGTGAACGCCGGGGCCGTGCCCGTTCCGGCGGCGAACGCCATCGCCACCGTGCCCCAATAAGGCTCCGTCCCGGTGAAGGCCGCCGTGGTCTGTCCAGGTGCTGCGTTTAACTGGTATTCCACCTGCCCGTAGGTGGCCACGGTCGCGCTGATGCCGAGCGTGTAGCCGCTTCCGGCCGTGAGGTTCGTCGACCCCGCTCCGGCCGCGCTCAGGATGACGAGGATCAAGTCCGCGTTCGCCGTCGTCAACCCGAACGGGACGTCGGGCGTTCCGCCCGTGCCGCTGTTCGACACCCCCGAGATGTCATCGGACGCGCCGGACATCACCAACTCGGTGACGATCGGGTATTCTATCCCGCCGACTTCCGCGATGACGTACTCCACGGAGACCGTCCCGCTCCCGCCGCCCTCGTTGATCGCCTCCACCGTGATCGTCTGCGACGGGCTCATCGGGGGCGCGTTGGCGATCCACCAAAGCGTCGAGCCGGCCACGTCGTTCCCCGCGTCCTGGGCGAAGCTGCTCGGCCCGTCCAGACCGCTCGTGAACGTGCCGCCGTAGCCTCCAGAGACGACGGGCGCGTTCATCGCCACGCCGCCCGTGTTCGACGACACGAAAGCCACCAGTAGCAGCAGGCTCGCGTTCGTAGTTGGCGAGGTGAATCCTCCGGCGCTGGACGTGATCGTGCCGAGGGATGACACGATGCCAGATGCCGAGCCTCCCTGCTTCCACGCCTGCAACAGGCTGGCGGCCATTACGGGTTCTCCGGCGCGCCCGTCTGCCCGCTGCCCACGGGGTGGACGTGCGTCGAGTAGGTCGTCGAGTCGTTCACTATCGTGCCGTTGACCACGAGGTTTCCGGTCACGCCAAGGTTCCCGGTCACGGTTATGCCGAGGCTGCTCGCAGTCAGCTTTATCGTTCCGGAAAGGTTGCGGAGTTCGGCAGAGGAGGTGTTGTAGTCGGGGATCGGCACGGCGGCCGAGTGAGGCCTGAAGATCGCCACGCCGTCGGCGAAGTTGTGCCGCCTGAGCGGAGGAAGCTGCACGTTGTTCGCTCCGCCAGACTGCCGCCACGCGTCCAGCGCGTTGTCGTTGAAGATGACGAAGCATTCGTCGCCGGCCTGGATCGGGAATGTCTGGAGCCACCCTCCGCCGCCCGCGACCACGACGGTGGCGCGAAACGGGTGCGTCCACTTGAAGTCCTGGGGCGTCATCACGCCGCCCACGTTCTGGTAGGTCTTCTCCATCACCGCAGGGAGCACGGTCACGATGGGCGGAGTGGTTGCTCCGTCCCCGGGGTCGAACTTCTGGACGATGCAGACCATGGCCACTCGCAGGGAAGCCATCGCCTGCTTGACGGCGCTCCCCACCTCGTCGGTCGGGAGCCCGAGCCACTGCGAAAGCGAGAGGAAGTCGAGCGTCTGCCCGTTGCTCATTGCGACGACCCGATCAGCTTCGTGATCAGCGCGCCCTGGTTGACCGCGCCCTTGATGTCCGTCTGCCACAGGTCGCCGCGCGAATCGCCCCTATGCCTCACCTGGAGGACGGCGTACTTCAGCGGAGGGCTGAGCGGGTACGGCGGGTAGCCGGCGGCGTTCGGCTGGTACGGTATCTGCTCGATGAGAGCCTGGTCGATGGACACCACCTGGAGCGGCAGCTTCGTCACCACGAACGGGTTGAGCAGCACGGAGAAATCTACTCCGTTCTGGTTCTGGACCGGCGTTCCGAGCAGCCCGTTGGACGGGGTGAATGTGAAGTCCGAGGTGGCCGTGTCCACCCCCTCCGCCGGGTCGCCGACGTAGATGCCGGTGTCCGTCGCGGCCAGTCCGCGCTGCTTCATGAACCAGACGAGGTCGTTCGCCTTCGTGATCTCGTCCAGCACCTGCGCCGGGTTCCCCGCCACAACGCTGTCGTACTTCAGCTGCGTGTCGCTCAGCTTGGACGGCAGCGGGGTTTCTAAATGCAGCCCGAGCGACTCGATCATCGAGGTCACGATCTGCGCCTGGTTGAACCCGGAGTACACGGCGCTCAATGTCTGCCCGTTGATCGCCTGGAGCAGCCCGATTATGCAGTGCAGCGTCAGCCGGTAATCGGTGACGTTCTCCCGCGTCCACGTCGGCTGGAGGATCGGACCCTGCCAGATGATGCCGTAGTTGCCGTTCTGGTACCCGGCGCTCAGGATGACGTTCATCCCCGGCTTGACCGCGTAGGCGTCCTTGATCAGCCCGATGGAGGTCGCCGGCCCGAGGTTGTAGATGTCGATGTCGGCGAACCAGTAGGCGTTCTGGAAAACCAGCGTGCGCACGTCGAAGGTGATGCGCAGCGCCTCCGGCTCGAACGAGCTGTCGCTGACCGTGAACACGGTGGTCGAGCCGTCCGACTGCGGCGTGAGCACCTGGAGCGAGTACTTGCGCCCGTACAGGCCCTGGGAGTTGACGGTCTGCCCGGTGCCGACCTGCGGGTATGTTGTGGAGGTTCCGCCCATGCTACGGCGTGTCTCCCCAGATGTCTAAATAGCCGGAGCCGAGGTTCTGGTTGTTGGGATAGTTCGGAGTCTCCGATCCGGACACGTTGAGGATGTACTCCGAACCGATCTGAAGGTAGCTGTACTGGCGTAAAATGTTGCACGCAGGCCCGTTCCCAGTGAGCAGCGGTACGGAGTCGAGCAGCAGGTTCCCGGCCGAGTCGGAGAGCGTTTCGCACCAGTACCCGGCGATCTCGTTATAGCGCAAGACGCGCATCAGGGTGAGCGGGCTCCCGTCCACGGACAAGGTGAGCGTCTGCGTCAAGTTCGGCTGCGGCGGGTTCGGGAGCGGGATGATCTGCTGCATCGCTAGGGGCTCGGCTGCAAAGTTCCGATCCAGCCCACGGGGTCGCTGTTCCAGTTCGGGTTGGGGTTCGGAGTGACCGGCGCGCTCGGCGGGGTCGCCGCGGGCGTCAAGGTCGTGTTGGTGCCGTAGATGGAAGTCGGGACCGTCACCGACTGCGTGTTCCCGGTGCTCGTCTGCTGCGAGGAGTCCGGGCGGCTGCTCTGCACGACCGTCGTGCTCGTCTGCGCGATGATGATCTGGATGAAGGTTATGACAAACTTCACTCCATTGGAGGTCTCCAGCGTGTCCGCCGCTCTGATCGACTCTATGCCCATCACGCCGTACTGCTTCAAGCGGGTCGCGAGGTAAAGTTGCTGGCCCTGCTCCTTCAGCGCCACGAACTTCGTGAAGGCGTCTATCGATGAAGTATATTGTCCGTTGGAGAAGGACTGCATCGCGTCTGAGAAGCCGACGCCGATAACCACTCTGTCCGGAAGGTTGAACGAGTGGTCCGTGATCGACGTGTTATTCTGCACCGGGTGCTGCGTGAACCTTCGGGTGAGGTAGTGGTCCGTCGAGAACACGGCGTCGAAGTAGAATATGACAGGCTGGCCCGGAGTCGTCACCGGTGGGATCGGAGTCCCGCCCGTCTCAAGGTTCGAGACGCCGAGCGTGGTAGTAGAAACGCCCACGGTGGCCGTCGGCTCCGTGTAGGACACGTAGACCAGTTGAGGCTGCGAGGCCCACTGCGGCGGCCGCCAGCCCTGCCCCGCCACGCTAGTATCCTCCCGTCACGTACACCTGCCCCGACTGCACCTGCTGCCTCTGAGACTTCAGCCGGTTCGTCTCTTCGATGAACTTCCGCGCGTGCTCCGCCGGATCGCTCGTCTGCGCGTAGATGTTGACGTTGATAGTCTCCGCCAGCGCGCGGGCGTGCTCCATGCCGCGGGCGTAGTTCTGCGGCGTGTCCTCCATGTAGTGGCCGGCCTTGAGCGCCTGCGCCCACTCCTGCTCCGTCTGGGCCGTGCGCAGCCCGGAGAACCTTCCGCGGCTGATGAGGCGCTCGTAAGCCTGCGCGAACTCGTCGACCGACGAAAATTCTCTATAGGCTCCAGTAACGGTTTTCATACCGCCGAGGTTGAGTTGTTCCCGCGCCAGCCTGCTCGTGAACCCGCCCGTCTCGTGCGCCCACTGCTCGAAGATCAGGCGCGGATTGACTCCGAGGTCGGCCCCGATGCTCATGGCGGCAGCCATTGCCTGCTGCGGCAGCGTCTTGCCCCTTTGCTGGAATATGGGGAGTTGAGCTTTGTATTTCTCCATTGACTCGGACTTCATTCCACTTTCCGGGAACATCCTCGCGAACATGTCCCCCATGGTCGCCGGTTTCCCGACCGGACCCCAAAGCCACTTGTCACTTCCCGTCTGACCCGCTGGCTGATGAAGCAGCGCGAACCACTCCCGCGTCTCGTCGATGATGTCTGCCAGTTCGTCGGAGATGTGCTGAAGCGATAGGCTGATGGTTTCGAGGTTAGCTTTTCCGCCGATGAGGCGCTGGTCGTTGTACAACACCCCGACCATCTGCACGAAGTCGTCCGCGACCATCTGCCCCATCGAGCCTATGTCCTTAAGTATGCTCCAAACGTCCCTCAGGACAGGAGCCAGATAGGTAGCGGCCTTGTTCGCTAAGTCCGGGATGTTCTGGATCAGCCACTCGTTCCAACTCTTGAGCCGCATCAGTATCCCGTTCTCGTCTCCGGTAAGAGCCTTTGACAGCGACTTGGTCAGCGCCATCACGAACAGCCCTGCCTCCTGCCGCAGCCGCGTGAACTGGAATTCCACGTCGCGTATCCGGCGCATCTCCCGCTCGAAGTCCGCCGGGCCGAGCGCAGCCATGATGCGGCGGTTGTCCTCCGAGAGCGTCTTGTACCTCTCGCGCAACTCCGGCGGCCCGAAGATCACGTCCTGGGCAGAGACTCCCAAAGCGTCCAGCGCCATTTTCATCTCGCGGAACTGCGGCAAAGACATCATCATCCGGCGCGCCATGAGTTGCATCTGCAAATCGCCGCGGGCGGTCTCTGTCGCTAGTGCTACCGTCCCTGTAGCTATCGCCGTGAGCACTCCGACGACGGACGCCCCAGCCTCGACGAAACTGGTGGCCATGCCGCCGGTGAAGCGTGTGATGTTCTGCGTGGCGACGCGGATGGCCTCGTCAAATTTCCGCTGGCTCTGAGAATTCACGTCGAAATTCAAAGCCACCAAATAACTCTTTATGACCGATGTGTCCAATTTTCTAACCCCACCTCGAAAACCACGACAGCGGGAGCGACAGAAGTGGCTTCTTGCTCCTCGCTTGATCCATAACATCCAAGCGCGATTTCTCTCTGATATCGAGCAGCGCGTGAGCCGTCAGCAAATCGGAGACGCGGTAGGTCCCGTCGAAGACTTCGCGCTGCTGCCACATTCCTGAGAGCACCGGGCGGTAGATGAATAAGTCTATGCCGTCGGAGTTGCCGGGAACATCTTCAGCAACTCCCTTAAGAAAAAAGGGGAGCAGGACAACTGGAGCGATTTCAGCACGAGGTCGTCGACTCCCGGGCCGTTCTCCTGCAGCGCGGCATCCGCGATCCGTCCGTTCACCAGCAGGTCGCACGGGGCGTTCGTCGGGGCGTCGTAGTACCTGCAAACTTGCAGGGCGTAGCGCTGAATTTTCTCGCACGCCTCCTCGCTGATGGTGGACGGAGCGATGGACCATGTGTACTCGACTGATCCGTCGGCGATCTCCTGCTGCTCCTCTGGGGAAGGAGTCTGGTTTCTGTCCGGGGCGGAAGTCTGTCCCTTGTCCCTGCGCGAGAACTCGATGGCTGCGCCCTTCAGCCAGCCGTAGACTCGTCCGGCGACGAAGGGAGTCATCTGCTCGATGTGGTACTTCTTTCCGTTCACAGTCACATCTTTGCTTTGCATGAAGTCCTCAGTGTTACGTGTTCGTCACGTCAGCCGCCATGAACTCCCATGTGGTGTGCTCGCCCTGCGCGGCATATGGCGTGTCGGGCTGCTTTGTCGGGCTGAGTCCCGTGAGCACGTGCCCGGTGTTCGTGGTCACCGAGCGGATGGAGAGCGTGGCCGAGGCCCAGTTTGTCACGTCGTTGTTCCTCTGCGCCGCGATCAGCTGGTTCATGAACTCGGTGAAGAACTGGTGGATGACCGAGGTCTGCTGCGTCTCGATGGTGACGTGCCCGTTGTCGCCCTTGATGCTTGACACCATGATGGCCCCGTCCGCCGCCACGTCGTGCACCGTGCGGACCGTGGTCATGGCGACGACGATGCGCGTCGTTCCGATTGGGCCGGAGAACGACATCGCGGGAACTAATGGAGACGCGAACGCGATCACGACATCCCCGAAACTGTACACGCCGCCGGTTGGTTGCGCCATAATATGTTTCTCCTGTTCCTAGAACTGGACCTGCAAATTGATCTGGACGGACTGAATTGCGCCCGGAGTGTTCACGCAGACGTAGATCGGCATCCCCTGTCGCGCCTGCTGCGCAGCCGAAGTCTGCGTGGCGAACGATGCCGCGAACACCGTGTATCCATTCGTGAGCGCCTGCCCGTTCGTGATCCCGATGGTGCCGCCGGTCCCGTTCGGAAGCTGGATCGTCGCGCCGCCCCACACTCCCGGCTGGATGAACCCGACGGCGCCCAGCGCGTCGCACGCCTGGTTGACGGCGTGGATCAACAATTGTTCGCCGGCGTTGTCCTCGGGAACCGCGGGAAGCAGCGCGAGCGCGTTCGCCACGTTGTATTGAATCTGCGCTTTCAGGACATTGAGGAAAGTCACGAAGTCTGAAAACCAATTCGTCCGGCCGCTGATCCCCGGATACACCCAGGCATAGGCGTTGTTGAAGTTGCCGTAGATGTTGCAATTCTTCGACAGTATGTTTTGGTACTGCTGCAGGGTGAGCGGCTCCGGGGTCACTCCGACCAGCGTCTTGAAGGCGAGCGTGTAGTAGCTCCCGGCCAGTCCGGTGTTCAACCCCATCTCCAATCCCATCATGCCGGCGGCCGCGTAAACGTTGTTAGGGGCGGTCCCGTTTTGTGTGGTCGAGTAGATGCCGGTCACGTTCGAGAGGCTGTTGGCCTCCATGTAGCTGGCCACGTCCGTCGATCCGGATTGGTACGGAGATTGAGAGATCGCCACCGTGGACGACGCCCAATAGTATTTCGCGGGCGGCGAGATGCCTTGGACGAACGTGGCGATGGCCTCGTGGTCAGAGTCGGCGGCGGTCGTGGACGTGCAGCCGTACCACGTGCCGTTCGCGTTGCGCAGGTACGCGAAACACGCTTCCGGGGTTTCCCCGATGGCCGTGACGTCGACGTACAATCCGCTCGCGGCGGGGTTCGCGACGGTCACGTTCGCTGTTGCCAGATCCGTTCCGGTCGTGTAACCCGTGCCGTCGGAAGTGAGCACCGGCGCCAAAGTGAGCGGAACTCCGCCCGCCGCGACTGTGAGTATCTCCGCCTGCCCCGTGACGTTCGGGGGTGACCCCTGAAGCACCTGCACTATGTCCCCGGCGGTGTAATTCGTTCCCGCCGCCCCGGAATGGGGAATCAGCGTTTTCAGTGAAGACGGGTTTTGCAGGCCGACGAACACCAACTGCGCGGCCTGATTCTGCGAGAAGTAGATGCCCGCCTCGATGTACTCGGGCGACGTGAGCAGAAATCCAGCCGCGATCATTGCGGAGGACCAATCCCCCTGCGAGAACTGCAGAATCCTAGAATTAGCCGCCGCGTATCCGCTGGCAACCGTCGTCCCGGTTATGAGCCCGATGTTGTACGTGGGCGCGGTCACGGCTATGCCCTGCGTGGTCACGGTGATAGGAACGACCAAACTCAATGGAAGCGCGGTGCTGGACATTATGATGCTCCTTTATGCTTGGTGTAAATGTTGACGGTCACGGGATCACGAGCGTGGTGCCATCGTCGGTGATGCCGACCTGGTTGCGGCGGGCCAGCGGAGACGGGCCGGACTTCACCCCGGTCAGCGACTCTATGTACTCGTTCAGCCTCTGGCTTGCCGCCTGGACCGCCCGGCTGTACGGGGCTGCGGCCAGCTGCGCGGCAGCCACGGCGTCCTTGAGGCTGGCTATCTTCTCCTGCTGCTCCTGCGTGAGTGGTATGACTCTCATAGTCGATTCCTCAGTGGACGATGCACAAAAAGTCTGGATCGCTGCCGGTCCTGTAAATCTCCCCGGCGGACAGGCCGCCGTCAACCGCCTCCGCGTTGTCGGCGTAAGTCGGAGGCAAGATGCTTAAACTCAGGGCGGTGACTTCCATCGGACCAGAGAGTACGCTTGGCGCTGTGCTTCGGGATTTAATGAAATAACGCGTTGCGCCGTTGATGCCGTAGTCTGACCCATTACTCTCCGGAAAAACGTAAATTCCTATAGCTTCTCCCGTCGAAGGATCTGCGCTCACGCCTTCTATGTAAAGAGCGGCCCCGAACTGAATTCCGGAAGGACCGGTTCCTCGCCCAGAAACATTCTGTCCTACAGCTATGTCGATGGCAGCGCCAGCGCTAACCGTGCCACCATTGTTCCACACGCCAAAGAAGCTGCCAAACAAATATGCGCCGGCGACTGTAGCATCTTCCGCGAAAACATCTGCGGCATAGCCGGATGCCACTGCATCCGACGAACTGCTTGCAACTACGGCTTGCGTATAATTACCATACGACCCACATGGTGACGCTACACTAGTGGACATTCCTATGATGTACGTGGCCAGATCGGAACAGTATCCTCCGGTCTGCAATACTGCGCCTATATCGCCATTGCCAAACCCAGCCGGAACGATTGCGTTAACCGAATTGAGGCCGGGATAGATTAAAGATTGCAGATACTCCGGCAATGCGGAGAGACTTCCAAAAGTAAACAGCCCATCGAGGTCGACGATGTTCCCGTCCTCGTCGATCGTGGCCGAGGAGCCGGAGAACAAGCCGTTGTCGTTGAACTGGATCGCGCCATCAGTTCCCTCCGGTGAACCGCCGAGCGCGGCTATCGCCTCGGCCGTGAGGCTCACGTCCTGGTCGTCGTCCCGCACGGCGTAGACCAGGTCGGCGGGTTGGGCCGCCCCGCCGGGGGTGAGGTTGATTATCTTCTCGCTGAGCGCCGTCGGCATAGTTTTATCCAGAAAGCCCGAGCGTGGTCTCCCCGTCGGACAGCAGCAAGCCGCCGCCGCTCGACAGCAGGAGCACGTTCTCCAATTCCGATTCCAGCGGAACCACGAAGTCCGCGACCAGCCCCGCCTCGCCCTCGTAGACCTTGACCTCGACCGAGGCCATCGCCGGTATGACGAGCGGCTCCTGCACGTACTCGTTGAACTCCGCCTCGAAGTCCGTCCGCTCCCACCACTCGCCGTCCGAGTAGTACGGAACCCTGCGCGGGGTAGGAGTGTCAGGCACCCAGTAGAGCGCCAGCCCGAGGGCCGCGAACGTGTCGTGCACCTGCTGCGTGTACAAGGCGGACTCGAACTGCCGCGCCCGGTCGAACGCCAGCTGCGGCCCGTAGAACTCCCAGTACGTCCTCCAGACGCGCGTGTAGCTCGTGAGCAAGACCAGGGTCTGCGGCGGGTTGTTGGCGTCGTTCGGGTTCGGCAGCAACTGGCGGTTCCTGACGCGGTTCACCGGAGGGACGTCGGTCAACTCGCAGCGCAGGTAGACGATCTCGTCCGTCGCCGCGTTGAACGGCTGCCCCCGCCTCTGCCATCCGACCCTGACCGTGTTGTAGACCGTTTGAGGTATCGGCGGAGTCGGAGTGTTCGGGATCGGGATCATGCCGAGGGCCACGGCGGTCAACGTCTGCATCGCGGGCTGGATCGTCTGCGGCGTCAATGGAACCGGGTAAGCGCTCACTTGGAATAATCCCTCAGCGAGATCACGACGATGTAAGCCACTACCGCGATTCCGGAGAAGATCATCGCGCCGAGAATCCAAGGCATCACGCGCCCAGAATCCTCGCTGCGAGGCCCCACCAATAGCCCCTGCTGGAATAGTCGCGCACCGCGACGATGCGGTACAACTCACCGTGGTACATCAGCAAATCGCTCGTCGCCGGATTCCCGTTAGTGTCCTGTTCCCGCGTCACGTAAATCGGCAGTTCGCAGTTGATCGTGATCGCTCCGTGGATGTGATCTGCGTCCGGCTGCGCGTCCACGACTTTCGGATCGGCGATGGTGACGTTGCCGTAGTAATTCAAATTCGTGTACTTGTCGTTCCATCCGCCCGGACCCCACGCCCCGCCGTTGCTGCGCTGAATCACGAACGGTTCGGCTGTAAGTGGATTGTTGCATGTGAAGGAGAGGTCCATCTACTTATTGCACGCTATCGGTTAGCGAAGTAAACCGTCCAAACTCATCTTGTGGAACTCGAATAATAGGATGGCGACCTTCAGCGTATGCCCGCTTCAAAGACTCTGAGCGCTTCTGTTTAGTCTCCTCAGATTGTTTCTTGCCTTTGTGAGATAGCGAGAGATTAGCCCGCCATTCTGCCGAATGAGTCTTGCCTTTATTCCAAGCAGTTTGACCTTTTTTCCATCTAGTCTCTTTCCCGGCTTCTGCGAGAATTGCTCCAGTATTATTGCGAATAGACGCTATCCTGATCTTTTGACGCGTTGAGGGAGAAAGAGGGGCGCGCTTACGCCCGCGCTGCCATGCTCCTATTTTTTCTCGAGTCTCGGCAGAAATAACTCTTGTAAAGAGATACTGCCGCAACTTCTCTTTAGTCTTTTCAGACATAGGAAGATGCTTGGAAGAGGCCCGCATCCTCGCCTTTGTCTCTTCCGATGCTTTCTTCCCGAGGTGCGAGCGCCGGTTTTTCTCGATTACCTCAGGCGCGGGATCACATACTCCATCACCGCCAGCAGTGAGGTTGTACCCATGAGGAGCCTTAGAATTTAATAGTGCGATGTAGTATTTTTCTTTCTGGTTCAACTCTTCAAATGAAGAAGCGTGGTCAATAATAGAGAACTCGAACGAGCGCGTTCCATATTTTTTTATCGCTCCATGAATTGCTGTCAATCTCTTTCTAGACGTTGGAGCATTCAGGTGCTGCTGACGGCGTTTTGCAAGTGTATGCTTAGTAATCCCAACATATAACTTGCCGTTAACCATGTTCCTGATACGGTAGACAATCACTTTGCTCTCTCGCCTAACAACCAAATTATACTTTGTCGCAAGGCACCTGTGTCTATGTTTCTCCGGCTCGAACCCTTGCGGCGAATTGTAGCGGCGGCGTTCGGCGGCCAGTTGTTGCGCGGGTCTGTGAAAAAATTGCGTACGACGTTCTGCCCAGCCATGCCCGCTCGCTTCATGTATGTAACCGCCTGCGCCCTTTTCCCGTCCAACTGCAAACTTGCAGCCTCGCGCAGTTCGGGGATGATCTTGTCTTGATCTAACTCGATCGCCGGTTCGATGATCGGCGTCGGCGGCGTGTGGTACGCCATGCTGCCGCGCGACTTGATGTACAACTCCTGTGCCGCATTGTATGACACGTTGCGGTTCAGCATCATCGCGCCCATGATTCGGCGGGCGTCTATCGTTCTCACGCCCTTGGTTAACAGAAACGCCAATTCTGCATTCGTGATGTCCCCGCCTTTCCGAGACGGGCTCGCTTCTGGAATCCCGACATAAACAGCTAAGTCCTCGATCCCGCGTATGTTCTTCGCGGCCTTCACCGATCCATCTAAAACAGTCTTCACTTGGATGTTAGGCTTGAACACGATTCACCGAACATACATCGGCCCGATCCCTATGATGCGGGCGAGCGTGGCTAAATTTTGTCCGTAAATTGTGAGGTTCCACGCTGCGAACTCTTCCAAGTCCGGTGGCTGCACCGATTGGCTCACGTCGCCAGCCGACTGACTGACCAAGATACCAGAAGCCAATCCGCTGCGCGCTATCGCGCCCGGCGTGGTTCCCGCGTTCCCCTCTGACTCCATGTAGAGCGTGGCGAAGTGCGCGATGAACAGCGCCATGCCCATCAACCACTGGTCCTGCCAGCGGGCGAAGTTTATGGAGGCACTCGCCAGATTCACATACATCTGCAAGACCGCCGGAGGGAGCACCAAGTCGTACACCGGAGGGCTGCCGTTCGCGGTTCCAAACTTCGGATAGACATTCAAAAAATCGCTGATCAAGTATGGCGGGTTGCTGCCGAACACCAGGTTCTGCGCCTGCGTGATAGAACCGGCGAAGGCGTTGTTCTGGCATCCCCCGTTCCACCACACCGTCAGCAGCGTTTGTATGTCCGGGCCTTGAGACATTTAGGCCATCGCCCTCTTGCTCTTGGATTTATGCGCCGTTGCTGCTTCTGGAGCATGAGCGATATCCGTTAACTGCCCTCCGAGAATCGGATTGCTCTTTGTGGCCGCAGAAGCGATAGCTTCACCGGTGGCTATGTCGGCTGCAATTCCTAGTCCTGTGTTTATAACTCGGCCATCTGATACTACCGCTAACGCCTCTGCCGCCGACAGCGTCGCTGCTATCCCGGCCACGTCTTGAGCCGTGCGCTTGACTTCTGCGGGAGCAGGGGCGGGAACTATGATCACGTCGTGCTCCGCCAGCGCCCATTTGAACATCTGATCTTCTCGAACCCATTCTGGCACGTTCACCGCCCCGCCATAGGCGTTCGAAGGCAAGAGTGGCGCCGAAGGGTTCACGGCTGGCCGGACTTCGACGAAGGCCACACCTTCGGCCGTCGCCCGCGAACCTTTGTTGAAGTTTTCTTGCAGCGCGTCTACCAGTCGGATTGCGGGGTTGTTAAACCTGTATGCTTTTCTCGCCATGATCCACATGATTCAATTCTCCTTTTTCAGCGTGTGTTGCTGACTGCGCCCGCCGACGGAGCACGAGGTCCGCGCCTTCCCTGAGAAGGGAATATGGCCTTTTCCAGTTAGGATGAGTCACCGTGTGCGCTTTCCTCGTTGCCCAGTCGGCGAGCGTCGCCAAGTCGTGATCAGTGAAGTCGTCAGCCTGCTCGTTCAGCAGGTCGAAGAGCCGGTTCTGCATGTCGCGCTCCTCTTCATCCGGGTAAGCGCCCGGTCGGTTTTAGATGCCGTCGTAGTATGCGATCGGCTGGTAATACATAGGCTTTACCACGCCGATCTGCCCGCCATACAACGTCTCGTAGGCTCCGCCGCCGGTGACGGTCGGAACGGTCATGACGCGTTGTATCGGCACGGGGATGTCCATGTAGATTTTCTTCTTGTCCGCGACGTAAGCCACCATGCGGTCCGTGGCGGACTGTCCGGCGCCAGAACACCAGCGGGAGGGGAAAATCTTCAGGTTCACGCCCTGCGTCTTGGCGATGTTGTTGGCCAAGATGTAGGTCAGAATCGAGACTGTTCCGGCCGTGCTCACCAGTGCGTTGGCGATGAGCGTGAACTGAGCCGGGGGAATCAGTATCTGGTTCGCCATGCCCGTCACGTCATAGTTCGAGGCAGCCCAGGTCGCGAGAACGGCGGTGTTGACGTCGTTCATGATGGCCTGGATGCCAGCCTGCGTTCCGAGCGCCAGCTTGGCCGCCCAGGTGGTCGCGGCGGAGACCGTGGCGACGGCGCTGGCCGTCACGTTCGAGTTGTTCACCAGTCCGGGATAAGACGGCGTGCTCCCGGCCGAAGCGATTGGCCCGATGTAGGTCTGCTGGTCCAGGGACTTGTTCCAGTTCAGGCGCAGGCAGTTGTCGTAGAGGTTGTCGAGCGAGCGCCCGATGTTCTGCGATTTCTGCATGTCGACGAACGTCACGCGGGCCTCGTTGAACCAGTTGAAGACCCGGTAGATGTCCTTCGTGATGTTGGCCTGGGCGACGGGGATGGCGGTCGATTCGCCAGCCTGTATGCCGTAGCCGTTGCCGCCGCTGATCTGGTAGTCGGCGAAGTAGTTCGAAGAGAACTCTACCCAGCCGCCGCCAGAGTCGACGGGCATGTCGCGCATCCACGTAACGGATGTCAATGGTTCGTGCACCGTGGGATCGCGCTTTTCCAGTTCAGCGATCAGGAAGGCCAGACCGCCCGCGACGGCGGCGTCAGAAGCTTGGAGCCGCAAAGCTCCAGACCGCAACGCCCCCGCAGCGTCCATGAGGCGTCGCGCCGCCGGAATGCCTGCCCGGCTCGCCACTTCGCCCCGCTGAATTGCTGTGTCGAGGTAATTTTCAAATCGTTCCAGCATGGTGGTTTATTGGTCTCCTTTAGCCTACGTTGGGCGAGAGCAGCGTCACTTCGATCACCTGTTGCGTGCCGCCAGGGTCGGTCGAGATGAGGCCGGTTGTGAAAACGCAGTTCGTGAGTTGGATGGTGTAGGAGGTCGACGTGTCTTCCGCCGGCTCCACGTTCCCCACCGTCCCGTAAGGCGAACCCGTGCTGGCCGCGATGCGGAGCCACACCGGACCGCCCGCGATCGGCGCGCTGGCCGACTTCGGGTTGCCGTAGGGCACGATGATGTTTCCCCTGCACATGGCGTCGCAAGGCTCGCCAGGCAGGTAGTAGCCGAGCGAAGGATTCGTGCCGGGATATGGCGTGTATCCGAGCATCGTCTTGACCTCGCGCACGGCGAAGCCGACGAAGGCTCCCGTGCCCTGCGTCATCGTTGGAGTGATGCTGGTCGGCGAGGCGATCAAGTTCGTCAGGTCGGAGTAGTTGCCTCCCTGCGAAGCCTGAGCGCCCTTGCCGTTGATGAAGACGGCTTGCCCGAAGCTGATCGAGCCGACCGGATTGCCCTGCGGACTCTGGGTGGCGTCCGAAGGAGTGACGTAACGGGCGACGATCTTCACCGCCTCGTTCCGGGCGTAGGAGCCCACGTAACCGAGCCCCATCAGTGTGCCTACAGTTGTTCCTGGCATATTATTGTAGTACCTCCTTCTTGGACTTTGCCGCTTCCGCCGCCGCTTCCGCAACGTCGCGTCCGAGGTAGTTGGCTGCCCTCTCGGCCAGCTTCCTGCCTTCGTCCGCTCCGTCGCCGGTCCGCATCCGCTGCTGTTCTGCCTTGCCCTCGCGGTCTTTCTCGCGGGCAGAGAGAACGGCGTCGTATCCGCCCTTCTTGCCCTTCGCCGGTCCGCGCAGCGCCTTGTACTGCTCGTTCCATGCGTCGATAGCATGACGATCACCACTCGCTGCGACGGCAGGCTTCAACGCCTTGTGTCGCTCCAAGATGGCATCCAGCGCTTTGCGATCAGCACCAAGGATCGGGTTGTGGGGAATCTCGGACGCCTCCAGGGTCTCGACCGGGATCAGGTCGAAGTCCGTGGCGCGGTGACTTCCAGCCATCGGGCAGTCGTCGTCATGGGCTTCCTTGCCCTTGGCGCCGCAGTTGCACTCCGGCTCGTCATCATCGTCATCGTCTTTCCGCTTCTTGTCGTCCCTGGCGATCAACTTCTCGACGAGTCCGCAGAGGCGATCGACGGCGTCGGTCGACTTGCGCTTCTTGTCGTCGTCATCGTCCTTCGCCTTCTTTTTGTCATCGTCATCGTCGTGCGCCTTGGCCTTTTTGTCGTCATCGTCGTCCTTGGCGCGCTTCTTGTCGGAACCCTTCTCCTCGGATTTCTCCGCGGGCTTGGCCCCCTTCTCTTCCTTCTCCAACTCGGCTTCCGCCGGATCGGCGTCTCGTGTCTTCAATTTGGCATCCTCGTTTCTGCGGGCCGCCCTGCGAAGGGCTTCCGCGTTGGCTTCCTCGTTGCGTTTCACCGGATCGTCCGGCGAGGTGTCTTGGGCAACGAGCTTCAAACCGAGCGAAGAGAAGAAATCCTTCATCCCGGCAAAGAAGCCCGTGGCCTCCTTCACGTCCATACACTCCTCCTTTTGCTCGATTTGTGAAGCATCTGAATTTGAATCCAGAATTCTGACTGAACTGCCCGCGCGGCCCGACTCCACCACAGCCACGTGGTTTCCGACGATCCCAACTTGCTTATAACGTCCTTCAACTTCGTCGGGAACAAGATCGTAGTCATACCCGCAAGAAATTTCTGCGATGGTATCGTTTTCGACACGGTTTATAAGAATTGAATCTTTAATTACGAGATCAGCCTCGATGGCAAATTCTCCATCCGGGAGTTGACCGCCTTGCCTTACATTTTGTACATGGCCCTTCGAATAATTCGCATCATTGTCGGGAGTCAGAAATACGGGAGGATGGGGAGATGTAATTGACTTACCTTCAAAACTCGCCAGCGTCGTAGGAGAAAACACTTCGTTAAACGGTCTGAACACCTCGACAGTTTGATTAGCTGGGACGCCTTCGAGTTTCAATTCCGAGGCTTTGTATTTTTGCAAACCACTTCTGGCTATCGGCGTGCCGAGAACCACCAAGTAACCTTCTTTGGTTTTTGCCCGGTGACTCCCGAGGGCAATGCGATCAGCGTGAAATTGTGCCATTATCTATATGCGCGAGCATAGTTGTTGTAAGTGCTAGAACAACTCCTAGAGCAAACAACCCGTTTAATGCTGCGCTTATTATTAGGATTGATGTCGAACTTCCCTTTACAGATCTCGCAAATACGATCAAAGTGCGGAGTTAGTCTCGCGCTCCACCATTTCTTCTTTACGGATGATTGCAAAGCAATGCTCTCGGAAGAATGGGTTTTACCAAGCATCCGAGAACTGTTCAGAAATCCTTGAGGTACAGGACGCGGATTTAAACGGTAAGCGCGAGCAGAGGCAGCGGCTGCTTTACGCTGATGCTCGGGATTACTGTAGAACTGTTCCAATTCTGGATGCTTAATCCCCACTCCAAATCTATTACCTTTCAATCGTTCTTTAGCTTCCGGATGATCTCGAAAAAACTTTCTAACAGCCGCACTCATACGTCGTCGTGTCAGCTTTGAACGAAGGGGGTGATCGCCTCCATGTGTCATGTTATAGCCATTCGGCCATACAGAATTGCAGCGCTTGATCCACTCAGCTTCGAGGAGATTGAGTTCTTTGCGATCTGTCGAACGCGCCACGATAGAAATTTCAAAAGCCAGCAATCCGTACTTACGAAGCGCATTCCCAAAGTAGGTATTCGCTGTGAAATGTTTCTTCACGCGTCGGTTCAGAGTTTTAACAGTCTGACCGATGTACGTCTTGCGACTCACGCGGTGCGTGAACTTATAAACGATACCTTCTTTCGTACTACGGAGATTAAGCATATCTACTATTTTATTCTTTAGTAGCTTTCTCCGCGCACCAGCTTGTTCGTCGGATCAACGTCCTTACCTTCGTGTTCGGCTTCCTTCTGTTCTTCGCTTAAAAATTTATTGAGTTCTTTCTTCAATTCTGGCAAGCCGTCGTCGCGCCCGAAAGTCTTCGCATCGACCGTGACCGGATTCTCACCGAGGTAGTCTGCCGCCATCCTGCCAAGCTTCCCGTCGTCCACTGCGTTGCGCGCGATATTCCCAGCCGCGTGCTGTTCTTCCGGCGTCATGGGCGTATCGCCGGGACCAGTCAACGTGCTCACGGGCCAGCCGCCGCCGAACGAGAGCATGGCGTCAGTTCCAGTGAAAATATCTGCTCCGCACATGGAATCGTTGTACGACTTCCCCGCCGTGTGCATCGCGATCGCGACTGCCTGCTTTTGGGGCTTTCCGTGCTCCATCTCTGTCTCGATGTTGTGCGAGATCGTTTCTTGGCTGCTGCCTTTTTCAAGCGGCATCTTTGACCTCCTTGGCCTTTCCCTTCTTCGCTTTCCCGTTCGGCTTCCCTTCCGGCGACGGGATCATCTCGTCCTGTTTACCGAACGGGTTCGCGCTGTTCAGCGCCTCCATGCCCATGCTCTCGGCCGGGGTGATCACGGCGTCGTCCGCTTCCTCGATCATCTCGTCCGTTATGTTCGAGAACGCGCCAGTCTCGTCAGCTAGTTGCTGCAACTCCTGCAACAGAGTCTTGCGCCCGAACCCCCCAGCATTGAACACATCGAGGATCGGCTTTGTCTTTTTGTCTGTCAGGTCAGCCTGCTCCTCGTTCGTCAGCGAGCGCACCGGCCTGTAGTTCCACGAGAAGTCCTTTGGCACCTTGCCCCAAGTACTGACCGCGACGACGGGCAAGAGTTGGCGGAGGTTCGGGTCGAGTTCCGACTTCTGCTTCTGCCCGATGCTGTCGTAGTAGACGTGCTCGTCGCCTTCGTTCGTCGTGCCCAAACCGCCCGAGGGTTTGCCGAACAGCCGCGAGTACGGATAGCCCGTCGCCGCGCAGATGTCTTCCTTGAAGTGCATGTAGACTTCGCCCAGGCCGCCGAACGAGTACGAGTGGTTCTCGGCCGAACCTTTCTCCGGGAGAATCAGCAATCCCTGGTTCGACATCGTGTGGTTCATGGCTTCCAATGCGGCGGAGAAGCGTTGCTGGTTCGCTTGGGAAGCACCGAGGCCTGAGAGCATCGAAGCCAGGTCGGGCTGCCGGATGGCGAAGATGTTCGCGCGGAAGATCAGGTTAGCCAGGTTCCAGCTGGTGTTGTCGCGCTTCCTCAGTTCCTCGAAGAACACTTCCACCTCGGAGATGCCCCATCGCATCTCGGCCTGCTTCTCCCAATACGGCACATCGCGCCCGATGAACCTGAGCACGCGGGAGGAGTGAATCTCGAACGAATCCGCCTGCTCCGTCGTGACCCGGTAGGCCCGCGGCAGGCCATAGCCTACTGGGTCGTTGATGTCGTTGTTGATCTCGGGCAATGGCGTGATTCCGGACCAGCGGTCGAACGTGATCAAGCCTTTGTAGCTGCCGAGCGGGACCTCTTCGGGAACGAGCGGCTCAGCTAATCGGCCCTCGTCACCTTCGATGATGATCACGGCGCCGGCGCCGCCGAAGAGCCTGCCCCACTCCATCCCGCGAAGGATGCGAGACTGCGTTCCGGTGACTCTCAACACCTCGTTGAACTTATCCAAGTGCTTCGGGTCGAGTTCCGTCACGACCTCGATCCAGTTCTTGAGCATGTCCTCGGGGACGGAGTCGATGACCTTCCTCACGAGCCAGTGGTTGCGGTAGAGGCTCTGGAGCAACCAGTATTGGTACGTGAGCCGCGTGAGCGGATAAGCCGTTCCTTCGAGCAGCGACGGCGTTCCGAAACCAGTCCGCGCCAAGGCGTTCGTGAACATGTCCATCGTCTGGCGGGACTTCGCCTGCTCCGCTTGCCACTCAAGGAACTGCGGAGCCGTCAGTCTGGGCTTGCCGTTCATCAGCGGAATCAAATCAAGATTAGAACTGGCGCTCAATTGATCTCGCGTCCATCTCTGAAGTATTTTCCGGTCGGAACATCATGCGCCTCCAAGAAGCACGCCTTGATGATGGAATCCGCCCCGTGCTCCGCCGAATGAGTGGCGTTGCTTCCCCCCATGTCGGTTCTGCACCAGTCCGGACAAGCGGCGTTGCAAAAAATACCGTGCGGCTTCAATGCCGCCGCCAGCTTGAACGTGCTCATCAGCAGCGCAGACTTGCTCCCCGCGTACGCGATCTGGAAGTCGGTGTGAGCCCGCGCATCGTTGAACTCTCCCGAGCCGGACATGACATTCACCACCCTGGCCCCCTTCGCCAGCAGGGGGAGGAAGTAGCGCGCGGCCAGGAGCGGCCCGAGCACGTTCGTCTTGTAGACGCTCGTCCAGCGCTCGGGAGTTATTTCCAGCGCCCCAAGGTGACCATCGTCTGGAACCCAGTCTGGTTCGGCTGCGTTGTTTATGATCACGTCGAGTTGACATCCCGCCTGCCGCAACCGCAGCGCGGCGTTGTGGATGGAGTTCTCGCTGGAAACGTCGATGACCAATGGCTTGATGTTCGCCCCCCACTCCTCGCAGCGGACGCGGCGCACGCCCATGTGGACCGCGTAACCGAGACGGGCGAACTTCCGGCACAACTCCAAGCCGATTCCGCGGTTGCCGCCCGTGACGAGAGCGCTAGGCAACTCTCACGTCCTTGCTGTAGCGCATGAGTTTCGGGTCGCCCTTCATGTCGTCGGTTTGGATGTAAGTTCCGAGTCCAGCTTCCCTCAGCGCGCGCAGCAGCTTGGCGCCGAACTCGACGCTGCTCCTCGGAATCTCCTGGTCTCCGTAGGGGAACTCGGGACAGACGTAGACCGTCGACGGGCGCAGTTCCCTCATCATCTCCACGAATCCCGAGAGGTCGGCGTCTGTCTTGTTGTCCGCGGTGATGATGTACTTCGGCCAGAGGTTGCGCGTTCCGCTCGACTGATACCGCCGCAAGTTCTCCGCCACCCTGTTCAGCACGCTGCCCGGAACGCCCCTGACTTTGGCGAACGTCTCCGGCGTTCCTGCGTCGATGCTGACCGTCAGGTACATCCGGTTCGCCGCCAAGCCGTCGTAGACTGCCTGCTTGAAGGCGATGGCGTTCGAGAACAGGCAGACCTGGCCGATGTTGTTGACGAGAAGGTATTCCAGCAATTCCTCGAAACCAGGAAGCAGGGTCGGCTCGCCGCCGTTGTACTCAATCCACGTCCCCGGATTTATTTTTCCGCGCTTCCGGAACTGCTCGATGAACTCGACGATGCGATCATTCCCGTAGGCGGCTGGCTTGAAGTTGTCCATCTGCGTGTACAGGCAGTATCCGCAGCGCATGTTGCAGAACGTCGCGTGGGAGATGTTGAACCCGGAACTGTGGTCCGGGACGCCGAGGCGGCTGAAGTCCACGTTGGCCGCGTCCGTTTCGAACACCCTGCTGCAGCGCAGGCAGTCCCCGGCAACTGGATCGCCGGCATTTAGGGCGTCGTGCAGCCGCCTCCTGCGCTCCAATACCAGATCGTAATCGACGCCACCGGACGCCATTTCGGCTGCCGTGACGATCGCCGGACTCTGCCAGGTGTTCGCGCAACAGCAGTGCACGCCGTCGAAGTCAAATCTGACGCCACTCTCGATGTTCTTGCAGGTCTTCAATTGTGCACCAGCATGACTTCCGGGACGATGCCCCACGGCACGCCGGAGCGGACGAGGTGCGCCCCGAAGCTGTAATCCGCCCCGGCGGCCGCATTCTCTGCGACCGGCTTGGCGTGGAACTTGGTGAAGCGCGAGGCTTTCACCAGGAACGAAGTCTTTATCGTCCTTCCAATCTGCATCTCCCAGACGCGGTATCCGGAGCCGCCCGATGCCGCCGGACCGACGACGGCGCCGCCGCAGACGACGAATTCCCAGTTCTCCCGGTAAGCGGCGCTGAGCATCCGCTGGCCGAACTCCGGCACGTAATAGGTGTCGTCGCAAGGGAAGCAGTACCAGTTGCCGCTGGCGTGGTGCCTGATCGCCCACTCCGCGGACCAGTAGCAGTCGGAAATCTTGATCTTGTTCGCCGTGCGATAGTAACGGAAACGCTGGTCCTTCATGCCCGACACGGTGGACCGATGCCTCGACGCCACGTCCTCGTCCACTGAATTGTCCGTGACCAGCACTTCGAAGTCTTTGTGAGTTTGCGCGGCGAGCGAATAGAGGCAAACGGGAAGCAACTTGGGACGGTTGAAGCAGGAGACGACGTAACTGATGTCGGGAGAGTTCACGGCGTCACTCGATGATCCCCGTCCGCAAGGCCAAGGCGATGGCCTGAGAAGTGGTGCGGACTCCGAGAATCTCGCGGACGATCTGCATTTGGTTGCGCGCGTAAACTTCGCTGTGGTGCAATTCTTTGACCCGCGTGCCGTCTGCTATCGAACGGAGCCAGCGGCGGTCGCGCTCGCTCAGTTCGAGGCGGAAATTGCTCTGGGGGCCGTAGACGTGATTGATAGTCGCGCTCATCGCCCTGTCACCTTTGACGGTTTCAACCATTGCAATCATGGATGTATTCGCCAGCGCGGCAGTAGGCTTCCCGGCGGCTGTGGACTTTGCCGAATTCGCGGCCGCACTTCGAGCAAACCACCAGGAAGCCGAACGCGAGTTGAATGAGTTTCAGCACAGGCCCGCCGCCTTCCTGAAACCATCCGGCAACTGACCAACCGGAACGAATGGCCAGTTTGCTTCGCCTGGATTCCGCTTCGTGCTGCGGTCGTTCAACGTGGCCACGAAGTTCCCATCGCCGTCCTTGGTGACTATCGCGCGCGAATCCCGCGCTGGCTTGATGAACGCCGCGTCTTCGATGAACTGACACTTCTCGTCCCACGGATGAGTCAAAGCGTAATCCGTGCGGTAGATCAGGTTCGCCCCCCAGATGTAACCACGGTAGTAGCTGGCCTTCTTGGATGCGAAATCGTACCAGTATGCGCGGTCGTATCCCGCAACCTCGGCGCCGTTCTGCATCAGGGCAACCTGGTCTGATATACGGTGCGGTCCGCTCCAGTCGTCGGCATCGAAGTGAACGATGTATTCCCCACAAGCTACCTTCGCGCCAAAGTTCCGTTTCTCGCTCAAGTTCCTTCCGGGAAACGGAAAGTAGCGGCAGTGGTCGATGCCGGTCAGCAGGTCGGCGATCGGCTCGTCTCCGGAGTCCACAACCACCAACTCGCGGTCCTCATAGTCCTGCGAGAGATACGAAGGGATGGCCAGAGTACGGGCCAATTCGCGAATGTTCCTGTGGCAGAGCAAGACGGTGACCAAAGGCGTCACGCGGCCACCGCCATCTGCTCCACGCCGGCGATGCGGCGGAAAGCGGCCAAGGTCATCATCCGGATGGCTCCCGACCTGAACACTTTGTGCGGCCATTCGACCTGCTCAAGCCTAAGCAGCGGTTCGCTGTAGCACCTGCAGTTCCAAATGTTTCCGCTGTTGTACGGAGCGGGAGGATTCTTCTCTCCGAGCAGCCGTTCCGGCGAGGGTGGATCATTCCAACTGACCAGCACGCCCTGCATCTTGCGGTGGGACAGACGCACCCGTTCTTGCGAAGTCCGCCACACGTACCAGTTCAGGTCCAACTCCTCAGACCGCGCCTGCGTCAGCGCCGACTGCGCCTTGGCCGTCTCGGTCCGTGCGATCCTGCGCGCCTGCCAGCGGGCGATGTGCTTCAGCAGCGATGGCTCGTCCGCGGGACGCTGGCCCTCTACCGCTCGCCTCTGTTGCTCTTTCGACGCCATCAGCGCCACGTTCTCGGGCAGAGTCTTGATCAGCAAGGCGTTCTGTTCGACCAGCTCCCGAACCCTGTCACCTACCGGCCCCTGGAGTTCCGCCTGGAGCATCCGGTAGATGTCGCGCCCGCGCATCACTTCCCTGCTCGCCTGGCGCCAGGTCCGCGCCGTGTCGTGGAGGCGCTGGAGGACCATCCGCTCCGCCGCTTGCCAGCTCCACAGGTCGAGGAACCGTTCTCTGTCCACGAGCGGCACGCGGAACGAGCGCTGAGCGATCTCGAACAGCAACTTCGCGTATTCCTCGGCGGCGCGTTTAGACTGTTGCCAGTTCATTAGTTTACTTTTGAGGTTAGAAAGGTTAGAATAGTAACCATAACTAAACAACGCACCATAAGCAAGCAACATACGGGGGCAGCAGGTGAATTAAGGATTTGTGCTGACCTCCTCTTGCGCGGTTACGAAGTGTACAGAAATGTTTCATCTTCTGGTGTCGACATAGTCGCTTATAAAAACAAGAGATTCTACCGTGTCGAGGCTAAATCGACACAAATGGGAACGAAGGACAAGAACAGCAATTGGGATATCCGGGCTACAGCTAACGACAGTCATGGGAAAATTCGCTATTTGGTTGCTGAAACTGGTGATGATTACAGATTCGACAATCTACGATGCACTGGCGTTCAAGATGCCGACAGTCCAGATTTTTCGAGGTCATCAAATGTCTAGCCTTCTCGTTAAAAACGTGACTAAAGAATGGCTTCGCGAGATTAACTATGCTGCGGCAAAAGCAGACAAGACGCAAAGAGATTGGATAATCGAAGTTCTCGCCGCTGCCAGTTCTGGCATGGGAAACTTTAAGCAAGTCGGGCCTAATACATGGGTCAGTCATCAGGAAACGGCACCACACGGCGATAAGACTTGCAAGCACGGCTTTAGGACGTGCAAAGCCTGCGGGTTCAAAGACGGAGCGAAACAATGAAAAACAAAACTGTAAATTTGCCGTTAGATCACGCATATTTTTGTCCGGCTTGCGAATGTCTTTCGCGAAATAAAGTATGCACTGATGGTCATAAACCTTGGCAGACTATCAACATGCGCAAATTCCTCATGCGCTTGGCTGGCCGTCTCATTGCTCTGACCGATGGCTACTCTGTAACCGATGTCAATCTCATTACGAACGTTCACGATGGCAGACCATTAAAAATTAACCAACAGCGAGGATTCTGTGTAACCGTTAAGCTGTAGACAGTTCATGCCGTTCGGCCTGTATCTCCACGGTAACAGGTTCCAGGAAGTGCTCGCAACGCTGGTTCTTGCAGTGGTACGTTCCTATTCTACCCAAGATCAGCATCCATCCGCAGTCGCAGAACAGCGCCAGGTGGGCGACGGTCACGCGGCCTTGCCTACGATTCTCCAGTTCGGAATCCTCGTTTTCACCATGTAGCGCACGGCATCGCATTCGTCGTCTTTTTGCTTGACCGGTTCCTCGACCCCGCGTCGGGCCTTTTTGTCGTCCCAAGCATAAGCTGGAAGTTTCGAGATCGTCTTCGGGCAGCGTTCCCTGGAAAACTTGATCTTCCTCAGAGCCATCAGCGAACTGACCATGCGTATCCCGTCGGCCACTTCGTTGTCCGCGTCCGTGTGCCAGATGCCGCGCAGAGTCAGCTCGGCTTCGAACGAAGCACATTCTGGAGGGACCAGCACAAGGGCATGTGGCAGCGGACGACCGGGAGCGCCTGCGCGGTTGCCACCCTTCATGAAGTCTTCCAGGTCATCCGCGTACTGCCCGTCCGTCTTCTGGCGCATCGTCTCGCTCGACTCCCAGACGTACTCGCGGTCAACCCATACCGTGTCCCCGTCATCTATCACGGCCAGATAGACTTGCGGGTGGGCAACGCCACAGTCTACGGCGATGGTTTCCTCCCCGACACCCTGACCAACCGGACACGGCCCATCGTAGCAGAGGGCATTTTCGTCCCAGCAACTCCCATAAATTGCTCCCTCGGCTACGATCCACAGGCCGAGGATGTACCGCTGATAAAACACGCCCGTATACGAACGCCGCAGGAAAGCCTTCGTGTCTTCATCCAAATGCGGGTTGTCGTCTAGCCCGAACTCGATCACGCGCATGTCTCCGTTCTTCACCAATCGGTCCATGATCTCTTTCACGTGGTGGTAGGGAGAATCCGTGTTCGTCGTCCAGTAAGCCCTCGCCCCTGTCGGAGACATGCGGTTCAGCGCCATGTTGATGAAACTGGCCGGGTAAGTGACGACCTCGTCCGCGTACCAAATGCCGACCGTCATTCCTCTGACGTTCCGCTCAGAGCCTTCGTCCTTCGCACCCATCACTACCCACTTCGTCCCGAGTATCGACAGTTCCCCAGATTGCCGGTTGTAGGTGTAGCGGCTGGTTCCGACGAGATCGAACAAGTCGTTGAGAACGTTGCGGAAGACGGTTTCTTTTGTCGCGCCAGTCAACAGCCGCTGGCCCTTTACATCGTAGGCGCACAGGCCCAGGAACTTGGCCATCATCGCCCAAGTCTTCCCGCTGCGCACGGCTCCCTGGAGCACAGTGAAACGGGAATCGTTGCGCGGATCACTCCTGAGGAACTCTATAGCCTTGTCTCCGCAGCGCAAGAGCTTGTAGACCTCAGTGAAGCCTTCGCTCATTTCCATCCCATCGCGTTCTTCACTTCCTTGGCCAAGTCGCGCTGCTTCTCTGATGTCCCAGATTCAAAGACGCCGGTGTGCTTGCCGAGCAGTTCTAGGCTGCTGCGCTTGTCGGACAGTTTGAACTTGGTTTTCCTTACTCGTTCAGCATCGTACCCGTGACCTTCGACGTATTCTTCGACCGTGATCTCCTGAATCGCAGCCGCTCGGTCGCGATCGAGTTCAGATAAGTCCACGAGAGCGCTGCCCTGCTCCGTCACGCGGATGTAGTCCTTCATGTTCGAAAAGCCCAGCAAAGCGAGTTCCCGGATGATTCGTTCAGATGTGATTTCCAGTTTGTCCATCTGCCGACTGCGGAGACGCTCGATTTCGGCCGAGATAATAGCATTTGATAGCAGTCGACTGGACTGCTCTTGAGCTGCCTTCGGAGCATAGCCAGCGCGGATAGCTGCTTGCGTACCATTGAGGTCGATCAGATACTCACGCACGAATCTGGCTTGTCTATCGTTGAGACTGTTGTGGTTTCGTTTGGCGGCCACATCTAATTGCGTAAGTTGCTGAATGCGTTAAGACTTAGCAGCATCACGAGAACGCTTTGACCAGCCAGTCGTACCAGTGGCGGTGGTGGGCGGGAACCTCAAGGGGCGCCTCCACCTCTCCGCTCTGCACCTGCGCCGCCTCCGGCATCTCGATCGGCTCCGCCGGCAACTCCACGTTCGGCAAGTCGGGCGCGCCGTGAATTTCTAACTCCACGTGGTGCACGTCGTTCCCGAGCGGAACGACCTTCTTGACGCGGACCTTGCGGGTTTTCTTCTTCACCATTTTCCACCTGCGTGCGTAATTTTGAGGTCGGTCGAACCGTCGGCCGCATCAATGACTGAAGTCACCATCCAGAAGAACCCTTTAAGCCCCCAACTGTCAGACCAGCTGTTCTGGATCAGGAACGCCGGCGGGCAAGCAGCTGGGCGCAGTGTGGGAATCGCGCCGAGGTCGTAGCCAACGGCGAGCACCTCGTGGCCGCCCAAGACGGATTCAGTCGACACGTTCGGGTTGTAGATGCCAGTGGCCGCGACTTCGTCCGACTCCAGCGAATCGTAGACCGTGAAGCCGACCAAAACGGGCCACGGCACCGGATCGCCGAGCACAGACTGCATGACCTGCGAGCCCGTCAAGCCGTGGTAGGCTCCCATGCGATACAACCCTGCGGCCGCGTCCTGCGCCGCGGTAGGCTGCGTGATCTGCCCGGCGACGTAAGGGTCGAGCGCCAGCGGGCAGAAGCCCTTGAGGATCGCTACTTCGCACGCCGTTTCGCCGTCGGAACCGGCGTCGCTCGGGAAATTTCCGTCTGTGATCAGTTCCCATTCGTAAGTGTACTGCGCCGAGAACTGAGGGTTTGGCGGAGCGCCCTTCGGGAGCCAGAACTTGGCATACTTACGGAATATCCATTCTCCCGCCGAGGCGCTGGAATTGCCAGTGCACGAACCCTCGGCGCCCTGGTTCTTGATCGGACCGCACCATGAGCGCAGGTCTACCACGGAGGGGAGATTGAGAGAGACGCGGGACAGCATCCTGTGAGCGGGAAGCGGCTCGGGTATGCTGCGGTCGAAGCGGTGGCCTTTTGCGGTTACGATGACAGCCATTTACGGCACCCACCAGAACATGACGTAGGTCGCGGCGCCCGCCACCATCAAGAGAGTGACGACGAACGCCGCGAACTCGCGCTTTGTCAGTTCCTGCATTCGGCTACTGGACGCTGACGACGAACGTGCTCGCCGGACCCGCGACGACGTTCACCGGGCTGTAGGTTCCGGTCAAAGTGCCCATCACCGGGCCTGTGGCCGTCACCGTGATCGTGTCGCCCGAGACGAGCGCGGGCGGGGTGGCCGGAGCCACGACGCAGCTCATGCCGTCGGCAGCGACCGTGAGTACGATGTTCGGATCCGCGCCCGCCCCCGGCGTGGTCTCGCATATCCAGGTCGGTACGGTGCCCGCGTCGAACGAGGTCGGCAAGCCGGCCGCGTCCACGATGCCCGTGATGGTTCCCGTCGCCGTGCCGTTGTCCGGGATCGATACCTTGAACTTCAGTTTGAAAGTCTTCGATTTTGCCATGTCTGAATCTCCTTTTCGGTTGAGTGAGTTTACGTCGACCACTTCAACCTGAAATGCCACGGCTGGAGCGGAGGGAGGAGGTGTCTTGAGAATCGCCAGTATCTCCGCGATGTTCGAGGAGTCTGCGTTCTCTTGGGTAAGCACGGACTGCAAATTTGCAGCCACGGCCGTGTCTGTCTGGACGAGCGTGGAAAGGGCCGAGGCCATCCCGGCGTCGGCGTTGGCCAGGGCCGTGAGTTCGACGTTGCCAGCATCCACGGAGGTTTCGAGCAGGCGCAGGCGGTGCTCGATTTCGACTTGGTTGCTGTTGATGACTTCGCAGTAGTGGAGGATTCGAGTCAGAACGTTCTGGACCCAGACGGGTTCGGTGGGTTTGAAGACTGGCTCGGGCGGGGTTGGAGGTCCTGGTACGGGTTCGCTCATGCGGACGCTCCTTTCGTGAAAGCGGAAAAGTGTATCGGGGGCCAGAACATGCGGCCATCGACGATCAGGTAGCAGAACTCGCCGCAGACGAACACGTCGTCGAAGTAGCCGACCAGTTTGGGCAGCGGCTCGTACTCGGTCTGCGGCGTCAGTTCTTCGGACATGCCATCTCCGGCGGCAGGAACAATCCCTCGGGGTGCCCCAGCCTGCTCCTGCGCGGCCACACGCTCCCGACGTGCTCGAACTCGAACATGCACAGCGACAGCGCCGTCTTCATGGTGTTCACGCTGCAGTGACCCGTCACCTCCCGCATCTGGCGATAGGACAGGGGGCCGCACTCGACGAACGCGGAGAACAGCTTCGTCTTCCAGTCGCCGAGGCTGGCGTATGCTCCGCGGCGGGCGCGGATTGTGGTCGGGTGCAGTTCGCGCCAAGCCTGCTGAATCTCCTCGTCAATGTTGTAGGTGCTCAACGATTCCGGAAACATGATCGGCTCGCATTTAGAACAGTAGCGCGTCCCGTTCTCGACAAACATATTCAATCCGCACAGTTCGCAAAGCTTGCTGTGGACTACCGTGCATCCCAGAGGGACCGTGTGCTCGACCTCCGCGAAGCCCTGGAACATGCCGAGCGTGAAGGCTTGGCCCGTCATCGGAACAGTATGAACACCGCCCACGCCCAGAGCCACAGGAGGAACGCTTTCATTTCGCCCTCTGCACTCCGACCTTCATGTCCCGCAGCTTCTCCTCGACCAGCTTCTCGTATGTCTTCCGCCAAGCTCCGTCCCGCATCAGCATCTTTCCGTGCTCCACTTGGTTCGTCGTGTACGGCTCCGGAAACTCCAAGATTTTAGCTTGCGCCACCGAGGAACTCCCTGCGGAGTTGACACACCCAATCGAGTTGCCAGACGGCCAGCGCGACGGGGTCGTCGATGATTTCCATGTGCCGCTCCAAAGCATCCGAGGCCGCCTGTATCTCGCTCGCGCAATGCAGAACACGCTCCAGATCGGGCTTCACGCTGGCTCCGCCTGCAAATTTGCAGCCCAGACCTGACGCCGGATCGCGGCTCCGTTCGACTGACGATATGCCTCGGGATAACTTAAATCGAGGTTCTCCGGCCTGCGCGGTGGCAAAAGCTTGGGAACGGGGCGCGGCCCTGCGCGGAACTGCTCTTTCACCTCTGCCCAGGCGAAGCGGCCGAGGAGCACTATGCCCAGCTTCGGCTGCGACGGCTTGACGTACTTGGCCCAGCTGACGTTGACCAACAACGCGGCGAATTTCGGGGACGTTCTGTGCGGCGGGAGATCGGGAAGAGAGTCGGAAGGCTTGGAAGGCAGGAGGTAAACGGGGAGCCGATTGTTGGCCATCAGTCTAGGGCAAGTAGGGTACGGGGATTCAAGTTGCGTTGAACCACCAGCTTCTATCGAGGCCGGAAACGCATGTTGAAGATTCGATTGAATAATAATCACAAATTGCCCCGCTGTAAAGAGTTATCTCAGACGCCGCTACTGGCAAGGGGTTTGCCATCGGTGACTATCAGCTTTTGTTCCAAAAGTCTTTCCGCGTAATCCGCAACACAATTGGCCAGTTCGGGAGGGATGGTCGCCGCCCGCGCTTTCTGGGTGTCTTGCCGTTTTTGCGATTTGCTCGATCCGGTTGCGAGAATCTGTTCGCGGTTCCATGCGCCGAAACCCTTGTTTATTCCTTGCGGCATCAGCGGCGGTACGCCCGTTCCCCAAAGGTGATAGGGTCCACAGTGATGAACGGATCTGCCGACGAAATCCTGCGCCCGTCGCACGTTCTCAAGAATGTATGGCACTCCGCTTTCTTCGCAGATTGACCGCGTATGATTGAACAGGCGAATTCCCAACTCCGGGTAAGGCGGGTCTGGATGAAAATGCCGCATCCCAAAAACGGCGAACTGCTCGCACGGGGGAGAGGCGCAGATGAAATCGAAATCCTCCCAGAATGGACCATGCTCATCCCAGATATAGGTGGCTATTTCAGAAGCTGAATTTCTTGGCGCGATTCGCAACACATCGGCCATCAGAAAAATACAGCTTTCCGGTATCTCTAGTGGCTCAATCAAGTCCACTCCCACACACTCCCATCCCCTCGCCGCAAACGCCCGCGACCATCCCCATCTTCCTGAGAAGAGGTCCAAAAGACGGTACTTTCGTTTTCCTCCGCCCGTCCTCAAATCCCCAAATCCTTCTCAACCGCTACTGCTCCGCTCCGCGCTTGTGACGCGTGGCGACGTGTTGCATAAGTTCCTGGAGACTTTTGGCTTTGACTTTGCAATGCTTCGAGACTCCGCAGATGAACTTCACGACTCCGCTCCCGCGACCAAGACTCCTGGCATCGCCGTGTGCGCGTTCGTTCGCTTCGTTCCTTTGTCTGCCCGCGTCTTTCTGACTTCGACTGTTTCGATGCCTGAACCCGTTTCTTCCCCGCCGCCGCATGAGTGGAGCCATGCAAAAAGTCTTTCCTGCGCTGGCCGTAAGCAGTGTGGACTGAAATAAACACGCTCCTTTGAGGAGTTCTCGCGGGCTTGGTTCTCGCCCTGAGAACCATAGCCGCCCCGCGCCTTCCACTCCACCGTATCCCATGAATCGGGCATATCGTGTTCGCCCTCGTATCCGCAGAGCGCAATCCTGATTCGCGGGTCATCTCCCTGTGCGATTGCCCACTCCCGTACCTCGTTAGCTACTGTAAGGCTGTCTGAGCTATATAGCGCGTCTGTGCGACCGTCAAGGTAAGGAGGATCGAGGAAGACTCCAGTGGTTCCGAGCTTGACCGTTGGCGTAGGGCCGCAGACTCGAGACCAATCGCCGCAGCACACCCGGACTCGGCGCAAGCGTTTGGCTAGTTCGTTCATGTACTGAAACAGGAACTCTCGCGTTCCCAAGGTGCGGGCGCTTTCCTTTTCTAAGTAAAGGGTACCGCCCGTGCCCGCGTTCCCAAGGTGCGGGAGCTGCCTGTTTACCCCCCTGCCCCCCCCAAGGTGCGGGAGCTTACGGTGTACGCCCGTGCCCGCGTTCCCAAGGTGCGGGAGCTGCCTGTTTACCCCTCTGCCCGCGTCCCCAAGGTGCGGGAGCTGCACCGAGCACCATCCTGAGCCAATCCAGATACATTGTCCCCATACCCACCATCCTGCAATTTTCGCATCGTAAAACTCCGGGTCTGTCTTCATGTTTTCACGGAACTCTTCTTGTGAGACGAGCCACAAATGCCTTGCGTGTTGATCTGCCTCGTTTACCGGCCAATCGGCGGCATCGGCCACTGCATCGGGATCGTTTTGCAACGCACGCCAGAAGTTAGCCACCATGCAGTCGAGGTCATTTACCGTCTCGATACCTGCCTCTGTTGGCCGTCCGAGCAATACCGCGCCACTTCCAAAGAACGGCTCGACGTAATTCTGCACGTGGCCGAAACGTTCCCAAACAAGAGGGGCAACCTTCGATTTTCCACCAAACCATGGAAACGGTGCTCTCAAATCAGTCATTTCGCTCCAGGGGAGTTATGTGAGAGAAGATATCGCATTAGCTTGTCCCCGTTCAACAAATGGCTCCGCGAATCGCGTCCGCTTCGGTAATCGCTCCGGCGGACGCTCCCGGCATCGTCGTCTGCGAGTTCGTGCGCTTCGTTCCTTTGTCCGCCCGCGTCTTTCTGACTTCGACTGTTTCGATGCCTGAACCCGTTTCTTCACTCGTGCGTTGGCGATGCCCATAATTGAACTGACGACTTCGAGAGGAGCCGTGTCAATCCAAGAAAGAAATTTAGATTCTGCGCTTTCACGTCTGCTCATTTTGACCTCGCTTTCGTATAGTCCACAGTCACGGTCACTGTCTTGTCCATTCCAATAGCCCGCAGAATCTTTCTGCCGATCTGGCGTCTGCCAAGATAAATGTCTGAGAGGTAGGATGGACTGACTTTCAACTCCTGCGCGAACTGACGTAGGCTCATATCGTTTTGTTTCTTTTTCAGTATTTCGATTGCTTGTTCTCTATTCATGTGCACACTATACGCTTACACTGTTGGCTTGTCTAGAACTTTCCTACTCCATTGTGGTTGGCTTTGAACTGCACTCTGCTGGCCATGTTTGATGCGGTGACACTTTCCACACGACCCAGCACATGCCTCAAACGAATCGTCTCTCTTCCCTGCTCCACGACCTCGCGTGTGATCTACGTGAAATGACCAATCGCACTCAAGGTCTGCATCCAAGCGAGTGATGCGCCTGCAATAGCCGCAGAGTCCTTGTTGGTAAAGATGCAGAGCCTTACGAAATTCCGTGTAATCCTTTTCCGTCCTAATAGTGCGCCCGTCTTTGGTTGTCTTGATCATTTCGCCACTTCAATCGCATCCAGCCGCTCGCGCAGCATTTTGTAATCTGTGAGCGCTCCCTCAATAGCATCCTGACGACTCATCTCGGGATCGCCTTCCTTTTCGCGGTAGTAATCACAAACTGAATCAATCGCGGCGAGTTGGCTAGTCGGAAACACTACGTTCTCGATATCCTCTAGATGGAGATCAGGCAGTGCTTCATTCACTTCTTTTATGCACTGCGCTTTCTTTTTCTTGGAAGCCGCTTTGACTTGAGGATTCTTGCGGTGCTCGCGTGAAGTAACTTTTTTGGCAATCAACTTCGCCGTCTCAACTGGCATTTCTGACTGCTCTTCGTCTGTGTAGTCTGGAGAGAGATTCTTGTGCAGAGACATGTAATCCATAATCGACCGAGCACTTTTTGGTGCCGCATTCTCCAACCAGTCGGTCATGGTTTTATAGCCGCCGTGCTGGAAAAGTTCCCCGTCTTTGACCATCTGACAATACTTCGCCAGTTTGGGCCATCCTGTGACCACAGACTCAACCCTGCGAACCTCGCGGTCGATCGCTTCAAACTGTTGAGCGGGGTCAGAATTGGTTGAGAGAAAAAGTTCCAAGCCTACAAGATTCGACTGCAAATTTGCGGCTGGCAGTTCTAGCCTTGGATTCTCAGGGACGATGATCGCAACAGCGTGACGCTTGCGCTTGAGTTTCATTCATGCTCCAGACACACCGCAATCCTCGGGGGATTTAGGGGGTGTGGCCCTTGATCTTGACTCTTGCCCCTTGAGGCGGATAGGTACTCTTTTACTCCCCGTTGACCGGGACGTATGCGTTTTGCGCCAGAACATCTGGCCCGTTGCCCGGATTAAGAAGCCTTGTCCGTCCCATAACCTGACCCAAATGCGCGGCCCGTTGTTTTTCGGACAGGGGCAGAACTCCCCTAAGCAGTGCCGTGAAGCAACCGTGGCTCTGCCCATGGGCTCATAGACGAATTGTTTTGGTGAGTCATTAGCAGAGACAAATTCTTCGAGGTGGGGGCCGGTGTCTCTGCTAGAAGTTTCCGGCACGCCCACACTCAAAGACATCCCAAGCATATCACAGCCGGGGAGATTGTCTAACAAAAAATCGCGCATCATTCCATCTCCACCATCGTCCCCGCCGGGACAGCAATCGCGGCCTTCCAGATCAACTGGCAGGCTTCGAGGCGCGGCCCGAGTTCCACGGCCTTCGTCCGCCACAGGTAGTCGTGGGCGTGAACGAGGATTATGAATACACTTTTCATAAACTCACCAGCCTGTAATTGAACGTCCTGCCAGAAAGCCGCTGGCACTGGATCACGTGGCCCTTCGCGCGCATCATATGTGTTTCCATGTCTGTCGTCCTAGAATTCCAACGACATTTCGTAAAGCCAAATTATATTTTTCAGCAAGATACTTTGCGGTAACTTTGCGCGGGATATATTCTGCCCTGATTTTCAACACCGTAGCATTATCGGTCTTAGATGAAGGGCGTTGTTCACCGCGAAGCGTTCGGTCGCGTCCTTTTCTTCTCATGTCAGCCAGATTGTCGGCTTGGGTGCCCTCAATGATATGCCGCGGGTTGAAGCAAGGTGGATTATCGCATGTGTGTAAGCCGTTCGGCGTTGGCCAATGCCCGTGAGTAAAAAAGAATGCAAGTCTATGCACTGGAACTGATCTACCTTCGTACCAAACTCCGCCGTAATCTCTGTAGCTCTTACTGAATGGCCAAAGCAAACAATCATCACTCTTGTGGTTCGCGATACTTCGTTTAAGATACTCAAGAGTCCCTTTCCACATGGGATTGCGCGGGCCACACACTTTGCGTTTAGCTATATGTTCGGGAGTCTGTTTATACCCAAATTTCGTCATAAAATACTCCTAACTGGAGGCTATGGAGTCGAGAGTCATATTTTCGCCGATCTTTTCGATTTGTAAAGCTGTTTGCGGAGGTCTTTGATGTATACAGTCAAATCCTTCACTGCAATACGCGAGAACTCCCGCGATTCGATAGCCTCTTTCAATCTATCTTCCAACGATCTCCATTGCGGTCGTGGCAAAGGATCGCCAGTTATCGGGTCTAATCCTTGACGTATCATGTCTGCGAAGGCTTTACAGGTCATAATCTCTCCAGCACTTCCGTTCTCACTTCCCTCTGCGCCTGATGCCTGTTCTCGTCGACCAGCGCGGCCACAAGCCCTTGCAGACTAGGCGGTGGATGTCGGATTCTTTTTCGTCAACCACGCTATCCGTATGAGTCGCTGGTTTCTCAGGATGGAAATAGCAATTGCTCATGACTTCACCAGTTCAATGTGGCTTATTGCGACCGATGCCGAATATTTGCCGTCATCTGAGCGAACATACACGCTTGCCGTACCGCCGATCTCGTATACACCGTCGTACTTGATCGTTCCCAATCGGCCCTCGCCTTCGCGGATTCCGCTCCAAAACCGAACTCGCGTTCCCTTAGCCACAGTCTCAAGACTGACCATTTTAAAGTGTCCCTTCTTTGCGCCGCTTTTGGATTTGATTACGGACCCGCTTGTACCAGTAGTCCGTATCATGCTTTCGCACGCTTTCTTCCTTCTTGAAACGCCCTCACAGTCTCGGGCCGGACCTTCGCCACCGCGTCGATCTTCTCGATCTCGAACCTGAACAAAGTCCTCTGGCAGTCGACCGGCATGTGTCTCCGCTCGGAATACCAGTGCGCCACTTCGTTCCCGGACACGCCGAACATCAAGCCCAGCTTGTCGAAGCTCAACCCCGTGCGGTCCTTGAACCGCTGGATGCGTTTGTTTGCAGTGCGGTCTATCACTTTTCGTACCAACTTTCTGCATTAGATTCTCCGCTCTCTGCCGCTCTCGGGAGGAACACGAGCTGCTTGTTGTCGAACATCACTGGAACTGAGTCCACGGGGCCTTCCCTCTGCTTTGCCACGATGATCTCATCCATCCGCGTAAACCCTGTTTTCTTGTCCAGTGGGCGGTAGACGAGCAGCACCAAGTGGGCGTCGTTCTCCACGTCTCCCGATTCCTTCAGGTCGAACAGTACCGGGCGACGTTTCATCTTCTCCGCTGGCCGTCCGAACTGCGAGACGCCAATCACCACGACCTTCTGCTTCTTGGCGAGTTCGCGCAGCGCGGCAGAACATGAAGAAATCCTCTGCGCCCGGTTGTCGCCTTCGCCTTGCATGAGTTGGATGTAATCTACGGCCACGAGTTTTATCCCATGCTTGCGGATCATCATCGTGGCGTGCGACGTGAACTCGCCGGCGGTCACTGACGAAGCATCGTTCACCCAGAGTGGCCACTGATCTAGCACGGCTTTGGACTCCATGAACATCGCGCGCTCGCTCGGCTCCATCCGCTTCGGGTTCCTCAACTTCCATCCTGTAACCGCGCCTTTCGTCACGAGCGGGATGCAACGAGAAAGCACGGCCTGCTTAGTCATCTCCTGGGAGAACAGCAAGCACGGTATTTCAGCTTCGCAGTTCGCGGCGATGATCTGAGTGACGAACGGCGTCTTGCCTTCGTTCGTCCAGCCGCCTATGACCACGAACTCTCCGGGATGGAGTCCTCCGGTCAGTTCGTCCAGGTCGGTCAAACCGCTGCTCAGCGCCTTCGACTTCGCCGCGCCGGTCGAGAGCTTCATCACGTAGTCGTAGAACACGTCCGAGAACTCGCTGAGCCGCAGGGAATCCGAACTCTGGCCGTACTCCGCCATCTCAACCAGTTTGTCGTAGGTCACGGACAGCACGGATTCGTTGTCCTCGGATGCATCCCGCGCCTGCAATAGAGCAGACTCGAATTCCTGAATGATCTTCCGGCGGTGAGCTGCCCGGATGACTTCTTGCACGTGCGGGGCGATCTTGCGCGTCCCCGCGGCGTTGAAGTCCATGATGTACGCCGTCAGCCCGTGGTTCTTCGGGAACATGTCCGCCAGTATCACTTCGTCGACCTGCTCTCCGCCTTTGACGCGCCGCTCGATGGCCTTGAAGATTTCCCGGTGGTAGCTGTTCTGGAAGTGCTCCGGCCGCAACCGCTCGGCGAAGCAGAAAAGTTCGTTGTCCAGCAAGACTGACTGCAGGACGACCTTCTCCGACTCCATCGCTGCCTGCTGATCGACTAGCTGCACTCTGCCCTCCCGTACTTGTTCAGCGTTCCGGTTTCGTAGCGAGGAAGACGAGAAATATAAAAGGCAGGTTGCTCAGCTGGTGCGTGATCCTTCGACTCGTGATAGTTATCGAGCATCGCGACCAGCCGTTTCTCAGTAAGTGTCTTATCTTCTGAGAGTAACCGCTTGAGGTTTTTCCCAGCAGTGCCGTTGAAGTGGGGCGGAGCTTTTACGTAGTGCTGGTGAGCTTTAAAGATTAACTCTGTGAATCTTTCGTACCGTAAGTCTGCTGTAGTCTTGTGCCCGTTCCCGTTCTTGGGAGCAGGAGGGTTGGAATCGAGTTTGAAATCGTCGGTCGGAAGCGCAGCTGACGACAGTTGTTCTTGAGTATTGTTATAAGTCTTGTTAGGGGTACATTCCTGTCCGCTATTTTTGTAAGAAATGTCCGCTTTCCCGTGTAGTTTTTGTCCGCTTTCGATAGCGGATATTTTGTCCGCTATCGACAAAAGAGCATATTCGTGATGCCGTCCAACTTTCTTTCTAGAGATCAACTTTGCACTGAGCAATTCGTCCATCGAACGTCGTACTGTCCGCTCGTCTATGCCGATCATCTCTGCCAGTAACTCCTGAGATGGAAAGCATTGTTGACTACTGTTGTTGGCCATTCGACACAGAGCCAAGTAGAGCATGAACGTAGTAGATTGGAGGCGCTTGGCGAAGAAGTCGAAGACGGCATTAGATACCCAGAGGAACCCGCCTCGGCGGTCTCGTACTTCAAAAGTTTCTTCTGCAAAACTATCAGCAGAAGTGCGATCATCATTTTCCATGTGTTAGACCTTTTTGTGCTCTCTCTGGACTGGGAGGTCTAGGCCCAGCCCGAGAGAGAGCGAAGTGTCACTTGGCAGCGACAGTTAAATTCTAAAATTCTATCAGACAAGAGTAAAGCCCTTTTTCACCGAGCAAACACGCGGCCTTCACGCGCTATGGAAATTCGTGAATCTGCAAGTTTGCAGGTATCAGCGCTTTTCCAGCTGCGGGAGTGAGTGCCGAGAACTGCTTGACGAACAGCTTGGTCCCGACAGCCTTGCACTCTGCCCGAAGATTAATCAGCCACTCCAGTTTCATCGGTCGGCGAGCGTGCCCACTTTCTCCTCCGAAGATGATCCAGTCCGGAGGCACGTTGTAGTAAAAGCCAGACAACGGACTCTGCACTATCGAGACCGGACCGAGCGCCGGTTCGTAGCTGATCCAGTTCACTCCGCCGCGCTGAATCGAGACTTCGCAGATGATCGGGTAGCGGATGTCGTAGAACTCTTGATTTTCAGCCGTCGCTCCGTACCACACGTTGTTGTGCTTGAAGTCTTTCGGCAAGTAACGCTCGTAACGCTGCGGCCGCTTCGTGAGCAGTTGCCAGATGAGGTTCGGGGTCTGGTCGATCAACGTCCACAGTCGCTCCCTCTGGCCTTCGGGAGCCTCGTCGTCCATTATGTCGCACATCGAACCGCAGAACACTTTACGCTTGACGCTTTCCTTGGCGGCTTTCTTATCCCAGCGCAAAGGATCGTTCCAGTAATGATCGCTCATAATCCGGCGTGACTCGCCTTTGCCCCAGTGTGCTCCGCCGACGCGCTTATCAAAGGCTTCAGCATAGCAGTGATCGCAACCTGGAGACACTTTCGTGCAACCCCACCACGGATTGAACGTCGCGTCTGTCCAAGAAATGCCAGTTGTCTCTGCCACTACGAATCCCCCTTCAACTCTGATTCCCCGTGAGAGATGAACTCTCGCAGAATCTTCGCCCCGCATTCCCAACTGCAAACCTCTTGCGGCTCATCGGCAGCTTGATACGGCAGAGCACTGGACGGTGGAACCATTGCGATAAAACGCGGCACATCCTGCTCGCGTCCGATTCCAATGCGCGCGAATATCTGACTCTGTTTCAACTCTTGTCCGCAACCGTCACAGGTGATGATTTCGATTCTCATTCAGCAATCCCCCTTCAACTCCCGGATGCTGGCCGAGACCTGCTCGGGATGGTCAGCCGGGTCGATCCGTTCATAGCAGGCGTCGCACACGACGTCCCACTCCGATTCGGGGACGGCGCCGAAGTAAGATTCCATCTCGGCTGTCGCGTCGGCGCGCGTCCAGGTTCCGTCCGTAACGAACTCGAACGTCTCGCGGCACAGGGTGCAGGTGAAAGTGGAAGTCATGCGACCAACTCCCTAAATTCTAAGAAGTCCAACAATCCGTAGTCTAATTGTTTGTGCCAGCGGTAATTCAGCGAGTGAGAATCATAGCGCCCTATGTGACTGATCATGAAAGCATATTTTGCGGCGCGGGCAAATGAGTCGCAGTCCGTAAACAGCTTATGATCTTCGTACTCGATCACTACGATCCACTTATCGCTAACTCTAGTAATATGTGGTTTCATCTTCCTTCCACCTCGTACATCATGTCGTCGCTCAGCAGGTCCCACTCGGAAACCGTCCGCGGCCATACGACGCTAAACCCGGTCCATCCGGCAAGATCGTACCCTTCGCAGTTACCAGCAATTTCTGAATCCACGATGTCGTTGAAGTGAGCAGCGATGTTCCAAACTTTGTAGGCCGGATACAGGAATCTCCGGTATGGCTCTCCGTCGCGGAGAATCTCGACCAGAGCATCGCCTTTCGGCTCTTTCAGGTAGTGAGCCTTGACAGTGAACCCGCGATCCGGTGAATTGGACTCGAACACCTTTTTTTCGATGATCACGTTCATCGTTGCTCTCCTTCCGGCTGCAAGTTTGCAGTCACTTTATCCCGCGCTCTATCTTCCACGTGGCGCCATCCAGAACGCAGTCGAGCACGTCTTCCAAGCAGACTTCGATTATCTGCTCGTCCGTCATGTCCGCCGCGTCCTGCTCGTCTATCACCGAATCTTTGAGAACTTTCATTATGGTGACTCTGATCATCTCTAAAACCCCTTCGTAGGAGCTAGGACACGGCCCCAGGGTCGCTCGCCAGCCCCCGGACGCTGTCTAGCTTCCCCTTTTCTCTCCCGAAGCCTTATATCGCTTCCTAGCCGTCCTACTGTGTAAAATTTACTCTCTCTTGCCGTCCTGTACCGCGAGGTCTGCTTTCGTGAATTCGATTCGCTTCTGCGGAACAAAGTCGTGGACGATCCTCTGGTGCTGCTTCATTCCTCGAAGACTCTTGCACACGAAGCCGCATTCGCTATTGTTGTGGTGAACCTTGCAAGTCTCCACCAGGCAAATAGGACAGAGCAGGCACTTGAACGCCGCCGGCTTCCCGCCAATCTCCAAGTCGTACAGCCAGCGGATTGTAGAAGTACCGTTCACTCGCTCCCGCCTTTTCTGATGACGTAAGGCATGTCCTTTTCGCGGACATCTGCGCCTTGCGTGTCGTCCGAATATCCAACCGGAATCCAAGCACGCTGCGATGCCCACCAATACTTGTCGCCGCCGCGCGTCTTGCCGTGCGTGACGAGTTTCCAGCCGTCGGGTATTTCTGACCGATTCGGCCATGCTTCGCTCGTCATTCACTCGCTCCGAACAAAGACTCTCCGTCCAGCGGGTCAGCTTCGACCACGCCTTGCTCCGCCGGAGAGTCATCGACGAATACCTGACCTCCGAGTTCCAAAAGATGCTCGACATGAACGAACAGTTTCCCGTTCTTTTCGTGCTCCGAGACTTCGGCTCTCATCGCCAATGCAGGCTTTATCTCGCCGCGCTGTTCGAAATACTTGTGCAGCGATTTGTGCCAGATGCAAAGATAACCCTTTCCTTCGTTCGTGAGCACTTCGAGTTGAAGCATCGTCTTTTTGTTGATTGTTTTTTTTTCCACTCCAATTAGAGAGTAGGCGCGGTGGTTCGTCGGCTTCGAGGTCAGCCTGTCCTGCTCCGCCTTCGCTGCATATTTGCAGTCCGGCTCGTGGCCGTTCACGCCGCCGCAGTTCCCGCACTTGACGTCCATGTTCGGCTGCTTCTTCGGCTCGACGATCTCTTCGGTCTCGTCCGGCTTCGGGAAGGTCACCGGGGCGATGTTCGCGGCAGGGTAGAACTCCGGCGCGATCTCCTCGGCCCGTTCGTTGTCGTCCTCGACCACCTCTATCCTCCCAGTGCCGAGCATCTTCCGCGTCTGCTCGAACAGCCTCGCATGGTCCGTCATCCGCCCGATCAGCTCGCTGATGCCCGCTGCCTGAATCTCCAAGTTCAAGGCATAGATCGTCGTCGAGTGGCGCTTGTTGTCTTTTTCGGACATGTAACTCGTCTTCTCCGGCCTGACGACTAGCTTGGCCCTGATGCCCGCCAGCCTCCCCCCGGTGATCGTCTGAATCTGCTGGATGCTGGAAGAGATTTGCATGATGCTCCGGTACGACCCGGTGTGAATGCGCGCCACCGATCCGAGCTTCGGGAACGCGGCCAGCATGAAGCGCAAGTCGCCCGACGGCTTGCAATCTCCGCGCTCGAAGTCCGGACAAGACTTCCCGCACGGCGTCCACGGTTGCCCGTCCGGGTGCTCCGCGGTCCTTCTGGTGGCTACATCTCCATTTCCGAAACACTTACATTCAGACGCCGTGAACCACGCCAACTTTGTCGGGAAAACATTCTCGATATCATCGTCAAGAAGAACGACTTCAAACTCTCGACATTTCGTTCCATAGACTTTAGTCAAGTCAGGATCAACCTCCCACGCATTCTGGGCCGCGCTCGATTTCCTCAAAAAAACAAAATGATCGAGCTTTACCGGAGCTTTGCGCCCTTCGATAGTACTCGGAGGCAACCCTATTGCTACTTTTGTTGAGACAGACAAGCGTTGAATCGGGATACCGTCTTCGGTCGCAGTAATTCCTTTAATCATATTCATGCTCCTCTTGGTGCTGTATGGTTAGAATCTATTGCTTTCTCGATTGCTCTTTTCGCAGTCCACCCTCTGCGGATACGAAAATCTAAAGTAGTCTTATTGATACCGAGAACGTCGGCCCACTCTTTCACGGTTCGGCGCACGTCGTTGTATTCGATGACAACGTTATCTCGCCGATTATTCTGCTGTTCTGCCCGCGTGGCCCATCGACAATTCTGTGGTTCGTAATTCCCGTCTGTATTGCACCGTTCTAACGTTGTCCCTTTAGGGCGCTCGCCCATGTCAGCGAGGAAGTTCTCGAACTTCCGCCATCGCTCACATACTGTAATCCCGCGTCCACCGTAGTGTTCCCAACACGAGTTACGCGAATTGGTACAACGACCGATCATGTGTTCCCAACTCGTGTAAGTCGGACTCTTTCCGGGACTGCTGTTGTGCCCGTGTTTCTTCGCCATGATTAGAAAATCCTGTTGATGATCTCGACCAAATATGCTGCGTCCACCTTCTCGGGGTCCTTCTCTTTCAACCGCTCGATGAGTTGAACGAAGTAAGCAGTGTCTACACCGGTCAACTGATCTTCGAGCACATTCAAGTCCTTCAGGTTCAATTCGCTGATCTGCATCACCATCTTAAGAATCTGCCCCGCATTGACTCTCCATCCGCGCTCGATGAACTTTCGCAATCGCACGACTGAGCAGATCGGGTACTTACTCCCGACGTAGCGCAATTCCCGCGCCAAGAGAGATTCAAGAGCTGCTGGTCGGAGCACGAGTTCGCTGTCCCAACTTTTCCAATAATTAGTGCAGTGGACGAAGTCGTAGTTCGCGTGTATCTCGTCCGGTTCTCCGTAGAATCTGAGGATGAGCTGGATTTTACCGCTCAGCGTGATCGCGTTCGAAGTCATGAATACAGGCCGGTGCTTCGGCTTGTCCTTCTCGTCTTCCGTTGCCAGCGCCTTGGCTTCGATCTCTTGGTGAGTATCTTCAATCTGCGCGGGGTCTTGGATGACTTCTCCGACGTAGGCTGCCGCATTCTCGTCCGGTGCTCCCTCGAAATATTGGTACGGCTTCTCGGTTCCTTCTGCACTCGCGATGCCTGCAGATTTGCAGACAACCTTGATGCGAGTCCCGTCGTCAAGGATGCTCAGCGGAACGTCGATCCCGTTCTTCTTCCCGGGCTTAAACCGCGCTAAGCAGTAGTTCGCCACTGCGAGCGTCGTGTCATGATCTCGGAAGTACAGATCGAAGTCATTCACTTCTTCCCCGAGCAGCATAGAAGCAATCGAACCGCCGGTGACGATCACGCCTTTCGACAACTTCTCTTTTAGTGCGGCGTCTTCAATGGTTTCCAGCCAGCCATCGACCTTGCGGCGGATTATGCTTTTGATCGTCTTCGTCTTCATGCCGTGCTTGTGCTCTGTCATTTCACACGTCCCGCGATCACTGGAATGTTTCGGGCGATCACTCCCGGTATATTCATGGTGCTCTTGTCTGCCTTCGCCCTAGCGTTCAACGCGACTTGGTTCGGCAGGATGTACTCGTAAGAAACTTTCCCGGCAGCGACGGCCTTCACCAGTTTAGCGATGTCAGTCACTTCTGCCGACCAGTTCTCGCGCATTTTAGAGATGCCGGCGGCCCGCTGGTAGGTCGGTGCGACCGGAGCGGCCACGACGGCGACCGGAGCCGAGAAGATGTCGTCCACCAGTTCCTTCGAAGCTCCCGCCTGTTCTGCTGCGATGGCTGCTTTCAACTGTTCTTCCTTCGCCAGCCGCTCGGCTTCCTCTTGAGCCTTGCGCTGCGCTTCCTGCCGGATGCGTTCTTGCTCCATATCCCACGCGACTATCGCGGCTTTCACAACGCGTTCCGCTTGCGCGGCTGGCGCGTCGCCTTCCTCGAACTTCGCAGTGATCGCCTTCCACGAATCGTAGGCCGCCTTCTTGAGCGGATTCCAGTACTCCGCCCATCGCTTGCGGAAAGGGATGATTTGTTCCAAAAGCAGCGCTGACGCTGAATCATATGAAGGCTGGTCTGTGATCTTGGCGAGCGCGGCCTTTTGCGTGACCGTCAATGCTTCCTGTTTTAGTTCCTGTTCCTGATCAATCGTAGTTGCCATTCATTTTCCTCAATTCTTCGATGAACCTAGATATGTCGCTGTCAAATGATGCCAACGGAAACTCTTTTACTTTGTAATCTCCGTCCGGTAAGAGACTCAATCCTATTCTTCTTATCGTCCGTGCCAGAGAGATGTTCGGCTGGATCAAGACGCACTGGGCAGCGAGTTGAAAACGGGTCCACTCTGCTATCGCTCCTGTCTTGAATTCCACAACCACATGTTGCCAAAGTGGCAACTTGCCGTAACGGTCTGGAATCCCACAGTAACCCAGAGCCGATGCCATCGGCTTCTCGATCAATAATGGGACGAATCCACTATTTTCTTTCCATGTCTTATAAGCGCGGCGGTATCCGAGCAAGGAGCGCGGAACCTTACGGTAGTTCAGCAATCCTTCGTCCTCAAGCTGCAGCATCCAGTGGACGGACTTTCCACGGTTCATCGCATGGATGCGAACGTCCTCTGCAACGAAAGAGAAGTCGCAGATTCCAGATGCGGCTAAGACTTGCGTGATCGAAGGACGCCTGACTCCGCCGATGCTGAACTCGTGCTTGGCGCGGTCGAATTTGAAATCTGTGATCATCGCATCACGCTCGGCATCGTCCGACTCCAGTAGTCTCGCCCGGCGTTCGGGTTCCTGCTGCGCTGCTTCCTGTCGCGAACGCAGGAGCAGCAAATTCTTGACCCGCGCTCCAGTTGCCACATCTTAGGGCTGAAGCAGTTCACGTCCTTTTCGAGTTTGCAGTAGTTGCAATACTTAAGCGGCCGCTTCACAGCTTCACTCCGAACTCGTGGAGTTCCTGTTCGAGCCAGTGCTTCGAGATTCCGTCCTCCCGGAACGGCGGCTCCAGCCCCATCGCCAGAGCCTCGGAGTCCGTCAGCGGCCTGACCAGGTGTTCGCTTCCGCCGTCCCTGTGCATGAAGGCAGCGTTCGCCGTGCTTCCCTTCCAGCCGCATCCCCTGCAGTACCAGGCGATGGTCATAATTTCGCGAGCCTTTCCCGGAGAATGCGGTGAGCCTCGAACCGGTTCGGAGCCGAATCGACCGCATCGCTCATCATGTCCATCGAAAGCAAGATTCGCTCTTGGGCGTCATCGTAAGTCTCAGCGTCCTCGCAGTCGAAGCAGCGCATGAAACGGCGGTACGCGGCAACGTCTTTCTCCGTCGCATTCGGGTTCTTATCCCGCAATCCATCCATAATTTGCTGGTCACTTAGCATGTTCCTTCTCCATTTCCCTACGTATCTCCTCTGCCCTCTGCGCCAGCCGCGACAGGTCGCACGGGCATCCCTTGGCGTGCTGGCCGGTTAGCATGACCACGGAGCCGCAAGAGCAGACGGCCTCAGCCTTAGCTTGATTGAAGGCAGCATTGTGCCTGTCGAGCGCGGCTTGGTCCCAACTAGCCATGATTACGCGCTTTCTGTTCATTCTGGCAATTAACGCATTCCTGATTTGCAGTCGGAGTTGCTGTCAGAATGAAGCCAAGAACCTGAGCGAGCGATTCAAGTTTACGCGCGTGTTCTGCGCACGATGGCACGTCCTTACCCGGCCAATGAACGAGTAAAACTGCTTCAGCCATGGTGGTGCCTCCCCACGTACCACTCGACGAGCCAGCCCCCCCAGGCACAGACCGCCGCAGAACAGGCTCGTCCACAGCGCCAGGAGCAGGACGTTCTCCAGGTAAAGGTTCATAAGTCCTCCTACCACATCGATCCGCATTGAATGCAGCGGCTCGGATACATTGGCATCGCCAGCGTCCAGAGTCCGAACGTCAGCAGTATGAGCAAGCCCGTGCCGACTCCCCAGCGCTTCGAGAAGCCGCGCCTCATGTCGCAGTGTGGACAATACGCTTCGTGCACGGTCATTCCTCCCACTCGATTCGGACGCAGGCAATGCGAGATGACGTGGCCCGCGCATCGGCGTGTGCTTTACTTAGGAAAATGAGGCATCCAGTTACACAACCGAGCTGGACTTTTTCTTCGCGCAAAATGTTGATCCAACCTTCGCGCTTCGCTGGAGCCATGAAGAGGTCTAATTCGTGTTCGTAGTTAGAATAGCGGCCGTTGTACTTCCATGTAACTATCGAATTGTCCAGCACGCCAGCGAGCGAAGGAAGGAAGAGAAGTCTATCCGGCGACAAGGCGAACTCGTGGAACTGAGTCACCGTCCTTCCGTCCCGCGTCACCACAGAAGCACCTTCCAACGCCGCTTTCAAGTCGAATGGTTTCACGGCTATTTCTCCATCCCGAAGAACGGCGCCGGGTGAACGTCGATCACCGTGTACGTGAACGTGTTCGAGTCCTCCAAGGTACAGGTGTCCTCTACCACAAATCCGTTCTCGTCCTGGTAGGCGACGTAGAGTTCCCCGCCGTAGTAGTCCTGAAGGTAGTCCGTCCGCGTGAACGAGACCGTGTAGTTCGCGTCCCACTTGCACTCCAGCGGGAGAACGATCGTCGCGCTGGCCTGCGGCAAGCCCTCCTGGGAGAGCGTCAGCGTCCCCGTGGCCACGGTCAGCCCGGCGAAGTTCCAGCACTTCGGTTGCGCCAGCGCGGTGCCGGCGAGCAACAAGATTGCGAGCATCAGTTTGGTCTTCATTGTGGTTCTCCTTTTTTACCTGCAAAATTTGCAGTCAGAACTTCTCGAACATCACGACCCAGACCGCGCGCCAGACGGCCGCGCAGACCAGAGCGGCCACGACCAAGCGGAAGATCGCGAACCAGTCCTTCCTCGTGAGCGGCTGCCAGCAGCGCAAGGCCCAGCGGCGGCGGCGAATCTCGAAGTCGGAGGTCATGGGAGAGCGTCAGCGTCCCCGTGGCCACCTCCAAGGGTTGACGCAGTGATCCGCGATGGTCGAAACTAAACCGTCATAGCAATGCGTCCCTTTCGCCGCATCGAGGACTTGCTTAATTTCCTCGTCTGTCCACTTCTCGCGCTTCGCCTGCCTCTGGAAAGCGCCCATGATTGCGAACGCGTTACCGTCACAACCTATCAATCCGAGTTTTACTTTCTTCTGAACTATCTGCGTCACAAATCCCCTCCTCCGTCGTCCACGTCCTGAATCATCGCTTGCAGGTCGTCTTCCTCTGGAAGCCATCCGCACGGGCAGTTCCCCACCGGCCCGGAGTCGCTGTAATAAAGTTGATGGCAGCCGGGGCAGCGGTATTGCTGATAGCCGTGCATGTCAGCCCATTCTTCCTTGTCTTTGCATCCGCTCCAGGTCATGACTCCTCCCCCTGCAAGTTTGCAGGGGCCGCAGTTTCGCCCGCAGCCCCTTCTCCAGCAGTCTCAGCAACAAGGCGAGTTGGAGTGAGAGGCTGCTGAACTTCTGGCGTGATCGGCTCCGCCTTCTCGATCTTGTCCGCCGTCACGATCAAGGCGTCGAGCTGCCCGTAGAGTTTAGGACTGAGGAGCCCGAAGATCAGAGCGGCGTCCTTCGACGACCGCTTGTAGACCACGCCGTTCTCCGTGAACTCCCGCACGGCTTCGTACACCCAAACCGTGTTGTACCTGCTGTACGTCTCGATGATGATGTGACGCTCCATAATTTCTCCTTTAGGAATACACCTCTGTAGCGCAATGCCAGCAGAACGCCCCGCCGCCGATCACCTTGACCGCGACCTCCGGGGAATTAGCCGCACCGCAGATTGAACAGTGGATCGGCAGGTCGAGCGATTCTTCGCAGCGTTGGTGCATTTCCTCAGGTGCTTCAAGGCTTGCTCTGAATCACTTGTCCTGGCACTCTCCCGGATCAGGCGGCCATTCTGATAGAAGGCGACCCAATACGTTCGTCCGCGAAGATAGGTGCAACCGTCTCCCCGGACTCCGCTCGATTTTTCCTGCGTATTTTCCATGACTATTTCTCCTTTGCTTTTTTCAATTTCGCTCGTTTGTGACGCTGTCTGTCCCCACACTTGTTATCGTGATAGAGCTTGTTGGTTCGCGATGGGAAAAGCACACCGCAGCCGAGACAAGCGCGAAGCCCGTCAAACGATCTTCCAATCAGAAGAGTGGCATACAAAGCCGTCTCGGTATCCGGGCAGAATATGGCGGGACCAAACGACCCGCCGTCTGGCGCCCACATGACCAACTGCGCTGTCTTGATTGCCCGGTTGAAGAGTGCTGGCACCCACCGCTCGCACCATTTGAGGGGATTCCCACTCGTTGCCAGCGCCCATCCTTCCCGCTGTTTCGCGCTGATAAGGTCCGCTTCTGCCGCTGGGAAAGCATCTGCGACTAGCGCCCTGAATCCCTCTTGGACCAATGAAAAATCGACTTTTTGCCCAGAAGACAATGCCAGCAACTTGGCGATGGCGGTGAACTGCTTCACCTTTTGGGCATCTCGCAATTTGTCTTTCTCAGGATCAAATCGGCGCACATATCGAAGGTGAGTGCCGCGCCCCTCCTGTAAAGGCGCAAGCCCTTCAGTCTCACCTTCGCTGCCGCAGTCGGGACAGATTCGATTGATGATTTGTGTTTTCATGTTCGCCCTGTTGCTGTACTGAAAACACTCTAGCAAATCGCGTGCTAGCATGTCAAGCAAATAATGCTTGACATGCATCTCTATCAATGATAAAAGGAAAACATGGACGAGCAAACCAAAACTTTATACGTCAGAGACGTTCCAGTGCTTTTGATGAATAAAGCGAAAGCAGCTGCGGCCACTGAGGGGCTTTCGTTCCCAAAGTGGATCATTAAACTGATTGAAAAGACGGTGGGGATTAAGAAATGAAACGCTTCTGGGATAAGGTAAACAAAAATGGCCCTTTACCCCCTAAGCATCCAGAATTAGGGCACTGCTGGTTGTGGCTAGCCGGGTGTTCCGGAGATGGTTACGGAGCATTCTGGTTTGAGGGGAAAACTGTTCGAGCACATCGATTCTCTCTGTGGTTAGTTGGACGAAACATACCAGAGGGGATGCAGCCAGATCACCTCTGCGAAGTGACGATCTGTATAAGGCCGGAGCATATTAAAGTCACGACTCCTAGAGACAATGTCCGAAGAACGGACAGTCCCCCCGCCGAAAATGCGCGCAAAACGCATTGCTTGAACGGTCATCTGCTCTCGGGAAATAATCTCTACACACAAGGCGTTCGAAGGCGAGTTTGTATCACTTGCCGTCGACAACGACGCATGGCACGTTATTGGAGTCTATCCAAACAAGAACGGAGATTCGCATGAGCGTATTGACGTTCACAGTTTATGGCATTCCCGCACCGCAGGGTTCGATGCGAGCCTTCATACCTAAAGGTTGGAAGCGCGCCGTGCTGACCTCAGCGAACAAGAGGACGAAGCCGTGGCGCCAAGAGGTCGCCGGGGCAGCTCTGGCGGCGATGGAGCGGGCGAAGTTCGAGCAAGCTGGAAAGTCGGTGGCATTTCAGCTGTGCGTGTCGTTCCGCTTTCAGAAGCCGAAGTCGGCGAAGAAATCAGTGACGCAGAAAGTCACCAAGCCAGACCTCGACAAACTTTTGAGGTCGGTCCTCGATGCGCTCACTGGAATCGTGTGGGTTGACGATTCTCAAGTAGTAATTATCAGCGCCAGAAAAGATTTCGGGCAACCGGGAGCTACGATCACATTCTCGGAGATGGACGACCTGCCTCCGGGCAAAGCACTGAAGCACGAAGCGATCAACGATTCTGAACTTCCATTCTGAAAATCACAGGAGAGAATAGTATGCCGAAGAAAGCCGCAAAAAAGCCCACTCAGAAAGTAAACAAGATCGCCCGCCAAGACGCCTTGCCCGGTATGGACGTTGGAATCAAAGAGATCGAAGACGCGGCTCTGGATTATCGGGAAGGCCGCGACGAGCGCATGGCTGCCACGGAAGTAGAAGTGACGCGCAAGCAAGCCCTGATCGCGGTCATGCACAAGCACGGCAAACAGTCGTACTTGCGCAGGATCGGAGACAAGGTTCTGAAAGTGGAATTGAAAGTCGAGAAGGAATCGGTGAAGGTCGCGCTCAAAGATCAAGCGCCTGCCGCCGGGGAAGGCAGTGAAACACGAAGCGATCAAAGATGATTCGTTACCCTTTTGAAGTGACTGCAAACTTGCAGAGGAGAACACAGAAATGAAGAAGTTGATACCGCTCGCGCTGCTCTTGACCATGATCGCCGCAGCCCAGCAGAAGCCGTCCGAGCAACCGAAAGCCGAGGAGTCCAAACCCGTCCCCGAAGCCGTCAAGTTCAAAGTTCTGGCCGCGTGGCACAAGGCGAGGCAGTACCAGGACGAGGCCGCGTACATCAAGGACCAAGTGTGCCAATCGGTCGTTCAGTGCAAGCAGGCGCAGGACAAGGCGCAGGCGGCGGTCAACGACTACAACGCGGGACTGCCCGTCTGGACGAAGGAGGCGGGCTTGCCGGAAGGCTCGCAGATCGTCGTGGACGAGCGCACGGACGCGGTGACGGCCGCGAAGAAGTAGGGGTAATCCGCCAATGGGAGACACGCGATGAAAAAGCACGATGCAGTTGACCGTTTGATTGAGAAAATCCGCAAATCCATGTTTAACGCCTACAAGAACGCTGGGTACGGTGATGCCGAAGCCCGAGCCGACAGCTACGCGGGCGGGGTGAGGTTCGCGGCCTACAACCAGGTTCACAAGCTGCCGTATGGGAGGAAGCCATGAGCGAAGCCCGCGACAAAACGAGATTGCAAATTATGACGGTGCGACGCGTCGATCAATCGCCAATGAATGCGAAGCGATGGTGTTTAACGCTCAATTGCGGCCATGAGGTGTGGGTGACGGCAAGTCGCAGACCTTCCCGCATGAAGCAAGAATGCACAATCTGTCCGAGAGTGAGGATTTATGAGTGAGAGCGCAGCCCGCGAGAAGCCAGCCCCGACGTGTGAGCATAAGTGTCACAGAGGATCGGGATTGAACTATTGGGTGGAAACTTGTCCGGTTTGCCTATGCCCAAACAAGGGGAATTATATACATGAGTCGCTAACCCTTTCAGAACAAAGCGACTAAAGTACTTGACAAAATGCAGCGAGTTATCTACTATAAGGACAGTTAAGGGGGCGATAATGAAACACGAACGACAGGTTAAAGCATTGCGAGAGTGGACACGGAGAACGATCATCGAGAACGCCAAACGGTCTGCTAATCGAGCGTGGTACTTGGGGCATATTGGTGAATATCGCTCCATGTCTGAGAGTGAGCAGCTTTCTGGCGCTGGTACACAACTCCGCAATAACCTATGTGATCGTTTGCGTGAGGGCATTGATCCGCTGCCGATTCCAACGGTATCCAGTTTATGAGTGAGCCACGGTGTACTGATTGCGGGGGCATCCATTACGGTTCGGTGGGATGCCCGTATTACCGCTCTGAGCCATGTGTAGACTGCAACAAGATGCTGGCGCACGGCGAGACTCGAAAGTTTGACTTGTTTGGGCGCACGTACCATACGGGATGCACGTTCCTTGTCTGTGAGCCGAAACCTCATATTGAAAGGCTGGCCAAGCTAGTAAAGCGGTTGAATCCTGACCAATTTGTGAGCGTAGATGTAGAGAGCTTGGTGCATCTCCTAACTGCGCACAAGATGCTTGAGAAGCTGCCAGACGCGGTTAAGCAGCAATACTCGATAGCGTCTGAGCTTGATGCAGACAAATGGGACGCCGAATTTAGGGAGAAGTTTAGAGGCCGACGATGAGCAAGAGCACGATCAGCACCTTTCAACTTTTCGAGATGTTCCCGACGCCTGAGTCGGCGCGGCTCTATCTGGAATCTCGCCTCTGGCCTAACGGCCCGTTCTGCCCTGAGTGCAAGAGCCGTGAGCGCATCGGGAAACAGCCCAAGGTTGGTTTCTATCGCTGCAATGCCTGTTCCCTCGATTTCACGATCCGTACCGGGACGATCTTCGAGCGTAGCCATATTCCCTTGCACAAATGGCTTTATGCGATGTACCTGCTCGTGACGGCGCGGAAGGGCATCTCTTCGCTGCAACTGGCGAAAGAGATAGGCGTTACTCAGAAGTCGGCTTGGTTCATGCTGCAACGCTTGCGTGAGGCGTGCGGTTCCGATAAGGACATCGACAAATTGCGCGGCATAGTCGAAGCGGATGAGTGCTACATCGGCGGCAAGGAAGCCAACAAGCACGAGCACAAGAAACTGAGGGCTGGGCGCGGCAGCGTCGGCAAGACTGCTGTGCTGGGCATCAGGGAGCGCGGCGGACGTACTGTAGCAATGCCCGTAGCCGCGACCGACGCGCTTACCATCCAGAACGCTATCCATGCCAACGTCGAAGTCGGCTCTACGATTTTCAGTGACGAAGCCGCTGGCTATGTCGGCCTTGATGGCCTGTTTTTCCGCCACGATAGCGTTAATCACACCGCTGGACAGTACAGCGAGAACGGCGTTAGCACGAACAGCATTGAGTCCGTCTGGGCCGTGCTCAAGCGCGGAGTGTACGGCGTTTACCATCAGGTTTCCAAGAAGCATCTGCATCGCTATGTGGATGAGTTCACGTTCCGCCTGAACGTCGGCAACGTGAGCCGTCACACCTTGGAGCGGCTGGACTCGTTCGTAGTTGCGGTAGTTGGAAAGCATCTCACCTACAAGGAACTGACAGCATGAAAACTCCCCCAGAACTAGACCGCATCGCAGACCGCGTGCTGGCCTATCGTCCGAAACCCAAGACCAAAGCGGCCAAGCGCCGGAAACGAAGGAATCAATATGCGAAGCGTCGAAGGAGCGAGTCATCTATATAATTCCCCAAACAAGAATTACGATCCCAAGCGTTTCGAGAGGGTAACGCAATGATTATTCACGACTGTTTCGAAGGAACGAATTCGATGGTAGATAAATCCGATGCCGCGCCCAGTCGAGCCGAGAGCGCGGAGCAATGGCTAGAGACGGAACTCTGGAATTTCGCACATGCTTTGGCGCTCGATTTGTCGTCTGGGCATCAAGGCGAACAAGTAATCTACAATGCCATGCGAGGAGCGGT